>Ga0185299_10005274_pt1 | contig 14796 bp, 14 predicted proteins | sample PaiPotPPA55metaG_FD_128002 | JGI IMG/M metagenome (GOLD analysis project Ga0185299, IMG submission 128002) | Iron sulfur acid spring bacterial and archeal communities from Banff, Canada, to study Microbial Dark Matter (Phase II) - Paint Pots PPA... ...
GCGGAACACATTCTCGAATGTTTGAAGGGCAGACTTCACGGGCGCCCATTGCCACGCAAAGATGGGAGGAGCGTCTGGCGGCGGGAGTACAAGTTCCCCATTGACCTCGAAATACGCGGCATACACTTGGTCCAGCGCCGCTTGTAGCGCCCTGGCATCATTAAGGGAGATGCCAAGTGTCATCGGTTCCCCGGCAAGCAGCTTGGTGGATGCGTGAGCGCGCCGGCCACAAAGCAAAGATTGCCTCCTTGCGCGGCACGTCGCCGATAAATTCTCCAAGTGGGTGGAGATCGGCCCCGAGTTCATAGAATGTGTATTGGTTGATGGGTTCCACGTCGTTCTCCTGGGCGCGCGGTACGACCGCTGCGGGAAACTCTAATACGGTAGCACTACTTCCCGCAGCGGCGGAAACGCGACATTCGCCATAGTTCTGTTCCATTTTGTCCCTACTTTTGTCAAGTACACAATCGGGACAAAAAAAGAACTTGCGGTAGAGAACAAATATGGTACATTGGCTTTCTTGTCGCGGTCGATTGCAACCTTTCAGCGACCATGGAATAAGGAGGGCGGGGTATGTCGCAGACGGCTTTGCGCCTGTTGGACAGGGACACAATGGACAAGCAGAAGGCCTTGGACGCCGCTCTCGGCCAGATCGAGCGGGCGTTCGGCAAGGGCTCGATCATGAAGCTCGGCTCGCGCGAGGCGGCGACGGAGAGCGAGGTCATCTCGACCGGCTCGCTCGGCCTCGACATCGCGCTGGGCATCGGCGGCCTGCCGCGCGGCCGCATCGTCGAGATCTATGGGCCGGAGAGCTCCGGCAAGACCACGCTCGCCCTCCATGTCATCGCCGAGGCGCAGAAGGCCGGCGGCACCTGCGCCTTCATCGATGCCGAGCATGCGCTCGACCCCGCCTATGCGAAGAAGCTCGGCGTCGACATCGACGGCCTCCTCATCTCGCAGCCCGATGCCGGCGAGCAGGCGCTCGAGATCGCCGACACGCTGGTGCGCTCGGGCGCGATCGACGTGCTGGTGATCGATTCGGTGGCGGCGCTGGTGCCCAGGGCCGAGCTCGAGGGCGAGATGGGCGACAACCACATGGGGCTGCACGCCCGCCTCATGAGCCAGGCGCTGCGCAAGCTCACCGGCTCGATCTCGAAGTCGCGCTCCATGGTGATCTTCATCAACCAGATCCGCATGAAGATCGGCGTCATGTTCGGCAACCCCGAGACCACCACCGGCGGCCACGCGCTCAAATTCTACGCCTCGGTCCGGCTCGACATCCGCCGCATCGGCGCGATCAAGGAGCGCGAGCAGGTGATCGGCAACCAGACCCGGGTCAAGGTGGTCAAGAACAAGATGGCGCCGCCCTTCAAGGTGGTCGAGTTCGACATCATGTATGGCGAGGGGATCTCCAAGCGCGGCGAGCTCATCGACCTCGGCATCCAGGCCGCCGTCGTCGAGAAATCCGGCTCGTGGTTCTCCTATGACGGGCAGCGCATCGGCCAGGGCCGCGAGAACGCCAAGCAGTTCCTGAAGGACAACCCCCCGATCACCGAGGCGATCGAGCGCGCCATCCGCGGCAATGCCGGCCTCGTGGCGGATGCCATGATGGTGGCGGGCGCCGATGGCGCCGCCGCCGAGGAGTAATTCCAGGTCCGTACCCCCTCCGACGAAACGGACCGACGGCGCCGGCCTCCCCAGCCGGCGCCGTTTTTTATCGTGGGGCAGGCGATACCCAAGCGCGAGGCGAAGGGTATGGAATCCGCAACCCCACCGCCGTCATTCCCGCTCCTGAGCCTGTCGAAGGGCGCGGGGACGACGGGAGAGGAGGGGCGACGGTTGAGCGAAACGTTAAAACTACGAAACGAAGCCAATTCCGGCGCGGCCGGCGGCTGGACAGGGCGATGCCGCCTCCGTAAAACCGTCTTGGCTCCGCTCGGGGAAAGACCCAGATAAGCGCCATGCAGACCACCAACGACATTCGCGCCGCCTTCCTGGGCTATTTCCAGCGCCACGGCCACGAGATCGTGCCGTCGAGCCCGCTGGTGCCGCGCAACGACCCGACGCTGCTCTTCACCAATGCCGGCATGGTGCAGTTCAAGAACGTGTTCACCGGCGCCGAGAAGCGCGACTACGTGCGCGCCACCACCTCGCAGAAATGCGTCCGCGCCGGCGGCAAGCACAACGACCTCGAGAATGTCGGCTACACCGCGCGGCATCACACCTTCTTCGAGATGCTCGGCAATTTCTCGTTCGGCGATTATTTCAAGGACCGCGCCATCGAGCTCGCCTGGAATCTCGTGACCAAGGAGTTCGGCCTGGCCAAGGATCGCCTGCTGGTCACCGTGTACTCGGAGGACGAGGACGCGGCGACGCTGTGGCGCAAGATCGCCGGCCTGCCCGAGAGCCGCGTCATCCGCATCGCCACCTCGGACAATTTCTGGGCGATGGGCGACACCGGCCCGTGCGGTCCGTGCTCGGAGATCTTCTACGATCACGGCGACAAGATCCCCGGCGGCCCGCCCGGCAGCGCCGACGCGGACGGCGATCGCTTCACCGAGATCTGGAACCTCGTCTTCATGCAATACGAGCAGGTGACGAAGGAGGAGCGGCGTGCGCTGCCGCGCCCCTCCATCGACACCGGCATGGGGCTCGAGCGCATCGCCGCCGTGCTGCAGGGCAAGCACGACATTTACGACATCGACCTCATGCGCGCGCTGATCCTCGCCTCGGCCGAGGCGTCGGGCGTCGCGCCCGACGGGCCGCAGGCGGTGTCGCACCGCGTCATCGCCGATCATCTGCGCTCCTCCTCCTTCCTCATCGCCGACGGCGTGCTGCCGGCGAAGGAAGGGCGCGGCTATGTGCTGCGCCGGATCATGCGCCGCGCCATGCGGCACGCGCATATTATTGGCTGCCGAGAGCCGCTGATGTGGCGCCTCGTCCCGGCGCTGGTGCGGCAGATGGGCCAGGCCTTTCCCGAGCTGGTGCGCGCCGAGGCGCTCATCACCGAGACGCTCAGGCTCGAGGAGACGAGCTTCAAGCAGACGCTCGACCGCGGCCTCAAGCTGCTCGAGGAGGAGACCGGGAAGCTCGGCAAGGGCCAGGCCTTCCCCGGCGAGGTCGCCTTCAAACTCTACGACACCTACGGCTTCCCGCTCGACCTGACGCAGGACGTGCTGCGCGTCCAGGGCCGCGAGGTCGCGGTCGCCGCGTTCAACACGGCGATGGAGCGCCAGCGCGCCGAGGCGCGCAAGAGCTGGGTCGGCTCGGGCGAGGCCGCGACCGAGCAATTGTGGTTCGAGCTGCGCGAAGAGGTCGGCGCCACCGAGTTCCTGGGCTATGACGCGCATGTCGCCGAGGGCAAGATCGTCGCCATCGTCGTCGACGGCAAGGCGGTTAAGGAGGCCAAGGCCGGCAGCGACGCGGCGATCATCGTCAACCAGACGCCGTTCTACGCCGAATCGGGCGGGCAGGTGGGCGACACCGGCACGCTGTTCTCGGCGCAGGGCGGCGAGTTCGCCGTGCGCGACACGCAAAAGCGCGCGGGCGAGCTCTTCGTCCATCTCGGCAGCCTGACGCATGGCGCGCTCAAGCTCGGCGATTTCGTCGAGCTGCGCATCGACGAGACCCGCCGCGCCGCGCTGCGCGCCAACCACTCGGTGACGCATCTGCTGCATCAGGCGCTGCGCCGCCGCCTCGGCGAGCATGTCACCCAGAAGGGCTCGCTCGTCGCCGCCGACCGGCTGCGCTTCGATTTCAGCCAACCGCGCGCGCTTAGCCCTGAGGACATCCGCATCATCGACACCGAGGTCAACCACCGCATCCGCCAGAACAGCGAGGTGACCACGCGCCTGATGTCGCCGGAGAAGGCGCAAGCGGCGGGCGCGCTCGCGCTCTTCGGCGAGAAATACGGCGAGGAAGTGCGCGTCGTCGCCATGGGCGCGGAGACCGACGTGCACGGCCACGCGCTCAAGCCCTTCTCGGTCGAGCTGTGCGGCGGCACGCATGTGCGGCGCACCGGCGATATCGGCTTCTTCAAGATCGTCTCGGAGAGCGCGGTCGCCGCCGGCGTGCGCCGCATCGAGGCGCTGACCGGCGCCGCGGCCGAGATGCATGTCGAGCAGGAGGAGGCGCTGCTGCGCGAAGCGGCGAGCGCCATCCGCGCGACGCCGGCGGAGCTTCCCGCCCGCCTCGCCGGCTTGCTCGAGGAGCGCAAGCGCCTCGAGCGCGAGTTGAGCGAGGCGCGCCGCCTGCTCGCCTCCGGCGGGAGCGGTCCGCGCGCCGCGGCCAAGGATCTCGGCGGCGTCAAATACGCCGGCCGCGCCGTCGAGAACATGCCGGCCAAGGAGCTCAAGAGCCTCGCCGACGACATGAAGCGCGACATCGGCTCCGGCATCGTCGCGGTGGTCGCCAGCGCCGACGGCAAGGCGTCGCTCGTCGTCGGCGTCACCGACGATCTGACCGCGCGCTTCAACGCCGTCGACCTCGTGCGCATCGGCGCGGAAGCGCTGGGCGGCAAGGGCGGCGGCGGCCGTCCCGACATGGCCCAGGCCGGCGGCCCCGATCCCGGCCGCGCCGAAGCCGCGCTCGCCGCGGTCGAGCGCGCCGTCGCCGCGAAGGCGCACGCCCCGGCCTGAGGCCGCTATACGCGCATTCTCCTGACGCGATCGGCGCCGCGGCTATTTCATCGCCTGCTTCAGCCCCTCGTCGAGCTTGTCGAGGAACTTGGCCGTGGTCAGCCAGGCCTGGTCGGGGCTGATGAGGATGGCGAGGTCCTTGGTCATGAAGCCGGACTCGACCGTGTCGACGCACACCTTCTCGAGCGTCTGCGCGAAGCGCTTGACGTCCGGCGTGCTGTCGAACTCACCGCGATAGTTGAGGCCCCGTGTCCACGCGAAGATCGAGGCGATCGGGTTGGTCGAGGTGTCCTTGCCTTGCTGGTGCATGCGGTAGTGGCGCGTCACCGTGCCATGCGCCGCCTCCGCCTCGACCGTCTTGCCGTCGGGCGTCAGCAGCACCGACGTCATGAGGCCGAGCGAGCCGAAGCCTTGCGCCACCACGTCCGACTGCACGTCGCCATCGTAATTCTTGCAGGCCCAGATGAAGTTGCCGCTCCATTTGAGCGCGCTCGCCACCATGTCGTCGATGAGGCGGTGCTCGTAGGTGATCTTCTTGGCCTGGTATTTAGCGGCGAACTCCTTGTCGAACACCTCCTGGAAGATATCCTTGAAGCGGCCGTCATAGGCCTTGAGGATGGTGTTCTTGGTCGAGAGATAGACCGGCCAGCCGCGCTGCAGCCCGTAATTGAGGCAGGCGCGCGCAAATCCCGCGATCGACTCGTCGAGGTTGTACATGCCGAGCGCCACGCCGGGCTCGTCGAAGTCGAAGACGTCATACTGGATCGGCTTGCCGCCGCCCCTGGGCGTGAAAGTCATAGTGAGCTTGCCCGGGCCCGGCACTTTGAAATCGGTGGCGCGGTACTGGTCGCCGAAGGCGTGACGGCCGATGACGATGGGCGCGGTCCAGCCGGGCACCAGGCGCGGTACGTTCTGGCACACGATCGGCTCGCGAAAGATGGTGCCGCCGAGGATGTTGCGGATGGTGCCGTTGGGCGACCGCCACATCTTCTTGAGCTTGAATTCCACGACGCGCGCCTCGTCGGGGGTGATGGTCGCGCATTTGACGCCGACGCCGTATTTCTTGATCGCGTTGGCGGCATCCACCGTGATCTGGTCGTCGGTCTTGTCGCGATTCTCGATGCCGAGGTCGTAGTATTTCAGGTCAATGTCGAGATAGGGCAGGATCAGCTTGTCCTTGATGAACTGCCAGATGATCCGCGTCATCTCGTCGCCGTCGAGCTCGACGACCGGAGTCTTGACCTTGATCTTCTTCATGGATGGTTCCTGGGGGACGGGAAGGCGCGAGACCATAGCACGGGACAAAGCGGACGCAAGCGAGCCTCAGACGAGCTTGCTCTGCACCGGCGCCGATGGTTGCGGCAGCGCTGCCAATGTCGGCAGCACGTCCTCGACGCGGGCGACCACGCGGTAGAAGTCGCGCATGGGGGCGCCGGCGAAGCCGTGCGCGATGACATGCTCGACGAGGCCGAGCAGCGGCGCCCAATAGGCGGCGATATCGGCGATGATCACCGGCTTGTCGTGCAGGCCGAGCTGCCGCCAGGTGAGTATCTCGATGGTTTCGTCGAGCGTGCCGAGCCCGCCCGGCAGCACGGCGAAAGCGTCGGCCAGCTCGAACATGCGCTGCTTGCGCTCGTGCATGCTGCCGACGACCACCATATGGCTGATGCCGGGATGCGCCACTTCGCGGTCGTGGAGATGGCGCGGGATGATGCCGGTGACGCGGCCGCCGGCGGCGAGCACCGCGTCGGCGAGAACGCCCATGAGCCCGACCCGGCCGCCGCCATAGACGAGCTCGACGCCCGATTGGGCGAGCAGCGTGCCGAGACCCGCCGCCGCGGCGCGGTAGCTCGCGTCGACGCCCGCCGACGAGCCGCAATAGACGCATAAGCGCGTGATCACCGCCATTCCCTGATCCTCGATCCTCGACGCCGCTGCTTTCGCCGGACCGCCGGCGCGCGTAGAATGCCCTCTGCGCCGCCCTCGGCCAAGCGCCGATGCAGCTTTCGCCGCCACCGCGGCAAGGCGGCGCAGATCGGCTGAGCGGGTAGGGTTGCATGAGACGAGAATGGATCATCGGGCTGGCGGCGGTGGCGATCATCGCCGTTGCCGGGCTCACCGCGTGGGAATGGCGAGGCCGAAGCGTGGCCGTGTCGCCGCCCGCCACGCCGCCGCAAGCGATAACGGCACCCGCACCGGGCGCGCCGAGCTTCGACGTCGTGCGCGTCAATCCTCAAGGAGAGGCGGTCATCGCCGGCCGTGCCGCGCCTGGCGCCGAAGTGACGGTGCTCGATGGCGACCGCGAGATCGGCCGCGTCACCGCAGACCGCAACGGCGAGTGGGTGCTGGTGCCGAAGGAGCCGCTGCCGCCGGGCAGTCACCAGCTCACCCTCTCGGCGCGCGGCAAGGACGGCGCCACCAGCAAATCGGAGGGCGTCGTCGCCATGCTCGTGCCGCAGCTCACCCCGGCGGCGCGCGCGCCGGCAGCAGGCTCGGTAGCGGTGCTGCTGCCGCGCGAAGGCGCGGCGCGCGCGCTACAGCTGCCGGCCGGCCGCAAATTCGCGCTCGACGTGATCGAATACGACGCCGCCGGCAAGGTGCAGATGCTGGGTCGCGCCGCGCCGGATGCGCGCATCCAGATCTATCTCGACGATCGCCTCGCCGGCCGCGGCAGCGCGGCCGCCGCCGGCGCCTGGTCGGTCACGCTCGACCGGAGCGTGCCGCTCGGGCATTACCGGCTGCGCCTCGAAGCGCTCGACAAGAACGGTCAGGCGCTGGGGCGGATGGCGCTCAAATTCGACCGCGTGGTACCGCCCGAAGGCTATGCCGCGTTCGACGTGCAGCCCGGCAACAACCTGTGGCGCCTCGCCGAGCGGTCGTTCGGAGATGGCCAGCGCTATACCGAGATCTACCAGGCGAATCAGGGCAAGATCCACGATCCCGACCTGATCTATCCGGGGCAGGTCTTCGCCGTGCCGGCCGGGCGCTGACGGCGCTCAGGCCTCGTTGGCGACCGTGACGATAAGGTCGATGTAGGGGCGGCAATGCACCAGCAGCGTCGCCGCGCCGGCAACGACCGCCATCGGCGTCAAGGGCATGCCCAGCTCGATGTCGCCGATCACCCGCATGCGATGGTCCTGGTTGACCTCCCAGTGGAGGGTCGTGCCGGCTTGCGCCCCGTTAAGGACCTTGAGCAGACGCCGGCGCCGGCGCGGGTTTTCGATCGAGAAGGGGAGCGAGCCGAGATCGCCGGTCAGCGTCAGCCAGGGGCGCCCGTCGCGCCGCTCGGCGCGGGCCTGGAATGGCACGTCCTGGAAGCCGAAGCAGAAGGTGAGCACGCCGGTCGGCCGTGCCCCCGCATCACCGGGGGTGAGGCCGCGGTCGATCTCGAAGGGCGGCACGAAGCGCCCGAACGAGGCGATGAGGCCGGCCAGTGCAGAGACGTTGGAATCGAGGCGTTCAGAGGGACCGGATCGGGCCATCGCCACAGTCTCGCCGAGGCCCGTTAATCTTAGGTTAGTATCCCCTGGACTTAGGTAAAATCATTTATTTAACAGCATGTTACAAGGATTTTTCGCGATTCAACGGTGCAGGTAGAACGGCCACAGCAGGCAGGTGGCGACGGTCGCCACGGGCGCCAGGCCGCGGCCAGTGGGCGCAGCGCCGGGCTCGTCGAGCCTGACGAGGGTGCCACTGATCACGTTGGTCTGGCCGCTCCATTAGTAAGGAAACAGAACCGTTTGGAATAACTATGGATTGCCGTTGTTAGTAGGAAGGTCGGTAGCCCTGGGGTTGTACGGACGGGCGCAGGGTCTGCCACGACAATTGCTTATCGGGTGATCGCATGTCGAAGCCGAAGCGAGGAAAATCGACGGCCACGATAGATCGGCACGTCGGCGCACGAATTCGCGAGCGGCGGATCATGCTGGGGTTGACGCAGCAGCAGCTCGCCGAATTGATTGGCGTGACGTATCAGCAGGCCCACAAATACGAGCGCGGCGTCAACCGCGTCTCGGCGGGCCGGCTGTTCCAGATCGCCAAAGTGCTCAGCGTGCCAATGAGCTATTTCTACGAGGGCGTCGGCGAAGAAGAGCCGCGGCCGATCACCTCGCGTGAGCGCATGGTGCTGGAAATCGCGCGCAATTTCACGGGCATCACCAATGAGCGCCACCAGGAGGCGCTCAGTCAACTGGCGCGCGCATTGGCGAATGGCGGCTGACGCCGTCATCGTCGCGGATGATCTGAAGGCGCTCGGCCCCGCGGCGCATGCGGGCGCAATTCGGTGTCAAAGGATCCGTCCGGTGAAGATCGGGCGGCCCTCACGGTCTTCGATCTCGACGACCCAGAGGTCGGGGTCGCGCTTCAGCTGCCGCGCGATATAGGCGTCGGCCGTGAGCTCGTCGACCGGCGCCTCACCGGTGGCGCGCAGCCAGGCGAGGTCGCCCGATCCGGTGCGCGTTTGCGCGAGCACGGTGAACCCGCGCTCGAGCTGATTGAGCTTGACCAGGATGACGCCGGCATCCTCGTCGCCGCGCCGGGCGACGGCGATCGGGATGGCGTGCACGGCGCATATCCGCACCGCCGCCATCACCTGCAGCTTGGTCTTGAGCCGCGCCTCCATCGCCTCAGATATGACCGATCGCAGCCCCGGCAGCAACGCGGATCACGCCAACCGGCGCGGGGGCTAGACCAGCTCGCGCACCGTATCCGACCGCACGGTGAGCGATGTTCCTAGGGGTCTGGCGGCGCCGGCTGAGCTGCAATAGCTTGGCGGCGACCCAGGGGCAGCGACACAGGTGCAAGTCATGGCTTCCTCTCCGCAGCCGGCGCCGGCCGGCGCCGACATGGCCGCGATCCGCCAGGCGGTCGCCGCGCTCTGCGCGCGCTTTCCCGGCGAGTATTGGCGCGCGCTCGACCGCGAGCGCGGCTATCCGAGCGAATTCGTCCGCGCCCTGACGGAAGGCGGCTTTCTCGGCTGCCTCATTCCGGAAGAGCATGGCGGCAGCGGCCTCGGCATCGGCGCCGCCGCCGCGATCCTAGAGGAGGTGCACAAGAGCGGCTGCAACGGCGCCGCCTGCCACGCGCAGATGTACATCATGGGGACGCTGCTGCGGCATGGCAGCCCGGCGCAGAAGGCGCGCTGGCTGCCCAAGATCGCCTCGGGCGAGCTACGGCTGCAGGCCTTCGGCGTCACCGAGCCGACCGCCGGCACCGACACCACGGCACTCAGAACGACGGCGCGGCGCGAGGGCGAGCGCTACATCGTCAACGGCCAGAAGATCTGGACCTCCAGGGTCGAGCATTCGGACCTCATGCTGCTGCTGGCGCGGACGGCGCCGCGGCGCGAGGACAAGCGGGCGGAAGGCCTCTCGGTCTTCCTCGTCGATCTGCGCGAGGCGGTCGGCCAGGGCGTCACCATCCGCCCTATCCGCACCATGATGAACCACGCCACCACCGAGGTCTTTTTCGACAATCTGGCGGTGCCGGCGGAGAACCTGATCGGCGAGGAGGGAAGGGGCTTCCGCTACATCCTCGACGGCATGAATGCCGAGCGCATCCTGATCGCCGCGGAATGCATCGGCGATGCGCGCTGGTTCATCGCCAAGGCCGGCGACTACGCCAAGAGCCGCGTCGTGTTCGGCCGACCGATCGGCCAGAACCAGGGGGTGCAATTCCCGATCGCGCGGGCCTATGCCGCGAGCGAGGCGGCGGCGCTCATGGTCGAGCGCGCGGCGCAGCTCTACGAGGCGGGCCAGCCCTGCGGCAAGGAGGCGAACATGGCCAAGCTGCTCGCCGCCGATGCCTCATGGCAGGCGGCCGACATGTGCGTCCAGACCCATGGCGGCTTCGGCTTTGCCGAGGAATACGATATCGAGCGCAAGTTCCGCGAGACGCGGCTCTACCAGGTGGCGCCGATCTCCACCAACCTGATCCTGGCGTATTTGGCCGAACACGTGCTCGGCCTGCCGCGCTCCTATTAGGCAAGCCGGGCCGATCTTAGACCCAGGGCAGGCCGAACTTCGTGGTGAGGGTGCGGCCGCGCCTCATGGCGTCGCGTCGTGCCCGCCATTCGCGATACTCCGACCACGCCACGTCCGCCGACAAGGCCAGCCCGACCAAGAGGATCGCCCATCCGAGACTCGACATGACCATACCCATTTGCATGCCTCAACTCTCCCCTCGGGCACGCAAACGCTTCACCGCGCGGTTTTGTTCGCCCATCCCCCTAATGCTCCAGGTCACCCACCGCCGGCATGGGGCCGGTTCGCCCACAAGTGGAATCAACCGTTGGCGGCGGACGGGAAGTTGAGCTCGATCATGACCTGATTCGGATCCTGCACGAAGAGCTGGCGCAGGCGGATGCCCGGCACCTCGCGCTCGCTGAAGCGGATGCCGAGCTTGGTGAAGCGGGCGCGCATGCCGTCGAAATCGGCGGCGGTGAAGGCGACATGGTCGAAATTGCCGGTATCGCCGCCGTCGCCGGCGCCGATCGCGCCGCTGCGCGGCACGAGATGAACCACCGCCTGCTCGCCGCAATAGAGCCAATAGCCCGGAAAGGTCAGCGGCGGCCGCGGCCCCGGCGCCAGCCCGAGCGCCTCGTTGTAGAAGTCGCGGGTCGCCTCGAGGTCGTCGGTACGGACCGTGACATGGTTCAACTGCGTGAGCGGCATGGCTTTCCTCCAAAGCTCTTGGCGGAAAGCATAGCGCCCGACCGGCGCCGGCGCCAACGCCGCGCTCAGTAGGATTTGGGCAGGCCCAGCACCCGCTCGGCGATGTAGCACAATGCGAGCTGCGGGCTCACCGGGGCGATGCGCGCGATCAGCGCTTCGCGCAGATAGCGCTCGACATGGTATTCCTGGGCATAGCCGAAGCCGCCATGGGTCAGCACAGCCGTCTCGCAGGCGTGCCAGCATGCCTCGGCGGCGAGGTACTTGGCGGCGTTGGCCTCGGCGCCGCAGGGCTCGCCGGCATCATAGAGCGCGGCGGCGTGCTGCATCATGAGCTCGGCGGCCTTGAGCTCGGCCCAGCATTGCGCCAGCGGATGCTGCACGCCCTGGTTCTGCCCGATCGGCCGGCCGAAGACCACGCGCTCCTTGGCGTAGTCCGCGGCGCGGCGCAGCGCGGCGAAGCCCAGCCCCACCGCCTCGGCGGCGACGAGAACGCGCTCGGGGTTCATGCCGTGCAGGATGGCGGCGAAGCCCTTGCCCTCCTCGCCGATGCGGTCGCTCGCCGGCACGCGCAAGCCATCGATGAACAGCATGTTCGAATCGACGGCCTTGCGGCCCATCTTGGCGATCTCGCGCACCTCGACGAAGCGGCGGTCGAGATCGGTGTAGAACAGGCTGATGCCGTCGCTCGCCTTCGTCGCTTGCTCGAAGGGCGTGGTGCGCGCGAGCAGCAGCATCTTCTTCGCCACCTGCGCCGTCGAGATCCAGATCTTGCGGCCGGAGACGACGTAGTGATCGCCGTCGCGCACCGCGCGGGTCTTCAGATGCGTGGTGTCGAGGCCGACATCGGGCTCGGTGACGGCGAAGCACGCCTTCTCCTCGCCGCGGATGAGCGGCGGCAGGAAGCGGCGCTTCTGCTCGTCGCTGCCGAACTTCACGACAGGGTTGAGCCCGAAGATGTTCATGTGCAGCGCCGAGGCGCCGCTAAACCCGGCGCCGGATTGCGCCACCGCCTGCATCATGGTGGCGGCCTCGCCGATGCCGAGGCCGGCGCCGCCGTACTCCTCGGGCATGGCGATGCCGAGCCAGCCGTCGCGCGCCACCGCGGCGTAGAATTCCTCGGGGAAGCCGCCCTGCCGGTCCTTCTCGAGCCAATAGGCGTCGCCGAACCCGGCGCAGAGCCGCTCGATCGCGTCGCGGATGCGGCGCTGTTCCGGCGATGGCGAAGTCATGGACCACCCGTCATGGAATAATCCATGACGGGTATGCCACCGATGTGCAAGTGGTGGGGCTAGACCTGCTGGATCGCCGAGAGCAGCCAGTGCCCGCCCGGGCTGCGCGCAAAGGTCCACAGCTCCTGCGCCTCGCTCGGCCGCTGCGGATCGCCCTCGACGATGTAGCCGGGCTCGCCGGGCTTGGCGTCGGCGCGCGTGGTGTAGTCGTTGGCACGCCAGTGGAGCAGCGCGGTGGCATATTGCAGATTGCCCTCGTCCCATGCCTCGCGCACGTCGCCTTTGATCAGCTCGACATTGTCGACGTGGTTCTCGACGCCCTGGCTGGTGTTGCCGGCCAGCTCCTCGGCGAAATAGGACAGCATCTCCGGCGTCGTGTAGTGGCGCAGCCTCGCGAGGTCGCCCTTGCTCCAGGCCCCCTGCACCGCCTTGAGGATCGCCTCGAAGGCGGCGTAATCGGTCTGGTTGACGGCGAGGGTGCTGCTGCTGGGTGCAGCGCCGCCGTAGCCGCCGGCGCGATAATCCACATCAGGCGCCGCCTGGTTGCCGCCATAGGACGGCGAGGTCAGCGGCTCGCCGCGGCGGCGGAACATGCGGAACAGCATGGCGACGAGCCCGATAATGATGAGCCAGGTGAAGAGCGAGCCGATCATGCCGCCGAAGCCGAAGCCCATGCCCCCCATGCCCCAATGCGGGAAGAGCAGGCTGCCGAGCCACGAGCCCAGGAAGGCGCCGGCGAGGCCGGTGAGGAAGGGGTGGTTCTGCGCGAAGCCGAAGCCCGGCCGGGCCGCATAGGGCGCGGCGCTCGGGTTCTGCGGCGTGATGCTGCGCTGCATCGGCTGCCCGCCATTGTTGTTGTAGGTGCGCGAGCCCAGGCTGCCCTGGCTCGAATATCCCATGCTGCCGCCGGGCCGCACGCTGCCGCCGGCCCGCGCCTCGGCAAGCGCCGGCGAGAGGACGATCGACGCGCAGAGCAGCGCAAGTGCCAGTTTTCTGAGTTTGGTCATGGGGTGCCCGAGATCTGGAATCGCATGCCCCTTATTTCGTGTCGCTACGTCGCCGATGCAAGCGCCGGCGTGGTGCGCCCGAAGCGATCTTGGCGGCGGGCTTATCGACCCTTGATTGGGCGGGGTCCGAATGACGTGTGCTCATGAATGAACAGAGCGATCCGGTGCCTGGCCCGCCACGAAGTTTCTGAACGTCACCGAATAGCGCAAGCGATCGCCGGGCGGGACGCTGTGCTCCCATTCTCGGCGCGCGGGGCCGCGCAGAAGATAGGCCGAGCGGGCGTGGATCTCGCGCGAGGCGCGTTCCCAGCCGGCGGCATGCTTGCGACGAAATCGCAGGACGCAGGGCGACAGGAAGGATACCGCGATGACGTCCTCGAACATCGGCTTGTCGCGATGCCAGCCGATGCCGGCGCCGGGCGCGTATTCCGTGACCAGGATCTGCTGCAGGCTGTCCGCCGGGACTCCGGCGAAGGCGGCGGCCTGGCCGCGCAGCGGCAGCAGGAAGGGCGGGACGGCGTCGCTGTCCCGCAGCCTCCCGCCGGCATAATCGTAGCGCCACCCGAACGAGACCACGCGGCGCTTGCCCAGATAGCCGTGAAATTCGAACGGCTGGAACGGCAAGGCGGCGAAGCGTTCGACCATCGCCCCCTCCTCGCCGGACGAGATCACGTCTTCCCGATAGGCAAAGCCGGCGGGCAGCCCATGTTCAGCGGCAAAGAGATCGGCTTGGTCCGACAGGGCGGATCGTCGCTTTGTCATCACCGAGAATTCCGCTCCTTCATCCGTCCTCCGGCCGGCGCAGGCGGTAGCCGACGCCCGGCTCGGTCGTGATGTGGGTCGGCCGCCCCGGGTCGGGCTCGAGCTTGTTGCGCAGGTTGCGGATGAAGACGCGCAGATAAGGCGCGTCCTCGACATGGGCCGGTCCCCAAACCTTGCCGAGGATATGGCGGTGCGTCAGCACCTTGCCGGCATTGGCCACCAGCTCCGCCAGGAGGTCGTATTCCTTGGGCGAGAGGTGCACGACCTCGCCGCCGCGCTTGACGACGCGGCGCACCAGGTCGACCGAGAGGTCGCCGGAGACGAAGAGCGGCTTTTCGCCCTGCTCCTGGAAGCGGTGGCGCAGGGCGGTGCGGATGCGCGCCACCAGCTCGTCGGTGCCGAAGGGCTTGGTCATGTAGTCGTCGGCGCCGAGGTCAAGCGCCTCGACCTTGCCGCGCTCGTCCTCGCGCACGGAGAGCACGATGATCGG
>Ga0185299_10005275_pt1 | contig 14794 bp, 9 predicted proteins | sample PaiPotPPA55metaG_FD_128002 | JGI IMG/M metagenome (GOLD analysis project Ga0185299, IMG submission 128002) | Iron sulfur acid spring bacterial and archeal communities from Banff, Canada, to study Microbial Dark Matter (Phase II) - Paint Pots PPA... ...
TGAATTTCTGAACAGGCTTGACGAAGTGATCCTGTTCAATTCCCTCACGGAAGACGACCTGTTGCGCATCATCGACCTTCTCGTGGGCCAAATCAACGATACGCTGGTGCATCGCCAGGTCCAGATCGCCGTCACGCCTGAAGCGCGCCAGTGGATTCTCGAAAAAACTTGCGGCGACCGAAATTATGGCGCGCGGCCGCTCCGGCGCGCGTTGCAGAAGTACGTCGAAGACCCATTGTCGGAAGCTCTGATCCAGGGCGGATTGCAGCGGCCTGCCACGCTGGAAGTTTTCCTCACCGGCGAAGGCCTTTCTTTCCGTCCTGTCGTTGAAGCAACCCCAGTGGCCCACTAGGAATCCCACACGCAAGCTGGGCTGGGAGCGGTCCGGCGGGGGAGCAAAAAATCTTGGGCGGGGGACTGCGGCCTTGACCACAGCCATGGCCGCCAGCAGGGAAATTTTTCTGCGCCTATTTGAATCCTTTGCAACCGTGTGCCTGATTCTCCTCGCGACCGGACAAGCCCTTTGGGCTCAGCAGCCTCAGGAGAACGCGGGCGCGCAGTACGTCGTCGAGCGCATTGATTTCATTGGGAATCGCCGCATCCAAAGCGGCACGCTCCGCGCGCGTATTTTTACGCACCAAGGCGATCCTTATAGCGCAGATGCCGTCCGAAGAGACTTCCAGGCCCTCTGGAACACGCAATTCTTCGAAGACATTCGCGTGGAAGTGGAAGATAGTCCCAAAAAGCCAAACGAAAAAATCATCGTCTTCTACCTGGTCGAACGCCCGGTGATTCGCCGGATCGAATACAAGGGGAACAAGTCGATCACTGAATCGGACATCCTCGACGCCTTCAAAGACAAAAAGGTGGCGCTTTCGGTGGAAAGCCAGTTCGACCCTACGAAAATCAAGCGCGCGGAAGTGGTGATCAAGTCGCTTCTCGCCGCTCACGGCCGGCAATTCGCCACCGTGAAGCCGACGTATGAAAAAATCGCGGCGACCAACGCTGTGAAGCTGGTCTTCAATATTGATGAAGGCCCGAAGGTCAAAGTCGGGAAAATCATCCTCAAGGGTAACAAGGCGTTTTCGGACCGCAGACTCATCCGCACGATGAGGAACGACCGCCCGTACGCGATTCCCCTGTACTACACGTACATTCCGGTGATGGATAAGACGTATGACCGGTCAAAACTGGATGAGGACCTCGAAGTCGGCATCCGCGGCCTCTATCAGAACAACGGCTATTTCCGCGCGGACGTCAACGTCGACGAGGCGCATACGAAAACAGTCGACATCAATCGCGCGGGCATCCCTGGCCCCTGGCCTTACATCGGAAGCAAACACGAGAAGGCGACAAACATCACGATCAAAATCGATGAGGGCGAGCAGTATCGAATGGGGAAGCTGACTTTCCGCAGCGCGGATCCCGATGAAGGGCTCGTGATCAAGCCCGATTTCCTGGCCAGGGTCTTTCCGATGAGAGAGGGAGAGATCTTTTCCACGGACAAGCTGCGCAAATCCTTCGATAATTACAAAAAGCTTTACGGCGAATACGGCTACATCGACTTTACGCCGACGCCCGTCTTCGACATCGACGATCCGAAGAAGATCATCAATTTGGCTCTCGAGTTCGATCAGCAGAAACAATACTATGTGCGCCGCATCGAGTTTGCCGGCAATACCACCACGCGCGATAAAGTGATTCGCCGCGAGCTGCTTCTCGACGAGGGCCAAATTTTCAACAACCGCCTGTGGGAAGTGAGCATTCTCCGGCTGAATCAGCTCAACTACTTCGAGCAGCTAAAACCGGAAAACGCCGACCTCAAGAAAAACGCAAAGACGGGCTCGGTGGACATCCGTTTGAAGTTGAGGGAAAAGCAGAAGCAATCCATCAGCTTTTCGGGTGGCGTCAGCGGAATTGCCGGTAGTTTCGTCGGACTCTCGTATCAAACGAACAATTTCCTTGGCCTGGGCGAGACGCTCACTGTCTCCGCGCAAATCGGCGACATTCAGAGGAACATCATATTCGGCTTCACAGAGCCGTATCTTTTCGATCGTCCCATCTCCACCGGCTTCACCATATTCTCGAATCAGTTCAACTACAACACGGCCCGCCAAACCGGGCTTCTGCTGGGCACGCAGGTGGCCATCAATCCCGCCCTGCAGGAGAATTACACCAACAATTCCAAGGGCTTCACCGCTTTTGCCAGCTACCCCATGCGCAAGTTCTCCTTCGCTCGCCTGGGGCTCACGTATGGATTTTCGACCACGAATATCACGGCTTTCAGCCAGTCGGCGCAATTGCTTTTCGAGTTCACTCAGTTCCGCAGCCTCGCGGGGCCTTCGGCGTTGCAGGGAATCCAGGAAAGCTACGTGTCGCCGAGCATCTCGTACGACCGTACTGACAGTCCGGTCAACCCCACCCACGGCAAGGCCTTCGCCTTTACCTCGAAGGTGGAAGGTGGTCCGCTGCGGGGCAACGTCAACTCGTATTTGGAAAGCTTTACGATGCGGTATTTCCGCCCGAACTACCATCACCGGAATGTCATCGGAATGAAACTCCAAACCGCCATGATTTCCGGATATGGCGGAAAGGACGCGCCTCCTTACAACCGGTTCTACATGGGCGGCGAATATGACATTCGCGGTTTCGAGGCCTACACGATATCGCCGTTCGTAGCGATCCCGAGCCTGGGCAGTACCACTGTCACCTATCTCGATCCTACAAGGATAGGGAGCAACGGACAGCCGTTACCCCAGACGCTCGCAGTTCCCACGCTGCAGTTCTTCCCGACGCGGCCCGGGGGCGACACGCAATTCATTCTGAACACCGAGTACCGCATACCCGTTTACCAGAACTATGTCGGCTTCACGATTTTCAACGACTTCGGAGTGGACGGCATTCTGCGGAAATCGCAACTCGCGCTCAATCCATCGGCGGTGGCGCAGTTCCAGGAACAATATCCGAATCCCGATTTCCCTGCCTTGAAGATCGGCAACACTCTGCCCCTGATCTCCGGGACGAATTTCGTGCCCCATGCGTCCGGAGGCGTCGAGCTGGTGGTTCAGTTGCCGATCATACAAGCTCCATTCCGATTCTTTTACGCGTACAATTACGCCCGCCTGACGGAGACAATCGCGGGTCCGAATGTGGTGGACGTGTTCGGGAATACGCTTCCGGGCGGCTTCGCTGTGGATCCGGTTGAGAGAGCATACTTGCAGCACCTGGGTGTTTACGATACCGTCATCGTGCCGCAGCTCGAGCAGTTCCTGAGATCGCAGACCGAACGTCTTCCGGCAGGACTCATCGAACCGAAGAGCACCTTCCGTTTCACCGTCAGCCGGACCTTCTGAGCGATCATGCCAACGATCACGTCAGCAATCATATCGAACATATCGAAGATAGCGGGGGGGAACACCACGGTGCGAGCGTCGAGGAGCTTGGGACGAAGCAGAATGCGATCGGTGGGCTTGGTCGCGGCGATATTACTCACGGTTGTGATCTCCAGCTGTGGAAGCAACTCCACAACGGTCGGTGTCACGATCACTGCGGTCGGTTCGCCGCAAGGGGGCTCGCAGCAGTCACCGGTGGTGGTGATAAAGGGCGGAACGGAAACCTTTGTCGCGAACGTCAGTGGGGGCTCCACTACCACAGTTTATTGGCAAGTGTGCCTCCCGGTCACAATCACTAGCCCGCCGACGCAACCCACCACCTGCACTCCAATCCCGGGCGTTACGAGTCCGACCACGAACGTGGTTCTGACGGGCTACGGCACGATCACGCAGAACGGCATCTACACGTCTCCGACAAGCGTGCCTCAGACGAACCCGTTCGTTGTCATGGCGGTTAGTCAGGCGGATCTCACTGCTTTCGCAGTGGCGTACGTCAAGATCGATTCGGGCATTCGCGTCCAGATGTTTCCCACTAGCGCGACCATTCCCACCCAAGACACCTACTCGATTACCGCCACCGTGACGGGCACCACCAATACCGCCCTTACGTGGAGTGTCAACGGCACGACGGGGGGAGACGCTCAAGACGGGACCATCGTTCCCACCGGTCCGCAGACGGCTCTCTACACCGCGCCACCCACCAGCATAACCGCGACCATAACCGCGACCTCGGTTGCCGATACAACAGAATCGGGCACTACCAGCATTACGGTCGCCACCGCGGCCGATCCCGTGTTTACGTCGATCGATCCCACCGTCGCATCTCAGGGCTCGGTCCAGCAAGACGTTTATGTTGCCGGCTCAAATTTCTTTTCGACGGACGTGCTTCTCGTGAACGGCACGGTGGTACCGGCCACCTTGATCAGCGCCTCGCTCATCCGCGCCACAATTCCTTCATCGCTCCTGGCGACGGCCGGAAATGTGCCGATTCAAGTCCAGGGAGACAACGGCCACACGAGCGCGACGATAAATCTCTTGGTGACCACGCCACGTCCCGCCGTTGTTGCCGTCGCTCCCAACAGCGTGCCCGTAACGCCTGCAGGTTTCGGAGTGGGTCTAACGGGAGGATTCTTCGCCCCGGGAACAACCACCGCAAATTTTAATAGCTTCGCAGGTCCAAGCCCGGGCGTTACGGCCTCCATCGGCAGCAGCCGGCAGTTGACCGTCAATCTTCCAGCCGGAAGCTTATCGATCGCCGGTCTCTACCCGATCGTGTTGCAGAACAGCGGCGTGCTGCCTCCGGGCTCGTCTTCAACTTCAGCAACGAACATAGCCGTCACCCCGGCTGCCGGGACACTGCTGACATCGCCGACAGCGACGGTCGGCGTCGGCTCAGGCCCATCTGCAATCGCCATAGACGAAGCAGATGGATATGCCATCGTTGCGAACACGGGTAGCAATTCCGTTTCGATCCTCAACTTGAACGCGAATCCTCCTGCGTTGATCACGAATGTGGCCGTCGGAAATAGCCCCACCGGCGTAGCTGTTGACGACGGATTCGTCGCGCCACTTCATCGTCTTGCCCTCGTGGTCAACAACGCCGACAACACCCTGTCCGTCATCGACCTCTCCACACTCACGGTGACTCAAACCGTTTCGCTGGCAGGATTGACTCCGACGACGTCTCTTCCGTTTTCCATCGGCATCAATCCCGTCACGCATCGCGCGTTTGTCGCGGACCAGAACGCAAACTCAGGTACCGTCATTGACCTCTTGAATCCGAACCCGCAGCTCCAGCCCCCGTGCACTACGCCTCCGTGCCCGTTGTTGCAACTTGGCGGCAGCCCAACGTCGTACGGCACCGGTCCCACGCCCGCGATTTCGATCGATCCGCGTTTGAATTGGGCCTTGGTCACGGCGGGGGGTGGCGGGGCCGGAATCGTGAATCTCGTCGACCTGGGCCGTCCCGCGATTCAGGCAGTGGACCCGGCGCGAGCACCTTCGGTGATAGGCACCTTAGTCACGGGCGGGACCTCGGGAACTCAAGGAGTTGGCGTCAATCCGGAAACACATCAGGTCTTACTCACAATTCCAAGCAACGGAAACTTCACTACTTTCAGCCTCCTCGATCAAACGGTCAACGCGATTCCCTTCACGAATAATCAAGTCACGGTGAATCAGCCCGGTTACGTCGCGGCCGCGGTCAGCGCCTTGCCGAATATCGGCGTCGCCGTCAATTCGAACGCGAATACCGCGGCGATTCTCGACTTGCAGAATCGCATCGTCATTGGGAACGTCACGGTGGGCACGCAGCCCATAGCCGTGGCGGTGGATCCGGCCACGAATCAAGCGTTGGTCGTGAACCAGGGCGACGGGACCGTTTCGCTTGTTTCGCTGGGCACCGTGCGCTCGAGTGCATCCCTGGGCGCATCGCAGGCGCCGCAAATCACGCTTTCGAGCCCCGAGATCACGTTCAGTTCCGCGAACCCGCTTGCTCTAACGGTGACCGGCGGCGGTTTCGCGAATGGCGCGCAGGTCTTTCTCGATGGCACCGCGGTTCCGTCTGTGGTTTCGAACGGACGCCAAATTGTCGCCACTGTCCCTGCCGGTATGCTGAGCGCCGCTAGGCGCTATGCCGTTTACGTGCAGAACCCGGGTCAATCTGCAATCTCCAATATCGAGGACCTGATCGTTGTCCAGCCTGTGGTTGTGGGGGCGTCGCCGTTTGGCGTCGCCGTCGACACGGATTGCGACGTCGCTGCCGTGACGAATTCCGGCGACGGCACGGTTTCGATTGTGGCTCTCACATCGAACGCAGCGCCGCCCGGAAAGAATTGCGTCAGCGCTGGAGCCGTCGGGACCGTGGGTTCTCCCGTTCCCGTCGGATCGGCTCCAGAGGGAGTGGCAATTCAGCCGCGCATCGGCGTTGCCGTGGTCGCGAACAGTGGCAGCATCAACGCCAGCGTGGTCGATATGACCGAGATGAACCCTCCTTCGACGGTCCAGTTGTGTGGCGGTGGTTGTAGCGCGGTCACGGGTGGTGTCGCATTCAACCAGGATATCTCCACGGCGGAGCTCACCGATGTTCAGGGCAGCGGCGCCACCGCCACCGGCAGCGTCAGTGCCATCTCGGTTTCCTTGAGTGCTTCCGGGGTTCCTACGGGGACTCCAGCCGGGGGCTTCCAGCCTCTCGACCTTACGCCAAGCGACGTCGCTGTGGATCAGTATCTCGACTTTCTTGGCGTGACGACCGTGGGACAAACCAGCGCCATCGACATCGTGAACATTCCCCAGGGCCAGAAAACAACCGTTACCGGCCTCCTGGGTTTCGGCGTTCAGGTTCCCACAGGAATCATCTTCGATCCGGTGAATCAGGTGTTTGTTGTGGCGAATAGCCTGGTCAACAATGTGATTTTCGTGGATCCCAGCACCGCGATCGCAAGCCAGGCGCAGGTTGGCGTGAATCCGTCGTCTCTTGATTACAACTACCAGACCAGCACCTTGGTCACTGCGAACAACGCAAGCAAGACGTTATCGATCATCGACTACGTGTGTCCGCCGAATATTTTGAATACGTGCTCCGGGCCGCAGGTACGAAGCATCCTCGCGCTCGGCGGTTCGCCGCAGTTTTCGATCGCGATCGATCCGAGGCTGAATCTGGCGGTCCTGGTGGATCAGGACAACAACCGCGTGCTGTTGATCCCGTTGCCGTAGAACCTGCAAACGGGTGCGGCTCTGCGGTAATGTCCTGGGCCAACCCTCCCGGCGAGCGGCGCATCCGATATCGCAAAGGGCGAGTGCGGCATCGGCTGCGCACAAGCAGGCCATCGTAGCTTGATCGGCGGAGTTTCGATGGAACGGATTCTGATTGACCCTTTTCTTCGTACATAGCTATAATCACGGGTTTGAACTGACGGCAATTTTCAATAAGGAGTCGGCGGCATGAAGATTCGATTGGCAGTTACGATTTTGGCGGCGGCCTTGGCCGTGCCTGCAGTCTGGGCTCAGGCCGGAAGTGCTTCTGCCGTGACCGGGAAGATCGGCGTTCTCAACATGGAAGTGGCGATCACCAGCACCGAAGAGGGCAAACAAGCGGCGAATGAGTTGACCGCCAAATTCGCGCCTCGGCAGACGGAGCTCCAGAACCTTCAGAAGCAAATACAAGACATCGCCACGCGGTTGCAGACTACCTCGAATACTCTTTCGGATGACGAAAAGTACCGCCTCTCGCGCGAAAGCGATCAGTTGTCCCGGAACCTTCAGCGCAAACAGACGGAAGCGCGCGACGACTATCAGGAAGCGCAGCAGGATCTGATCAATACTCTCGGCCGCAAACTCATGACCGTCCTCGACAAGTACTCGAGGGAAAATGGCTTCTCGGTTATCTTCGATAATTCCTCGCAGCAGACTCCTGTGATTTACGCTGCGCCCGCAACGGACGTGACACAGGACATCATCAAACTTTACGACCAGAACTACCCGGTTAAGTCAGCGGCCGCGAAACCTGCCACGCCGGGCGCTGCGAAACCAGCTAGTCAGAAGCCGCCACCGCAGCCTCAGAAACAGTAAGCTCGATTTCGGCGATTTCGAAGCCTCTTGGCCCACCGGCCCGGAGGCTTCGTCTTCAAGGGCGCCGCAATGGCCGAAAATCGGCCTCGCCAGCGCGGCCTTGCCTTTTATCGATAGGGAAACTATACTGGGTTGCTTTCATCTAGGTCGCACGGCCGAGTGGGCGCGAGCCCACTTTTTTGTTGGGCGCGGTCTTCGGGCGCTGGGCAAGGCCTGATGGCGGGCGTCTGAACGGCGTAAGAGCCGTAGATGGAACAGAATGGACCTGGACAAGATTCGCGAAGCGGCGGAGCGGGTGGCTCGCTCGGAAGGCCTGGAAGTCTTTGACGTCGAGTGGAAGATCGGCAAGCAAAGGCTGCTGCGGGTCTACATCGACAGGTTGCCGGGGCCCCAGAACCCGGAAGGGCTGGGAATCAGTCACAACGATTGCCAGCGAGTCAGCGAACAGTTAAGCGTGATTCTGGATGTCGAGGACCTGGTTCCCGGACCCGGTTATGTGCTCGAAGTCAGCTCGCCGGGCCTCGACCGAAAGCTGTTGAAGCCTGCGGACTACGAGCGATTCGCGGGAAGGCTCGCGCAGATTTGGGTGAACGAGCCAGTCGAGAACCAGAAGTACCTCGAAGGCCGGCTGGGCGGTTACTCCGACGGCGCGGTTAAGTTGAATGTGAAGGACCGGGAAATAGCAGTCCCGTTCGCCGGGATACGCAAGGCGAACCTGGTTGTGGAGATCTAGGGGAGAAACGAATGGCGAGTCTGCTGGTCCAGACAATCGAGCAGATCAGCCGGGAGAAGCACATCGAACCGGAGATCATCGTCGCGGCTATTGAGGACGCGATGGTGGTGGCGGCGCGGAAGTTCTACCGCACCGAGGAAGAACTGCGTTCGAAGTTCAACCCAGAAACCGGCCATGTAGACGTGTATTCGGTTCATACCGTGGTTGAGGAAGTGCAGGATCCGTTGCGCGAAATCTCGCTACTCGAGGCGCGCAAGCAGAGCCCCGAAATTGAAGTGGGCGGCGAAATCGTTCATTCGAAGCCGACGGACGTTCTGGGAAGAATTGCGGCGCAAACCGCGAAACAGGTGATTCTCCAGAAAGTGCGCGAGGCCGAGCGCGACACGATCTACAACGAATTTCACACTCGCGTGGGCGAGCTTTTGAACAGCATCGTGAAGCGGCTCGAAGGCCCCGACATAATCGTCGACCTCGGCCGCACGGAAGCGCGCCTGCCGAAGCGCGAGCAATCCCGGCTCGAGGCCTACAATGTGGGCGACCGCCTCCGCGTGACCATTCGTGCGGTCGAGCGCGCCGCGAAAGGCCCGCAAGTGGTTGTTTCGCGCGCCGACCCCGCCCTCGTGCAGCGCTTGTTCGAAATGGAAGTCCCCGAAATCTACGATGGAACGGTTCAGATTCGCGCCGTTGCCCGTGAAGCTGGCGAACGCACGAAGATTGCGGTCGAAAGCCGCGACAAGGACGTGGATCCCGTGGGCGCCTGCGTCGGGATGAAGGGAATGCGCGTGCAGTCGATCATCCGCGAGCTGCGCGGCGAAAAGATCGACATCATCCCGCACAATGAAGAGACCGTCGCCTTCGCGCAGAAAGCCCTGAGTCCGGCCAAAGTCACTCGCGTTCAGATTATCGATCCTGAAGAGAAACGCCTGGAAGTAATCGTCGAAGACACGCAGCTCTCGCTCGCCATCGGCAAGAAGGGGCAGAACGTTCGCCTTGCGAGCAAGCTGATCGGCTGGAATATCGACATCAAGAGCGAGGAAGAGAAGCGCCGCGAGATCGAAGCGCAAATGGCGGCTCTCACCGCGCCCGGAACGCCGCTTACGGAGTTGAAGGGTGTGGGCCCCAAGACGATTGAGAAGCTCGAAGCGGCGGGCATCACTTCCGTTGAGAAGCTCGCGGACATGACGCCCGAGCAGCTTGTCGAAATACCGGGCATCGGCGAGAAAATGGTGGAGAAGATTCATCAGTCGGTTGCCGCCCACTTCGAAGCATTGGAAGCGCAAGCCGTCGCGCCGCCGGAAGCCATAGTGGAAGAAGTGCTGGAAGAAGCGATCGTAGAGGGCGATGTGCCGGCTGAAGTTACACCGGAAGGCGACCAGGAAGCCTCTGCGGAGGTCCCGCTCGAAGCCGAGGGTAAAGGGGCCGGCGAAACGAGTACCCTAGGCGAAGTTGCTGAGAATGAAGCCGTGCCCGAAACCGAACAGCAGAATCGGGAGCAGTCCGGCTTGCCTGTCGAGTCCGATCCCGGATCCGAATCAGAGCCAGGCGCCGAGAATCCGAAAGCTTCCGAGTAGACGGAAGTTCGAAACAGGAGCTGATGTCAGACCCCAATCAAATCCGAATTAACGAGCTGGCCAGGGAGCTTGAGATCAAGGCCAAAGTCCTGATCGACTTCCTGCCCGAAATCGGCGTCACTGAAAAGAAGACGCATTCGAGTTCGCTTGACCTCGATCACGCCGAACTCGCGCGCAAACATTTCCTCGGCCTGGCCGCTCAAGAAGCAGCGGCTGAGGCTGACAAAGCAGCCAAGGCTGCCGCTGCCAAAGCGCGCCCTGCGCGGCCCGCAGCAACTTCGACCGCAGCAGCTCCGGCCGCGCCGGCAAAGCCAGCAGGTCCGGCAGCCGTCCCGCCGGCAATTGCACCCGCGCCGGGCGTTACCCCACGCCCCGCCGCGCCGGGTGGTTCTCCCGCGGGAGTTAACAGACCCACCTTAGTTCCGTCGCGCCCGGGTTCACCCGCTACGCCGGCTTCGGCCGCGCCAGCCACGCATCCTGCTCCAACGGGTCAGCCTGGCGCAGTTCCAGCAAGGCCCACAGCTCCAGCGCACGCGCCTGCCGCTCCGGCTGTTGCCCGGCCCGGCTCGGTGCCTGCACAGCCGCTGAGACCCGCAGTCCCATCGCGGCCCGGGGCGCCGGGCGCAAGCCCATCTCAGCCTGCTGGAGGAGCATCTCAACGCCCGGCCGCCGCAAGTTCCGCGCCAGGTTCCGCTGCTCCAAGACCTGCTGGTGCGCCAGCCGGCTCTGGTGCTCCCAGTGGTCAAAGATACCCTGTTCGTCCCGGCACGGGACAAGGCCAGCCTCGCCCGGGTGTTCCGGTTGGGATGCGTCCCGCCGCTGCGCCTGGCCAAGGGCAAGGGCGTCCCGGCATGCCCTCTCGTCCCGGGGCTCCGCCCTCGCGCTTCCCGCAACGTCCGGGAGGTCCGCGTCCAAGTGGACCTGGCGGTCCGCGGCCCGGCGGTACGGGCCTTGGTGGCGTGCCAAAGGCTGAGCCTGGAAAACCGCTCTACGCGAGAAAACCTCCCCCAACCGCTACGCGCGGCCGCCCGCTCATGGAAAAGAGATTCGCCGAAGGTGAGCGCAAGCTTCACCCCGTGCGGACACGCCCCGGCGTTGGTCCCGGAGGAAGAATTGCGCAAGCCGAGCCGGTGGCGCCGGTCCAGCGAGAGCCGCGGCTAGTGACCGTAACCGAAGGAATCACGGTGCGCGACCTGGCCGAAAAGCTGGATATTCGCGCGAAGGATCTTCTGAAGACTCTTATGGACCGCGGAGTTTTCGCCAGCATCAACCAGGCCCTCGACGCTCAAACTGCAACGACTCTTGCCGAAGCATTCAACGGAATCGTGCAGGTAGTCACCTTCGAGCAGGAAGTCGCGCAGGAAGAAAAAGTAAATGAAGAACGCACAGGCCACGTCGTCCCTCGCGCGCCCGTCGTCACCGTGATGGGTCACGTCGACCACGGCAAGACGAGTCTTTTAGACGCAATCCGCGAGACGGAAGTGGCCGCCGGCGAGGCCGGAGGAATCACGCAGCACATCGGCGCGTATGAAGTCCATGTGGACACGCGTCGAATCGTCTTCATCGATACTCCGGGCCACGAAGCGTTCACTCGCATGCGCGCGCGCGGCGCCAAGGTCACGGACATCGTCGTGCTCGTTGTGGGCGCCGACGATGGCGTGATGCCCCAGACGGAAGAGGCGATTGCGCACGCGAAAGCCGCAAACGTTCCCATCATCGTCGCGATCAACAAAGTCGATAAGCCCGACGCGCAGCCCGAACGCGTGAAGCGGCAGCTCGCCGACCGCGGTCTGATGCCCGAGGAGTGGGGCGGCGAAACGGTCATGGTCGAAGTCTCGGCCAAAACCAAGAAAAACCTTCCCCGCCTGCTCGAAATGATTCTGCTTGTCGGAGATCTCCGCGAGCTCAAGGCCGATCCCGACGCGCCCGCCAGCGGCACCGTGCTCGAATCCAGGGTGGACAAAGGCCGCGGGCCTGTCGCCACGGTCCTGGTGCAAAACGGCACGCTGCATATCGGCGATGTCTTCATCGTCGGCGCTGTTTACGGAAAGGTGCGCGCGTTGTTCGGTGATCGCGGCCAGCCTATCAAGGAAGGCGGCCCCTCTACTCCCATCGAAATTCTGGGCTTGCAGGGAGTTCCCGAAGCAGGCGACCAATTCCAGGTTGCCGATGAAGCCAGGGCGCGCCACATCGTCGAATATCGCCAGGCGAAGCAGCGCGAAGCTTCCCTCGCCAAGACGGCTTCTTCCGGCCGCCTTACGCTCGACCAGCTGCACGAACATCTCCGCGCGGGCGAATTGAAGGAACTGCCCATCGTTGTCAAAGCGGACGTCCAGGGCTCTGTCGAAGTCTTGAACGAAATGCTGCCGAAGCTTTCGAACGACGAAGTGAAACTCAAAGTCATCCAGGCGAGCGTCGGCGCTGTAACCGAGACGGATATCCTCCTCGCTTCCGCGTCCAACGCCATCGTGGTCGCTTTCAACGTGCGTCCGGAGCGCAAGGCGAGCGACCTCGCGCAGCGCGAAAACGTCGACATTCGCTTGCACACGATTATTTATGAGCTGCTCGATGAGTTGAGGAGAGCTGTCGCCGGCCTGCTGGCTCCCATCATCAAGGAAACGTATTTGGGCCGCGCCGATGTGCGTGACACATTCCGCGTGAAGGGTGCCGGGATGATTGCCGGATGTCATGTCCAGGACGGGATCGTCAAGCGCGATGCCGATGTGCGGGTCTTGCGCGACTCCGTGGTGATCTACACCGGCCGCGTGATCTCCTTGCGGCGCTTCAAGGACGATGTGAACGAAGTCCGCGCGGGCTTCGAGTGCGGCATCGGCATTTCGAATTTCAACGACGTCAAGGTTGGCGACATTCTCGAATGCTTCAAGATGGAAAAAACGATGCCCGTCCTCGACGTCAATTTGTCGGATCGCGGTCGGCCGCCGAAACAGAGCGGAGCAGACGCTACTGCGTAGCGCGAAACCTCACGTCAGCCTGCGTGAGCGTTTTCGTTGAAAATCGCGGGACCCGAAATGCCAATCGGCCTCCTCACTCTGGAAATTCACATCCCAGACGCTCGGTCCCTCAAAGACAAGCGGCAGGTGCTGCGCAGCCTCAAGGATCGCCTTCGCGCTCACTTCAACGTGGCCGTCTCCGAGCTCGAGCATCAGGATCTGTGGCAAAGGTCCCGCGTCGGCGTCGTCAGCATCTCCGGAGATGCCAAGCATCTTGAGGAATCGCTCGCGGCGATTGCCGCTGAATCCGAGCGCTTGCTCGGTCGCGATTTGGTTTCGCAGGACATCGAATATTTTGAGGATGGCCCGTCATGACTCTCGGACATCGCTCGGAGCGCGTCGCTGAAGAAATCCGCAACGAAGTCAGCCTCATGCTCGCGGGAGAACTCAAAGATCCCCGCCTTGCCGGATTGGTGAGCGTCACCGAAGTCCGCCTGACGCCGGATTTTCGCACCGTGCGCGTCTATGTCCGAATCGAAGGCGACGAGTCCGAGCGCGCCACTGCTCTCGAGGGTTTGCGAGCGGCTTCCAGGTACGTTCGCCATGAACTCGTCGAGCGCCTGCAACTTCGCCGCGCTCCGGAAGTCTTGTTTCAGCCCGACGAATCCGAGGAGTACGGGCACCATATCGACGAGCTGTTACGCAAAGTCAGAAGCCCCGAGGAGCGGTAGGCCTTCGCGCCCAAGCGCCCGCGAAAACATCCCGCCCAACCCATGCCCAGAATTCCTCAGCCTTCTCCGGTCGACGGAATCCTCGTCGTCGATAAGCCCCGCGGCAAAACGTCCCACGATATCGTCGAGACCGTTCGCCGTCTCGTCGGGTTCCGGCAGATCGGGCATCTCGGCACCCTGGATCCGCTTGCCACCGGCGTGCTGGTTCTCGCGCTCGGACGCGCTACTCGTTTGGCCCGATTTTACGCTGGCCGTCGAAAGCGCTACACGTGCGCGGTTCGTTTCGGCTTCGCCACCGATACCTACGACGCCGATGGTGAGCCGCTCGGCCCCGACTCGGCTCCCGTGCTCGGCCTCGAGGCGCTGGCTTCCTTCGCGTCGCAATTCGTCGGAAAGATTCAGCAGGTGCCGCCAGCTTTTTCCGCCAAGAAAATCCACGGCCGCCCGGCCCATGAGCTCGCGCGCAAGCACAAACCGGTGAAGCTCGAACCCGTCGAGGTGGAAGTTTACGAATTGCGGTTGACCTCGCTTGAAAATTCCGTAGCGCGCTTCACGGTCGAGTGCGGCGCAGGCACCTACATTCGCTCGCTTGCCAACGATTTGGGAAAGCTTCACGGCGCGGGAGCGCATCTATCCGAAATCGTTCGCACGGCGGTAGGCGAGTTCACTCTTGACCACGCCGTGTCGCTTCCGGACCTCGAACAGGACGTGAAGGCCGGAAAGCTTGCCGCTCGCGTCATCGGGCTCGACTCGATGTTGCCCGAACTGCCGCGTGCAACGGTATTGCCCATCGTCGAGAAGCGTGTCCGGCATGGCGCCAAATTCAATTTGCCGATCGCGCAGATTC
>Ga0185299_10005279_pt1 | contig 14791 bp, 11 predicted proteins | sample PaiPotPPA55metaG_FD_128002 | JGI IMG/M metagenome (GOLD analysis project Ga0185299, IMG submission 128002) | Iron sulfur acid spring bacterial and archeal communities from Banff, Canada, to study Microbial Dark Matter (Phase II) - Paint Pots PPA... ...
CCCGCAGCGCGCGGCTGGTTCGCGAAACGTTGGTCTCGGCGCAAGTGATGCTCACGATCATCCTTCTCGCGGCATCTGTTTCGGTGGGACGTGCGTTCGTAAATATGATGAAAACTGACCGCGGCTTCGATGCGAAGGGGCTGGCGACGGTAAGCGTGTCGCTGGATGGCACGACTCGTGGCGTCAAGGGCCACCAACTCCCCTACTTTGAGGAAACGCTCGATCGAATCCGGCGGCTCCCGGGTGTTCGTAGCGCCAGCGAAACAGAGTTTCTTCCGCTCTACGCCACCGGTTTTGTGGGAGGGCCGTTCGGATTCGACGGGCATCCAGCCAAACAGAATTCCACGATGGTCCCGGTGTTTTCCGACTATTTCAAGACCATGGGAGGACGCATGTTGTACGGGCGTGAATTCAACGACGCCGAAGTGCGTTCGGACGCCAACGTTGTCGTTGTCAACGAACGATTTGCCGAGGAATTTGGTTCAGCGGCTGATGCTCTAGACCACGAGGTCACTCTGGGGAGCGATCCTCCGTGCAAAATTATCGGCGTGGTCAAAGTGATGGACTACATGACCGACACCATGGACACTGCGCACTCAAATCAGATCTTCGTTCCTGCCCACTCCCCGGGGGGTTTCGTCTCGACATTCGTCGTACGAGTGGATGGCCGGGCCGAAGATTTTCTACCTGCCATTCGCGACACGATTCGATCCGTGGACGCGGAGGTTCCCGTATTCGGAGTGAAAACCATGGAGCAGCGCATGGCGGACACCCTCGCGCGTCCCAAATTTTATCACACGGCGGTGCTATTCTTTGCTGGATTTGCGTTGCTGCTGGCAGTGATTGGGATTTACGGCGTGGTTTCCTACGCCGTTGCGCGGCGAACACATGAAATGGGTGTCCGCTTGGCGCTCGGCGCCACGCCTGTGGGGCTTCGGGGAACGCTGCTTCGGCAGGGCTTGCTGACTGTCGCTGCCGGAGCGCTTGTCGGAATTGCGGGCGCCGTGCTCACCGGGCGGTTTCTCGAAAGTCTGATTGCCGGAGCGAAGTCCATTGATTTCCCTACGTTCATCCTGGCGACTCTGTTCATCATCCTGATTGCTTCCGCGAGTATCTGGGCCGCTACTCGACGCATTGCCCGGCTCGACATCCTGGAAATACTGCGAATCGAATAGTCTTCCACTCAATCGGCACGCGGTTCGGGGGCGCTCGGATTGCGCAGGCCGTCGTAGAGGCGCCGCGCCTGAGCGCGCGGAAGTTCGGCTGCGAGTTCGTCGAGCGTCATGCGGCGCAGGCGGGCGACGCTTCCGAAGCGTTCGAGGAGTTTGCGCGCGGTTCGTTCGCCCACTCCTGGAATGTCCGTCAGGGCTGTTTGCAATCGGCGCTTGCCGCGGCGCTGGCGGTGGAAGGTGATGGCGAAGCGATGAGTTTCGTCGCGAATCTGTTGAATCAAGTGAAGAACGGGGGAATGCCGCTCAAGCACGATGGGATCGTCCTCGCGCCCCAGGACGTAGAGAATTTCTTCTTTCTTGGCAATACTTGCCATCGGCTGGTTGATGATTTCGAGTTTTTCGAGCGCTTGCGCGGCGGCGTGAAGCTGGCCGATTCCGCCGTCGATCAGAATCAGGCTGGGAAGAGGCTTGCGTTCCTCCTGCAAACGGCGGTAGCGGCGTTCGACGGCCTCGCGCATGCTGGCGAAATCGTCGCGGAGAACTCCGTCGCGCATTTCGGGCGTGTCGGCATACGCTTCGCCGCGAATTATGAATTTACGATAGTCGGACTTCTTCATGCGGCCGGACTCCCAGACGACCATCGAAGCGACTGTATCCGAGCCCTGGATGTGCGAAATGTCGAAGCTCTCGATTCGTTTGGGGGGTTCGGGAAGTCCGAGCGCGGATTGCACGGCCTCAACGATAGCGGCAGAACTCGGTTTCAATACGCGGAATCGTTGAATGAACGAATGCTGCGCGTTTTTTTCGACCAGTTCGAGAAATGCGTGCTTCTTGCCGCGCTGCGGATTGCAAATCTCGACGCGATGTCCCGCGCGCTCCGTCAAGACTTCTTCGAGCAGAGCGCGCTCCTCGAATTCAATCGGCACGTGGATCAAGCGGGGCAGGTAGTTGGCATCGAGATAGAGCTGCTTAAGCAGCGACGACACGAACTCGGCCGGCTGAAACTCTTCGAGATCTTCCCAGTAGAAATCGCGGCGATCGACGACGCGGCCGCCGCGCATGTGGAAGAGATTGACGGCCACCTGAGGCGGCTCGGCGTACCACGCGAGGACGTCGGTGTCGTCGCCGGAAGCGGCGGCGATTTTCTGGCGCTCTTCCATTTCCGTGAGCGTGCGAATCAGGTCGCGATAGCCGCCCGCCTCCTCGTAGCGCTCCTCGTCCGACGCGCGGTGCATGCGCTCTTCGAGGCTGCGCGAAAGATCGCTGCGGCGTCCGTCGAGAAACAGGCGGACGTCGCGCGCCGCCTCCGCGTAGCGATCGTCGGTGACAAGCCCTGCGACGCAAGGGCCGAGGCAGCGGTGGATGTAGAACTGAAGGCAGGGACGCGGATGCGAGCGAGTGAGATCAACCGTGCACGAAGGCACAAGAAAGTGTTTGTGAATCAAGTGCACGAGCCGGTAGGCGAGGCTGGCGGGGAAGTAAGGCCCGAAATAAATCGAGCCGTCCTTGGTGAGGCGGCGCGTAACGTAGACGCGCGGGTATTTTTCGAAAGCGGTGTAGCGAATGTAAGGATAGGTTTTGTCGTCGCGCAGAAGAATGTTGAATTTCGGCTTGTGCTGCTTGATGAGATTGTTTTCGAGGGCGAGCGCTTCTTTTACGTTGTCGACGATGATGTAATCGAGGTCGGCGATCTCGCGAGCAAGCGAGCCGGTTTTTGCGTCCTGCCAGCTGGATTCGAGGAAGTAGGAGCGGACGCGGCCTCGCAACGACTGCGCTTTTCCGACATAGAGGATTTTCTCCGCGGCATCTTTGAACAGATAGACGCCGGGCTGTTGAGGAAGATTGGCGACTTTTTCGCGGAGGTCCATGTAGAAGCGTTACAATGCGAACTGTTGTTGCCGGGGCATGCGGCCGCGCCGGTGCAACTTCGATGATAGCAAACAGAATCTAACCCCATCCAGAAACCGAGATGCGAACCAAATTACTCATGGCGATGCTGATGGCCTTAGTGATTGCGCCGCTCGTCACGCGGGCGCAGGACCAGCAGGATCCGCCTTCATCACAGGCGCCGGACAAGCCGCAGCCGCAAGCAGAGCAACCGCGTCCTGCGCCGCTAGTCGTGAGACACAGCCCTGCTGTGGGGACATGGAAGGCGGGAGACGTGGCCTATGCTCCATGGACCATCACGCTCGCCGTCGACGAAGGCAAAGTGACTGGGACGGTGAGCCAAGGTTCTACGGACTTCATCCGTCAGAGGCACACGGATTTGACGGGGCCCGTTGAAATCTACGACGGTTTCGTCGAGAGAGACACGGTCTCCTTCAAGTGCAACAGCCCGGACGGCGGCGACCGCACCATGTTATTCACTGGCAAGATCGATGGTAATGAAATTGTGTTTACGCGTGAGGTGAAGCTCCGCCCGGGAGGAAATCCCGGCGATGACGGAGTTTTCGGCCTTGCGGGCGCCGCACATTTCACGGCGACACGCGCGCAGCAAGCTCGGGAACCGCAGCCGTCGGATTCGCAACCGTCAGGCTCGCGACCGCCGGATAGGCAACCGGCGAAGGCGGCTCCCGAGCCCGCTCCTGATCCTTCTCCCAAAAAGCCCGCGAAGGATGCGGCTTCGTCAAGTTCGCCATCGGGCGCGACCGATGCGAACTACGATCCGTTCCACGCCGCGCAAGACATGGAGGTTGGGAAGTTTTACATGCACAAGGGAGATTCGGACGCGGCGATCGATCGCTTCAAGCACGCCATTACTCTGAAGCCAAATTTCGCGGAGCCGCGGATGCTGCTCGGGGAAATCTACGAGAAAAAAGGCGACACCGCGCAAGCGATTCGTTACTACAAGGAATTCCTGCAAATTCTTCCGCAAGGCCCCGATTCAAATAGAGTTCGCAAGCGACTGGAAAAACTCACCAAAGGATAAACGCAAGCAGGCAGCGGTTAGCGAGCAGGGAAGTGGCCGAGGAATTTCATCGCCCGTTTATAGTGCGCGTACTTTTTTTCTTCCTTGCGAAACCGCGGGGAATGCGATTCGCGGCGGCAACGCGCGAACTTTGCAGGATGCTTCAAATGAAGCATCTCGTGGTAGAGGACGTAGCCTACGACGTAGCCGGGAACGCCGGGACCGTCGAGCTGCCGATTGATGACGATTTGTTCCAGCGCGGGATCGAAGCAACCGAGCTGGCTTCGCCAGACGCGAGTGCTCCAGCCGAGGCGCGGTTTTACGAGCGCACCGCCAAAATATTGCCGATTCAGAGTCGCAAACATGGGTTCGAGGTCGTGATGCGCGCCAGCCGGGCGATGCTCGCTGCGGCGGGCGCGGCGTTGGCGTAGGGCCAGCAGACGGCGTCGCGTCGAGCCGGCGTAAGAGAACTCGCGGTAGAGTTCAAGCAATTCCCGGGGCGGACGGCGGCGATAAAGGCGGCCAAGCAGAATCGCGGCGGCGGCTTCAACGATTGCGAGCGGCGCATCGCGAAGAAGGTCGGAAAGCCGGACGTACGCCACGTCCTGGCGGATGCGGATGGTGTGGGTCAAGTCGGCGTAGGGATGATATTCGACGACAAAGTGCGGGGGACGGCCCTGGCATCCGAGCCTGGTATAGATGCGATGAAAGAGCCGCTCGCCGCCGGGAAAAAGGCGAACGGGAGCGTCTGAACGCTTCAAGGTTTTCTCCGCACGGGAGCGGGCGCCATTTCCTTCTCGGCTTTCTCGGCCTCGGCGAGAGCATCTTTTGTGCCTTCGACGGCGTCGTCGAGAGTGTCTTTGTAAAGGCCGAATTCGGGGCCGCCCTGTTCGAGCTTGTCGAGGATTTCCGTAAATTCCTTGCTTTTCGCTATCATGATTTTCAACGCGGAGTGGATGTCCGTTTGCTTTTCCTGGGCGACGGCAATCTGATCGGCGGCGTCGTCGACGCAGCCAGAGTAACCGTTCAGCAAGCCGTTTAGGACATCGCTGCGGCGGCGCTCGGGGGTTTTGCGGTCGAGCTCATATTGAAATTTCTTGAGTTTGTCTTCCGCAAAGGAAATGTAAATCTTGATGCGCTCGGATTGCGTTTCGGCGTCGCGGATTTTGTCGGTTTCGGCCTCAGTGAGGTAATCCTTTTTGCCGTGTTGCGGGGCGAGAGGATGCATGGCCGAACGAACGGGACTCGAAAAACCGAAAAGAGCCGCGAGAGCTAACGGCGCGATCGATGCGAGTTTAGCGTTTTTGAAATAAGTGCTGTGCATGTCGATTTCCAGTGCTTCTTCTAGTTTTTCGGCTTGGGCGCGGAAGCCTCTGCGCCAGGCTGCCGAGGAAAAAGTTCACGAATCAAGTGCCGATCCAAATGTTCGAGTTCCTTACGGACTTGGAGAAACGGCTTTTGCTCGTCCGCCGTGAGGCTCGGGAGAATATCGTCGAGCCTACGAAGTGATTGACGGATGGACACCTGAAGCTGCTTGAAACCGTTGGGGTGCTGCTCCGCGTCGATCTTTTTCGCGTCCAAATCCTTGACGCAGCCCTGCGCCTCGGCCTGATACTTCTCGAGCACGGCGACGGCATCCGGGCCGTTTCCGGCTTCGAGATCTTTCTGTATTTCCTGAAATTCCGCCTCACCGAGATCCTTCATGAGTTTCGCCTTGTGTACCGGGTCCGGATCGTTCGCCATACGCGAGCGGAAGGTAGAGAGGCGATCCTGAGGAAGATACTCCAGACTGAGCGCCAGAATCAGCGAAAGTTCGATGATGCGCAGCGTGCCGGACACGGCCTATCTTTTCTTATCCTTTAATTCGCGGGCCAGAGTGCGGGCGCGCGCGGAGGCTTCGAAATACATGTCGCTGTTCAAGTCCTTGTTCAACTGAAGAAATTTTTGATACGCATCGAGTGCATCGAATAATTGGCCCAGTTTATCGTAACAAGTGGCGCGAACGAACCAGCTGCCGACCGGAAGGGGTTCCCGATGCGACATCACGTCGAGGCCCTGGAGAGCCGCGCGATAGTTCTTCCCTAAATACTGGGCGGTGACGAGATCGCCAAGCACGTCGTTCGAATCCGGATTCATCTTGAGCGCGACAATCAACTGTTGCACCGCATTGGGATAATCCTTCTTCTCAAGATAGACGTGGCCAAGACGCGCGGGGATGTCTGGGTCCTGGGGCGCGAGAGCCGCCGCTTTCTGAAGGGCGGGAATGGCGTCGTCGTAGCGCTTCTTTTGGAAATCGATGAAGGAGCGCAATTTAAGCGCGCGAAGCCCCTCGGGACCTGTTGCAGCGGCGCGGTCGAGCTCGGCGAGAGCATCGTCATTCTTGCCGGCGTCGGCGAGAACCGACGCGCGCTCCATGCGCGCGGCATTGTCGTCCGGCTGAAGCTGCAAGTAGACGGCGTACTCCGCTGCGGCTGCTTCGGGCTTCTTCTGTTCGAAAAGACTTTGCGCGAGGCCGAGGTGCGCGGGCGCGTAATCGGAACGCAGTTCGAGCGCGGCGCGGAATTCCGGTTCGGCATCGGAGGCGCGTTCGGACCCCAGCAGCGCGCGGCCCAGGGCGAATCGGACCGCGAAATCCTTATCGTCTATTTTTTCGGCGGCCTGATATTGCTCGATGGCGGACGCGAGTTTGTTGGCGCGCTCGAAGGCCATGCCCAGCAGGAATTTGGGGCGCGCTTGCGCGGGCATGAGGTCGGCGGCTTTCTGAAGAGGCGAGACTGCCGCTTGCGGATTTGCATCGAGAAGCGTGATTCCCAGATTTAGCTGGGCTTCCGGCATGTCGGGCTTCAGCGCAACGGCCTTTTCGTATTCAGCCTTGGCGTCGTCAGAACGGCGCAAAGCTGTGTAGGCATAGCCCAACTGGAAATGTGCGGCGGCGTCACGCGGTTCCTTTGCGAGATAGTCCTGCAAGCCGGTGACGGCGGCTGCGTAGTCTTTCCTTTCCATTGCTTCTTGCGCGGCGGCGAGGGAGGCGTTGGCAGGATCTTTCGGCGCGGGAATATGGGTTCGAGTGACGGTGGCCTGCGCAAGAGCACCTGAGGAGCCCACGAGGAACGAAAGGATGCAGCATGCCCCAGCCAGCGACTTAGGATAGATGGTCATTCGCCGAGTTAATTCTATTACGAACCGTTCGGTCCCGCGTGCGAAGCTGGGTCGCCGTGATTTGCGCCGTTCCGCAATTGAAGCGCCCGGGCGAGAAATTTCCCGGTATGCGATTGTGAGTTGCGCGCCACTTGCTCCGGCGTTCCCGCCGCCACCACGCGACCGCCGGCATCGCCGCCTTCGGGTCCGAGATCGATCACCCAATCCGCCGATTTGATGACGTCGAGATTGTGCTCGATGATCAGCACGGAAGCGCCGCCTTCGATCAGTTTGCGGAAAGCGGTCAGGAGCTTCTGGATATCGTCGAAGTGCAGGCCGGTTGTCGGCTCGTCGAAGATATAGAGAATTCCCGCGTTCTCCTGCCGCGTAAGATGCGCGGCGAGTTTCAAGCGTTGCGCCTCGCCTCCTGAAAGGGTGGTGCCGGATTGTCCGAGCCGAAGGTAGCCGAGGCCCACTTCTTCGAGGACGCGCAGCCGGGTAATAACTTTGGGGAAAGGCGCGAAAAAGGCGAGCGCTTCGCGGACGGTCATCTGCAGTACATCGTGGATGCTCTTTTCCTTGTAGCGCACTTCGAGGACGCTGCTTTTGTAGCGCGTGCCGCGGCATTCTTCGCAAACGAGTTCGACGTCCGCGAGAAAACGCATCTCCACGGTGACCGTGCCGTCGCCCTGGCAGGCCTCGCAACGCCCACCGGGAATGTTGAACGAGAAATGTCCGGGACCGAGGCCGCGCTTTTTCGCTGCGGGAGTGGAAGCGAAAACTTCGCGGATAGGATCGAAGGCTTTAAGGTACGTGGCGGGATTGGACCGCGGAGTACGGCCGATGGGCGATTGGTCCACCATCTCGATCGCTTCAAGCGCCGAATCTCCCTCGATCCGCGCGCAGAATTCCTGCCAGTTACCCCCGGTGCGCTTGGACTGAATCGCTTTGTAAAGCACGTCGTAAACGAGCGTGGATTTGCCCGAGCCGGAGACACCGGTGATGGCGACTAGCACGCCGAGCGGAATGGAAACATCGACGCCCTGAAGATTGTGGCTCCGCGCGCTGGTAATTTTCAGAAACTTTCCCTGCGGTTTGCGCCGGCGGGCCGGAACGGCAATGCGCAAGTCACCGCGAAGATACCGGCCCGTGAGTGATTGCGGATCGGCGAGCAGTTGCTTCATGGTGCCGGCGAACATAATTTTGCCGCCGTGTTCGCCCGCGCCGGGGCCGAGGTCGAGGATTTTATCGGCGGCGAACATTGTGTCGGGATCGTGCTCGACGACGAGGAGCGTGTTGCCCAGATCGCGCAGGCCCTTGAGGATTTCGATCAGCCGGTGGGTATCGCGCGGATGAAGGCCGATGGACGGCTCGTCGAGGACGTAAAGGGCGCCGACCAAATGTGAGCCGAGCGAAGTGGCAAGCTGGATGCGTTGCGCCTCGCCGCCGGAAAGCGTGGACGTTAGACGATCGAGCGAAAGGTAGTCGAGGCCGACTTCATCGAGGAAACGCAGGCGCTGCTGAATCTCTTCGAGCACTTTGTCGGCGACAACGGTATCGGCCGGACCGAGCACCAGGCTCCCGAAAAAGGGCCGCGCCTCCTTTACCGTCATCTGACAGACTTCTGTGATGGCGCGGCCTGCGATTTTCACCGCGCGGGCTTCCGCGCGCAGACGAGTGCCCTGGCAGTCGGGGCAGGTGGCGTAGCCGCGGTACCGGCTCAGGAACACGCGCACGTGCAGCTTGTATTTTTTGCGTTCGAGCCATGAGAAGAAACCCTTGATACCCGGGAAGCCCTCTTTTGAATCACCTTCGAGAATCGCTTGGCGTTGCGCGGAATTCAGCTCCCGGTAAGGAACATCGAGCGGTATGCCTTGTGCGCGAGCGAAGCGGCGCATTTCCAAGGTGATTTGACGGTAGCGAGGCTTCGTCCAGGGCTCGACGGCGCCTTCCGCGAGAGACTTGCTCTTGTCTGGAATCACGCGATCCAAATCAAAATCGATCGTGTTGCCGAATCCCTGGCAACGCGGGCATGCGCCATAGGGATTGTTAAACGAAAAAAGGCGTGGTTCCGGTTCCTGATACGAAGCGCCGCACTTTTTGCAGTTGAATCGCTCGTTGAAGACGAGGCGTTCAGCGGAGGCTTCCGGCGAATCGGGAACAAACTCCAGTATGGCTTCGCCGCGGCCCTCGCGATAGCAGATTTCGATCGAGTCCATGAGGCGCGAGCGAATCTCTGGCGAAAGCACAAGCCGGTCCACCAGGACATAAACGGGCTTCGAGAAGTCGAGATCGAGCAAGTCTTCGGGTGAAGAGAACTCGTATACGCGGCCCAATTGATAGAGCCGGCTGAAGCCGCGTTTCTGTAAGTTGACGAGTACCCCGCGAATGGTTTCAGCGGTGGGGCGCGCGGGCTTTCGCGGGCGTGGCGCCGGGGCCGGCGTTGCCGAGACATCGGGAGCGAGTTTCAATTCGTGCAATACGTAGAACCGGCGTCCTTCCGGCAGCGCCAGCACGCGGGCCGCGATTTCATCGAGCGTGTCCTTGCGGACTTCCTCTCCACAGCGAAGGCAAAAGGTATGGCCGACGCGCGCATAGAGGAGCCGCAGATAGTCGTAAATTTCCGTGGCAGTTGCGACGGTCGAGCGGGGATTGCGCGTCGAATTTTTCTGACGAATCGAAATGGCCGGAGCTATACCCGTGATCTCGTCCACGTCCGGCTTCTCGATGCGCTCCAGAAATTGGCGCGCGTATGCCGAAAGCGATTCGATGTAACGCCGCTGCCCTTCGGCATACACGGTGTCGAACGCGAGGCTGGATTTGCCCGATCCCGAAACGCCGGTGACTACGGTGATCGCGTTGTGGGGGATGGTGAAATCGACATTCTTCAGATTGTGGACACGGGCGCCGTGCACGCGGATCTCCTCGATATCACCCGGGATGGCTGGCGGGGCCGGCGGGATCATGGATGCGGCGGCCGGCTTCTCTGTGTGTTCCGTCGGCATATGCGTAACCGAAAATTATACGCCGACGCGTCAAGTGCGGCAAATCGCTGTGAGTGCGGTAAAATCTGGATCGAATATGGCGCATTTCGAACGCGTTGTCTGGATTGTCCTCGATAGCGTCGGAATCGGCGAGCTGCCGGACGCAGCGGATTACGGCGACGTTGGCCGCGACACGCTCGGGCACATCGCGCGATCGCGTCCCCTGAAACTTCCGAATCTCGTGCGCCTCGGTGTCGGCAATATCAAACCGCTCGACCATCTTCCAGCCGCGGCAAAACCTGCGGGAAGCTTCGGCAAGGGCACAACACACTCTCCCGGGAAGGATACGACGACGGGTCACTGGGAAATGGCGGGCATTTGGCTGGATCAGGCTTTCCCCGTTTATCCCCACGGCTTTCCAAAGCTGCTCATGGAGCAATTCGAACGGCAGATCGGGCGGCGCACCATTGGAAACAAACCCGCGTCCGGTACGGAAATCATCAAGGAGTTGGGTGAAGAGCATGTGCGCACCGGCTTTCCAATCGTGTACACCTCGGGCGACAGCGTGTTTCAGATTGCGACCCATGAAGATGTTGTTCCGGTTCGCGAGCTATATCGAATGTGCGAAATTGCGCGAAAGCTGCTCGATGGCCCGGACCGGGTGGGGCGTGTGATTGCGCGTCCCTTCACCGGCGACGTCGGGAATTTTCGCCGGACCGAACGGCGCCACGATTTTGCAGTTGAGCCGCCGCGGCCGATGCTGATGGATGTGCTGGCGGAGAGTAAAGTGCCGGTATTCGGCGTCGGCAAGATTCACGACATCTATAATGGGCGCGGCGTCGACAATTACGTTACAACGAGAAACAACGCGGATGGCATGGCGAAGCTGACGGAATCGCTGGCGCGGCAGTCGAGCGGACTGATTTTCGCGAATCTCGTTGATTTCGACATGCTATACGGCCACCGCAAAGACGTGGAGGGTTTCGCGCGGTCGCTGGAGGAATTCGATTCGATGCTTGGTCCGTTTCTCGATGCGCTGAGAACGATCGATCTCTTGATTATCACGGCGGACCATGGATGCGACCCCGACCCCGTGAATCCGACCACCGATCACTCGCGCGAGTATGTCCCAATTCTGGCATATACGCCCGGCGTGAAGTGCGGCGTCAACATCGGGACGCGCGCGACGCTGGCCGACATGGGCCAAACCATCGCGGCAAATTTCGGCGGCTCGATCCTGCACGGAAAGAGCTTCCTCGAAGAAATCTCTCCGAAATAGGCGACCTAAAAGTCCCTGGCGGAAACTGCGGAGCTACTGTCCTTGAACGGGTTTCTGCGCGTAATAGCCGGTGCGCGTCCGGACCGAGAGTTTCCCATGACCTTTAGTCGGAAGGAGCTGGACCTGGACGTTGCGGAACGTGCCGTCCTTCGCAGAATTGGTCGGATAATAGCCGAGCGTGTACTGATTGCGAATGTCGCGCGCGATCTGAGTACAGACGGCTTCGACGTCCGCGAGATTTTCGGGGAAGTAGGCCATTCCGCCGGTGGCTTCGGCAAGGGTCGCTAAATCCTTCTTCGAGCGGCGAACCATTTTCTTGTTGCTCTTGCGGTCGTCGTCGCTAAAGACGCCAATCGCATAAATCGCCGTGTTAGATTGGGTGGCAGCCTTCACGGTGAAGGGAAACGTCATGCGGCTCGCGTCGTCGTCGCCGTCGGTGATTACGAGCAGAACCTTCTTGTCTTTGTGGCCTTTCTTTATGTGATCGAGCGAGCCGATGATCGCGTCGTAGAGGGCCGTGCTGCCGCGCGAATCGATGCGCTCGAGCGCTTCGTTGAGTTCGCGCTGATTGTTCGTAAAGTCTTCGTTCGTGTCGAGGTAATACTCGTCGTTAAAATTCACGACGAACGCTTCGTCCTGGGGATTGCTGGTCTTCACGAATGTAAGGGCGGCCGAAGCCACCTGCGCCCGTTTCTCGCGCATACTCCCGCTGTTATCGACTACCAATCCCATGGTGACGGGGACATCTTCGCGGCTGAAAACCGAGAGCTTCTGCTCGACCTTGTCCTCGAAGACCCGGAAGCTGTCTTGACCAAGGTCGGAAATAAAATTTCCCCGGTCGTCGACGACCGTCGTATGCAGCACCACGAGATCGACATTGCTTTTGATCACGCCGTGTTGTGCTTGCGGGACCATTCCCGGAGGGGGAGGTGGCGCGGACGGCGTCACTGGAAGCGGATTCTGCGCACGAACTCCCGCGCAGGCGAACAACGCGGCGGTAAGAATTAAAATATTTGGAAGCGTGCGCCTAATGACCCGGCGCGAAATATCCGGATCGTGCGTAGACAGTGAGCGGCGGGAGGCCCTTCGGAGGACGAAGCTTAACTTTGATTTTTCGCCATTTGCCATCGTGTGCTCGCGCGCTTGGTCTGTATCCCACAACATATTGGTTGCGCAACTCCATGCTGATCTTCGTTGCGATGTCCGGCAGGTCGTTCAGGCCGTTCACGCGAAAAGCGCGGCCGCCGGTCATCGTCGTTAATTCGCCAAGAAGCGCGGGGCCTTCGCGTTCCTCTGGCGTGGGCCCGCCGCCAAGCTCATAAAGTCCGATGGCGTATATCTGAACGTCCGATTCCTTCGAATAATTCCGGATGTCCAGTTCCGAGTACCGGCTATGATTATCGCCTCCATCGGATATGATGAGCAAAGCTTTCTTCGTGTTGTGTGCCCCTTTCATTTGGCTCAGGCCGAGATAAATCCCATCGAGAAGCGCGGTGCGTCCGTGAGCGGCGGTGAACATCAGCCGATTCTGCAAATCCTCAACGCTGGCGGTAAAAGGGCTCGCGAGTTGCGCGCGATCGTTGAAATTCACCAGGAAAAATTCGTCCTGCGGATTGGCAGTCTGGAAAAACTGCGTTGCCGCGAGGCGCGATTTGTCGACCTTGTCGACCATACTGCCGCTCATGTCGAAAATAACGCCGATGGAGATGGGCACATCCTCGCTCGAGAACCGCACGATCTCCTGCTCCATCCCATCTTCGAACATGCGGAAGTTGTTTTGCTCTAGCCCTGTTACGAGGCGCCCGTACGGATCGGTGACCGTTACATTCACCAGCGTCATGTCTACTTCGGATTTCAAAGCCTTGCCGCGCTGAATCGATTGCGCGGGAACGGGAACCGCGGGACCTGCCGGCTTTTCTTGTGCTTGGACCAGTGAGCCGAACGGAGAGAAGAACAACAAGGCAAAAACCGAACAGGTGGTGGAGATGCAACGAGCGACCGGCATGAAAGCGCGGTCTTTCAAAACGAAACCCCCACAGCCGCGGGACTCAACGCAGCATGGCCAACTCTTCTGCGATTCTACCACTCGCGAAATTCAACGCAAGAGACATGTTCCGGTTTTTGGAGCCAGGGCGAAGGCGCAGTACTAGCTGATTCCCGTGCGTAGTACCGGTATTTGCGTGGTCCGTTTAGGCACCCGCTTTCGTGCATGCTAGAATTTTCAGTGCAGGCTGGTCTCGGACGGGCCCATATCCAATGACAGATTCTCCATCCCCGAACGTATTGGCGGTGATTCCGGCCCGCTACGCTTCCGCGCGCTTTCCAGGTAAACCCCTTGCTTCGATTGCGGGCCGACCCATGATTCAGTACGTCGTCGATGGGGTGCGTCGCGCGCGGGGCGTCTCCCGAGTCGTGGTGGCTACAGAGGACGAGCGGATAAAGACCGCGGTCGAAGCGTTTGGGGGCGAAGCAATCATGACTCGGCCCGAGCACCGCACCGGGACGGATCGTGTCGCGGAAGTCGCCACACATCTGACGGCCGATATTTACGTGAACGTGCAGGGCGACGAGCCTCTAATCGATCCCGGCACAGTGGATGCGGTGATCGCGGAGATGACTGAAGATAGCTCGGTTCAAGTAGGCACCCCTTGTACGGCGATAGTTGAACCGAAAGACATCATGGACCCGAACATCGTGAAGGTTGCGCGAGATTTCGAAGGCAACGCCCTGTATTTCTCCCGCGCGCCCATTCCATGGGTTCGCGACACAGCCGCGACTCGAGAAATCCGCCACTGGAAGCACATCGGGTTGTACGCCTTTCGCCGCGATGCGTTGCTGGAATTTCCCACGCTGCCGCCGGGAGAACTGGAAAGCATCGAGCAACTCGAGCAGCTTCGCTGGCTCGAAAATGGCTTTCGCATCCGCGTGGTGGAAACGAATTACGACGCTGTGAGTGTTGACGTGCCCGCCGACGTAGAACGCGTGGAAAAACTTCTGCGCACGCAAAAATAAAATTTGAAAACGTGGTTTGACACACGCGGCGTTTCTGCACATAATGACGAGTACGCTGATCCCAACCGGGGGCATTCAAGGAAATTGCGCAGCGGCCCGAAATACATCTTTGTTACGGGCGGCGTAGTATCTTCCCTCGGCAAAGGCGTGGCAGCGGCTTCGATCGGCTGCTTGCTGGAAAGCCGCGGCCTCAAAGTAACCCTCCAGAAGTGCGATCCCTACCTCAACGTTGATCCTGGCACGATGTCGCCTTATCAGCACGGCGAAGTTTTTGTAACCGACGACGGCGCGGAGACCG
>Ga0185299_10005280_pt1 | contig 14786 bp, 19 predicted proteins | sample PaiPotPPA55metaG_FD_128002 | JGI IMG/M metagenome (GOLD analysis project Ga0185299, IMG submission 128002) | Iron sulfur acid spring bacterial and archeal communities from Banff, Canada, to study Microbial Dark Matter (Phase II) - Paint Pots PPA... ...
TGGCGAACGACACAGCGCGACCGGCCGGACGACACGCGAGAGACTCAAAAACCGCCGGGGAGAGAATACACCGCGCATGCGAAATCACGCAGATTCGTGCGTGCGCCCTGCCCCGGGCAGTCAATTCACCTTGAGGAACCCATCCTGACATTCCGGTACTATGCGGATCGCCGGACGTTTAGGCGGCCGCACGCGGCGTATCCCCGAATCCGAATTTTCGGGGATACGCCGTCAGTTGATTATTTAACGATGTTTTACCGAACGAGAAGAAAGAGTCTGTCGTGAGTGAAGTTTTAGAATATAAAAGCTGGGTTTGCCTGATTTGCGGCTGGATATACAACGAAGAGGACGGTTTACCGGAAGAAGGCATTGCGGCCGGAACCCGTTTCGCCGATATCCCCGACACGTGGCGCTGCCCACTATGCGACGTGGGCAAAGACGATTTCGTGACAGTCGAGTTCTGATCCGGCTGCCGCTTGGGTCATTCATTGAGTCGTTTCGGTCTGATTTCGCGCCGCATCAGCGCGCGACCACAATCAGTTCCCGGCTCGCGGCAGATACCGCCGTTTCGTCACAATCGCCGTCCCAATCGCCCTGCCATGTAACGTGACGGAACCCGGCGGACTCGAGTTGGGCGATGAGTTCATCCTGGGTGCGAAAGCGCAGTTCGCTGGCGGACGTCAACGTCTCGCCTGTCGCCTTGAATCGATAATACGTGTTGAAGCGAATGCCCGACTCCGGGCTTCCGCTCACGTTGTCTTGCCACACCTCCACCTCGCCGATCCCGTCCACATCGATCAGCCTGCGCGATTGCGCCGGCGTCCACGATTCCCACGCTCGCGCGGCCGGATTGCGGCTCTCGAACGCCAGTGTGCCGCCGTCGCGCAGCGCATAGCGGGCGGCTTTGAGCGTATCGAGGAACGACGTGTCGTCGACAAAAACCTGCGCGACATGGCCCGTCATCACCAGCAGGTCGGCGGACGGCAGCAACGCGAACGCGCGGGCATCACCTTCAATCCACCGAACCCGCTCCCCTTCCGGCCTGTGCCGCGCCACGTGCAACATCTCGGGCGCGGGATCGACGGCAATCACCCGGTGCCCGCGCGATGCCAGTTCGCACGCGAGCAAGCCCGTTCCGCAACCGAGATCGATTACGCGCTGCTTGCCTGCGGCCAGCGCGAGGTAGAAGGCCGTATCGGCGGCAAAGGGGTTCAGGGTGTCGTATAGCGCGACGAGGCGCGGATCGGTGTAGAGCGTAGATGGCATCAGATAGTCGGCAGGGGATTCAAGCGTCGGGCGTTCAGTGTTTCAGCGATTGAGGTAAGAGAGCGCGTCGCGCATCGGCTGGCTTGGCACGAGGATGGAGCCCGTGAACGGTGTGTCGAGATCGAGGATCACGAGCACCGTGGACGCTATCGATAACGCCCCGAGTGTAATCGTCACCATCGCCAGTGCGTTGCGCGGCGCGATCAGCCCAAAGCAAAGAAAGATGACGAGAAGCCAGAAGACCAGAATCCGGTCGAACGGCGACGAAGCCGAACCACGCGCCTCCTCCACGATTTTCCAGCGTTGCTGGATGAGCCGGTCGAACCGGCCAAGCGCTTCTTCAGCGATCTTCTGGTGGAAAGCATCGGGCGGCTGCAACTCGCGGGTATATCGTTGCGCGCGTTCAAGCATGGCGCCCAGTACGCGGCTGTCGAGATTATCAGTGCCGTAGCCCGGCACCAGCGTTTTCTGATAATAGTCGCCGGCCGGCGGCGGTTCCTGCGACCAGGTGGACGCGATCGCGGCCGCCGTATAGGCGCGCAGGATGTGCCGGGGAACATCGGCGTCCGTGCCGTACTCGCGCAGGCTGTTGTCGAGCTGGATAAGCTCGGCGGCGTAGGTACGGATGTCGGCAGTGGTGGTATCGAATACGGTTTTCGACGATGCCGTCAGCAAACCCAGCACGAGCGCCGCGAACGTGACCAGCATGCCGACCACCAGTTTCAGCAACTGCACGGTTTCATGCGCCTTGTGTTCCTCGGGCAGCAAGGGGCGCACGATCACGCCAAGCCCCGTGGCCGCGAGCAGACACAGGAACACGACAGCAGCGGTTTCGAGTTCGGTCATGACGGAGGATCAGGGGACGTTTGCATTATGGGATGAAGTGGCGGGTTGTTCCAGACGATAGAATTCAAGTTGACCTGATCATGAAGCGGCAACCATAATCCGCAGTTATGCTTGTTAAACGGCCGGCGAGAAATCATGAAAAAGACGAAATACTGGGCGGCGGGGCTTGCACTGGCAGCTAGCAGTTGTGCGTTCGCAAACATCGCCGAGGATAACGTTGTGCGCAGCGCAGCACCTGCGAATGACCGCGTCATGGGCAACGAATGCACGAACCGTTCGATCAAACCGTTCGCACGGCCAAAAGACAGCGCGCTGTCGGACGATATGTTGCGGGCGGCGTTGATCCTGGTCTCAGGTTTTGCGAGCGGTAGTGCTCGTGGGGCCGAGACTGGCGTGTGCGGAGAGCGGTCGACGCGTTAGCGTGCTGCTTGGCGGGGGCCTCCGCCGCCGCTGCATGGCGTCACTGGGTTTTATGACGCGAATCCACCCAGCCCACTGATCTCCCCCGCCTCGTTGCAATCATTCTGTTGCAGGCGTCATTCAAGCGATCGGACGAACGCTATCTTCCCTGCATGACCCTGCTTGTCCGCTATGGAAGTTGCTAACAGCCAGAGCCGCCTTCGGATCCGCGTCCCGCCAGCAAAACCTCGACCGACGTACAAGAAGCCAGCTCCGTTGTTTCCAACCGTGCCCGCAGCATTCCGCTGCGCCGACAACGAGCGTGCGCCATCGTTCAGTATTTTTATGAAGATTGGGTGCCGGAGCGTATCATCACAGCCGCAAGCGTCATCGTTCAGCACTTTGTGCAACGCGGAAACGAGAGTGACAGGCGCTCTACCCATTCGGCTCGCACGAATCTTTTCAGTCACATTTCTCACTGAAAACATATGTTCAGTCCCGTCGCACTTTACGTTGTCGGAATCATGTCCGGCGCGATCAGCGTAGCCGTATTCGGCTCGCTGGTGCGGTCCGGGATACCCGGGTTGTTTCGCTGGATCGCTGCAAACGTCCTGATTGTGGCCGCATTGATTGCGCTGGCCCTGGATGACACTTCGCCAGCACCACTCACCATTGTGGTCGCTAGTTCGCTATTCGCCGGGGCCGCATTCCTTGTACTGCAAGGTTGCCGATTATTCTTCGGCCTTCGACCTTCGCGGCTCCATGAGGTCGTGGCGTTAACAGTGCTGGTGATTGGCCTTGTCTACTGGACCTATCTTTCGCCAAACGAAGTTCCCCGAGTTGTCCTGATGTCCAGCTTTCTCGCCTACGTTCGTCTGTCGGTGGGTTGGATAACCTACACCCGGAGACCGCGGCATCGACCCGGATACAGCTACCAATTCGTAGCAATTGTCGCCGCGCTCGGCGGGCTCGTTCACGTTGCTCGCGGGATCGCCGCCGCCGTTGGCTGGGAACATCACACACGGTTTCTCGAGCCAACGCCGTTGACCGTTGCGTTTCTCGCGCTCGGCATCGTCACCCTGCCCTGTCTTTCGATCGGTGCGCTCATGCTTGCCTATGACCGCATGGCGGAGAGGATGGAGCGGCTGGCCGCTATCGATGAATTGACCGGTGCTCTCGTGCGGCGCGAGTTCATGGCTCAGGCCCAGTCGCAGTTGGAGCGTGCAAACCGCACACAGTCCCGGTTCGCCGTTGCAATCCTCGACATCGACAACTTCAAAGCCGTGAATGATAGTCACGGCCACGCGGCCGGCGACCGGGCACTCGCGCTCTTTGCCTCGATCGTGGCGCAAGGTATCCGTCGGGGAGACATTTTCGGGCGGCTTGGCGGGGAAGAGTTTGCAATCCTGTTCCCTGAAACATCGCGGGCGGACGCGCTCATTCTGGTGAACAGTGTGCGCCTGCATTTGGCCACGTCTACGTTGGCCGTACCTTGTGGGGAAGTGACGTGCACGTTCAGTGCCGGCGTGGATGAATATCAACCTGGCGAGACGCTGGCGAATTTGATAGCACGGTCAGATGCGGCGCTGTATTCGGCGAAGGCCATGGGACGGAATCGGGTTGTTAGCGCGGTTGATATCGGCGATGAGCCAGTGGGGGCTACTAAGGATGCGCCGAAACCGACGTGAGGGGGTGTTTGCTGGTGGTATGGTCGTTTGTGGATTTCGCTTTCGTATTCGCGCGACTGTGTCGGGTCGCGTCTTTGGTTTTTTTAGGAAGAAGCGAATCAATCGGAAGCGCAAGCTGGGCGAGGCTAGAGCCTTGATCTACGAGGTTTCGATCCACCCATTGAAAATATCCATCTCCCCGTAGTTCAGGGGATGGAATGAGATCCTGTAGCCCCGCACCGTCTACGTCCCCCACCTTGCTATAGCAATTCTGTAGCAGACCAGATTAGGGCAATCGCACAAATGCCCCCGAGCCTGAACCGCAGCCCATCACAGCTAAAACATCGCTCGGCTCGCAGATCCCACGTTTCCTGATTCAGTTTATGAGTCGCTTCGGCGCTTGGTGCAGCTACCGCTCCTCGCACTTACGTGTGAGCCATGCACTCGAGTTCAATGACTAACTCAGGGCGCGGGAGTGCCCCAACAATGACGGTTGAGCGAGCCGGTGGATTCGACGGAAACGCGTTCCGCCAGACCTCGTTCATAACCGCGAAATCCGTCTGGCGCGTGAGAAACACCGTACATTTGTCGATGCTGGACATCGCTGCTCCAGCGGCCTCGACAATGGCCTGAACTTTTTTGAGGGCTAATTCGGTTTGAGGACGGATGTCGGGTCCTGCCTCGCCAGCAACCTGGCCGGAGATATAGATGATGTTACCTACGCGCACACCTGGCGAGTATGGGGTAGCCCCTGCAGCGGCCCCGGCAGGCAAGACGACCTCCCGCTTGGTAAGGTGACTTTCTGGCACGGCGCAACCAGCGAGGAGGAATCCTGCTAAGCACATGAGTACAACAGCCACCTGCGCACCAACGTTGGACATGATCGCGCTCCTAGTTTCGAGAATGTAGGCCGGCGGAACGCTAAGTGGGTCCTTCTAGGGAATTGCTTAATGCGCTTCAGTACATCCTTGTTCCCGACGACACAATAAACGACAGCGACATGCCCGACCAGCGTGGCAACGTAAGCGCACAGAGCAAGAGGACTTCCGGCGACCGACGGGATGGATTTAAACGCATTCGACGGAATTGGTCACATAAAGGTGCTCTCCTCACCAGAGACCTGCCAACGCTCTCCGAACCCGTCCTACATTCCACTACGTTAGAAAAACTGGCAGAGTGGTTCCCATCAGGATCGTTACGCCTGCCACGCGCGACGGCGCTGACCATCTATCTAGCCTAGCTCACGGATGCATGCCTCGTCGGCCATAGTCATAGCCGTGGACGCCGGAATTTGGCCGATGACGCGGGCTTTGCTTCGTCGGTGCGTTCCCAGCTTTCCTAAGTTGCGAGGTTTGACGCGGTGTTACGCTGCGAAATGAGTCCGTTCGGACTACTCTCTGAACAAGCTCTATTTTCAACTCGTTCAGCGGGCTGACCATGCCATCAAAGCTCGTCAACCGGAGAAGTCGAACTGAGACGGTCAAAGTTGCCTTGCGCGGTTGCTCCGCGGCGATAGTTCAGGGGGTTTAATTTAATGATAGGCAACCGCTGCTGCTGATAGACCTCATGTGCGTCCCATTGGAACTGCGCCGCCTTTTCCCGAGCAGTTGGAGACTTTGCGGCGCAATTGCTCTCAATACAGCCGACGCTTGCCGCCGATCCAAGGAATGATGGGATTTGCCATATGTGATTGCCTTTTCTGAAATACGCTAGAATTCGGCCGCCCACCGGTGGGTGGCAGCGCCTTGGCTAATTCACTGGCTGCTTCAGTGGAAAGGCGGCGACGGGAATGCGCGAACAGACCCGCCGTCGCCCTGTCTCTTCTCGCGCCGCGAAGCACGATCAAAGTTACTTTTCTACAGTCACGTCACTCTGCGGGACGCGTTGCATCCCGACAAAATGTCGCCTAGTTCCGACGCGATGTTGGTTACCGCCGATATCGTGGTCTGTCTGCGATACGCTAGGCTCACGGAATCCACGTCGGCAGAAGCGCCAAGGCTAAGATGAAAATTAAATTTCTTTTGATCGCCCTGCTGTTCGCTGGCCGCGTTGTGGCGGCGGATCAGACGGCGTACTACAACGCACGGGTCGATACGTTCAGAAAAGATAAGAACGTCTACGACGTCGTAATGGTGGGAGACAGCCTCACCGAACGCGGAAATTGGTCAACCTTCTTTCCAAGAATCAAAGTTGCGAATCGAGGAGTCAGCGGCGACTCGATTCAAGGCGTTCTTGGTCGAATCGAGACGATTCGTGGAACCGGCGCTAAGCGTGCCTTCGTCATGATCGGCGTGAATGACTTGCTATCCGGAGGTATGACTGCGGCCGAGATCATCCCTTTATACGAGTCGTTGGTCGACCGCTTGCACGGGCTCGGCATGCAGCTATTCGTGGAATCCACGCTTTACACTGACTTTCCGGGCCGAGACAAAACGAATGAGGAGATTAAGGAGGTGAACCGCGCTATCGCGGATTTCTGTAATCCTCGTTCGACTTCGGTTTGACGGGGCGCCCTGACTCAGCCCGCGCCTCGCGATATTTCTCGATCAGCACGCCAATCGTGACGGTTTCCGCGTCGACGGTATTGCGCCCCTTATCGATTGCGACCTCTTGATCGCGCGCCCACGCTTGGGCGGCACCCTTTGTTTTAAAGGTCTTTGATATACTCTGGCCGCTGCGTCGGACCTGAGCGCGCCACTTCTCACCGACCGGCAAGATTGAAGCCATGATTTACCCCGAATCGTTTATCCAGTAAGGCTGAGCGATCTGGCACTGCTACAGATTGCTACCAAAGGTGGTTTGTAGCAAAACTGTAGCACGGCGGGCAATAAACATGGCTTAACGGTGCTTCACGGCGCTTCATTTAGGAAGAAGCGAATCAGCCGGAAAAGCATACGGGATAAGGCTGGAGCCTTTGTTCATAAGGTTTCAGTCTACCCATTGAAAATATCCATCTCCCCGTAGTTCAATGGATAGAACAAGTGCCTCCTAAGCGCTAGATGCAGGTTCGATTCCTGCCGGGGGGACCAAGAAACTAGGCCGCATCGGTCTTAAATCCCCGCCCCGTAAGGCTCTCAGGGTTCCCGTGGTGTCTGTGGTGTACCAAAAACTGTACCAACCACTGTACCAACGGCCCCTGAAACGATGTCCACGATCCGTCTCAACAGCATCATGTCTGTGAATGTCACTTACCTGTCCCGGCGGTCTCCCACGGGTCCATACTGGTTTAAGCGCAAGGTCCCCAAGGACTTAGTCTCTGCTGTCGGGAAGACGTGGATTCAGTTCTCGCTCGGGACTAAGGACCCACGGCAGGCTGCGCGGTTAGTCGCCAAACACGCCACCGAACAGGATCAGGAATGGTCAAGCCGACGGTCTCCTGCCACTGGTGATGGCGTGAACCTCGATACTCAGGCTCGCCGGTTACTGGCCGAACGCGGCGTCGATCCAGTAGACCCCAGGTCGACCCCTGAGGCTCTGGACCACTTCCATGACTTCCTTGAGTCCCAACTACCCCGCGAGGTGTTAGAAGATGGGAACATCACAGAAGGCCACCAGCTTGACCGCTACCTGCCTCCGGTCCTCCGTGCCGCGTTCCAAGTGTCCCAAGGTCGTAGGCCGTTCACCCTGACCGATTGCAGGGATCAATCCATCGCTGCTCGCCCGTCGACCGAGAAAGACGCGCGGTTGGTGTTTGGCTACCTGCAGGAGTATCTGAAGGCCGACCGGGACCTGAGGAAGGTTCGCCGCCAAGACGTGAATGGCTTTGTGGCTTGGTTGCTGGATGGTCGGGGCACGGGTCGCAAGGTCAGCACCACCACTGTGGGCCGATACCTGACCACGCTACGCGCCGCCTTCGCTCGGTCTATTCGAGAGCATGAATTGCGCATCGATAACGTGTTCGCCAAGGTAGAGATTCCGGGTGAGGGTTCCGACGCCAAGGAGCGAGAAACGTTCTCGGCAGACCAATACCAACACCTCTATCAGGCGCTCGATCAATGGTCGGCTACCCGTGGTCTCGACCCCCTGCGGTGCATCCTCACACTGGTCTGTGAGACGGGCGCACGGTTGGCTGAGATAGTTGGTCTTGCTGCTTCGGACCTCGACTTTAACGGACCCATGCCGTACCTCAAGATTCAGGAGCATCCGTGGCGGTCCCTCAAGACCCCCGGGTCGGCTCGGGTGGTCCCGCTGAGTCCAAGGGCGCAGGAAGCCGCTGAGGTGGCCTTGGATTTGAGGGGCGATGCTGCGGAGTTGTTTCCCGGTCGTGCCGGTAAATCGGACTCAGTGAGCGCGGCCTTAATCAAGTGGCTGAGGACGTGCGAGGGGCTGCGGGGGAGCAAGCTGAGTAATCACTCGCTGCGTCACGGCATGAAGGATCAGCTTCGCGGAGTCCAATGCCCTGACTCGATTCAGGATGCGATCCTTGGTCACGCTACGCCGGGGGTTGGCGCTACCTACGGGAAGGGATACCCGCTGGAGGTGCTGGCTCAGTGGCTGGAGAAAGCCTCAGTAGCCAGCGCCCACTGCTGAACAGACTGGACATAAAGCGCACGGGTCGGCGCCCAAGGGAGCACGCTCGGCTTAAACCACGAATTAAACTTATGAGCTGATCTTTGATGCTGGATCATTCCCGTCCGGGGTTGGCTTAGTCAAAAACGAACTCTGGATCATATCCCCGCTAGTTGAATAGTTGACAGGATTTAGTTCTTGGGCGCGCTGAACAATGCGCTTAAGTGTTGTGTTGTCCTGGGGCTCAACGACATGCGATAGCACCGCGAAAAACAGCCACATGAGCATGCGTCCCTTATCGTTTGTAGGTGCGGTGGCAGCTTCCAGCAAAGCCAGCGGGCCGCCGTTTCCTTGATTCGCATAGAATGCCGCATCATCGTCGAACATCATCGAGTACGTCGTCTTAGGCCCGTAAAGCAAGCCCTTTTCAACCAAAAGAATGTAAGCGGGGAAACGGCCTTCAAATTTTGATAAAGCGTTTCTTACTTGTTTGTCCGTCCCCCCCTTCCCGATTACTATGAGGGCGAGAGGTTCCCGCCTAGTCGACGAAGGATGCCGAGACGCCATGGCTTTCCACAGCGCCAATGCTGAAGAGGTTTGTTCTAAGGCGTCTGGTAGTTTGTTAAAGCTATTCTTCAGTTGCCCCATCACCTTCACGGAGCGGTACGGGACATAGCCTGTGACCATACCCTCCTCCGGCGGGAGCTTCAATACGCCAGTTTCGTCGCATAGAAGAAAGTCCACTTGACCGCTGAGCTCAAATTCGTGCCCAAAGAAATAACCGGCTGTCGTTAGAAAAGTAGAAGGAAGGGCGTAAGCGAAAAGTTTCCTAAAAGTCGTTTCAAGGGGCCCTCCGGACTCGACAATATTGCCAGTGGCGTGAACCTTGCCGCCGACTTGCGCGGCTCGAACCAACGCTCCAGCATGCGTCGCAAACTGATCATGAACGTCGAGAGTTCGAACGGGCTTTGGAGCTTTCGGTCGTGTGTTTTTACCCGGGGGTTTCGTCGTAGTTACCATTGTTGCCTCTGGGTTGAGGCACACATTATGGATCATTCACTGTTGGAATTCGACGAATCGCCGCCTTGGCGCGACTGCTATCCGTCACCCGCGAGCTGGACGACGGTTCTGGCCCTTCACAGCCGACGGCGGATATAGAGCTATATTTCCTTGTCCGGCCACAGGTACGCTAGGGCACTTTTTAGCGTCCGGCCTCAGGTACGCTAAACACACCTCATGCGCCTGCTACCGGACACCCGGCGACGAAAAAAGCGCCCTCGGGAACCCAGACCGGAGACTGGTCATAAGAGCGCACAGCGGGGCGCTGGTGACCCTCGCATATGGCCCAATTAAGCCAACGCTGCACGCTCGATGCCTACGGATTACTCAGTGCGTCCATGCCCTCAATCTACAATCTCGTCCGGTGCCGACAACAGGGGCTGTGGCGCATCGCTCGGAAGCTCCTCGGCACGCGCTTGGGTCCTCCAGACGATCCCAGTGATCTCGCGCACACGGTCGACGATAGGCTTCGCATCGTTACCGAACTTGCCCAGTGCCACCCCAGCGTCTCCCAGCAACCCCCAGAACTTGTCGAGGTCGCTTACGCGCTTGTGCATCTCCGCTTGCAACTTTTCCAAGCGGATCAGCAAACGCCGCTGGTGGGCCTGTTCAAATAAGGTTGAGGTGCTGATTAGCTCTCGAAGCTCGGTCAACAAGTCTTGGACTCTACTGACATCGCCGTCTGAGAACTCGTACGAAAATGTGTTTCGAAGGGCCGTAGCCATACGGGTTTTGAAGGCAGAGAACTGTAATTTCCCCTTTTCAGTCTCACAGTGTCGTTCCATTTCCCCTAGATAGCCGAAAATAGCTGGGCTATCCTCCGATGACGACCCCGATATCTCTGGAGGGAAAAAGGGCGACTGGAAAATGCCAGCCGTGTGAAGCTCCTCCAGGAGCGCCAACGCCTGTAGTAAATAGCCATAGTCTTTCTCTGACCAGCCCTGCGATTCGACGTCTAGCCTGCTTTTGGTTATGTCAATCGCTTCTAGGACACTCGCCACCGGGTCATCAGCGATACGCTCCAGAAACTCTTCGTTAAATAGCACTAACTTGCTCCTTATGTGATTTGCTATTTTTAGCCTGATCGATCAGCGTTCGCCTATCATTTTTGCGACCACCGGGGACGGCAAATTTTTGTGTTTGCCTGCGTGCTGTCTAAGAGCGAAGCTGCGCGATCAGTCCTCACCGAACGCCGCCTCATGAAGAAGCAGTGAATTACTGGCGGTAAGATTCAAGGCATAACGGGCCAAATAAGCGGGAACAGCTACAGGTTCGGCACCTTGTCCATGACCGCCAAGCCGATTACGCACAGTAGGCACGCCACTTTCGAGAAGTGTCCGCAACGATCCAATCTGAGATTCTAGGTATGTCGGGAACAGGTTGTTAGCCACGCACACGGCGATCAAGTTCTTTGCGGTGTCATTCGGATTCACTTTCCACTTTTTCATCGAGCAAATCGTTTTCATCACGCTTTCGAATGCCTTCAGCGCGGCAACGATGCATTCCTTATGGCGACCGTGACGATAATGCTGATGGGCGTCTAGGAACTCCTCGTTTGCCCCCTTGAAATTATCCCCCCTCAACAAAGAGAGGGTCGGCTTAACAATCTCGGCATGAGCGAATTCTGAATCCACTCGTATGATTTCACCGGACTCAAACTGGTAGCCAATCCCGTGCTCTTTGAACCGCATGTTTAGCTCCTCAAGAGCGTCGGCCGGCTCCATTCCTCGCTCGACTGAATCTCGGTATTCTCGATTTCCGCGAATGTGAACATCGACCATTCTGAAGCAGATCTCCACGGCGTCCAAAATGCGCTCTGTGTCCCCTTCGCTGGTGATGAACGCAAACAGGGAGTCTCGGTGCTTTCGTGTGTGGGGAACCAGTTCGAACACGCCGTATTCTCTGCAAAGGATCTCGACGACCAACTTGTACGCGTTCTTAGCATGATCGCGGTAAATATCGACCCCGAACGCATCGTCGATAATATGGACTATCTGGACCCGCAACGGCGCTGGTAGCGGATCGTAGGTGTAGACATCGGAAACCTCTCCCCTTGCCCGACGTTGTCTTTTTGAAAATAAATCGAGTACCGCCATAATCGTCCTCAGGAATCTATTTAGTTGACCGCCGCTTTCTGCACATATCGTAGCTCAACGCCCTGAACACGCTTTTCGCGACCTGGCGCTACGCGGCGAACTTGCACCCGACCGGCAAAAAACGCAAGTCGAACAGCTTAAAAGACTCTTCCAGTACTTCCTGCTTCGTGAGATTCGGATTAATGAGCATGAGGTCTTTCGCCATCGCCGTGTCGCTAACCATCAGCTTGTGCCGCTCGATGATAGACCGCAATTGCCTGCGCTTGCGTGCGCGATTGGTTGACCGGATGCCGGGGCATTCCACCGCAATCCATCGGTCCAGCACATCGTTCAAAGGAGCCACCAGACCCCCGCGATGGTTGCGCATATTCAGGAGGTACCCCGCGAATGCCTGCTCGCTCGGGGGACACGCAGCGATGCGCTCGAAGATGTCCAAGGCCTTATCGGAAATGGACCGGGCCATGGGCAACTTAATACCGCGCTTCTTCGCGTCCGTCTTAGTGATCACTTCGCCGGTCTCGATGTCGAGCCAAGTGTCTGGGGCGCATTGAGTCACGGGCAGCGTGCCCTTCGTAACGTTCCACCCTGCAGCCCTTAGGCGCTCTTTCGGGACTACCTTGTACGTTCCACCGATTGCTACATATCGGGCATCTTTCGTAGTCCCTACGGCGGTTACGGCGTTCAGTTCTTCATTGTCGATCTTCATTGGTTTTTGTCAAAATTGGATGCGAAACATCATTATTTGAGAGCTCGAATCCTTGTGGGCCGGGGCTCTCGGAGTTTTCGCCTATATATATAAAAGGACTACAGGACTAAGGGCCAAAGGGGCACATGTGAGTACCCGAGGCGCTCGGGGCTAGACCTATAAGGTGATAGCCATCAAATAATCAAAAAGGGGAAAGCAAGGCGCGGCTGAGGGAGCCTTGGTAATCGTCATAAGACCTAGCTCGGTCCCAAGGAACCCTCAGGTAACGTTTAAGGTGACTATCAATCGGTCATCATTTATCGGTCTCCTTATCGGCATCCATAACCATGTTCTTTAGGGGATCACATTCGATCGGTCTCGTCAGTAGATGTGCTGTTTCCGGTCCGTAGGCGGTCGCTACTCGCTAATTACTTCCCGTACGGGTGCTGCTGCTTGTGTGTCTGCCATGATTTGAATAGATGTGTCGATGCGCCGTCCGAGGTCTCCATGGACACTCAGGACGGGCTGGTTTAGATGAGTTGGGGTGTTGGGTGCTACAAGGCGGCGCGAGGCCGTGAAATGGCGCTATGAAGAGGTGACGCGTTACCGAATCAGATAGACCACTGCAGCTTTAAGAACCGCTGCGACCACCAGTGTGGAACCGACCACAATCGCGGTGGCAATAGGTCCATCAATCATTTCATCGACTCGCTTGTAGAGCCCTTTGCGAATGGTGCTGATCTTCATGCCGCCACCTCGCTCAGGAGTCGGACCAGTACCGAGGCTGTGTAGCGTTCATACTCGGTGGCCTTGGCGTCCAACGCTTCCCTAAGGACCTTGAGCGATACCTTGGCGGGTGTTCCGAGTGCCTTGGCTTGGTCGATCAATGCCTGTTCATGCTTAGTAGGCTGCGGGTCAAAAGCACCTCCCGGGTAGCGATTCGCCGGTCGCTGGAGTCGGTTGGTCTCAGGGGCAAACTGGCTGCGCTTCTCGCGGTTGACTCTCTTGGGCGTCTCGACCAAATTGGCGCGGCAGTGCAGACCCGTTACGATACGCTCACGCTTGCCACCAATGGGGCCGTAGGAGACTTTGGGAGTCGCGTGATCAATCTCAAACTCGTCGCGACATGCTCCGTAGATGCTCCGCAGGGCTTCGCGCTCCAATTCATACAGACCGGTCAGACTGCCACCTGTGGCTCTGCGCCACGCACGGGCGGCCCTTCCTTCGCGTTGCTGACCTCGGTGGGAGGTGCTGTCCTTATACAAGCGTCGCTGGACTTCTCGGCTGTGGCTGTTGTGTGCCTCGCGGCCTTCAGGTGTCGAGACCTTCTTGGCGAAACGCTTGGCGGCGTTGGCGGACATACAAGCCACGCACTTACTGTTGCTGGCATAGAACTCGGTCTCGCCATGTTGTTTGCATACCGCCGTGAATCGGGCAATGCCTTGCTCTTTGGCTGCTCGGGCTGCTGCTCGATTGCTGATTGTCTTGGTCATAATCGTTACTCGTTCCGTGAATGGATTGCTCCGCCACACCTGTCTATAGAGGCGTTTCGCGGGTTGCCGATAAGTGGGTGGGGGTTATGTACTACTTCGGTGCGCTAGCGGCTGCTAGGCTTCTATAGACGTGTGAGAAACATGGAGCGTTGCTCCTTGGCTTACGCGATCTTCGCTGCCATGGCCTCGATGTAATTCTGGCGCTGGGCGTCTGCTTCACGCGTTGCTGCGCTCAGCTGTTTCGGCCAAGGCCATCGCGGCTCGCTTCTTCACTGCCGACCGGACACGCTGCGCTGCATTGCGGTGGTCCCGGGACTTCTGCTGTGCGTCGGCGATACAGCACCGGCATACGCCAGCACCGGCTGTGCTAAAAACCGTCATGCCATGGCGTGGGCAGTTCCAATAGAACGACTTCTGACCGGCTTCAATGGCCGTGTCGCGGGCCTTGGCCTTAACGCCCGGTGATGCACGCTTAGTCGGATAGGAGATGAGGAGGTCGCTGGGTTCTTTCTTTTTCATAACGTGGTAAGCCTTCGGCTGAAATAATCCGGCCTCCGCGTGGTGCGGTGACGGGGTGTTGATGAAGGTGTGGGGGTGATGCGGGGTGCTTCTTTCTCAGGTGAGGGGTAATTCGCGGGGATGCTTCCTCTAGAAGTACGGGGTAATTCGCAAGCCTTGTCCCATGGGGCTCTGAAGGCGGCGCGAGGTGTTCTTCTGTTGCAGTGTCGACTAATTCGTCACAGCGATTCTTCCTACGGTAGGCCGT
>Ga0185299_10005281_pt1 | contig 14785 bp, 24 predicted proteins | sample PaiPotPPA55metaG_FD_128002 | JGI IMG/M metagenome (GOLD analysis project Ga0185299, IMG submission 128002) | Iron sulfur acid spring bacterial and archeal communities from Banff, Canada, to study Microbial Dark Matter (Phase II) - Paint Pots PPA... ...
GTCGTCAGACAATGGTGCGAGTCCTTCGGAGCAACCGACGTGAAGGCAAAGCGACCGAGACTACGAAATGCAGAAGGTCGCGAGACAACGCGCGTTCTTGCCTATGCACTACGCGCTCTCACGCGGCGAGGCGAAACCGGCATGTCGAAACGAGATGTCTTTCGCCTTTTGTGCCAAGCATTTTCGAGAGCAATGCTAAACCCGCGCGGTAACTCAGTGCACGCGGCAGAGCAACGGAGTGCGCTGGCATTTGTGCTCGCCGCCGCAGATGTGCCTTCGACTCTGCATGTGTCGGGCGTACCAACGGAATTACGCCGCGCGCGCAACCGGAGAAGACGATGACGACAGTCGAGCAGCACACCCAGTTGGTCCCCGATGCACCGACGCTTTTCCTCAACTTTGGGGGCGTGCTGAACATCGGTCACGGCCTAGTTGACCACAACGGCTTTATCACATTGGATTCAGGCCGACCGCTGTTCGAGTACGCGGCATATCTTGTCGACGTTCTCGCACCTTGGCCTCAGGTACAAATAATTGTCACCACCTCTTGGCTGCGGACCCTAGGCGCTGAAAAAACCATTGCGCTGTTACCAGACGAGTTGCGTCGAAGAGTTGTGGGTACGACGCTTGGCACACCACCGCGTTTCAGCGAATTCAAAGATGGCACAGCGAAGACCATGACCGTCATTCGCCACGCCGCGAAGTATGGCCTAACGAGGTGGCTGGTGCTTGACGACGAGGCGTGGGGCGTGCCGTCGGGCTATGAACAGCATTTCCTGCACACAGATTCGGATACGGCACTCGGCGCGTCGGAGGTACGCAAACAGCTACGAGAGTGGCTGGAAGCCAAGCACGGTTTCTTCGATGGATAACCAACAGTTAGAGCAACTCGCCGTCGTCATCGCGATTCTTGCTGGTGCAGCCGTCCTCGGCCTGATTGTCGGAAGGCTTATCCGCGGCCCGCGACAATCTGGAGTAGTCGAGGGCCAGGTGACTGACCGCAAGTCACCGGTTGGTGAGCCTCAGCCTGGCACCTTGAGGAGCGAAATTGTGGATAAAGGTAACAGTCGACGGATGGCTGTCAGTCGAGACTATCTGCGAGATTCACGACGTGGCGAACTATCGTCTTCGACGAGGCTGAAGTGTGCCTGGGAGTCGATTTACTTTTGTTGTTGCGAGGTCGCCGCTGGGCGAGGCAGAGGCGTCGACGGATTGGAGCATCCGGACGGCAACATCGTCGAGCATCTGTTGCGGGCAATCTCCGCGTCGTCGAATGAACGACTTCAAGTTGAAGCCCTTTTTCGCTGGTCATTGCAACCACAAGCGTTATTGCCTGAACCATGCTCTCCCGAAGACGCCTACGCCCTAGCCGAGAGCCTTCACACGCGGACTGTCGCATTTCTGTTATCAATAGAGTCGGGTGTGTGATATGCGCTTTCAAATAGCTTCCGACCTTCACCTGGAAATGCTGTATCGGCTCCCAGGATATCGCGTCATCGAGCCGGCACCCGACGCCGACGCGCTAATTCTCGCCGGTGACATCCACTCGCATACCCACGCCATTGAGACGTTCTCGGACTGGCCGGTCCCCGTGTACTATGCGCACGGAAATCACGAAGCGTATCTTTCGCATTACTACGGAGTTACCGCAGAGATTGCGCGTAGGGCCGAGGCCGCAGGTATCCATTACCTTGAGCGCAACGCCGTCGAGCTGCTGGGCGTTCGGATACTCGGTTGCTGTTTGTGGACTGACTACGCCTTGGACGGCAACGCCCCCGCAGCAATGCGCGAGGCGCAACGCTGCATCCGCGACCACAGCGTCATCCGCGTCGGCGATGGACAGGACTTTACTCCAGCGATTGCTCGCGCGGAGCACACGAAGTCGCGCGCTTGGTTGCAACAACAACTCGCGCTTCCGTTTGACGGAAAAACCGTCGTCGTGACTCACCACGGGCCGCATCGAAATTCCGTGCATCCTCGATACGCGGGCGACTTGCTAAACGCGGCGTTCGTGTCGGACCTCACCCCGCTGGTTGAACAGGCGGACTTGTGGATACATGGCCACGTACACGACTCCTTTGACTACATGATTGGTAAGTGCCGCGTCATTGCAAATCCTAGGGGCTATGCGCGCAATCGACTGTATGCAGAGTCGCCGGAGCAGATTGAGTGGGAAAATCCTGCGTTCGACCCCACGCTAGTTCTGGAAGTTTGAGGCTTGCGCCTCGACGCGAAGAAAAAATATGATTGACGACTGTGACAAAGACCCGCAGATGCTTGTGCTCTCCTTTCATGAAGGAGAGTACCTCGGCCCTACGCCGAAATTGAAACATCTGCTCGACATTTCGGGCAGCGCGACACGGCCGGACGGGCCTGCTCTGGCTCCATTGGAAGAAGCATCGTACGTCTTGGAATACTGGTGTGAGAAGTACAGCTCGCCGGTCGCGGTTGGCGGCAACATAACTGTTTTCATCGGTCGCGAAACTGACGACGGTCACGTTGAACCACTTGCGAGGCTAGATATCGTCGTCGCGGACGGCAAGGCGTGGACAACGGTTGTACGAAGCGATTACCCGTCCGAAGACATGGGCCCTACATGCGTGGACGAGGATGACGGCGTGGCCGCGGTCACCTGGAAGGTTCTTAGCGCTAAAGGAGAATGTTTGTGAAGGTGCGCGATTTGTTGACTCGCCTGAGTACAGTGGACCGGCCCAAGGACGGCCGTGTTAACAAGATTTACCACCCGGCGGTCGGCGGCCCAACGCTTGGCTGGAACGAAGCAACCGACGTGCAATGGCCCGAGCGCGTCGTCATCCTGTCTTCAGTCCTGCGAGTTGCATATGGCTAAAAGCGGCTGGGACATTGCCGTGCGCCGCATTGATGCCGAATTCGACATCGCTCAGTTTTTGGCGTCAGCTCTTGTGCGCAAAATCGCGGCGAGCAAATTCAAACTGGCGCCGCGCGACCGAATCAAATATTCAACTTTGCCAGACCACGTGATTGAGCGCATCGAGCAAATCGTCCTCGCTGCATATCTTGAAGCCGGCGAAGACGTCGGCGGTGACATCCTGCGCGAGCACCTTTGGCAGCAAGCGCTAACTGCTCGACGCGACATGGTTGCAAATGGCGCGTTGATTTCAGAAGCCGATTTCCGCCAACGTCTTGGCCTGACTCAGCGGCGTCTTAGCAAATTGCTCGCAGACGGTAGCGTCTTCACGATGGGGGTCGACGACGTGGAGTACTACCCCGCCTTGCTTGCAGACCCAGCACTTGACCGCGAAAGATTGCAGGCAATATGCCGAATCATTGCACCTGCGCCTCCAGACTCCCGGCTGGGGTTTTTAACGTCGCGGCGTGGAAGCCTTGGTGACCGCAGCCCGCTCGACATGCTCGACAGCGACGATGATTTCAAAGCGCTGAGTCGCCGAGCTGCGGCTTGGACCGCAGAGTGGTCGCGCACTGCGGTGAAGCTCTATGAAGGGACGCTCGAAACTGAGCCGAAGGACGTTGAACCACTGTACACCGCGGTGGCGGAAATCGACCCAAGGAGTCCATTGTGGGACCGCGCCTCGGAAGCGCTTCATGTTCACGGGTACCAATGGCCGCTCGGACCGTACCCCGATGTCCGCAGCTTTACGCTCTTCGTTGAGCGACAAACAATTGGAGATGCAGCGCCGATACCGGAAGCCTGCGTGCAAATCGTTGTGGACGGTGGGTACATCCGAGTCCGCATCATCGCCGCCCCGGGCACTACGCTCCAGTCAGAAACAGTGTCTGCCGGCAAGCACAAGACCTTTATTGACGTTGCGAAGCGTGTTATCGCCTATCTCCTCGCGCATTAAGCACAGACCGTGAGCGCCTAAGCCAAATGATAAATCGCATTCGACCGGTGGCACGCGAAGTCAACGTAGATGAGGACAGTTTCACAGTTGTCCTGATGGATGGCGGCGAGTTGAAAATCCCCTTCCGTCGATTTCCCAGACTGCTCGCTGCATCGCGAGAGCAAAGGCAAGCGGTTCGCATTTCCGCGTCTGGCGCGGGCTTGCGCTGGGACCACCTCGACGAAGACATTAGTGTCAGCGAGCTGATGCGTGATGCTGAGAGGCGCCATCGTGACGAGCGGTTGAACTCCCAGGTGCCTGCCGACTTTCCGTGGAACCCAACGCCCGCCTTGCTATCAGGAACGCAGCCAAAACTCGCTGGGCGGCTGATTGACGGCAGATTTGTTGTCGGCTTGACCGCCGAAGAGCGGTATATCCGATGGGATATGTGCGAAGACCTCGCGCAGCAGCTGGTGCCAAAAACCTTGAAAGATGCAGCTAAATATCCGCAAAATTCGCGCGAAGTAACGCTGCGGAGGATGAAGAAGGCAATTCAAAGCAAAGGTTGGACGGAGCGCGTTGAAACGGACTGGCTGATGTCACGGCTGCGCATCCTGCTTGGCTGGTAGCACACAACTGCACTAAGGCTCACATGTGCATCTACCTGCTGCACGTGTGGCGCGAGAACTGGCTGTCGCTGACGGTACCTAGCGAATTCGACGTTCCTCAGTTTGTTGCGTCATCACTTGGAAACAGACGCGCACGCTCAATGGACGGGTTGATTAAGGACGAACAAATGCTGAAAGTCATCATTGAACTGTGGCCCGGCGGGCGCGAGTCGGACCGGCGCATCATCGCGACTGCCAATATTGTGCGCATAAAAGACGGCGCGCTTGCCGACTACGAAGTCGAGTTGCAGGAAAAGCTACTGGAGCATATTGGCGTGGGCGAATTGGCGCATGTACGCGAATACCCGCGGTGGTCAGCTTCGGTGTGGGACCTTGTTGGCAGGTGCATTGCCGCGGCGCTTAATGGTGGCAAAGAGGAGCTGCCGCCGCGCCCCGTGTTACCGGAAGTGCCTGTGCATATCAGCGCCGACGGTACACCCTACGTACGCATGCGCGAGATTCCCGAGCCGGCGCGGACGCTTTTTGCGAAAAACATGTCTAGCTCTACATGCCCTTTAATAAAGGAAGACGAGGAGCCACGTGGCTGCGTGTATGCGTGGGATTGGCAGGCGTTTTTGGAAGGACGACGCTAGTGCACAAGCAATGCGAGCTGATGTCAGCAGCCGAAGTTGCGCAGCTATTAAACGTCACGCCTGGCTACGTTGCCCACAAGCTGCTGCGTACGCACGTCCTGCGACCAGTTTTCCCGCGCCCAAGGCTCGATTTCGGCCCAATTCCTGTCGAGGCCACGGACGACATCGTGGTCGTTGCAATCAAGGTGCCGGAGACCGCATGACAGATGAAGAATTCATCTCGTTACCGGACGCTGCGCAACTGCTGTTTGTGTCGCGCTCTCATGTTGCCAAGCTTGTCTCCAGCGGCATGTTCACGACGCGTCAAGACGGAGCGCTGCGAAGGTCCGATGTACTTGAATACGTACGTGCCTGCCCGTCCTTGACAACAATGTTGAGCCGCATCATGCGTGTCACTGTGCCGCTCTGTTTGCGGCCAATAAACACCGTCAAGGCGGGCCCCTCAAGTAGCAGCGTGCTGTATCTGTCTGAGCACATCGCTAGCAGGCACCGAATTTCTTCGAACAAGGTGAAGGGTGGTCCATCACGTGTAACCGAGCCGATGACGGCGCACAAACGGGTGATTGCACTGGCGTCTTCGCCGTATTCTCCCGCGTAAAAAGTAATGGTTAGCGGCTCGTCGCTATCGTTCATGCCCAATCCCCTAAATCGTTGGCGGCATGTGCTCGTCGGCGACGCCGTCCGCCTTGCGCAGTGCCCATGCATACCGCCGTCCCCGGTGCAGCGCCTGCAACGGCGTTTTCTTCCCAAGCGATACCCACCGTGTGACAAAAAAGTGATATCGCGTCATCGCTGGCACGAGTGGCCCGAGCTGTCGGCACAGTTTCGCCAGCCGGTGCATATCGTGCGAAGGCGTCGTACGCGCCGAAGCCCCGCGTGTCGACAGCGACCCCGTTGCGGTTAGCAGCGACGACGACGTCGCGACCATCGTGCGCATAGTGCTCGAAGGTCTGGTCCGTGGCCAGTGACAGCCTGCCACCGAAGTCACCTCTGACAACAGTTTCGGTGCATGCAGGGGCGTACCTCGCGCACGACCTCGCATCGGCCATGCCCCATGTTTGCACAGGTGCCAGACTGAGCGTACTTGGCGAAAAACTATGGGAGCGAACTGCGCTGGCATTGCAACGCGTTCAGCCAGCGGGGCCCTATCCGAAATGTGATGCCCTGACGGTGTTTGTGTGCGATAACGGCTTCCTGGTGGCACGCTTTGATGTGAACGTGACCTGGCGCGGGGCTGTTGCGACATTGGTCGTTTCTGATATCCCGCGCATCAAGCATGCTCCAATTCCGGTGATGGACGGCGCTGACGTAGTAGCCGTTGCTCGCAAGATTTTTGCAGCCGGGCTTCCGCAATGAAAGACGAAACAGAAGTGCCCGACGAATGCCCGCGAGGCACCATGCCGGCAGTAGTACCGGGCGTGCAATCAATTCTTATCCCGCATTGCTCGCGGAAATGGCGCTAAACCTTAAGCTACTGTGGGCTGTCACTCCAGAAAATTCTTCGGACAAGAGAACGCCATGGAATTCCATGATTGGCATGACTAATCACAGCAGAATTTTCAACACGTTAGGTGAAGGGCCGGGAGAGCGGCATCGGTTAAAACTTCTCCAGCCAAGGTCGCAGCTCGACTTCCCAAGTCCACGCGCTGCGGTGCTGGCGATGTATGTGCAGGTACTCTTGCGCTATCGCGTCTGGGTCCAGCCACTTGTCGTCGGTGCTGCCGTCAGCCGGTTGCGCCCGACTACTGGCGATGCCGCCGTCAATCACAAAATGCGCCACATGAATATTCTTTGGGGCGAGCTCTCGCGCCATACATTGAGCCATCCCTCGCAGGGCGAATTTGCCCATCGCGAATGGCGTCGAACCGGGTAGCCCTTTCACACTGGCAGTGGCGCCGGTCAGGAGGATGGTGCCGTTGCCGCGTGCCAGCATTCGAACGGCTGCGGCCTGTGCAACGAGAAAGCCACCGATTGCGGTCACCTTGAGGGCATCCTCAAGTTTTTCTGCCTCAATGCCTTCGACTGCCGCGCGATAGCGGCCGCTCGCGTTGTAAACAACGAGGTCAGGAGCGCCGAACGCGTCCTCTACGCGGTCAAAGAGTGCCTTGACATCGTCCGGCCGACTGGCGTCGCAATTCAAGGCGAGAGCGCCCGTCTCGTCGCCGAGGTCCGTCAGCTTGCTGGTATCGCGGGCTGCGAGCGCGACGTGCATACCCTCTGCCGCAAACAGCCTCGCGAGGGAGGCACTCAGTCCCTTTCCCGCACCCACAATCAAAGCTGTCTCAGGTCGACTCATGATTCCTCCGGATTCAGCAGGGACCAATGCCGCGGCGCATGCTGTGCGGTTGTCCCTGTTCGCGCTGTACAGAGTTGATTGTAGATGGTCGTTGCGAACCGCGTTGGTATTGGCCAACGACCGCCATCCGCTCGCTTTTGCGAGGGTGCGGCGGCTCGCCGGCGTTCACTTCCCGGCCAGCGAATCGCGCAACCGCGCACCGCAAACCTACTCAGCAGGGTCGAAGAAGACAGCGATTCTGGAGTATGTAATTCCGTCCATTTCGGCACACCCTAACTTCTTGAGAGCATTGAAATGACGGTCAAGCAATCACCTGTCCTGACCGGCATCTCGCAAGATGAGGTGCCTGAAATATAAGTCTTATCGCTATTCAGGGTACGCGCTGCCTGTCAGCGCCAAACCCTGACGACAAAGACTTGCGCCAAGGCGTGACGGCGACAGAGTACCGCGTGCCTTCGCGTCGTCGGCGCTTTTGGAATCAGGCCTTGTGTTCATTCCGCCTCTCCCATCTAGCGGCGGTGCTTACTAACCATCAGACAATATCGGAATACCAATCATGGAAACTACAGGCACAGAAAAACACAGCCTAGAGGTGGCCGACCACATTATTTCGACAACCGGCAGGCAAAACGGTTATGGGTCGGAAACCAGCTATAAGACTGTGCGTGGATTGACGCCTGAGGAGTTGGAAGCAGCAAAAATGGGCACAGCGGTTTATTTCCGCGCTGAGCGCGGCAGCCTTGGCGGCACAAAGGGGACGTTCTGGCGCAAGGTGCTTTTTATAAAGGGGGGCAAGGGCACGGCAGCACCGCGCGTGCCGAGCGCAGAGGATGTCGAAATGCTGCGCAAAAAGACCGGACTTAAGTGAACGGCAGGCCTCGCGGCGCGAGGCCTTTTTAGTTTATGAGCTATACAGCGCAGGGCGGCGGCACTCTCGAAAACGTATTCTTTCGACTTGGTCTTGGGCGCATGCTTCGGCGTGCTTAAGCGGCTTACGCAAGCTGTCAATCGCCCACGATAGTGCAGGATTTGCCGGCATTGCGAGCACGGCCGCATCGAAGCGGGCAGACGCGGATACACCGAACCCACCCGTCGGGGCCATCGCGGTAGCTGCGAGTGCGTTAAACGGCACAATATCCGAAAAGCAAACGACTGATGTGGAAGGGGTCACGAGAACCCGAGAGTTGCTCGGCAAGGACTAAACGGTGAAGCGGTATCTGGCGGTTACCAGAAGCCGCCAGCCAGTCCATAGGTGCGTCACTGCGACTCGAGGGCGTCGCGTCGCACTTGCGCAATCTCGTCGGGATGCTGGCAGTGGTATTCGTCGAACAGCTGTGAGCATAGATGGGCAAGCGAAGCAACGTCCACGGCCTGGTCCGCATGCTCGACCTCACCCGCATTGAGTACGTCATCGAGAACCGGAGCGAGACGGCGCAGTCGCGCAAACGTGACGGCGTCTAGTTTCATTTTGGACCTCCTGTGGCCAGACGTTGGAGGCGCACCCTGAGCGGGTTAGCGCCAAGGCATGCTTACCCTTCGTTTGCCTGGCTCGTTGAATATGCCGGTTATAGCTGCAACGAGTTTCATGACGTCTCTCTCCGGAACGGGGACACACGATGCGGGACCGGCATGGGCGGGCATCGCTAGTTCGCAAAACTACGTCTCAATCCTAGCATTTGAATGCTGACCTTGCCCTGACCGATAGATTACGATTTGTTAATAGTTGACTGATGTGAGTCTATAAATCCACGGTCATTGGTGCATGCGACGCGGCCACCCGCCTCGCTCGGCGAGAGTAAAGGTTGGTCTTATTAGAGACGAACAGCGAGCTAGCTAGAACTGGCGGTGCGCCTGTGCGTCAGCGAACGCTCGAAGCCGCGCGCCAAGCACGCGATTTTACTTTTCTTGAATGCAGTCGCGAGCCAAGCGACTCTATGGACCTACAAGCGGTATGAGTACCCTCCGAGCGATGCCACCATCGCAAGAAACAAGGAGCTCTACGCAATCGCGCATCCCGAAGATGTTGCAGTGAAAGAACCTTCGGCACACGCCAAGTAAGTAATTACGAAGCTCCGCCCCTGGCTATTCGCTTGGGGATTTATCGCTGCACCGCCCAGCGCAGCGTTGAGTGCTCGTTCAGCCGCTCTGCGACGCTGGGCTTGGGGGACACAATCGCTTCGTTGAAATGCCCAGGCTGTCGGTGTCTTTGAAACGTGCGTGTCGACATCGCCAGCGCCACCTCAACGCTTTGCCGCCGTGTTGCATATCAAATCGGTAGCACTGGCAGGTGTACTCGTCGCTGCTGCAGTTCTTGTTTCCAGTCCACTGTCAGGTACGTCATAGTCCGTTCGGCCGCGTTTGTTTCGCACGTCCACGCAGATGGTCACAGTCGCAGGGTCAATCGAGGCAGCATCCTGCCTCGATTGACTCTAGGCAAAGGCCATCTTTTACTGGCCCCGACAGCATGTCGGGTCCTTTTTAATTCCCCGCGCGTCGTCAGTGGAATACATGGATGGTTCGATGAGCATGTCGTTCAGGTAACTAAAAAGTAATTTTTGCGTCATGGTTCGCTCAGACTTCACTCTCCAGAATGGACACCATTCGGAATTAAATCTTTCGATTCCGCACCGCTCTGGAAGAGTCTATGAAGCCCCAAGCTATTGTCGCTGCGCCTATCGCTGTAACGCTCGCCGCGTCTGCATTTGCGGATGCCAGGCCCGCAATCCTTCGCTTCGAGCGCGTTACCGTCCGCGACCAGCACCAGTCCGCCTACTTCCAATGCGACGGCCCCAACCGTCCAGCCACCGCAGCAAGGAAAAACCAGGGCGCTTTCGATGGTCTCGGCTGTCGCAACCGCTCGCGTTGCTCCCCGCTCTCGCTACGTGTCTCGCCCTCAGCCTCATTTGGAAGAAAATCGTGTTTAAGTTAATTGCGTTGCTCGGCGCGGTAGCGTGCTTGGGAGGTTGCGCTGTCGCACCAGGATATGGAGACGCCCAGCCATACGATTCGGCGTACGTCTATCCCTGGGGCGGCTGGGGTGGCTATCACTGGCACGGCGGACATGAAGGCGGACATCGCAGCGGACATGAAGGCGGACATCGCGGTGGACGTGGCGGTGGACATGACGGTGGACATGGCGGTGGAGGCGGACACGGCGGAGGAGGCGGACACGGGGGCGGCCGCTGACACGCTCCCCCGGCTTCGCACCTTGGAGATACAGCCCCCATGGCAGCCGCATTCAGATTGCCAAGCAAACGGCTGCAATTATCGAAGATAAGTCGAAGCACCCACAAGCCGTGGTTGGTGCATGGCTGAAAGCCACCTAGGGGGCCCGTCTTTTCGGCTGCTTCACGACGCCGTCCTGCGGCGACTCAAAGCCAGCGATACGGAGCAATTCGCGCCCCCTCTGAAATCGTCATTGGGCGTTGAGGAAATGAGTTGCATGGTGCTGGCTCCGCCATACCCGATGGCCTCGAGCGTCGCGGCCACCCCAGCGAAGTCAATTTCGCCTGGTCCAATCGACGCATGGTCCCGTCCCGTCTGCTTCGACTTGAGTCGGACAATTGAACTTTCGCGAGATGCGTAGCCGCAAGTCGAATGGCCTGGTTGTGGTCCTCGCCGACAACTCGCCATTCGCCGCGTCATAAGCAATGCCGAGTTGAGCCGAACCTGGCTAAATAAGCGATAGCCTCGCCATGAGACTTATGCACCGGCTCTAGCGAATTGATTGCGCGTCAGCGTAAGGCTCGTTTGCCTACACAAAAGTGCGCGGAGCAACAAACAGCACAGCTAAGCGACGCACAGGAGGGTGTAGGGAGAGGGTAATCGGGGCAGTGCTGCTGACAATATTTCTGTCGCTAGCCGACAGCGCTTTGGTTAGCACGCCAGGAGGCGAGGAAAGCATTGGACCGCAGGCTTGCGGTGCCTTCCAGCGCGACACCGTCCCGCAAAGTATTCGCAGTGCCGAATTCATCGATGAGCACATCGAGTCGGTGCCCCCACAGGAACAGGTGTATCTGCAAATGCGAACGGAAAGCTCAGCCATTGAGCTCGGGCCTGGTACCGGGAGTCGCTTCGTGTTTTTGATGCGGCGGCCTTCCTATGCTGCCTGGAGCCTGTACAATTCGTTGCGACGGCTTGTCCAGTCGCTCAAATCGATTGACGAGACGTCGCCCGGCGCGGATGCCGACGCATATCGCGCGAAGTCAGCAGCATTCGCACTCGTTTCATTGGTCCAAACAAGCGTCGCATTCGCCGAGTATGTGCGCGTGGACAAAATGCGAACCGCACCCGTTCTTGACGACGCGACGCTGAAGGTCGCTTCAGTCTCGCTCACCAACATGGCGCCGGCGCTCGCATTGTTCGTCGGCTGCAACGTCAATGCGCTGGGAACGCGAAAGAAGTAGCCAAGCATGTTGGCACAGGCCCCCGGGCTGACCTGAGGCCCGTCGACTTGCTACCACTCTGAACTTTCAAGCCTCCGTGTTCCCTCATGTTGATGACCCACAAACCGATTCCACCTTCGCTGGAGCCTTTTGTCGCATATATCGTTATGGCTCGCGGGCGCAATGTCGATGGCGTAGTGTTGATTTCGGACTACGACGTACCTGGCAATGGACTCGAAACAAGCACGGCAGCAGCGACGAGTACACCTGTGAGGACCACCGATTCGATATGCAGCACGGCGGCGAAACGTTTCAGAGGCTCTACCGACGACACCGGTGACGCACTCTTTAGCGATGCGAGCAGCTTAGGCATCTCGAAGAAGCGGTTGTGACCGCCAAGGGCTGCAGCCACGAACACGAGAGCAAGTTTCAACAACAGCACCTGCCCACAGCCCGATTCGATGAGGTCGCTCGGCGACCTGCTATATCAGCGGCGCGCGGTTGAATAGGTACATGCCGTGAGGCGATTCCCGACTCCGATGGTGTTAAACGGTAGTGCACAAAACGGGCGCTGCATCTCGCCCAACTCCGTATGGCGGCTTAGAAGACTTTTGCCGTCGGGTGAGACCCCGCCTCTTCGATTATGCCGACCAGACGTTCCGATGGCAGCGACGACTCGATTCTCACGACCTTGGTGGCGACATCGATGTCCAGTTTTGCCACCTGGTCAGCACCGGTGACCGCGCCTGACTGAGTTGGCGCACCCGTCACACGACATGTCTTTGACTTCGAATTCCATTTCTCGCGCCTGTAGCCGACCAGACTGCTTGCTCGTGAGCGGTTATGGCGTGTAACCGCTCGCAAATGAGCGTTAAGCTTTTACCTTTCCGCGCCCTGCGCAGTAGCTGCGCGACACCGACCGTTTCCAGCGCGAAGAAATTCAGCGGAGTCAGCTTCCTTGGTGGCCAGCATCCGGTGCGCAGTCCGCAACATACTTCGCGTGCAATCGCGCCTGTGCCGCTTGGAGGTCATTGGGATAGTAGAAATCTTCTTTTTCGGGCTCGTAACCAACGGATTCCAGTTCCGCCAGCTCCTGTTCCAACTGGGCATGCGTTATCTCACCAACGACCGGCTTGAATGGATAATCGTTACATTGCTCCGCAGTTAATTTGCTGCCAGCTATTGCAGACATACTACCAAGCAACAGCATCATAGATAAGGCTGCCTTTACGCCTCGTTTCATTTTTGTTTCCAAACAAGTAGAATTCGAAAGCCTGCTCGAATCATTTTCGCAAGCCCGTTTAAACACAAACATGCTTATTGTAGGTCCCATGAGGCTGCAATTTGCGCGCATAAATTTGAAAACATATTTGCCGAAAAAAGCCGGAACCTTCCAAACTCCATTGTCGCACTAGCAGCCACGGGACAGCCCTGCCAGTACCTGCACTGGGTCGGAGCGAGGCTCACCCCTTATCTCAGGCTCGGTCCGTCAGGAGCGCCGCAGAAAAAGAAAAGCCCCGTCAAACATCGGTTCAACGGAACATAAATCAGAAGTCGTTTCGATTGTTCTATTTTTGTTTTTATTGGCGCCGATGGCGGATTTGAATAAGCTTGTTGATGCCGTCATAGCATGGCCGCCAAAATACTTATGACCGAGGTGGTCCGCCGACATGGCTAATACGACCCTCACGCTTACCAGTGGAACTGTTGCAAAAGAAAGCCGCAACCAGGAAGGGAGTGGCAAAAAAGGCCGCTCCTGCCGGCAAGACGGTACCGGCGAAAAAAGCACCGAGCAAGAGCGCGGCCGTGACTGCTCCGTTGACTACAGTTGCGACCGGCGCTGATTCGACTACCTGAGTGCACTTGTTGGTTGCCCGGTGGGAAAGCAAACCACTAGCCCCACCGGCTAAACTGTTGCGACTGGTCGAGAATTGACGCAGATGCGGAAGTGTGGCTGCCCTCTGCTAAAACCATCAAGGCTGAAAATCGGAAACCGCCTTTAAGCTACCGGCCTTGGTCAATCCAATCGCGGTGAATGGCTAGAATGATGTAGGCCCTGCAGGTTCCGGGTACCCTCGGTGATTCCGGGTCATTCGTACATTGTCAGCGAGGACTCGCTCGCAATTATCGATGACCTACTTCACGACCACTTCAGCGGTTGAGAAACGAAATGTACCCTTTCCCGCTTCCTTGGCTTCATACAGGGCGGCGTCGGCTCGCTTCTTCAACTGGTCAACGGGCTCATTCTTCGTTGCAAACGCAATGCCCACGCTCGCGCCAATCCTTACCGTAGTGCCCATTGATAGTGGATACGGCTCGGACAAGTTTTGGATAATACGCTGCGCAAGTGCAGCGCTGGTTGCAGGGGTTGCGTTCTCGACAACGAGGGCGAATTCGTCGCCGCCGAGCCGTGCCACCAACTCCCCGTGCCGCAGCGTCTTTCTCAAGCGGTCCGCGACCGTTTGGAGCACCTGGTCTCCTGCTGCGTGACCAAGACTGTCATTGACCTTTTTGAAACCATCGAGGTCGAGATACATCACCGCCAGCGCGGAACCATTGTCGGCCGCATATCGGGACAGTATTCGTTCCAACCGCTCGCGTAGATAGCGGCGATTCGGAAGGCCTGTGAGCAGGTCGTGCCGAGCCCAATGAAGAATTTTTGCTTCAGACTCCCGGCGCTCTGTCACGTCTTCGATGATGATAACGGCACTACCGTCGGGTACCGGGTTTCGGGTCATCTCGAGTTGGCGACCATCGCCGAGCTTCAGGTCGAGTGGGCGGTATTCCTCCGACAGCCATGCCGTACACCGCTTGACCAGTTGCTTTTCGAACGTTTCTCCGAACTTCGCCAGCCCGACATGACCAATGAACTCCGGGAGAGAGACATTAAGCTTCAACTTAGGCGGCCTATGCGGAATGCACGGGACAGGATTCCGAATTTTTCATCCCCGGTTCGGCTCGAGCTGAGGTTCGACGCTTTCCAGCGCGGCTATGGGGCACCGCTAGCAGTTCAGGGAACGCG
>Ga0185299_10005282_pt1 | contig 14783 bp, 14 predicted proteins | sample PaiPotPPA55metaG_FD_128002 | JGI IMG/M metagenome (GOLD analysis project Ga0185299, IMG submission 128002) | Iron sulfur acid spring bacterial and archeal communities from Banff, Canada, to study Microbial Dark Matter (Phase II) - Paint Pots PPA... ...
GCCGCGAGCACTCGGATCGGCGCTATGCGCCGTCCGAGCACAAGCTCCGCGAGCGGAGCCCGGAATCCATAACCACAGACCGTCCGGTTGCGAACGGCGAGCGAGCAACTGCCGGCTGGGGTTATGGTTTCCGGGCTCGTCGACAAGTCGGTGAAACCGACTTGCCGACGCCCCGGAATGACGGCGTAGTTTGGGACGCAGTACCACCAACCCTGCGATTGGGCGCATCGAAGGGCGGGGTTGAAACCTGCCCCTAGGCGCTGACGCGGTCGGCGGCCTCGGGGGTGACCAGCCGATAACCGACGCCGAGCTCGGTCAGCAGAATGCGCGGCTGGGTCGGATCGGCCTCGATCTTCTGGCGCAGCTTGCGCATGAAAATGCGCAGATAATGCGTATCATTGAGGTGCGGCGCGCCCCAGATCTCTTTCAGCAGGAACTGATGGGTCACCACGTTGCCGGCGTGCTGGGCAAGCAGCTGAAGGAGCCGATACTCCTTCGGCGTAAGCATGACGCGAGCCCCATCCACGGTTACGATGCGCGCCGCGAGGTCGATGGACAGCGGACCGATGTTGATCACCGGCTCGCCGGTGGACACGCGCGCGTAGCGGCGCATGGCGGCGTGCGCCCGCGCCAGAAGCTCGGCCATCCCGAACGGCTTGACCACATAATCGTCGGCGCCCTTCTCCAGCAGCCGCACCTTCTCTCCCTCGTGCGATCGCACCGAGAGCACGATGACCGGCACCGCCGACCAGCCGCGCAGGCGCTCCAGCACTTCCGAGCCGTCCAGGTCCGGCAGCCCGAGATCGAGGATCACCAGGTCGGGGGCCCGCAGCGTAGCGCAACGCAAGGCTTCGCCCCCGCTCTCGGCCTCCTCGACCGCAAACCCATCGAGCTCCAGGCCCGCGCGCAGGAAGCGGCGGATCTGCACCTCGTCGTCCACGACCAGGGCAAGGGCTTTGGCTTCACTCATCCGGACCTACCTCGGGCTGGTTCGTCGGGGTTGCAAACGGCAGATGTATGGCTACCGTGGTTCCTTGCCCGATACCCGCGCTCTGCGCCTCGATCGTTCCGCCATTGGCGCTGACGAAGGCTTGCGCAATCCATAGCCCAAGTCCGGAGCCCGAAGTCGTCGCGACATGGCGCTTGCCCCGGAAGAAGCGCTCGTAGATCTGCGAGCTTTCTTCCATCGTCAAGCCGGCACCGTGGTCGCGCACCGACAGGACGACGTTGCCTCCGTTGCGCCTCGCAGCAAGCGTGATCGGCGAGCCGGCCGGGGAATATTTTGCGGCGTTGTCCACCATCTGCACGAACGCCTGCTCGACCAGAACGGCATCGACGTAGATCAGCGGCAGGTTGCTCTCCAAATCGAGCGCCACCTGGTGGGCGGAGAGGTACCGCCGCCGCCGCTCGACGGCCGAGTTCACGATGTCCTGCGGCTCGATCCATTCCGCGCGCGGCGTGATCTGCTTGCGGCTCACCCGGGTGGCATCCAGAAGGTTCTGGATGTCATTGTTGAGCCGCTCGGATTCGTCGCGCACCACGCCGGCAAGCGAATTGAGCCGCTCGTCTGCCGCAACCTCGGCCGACTGGCTCAACACGGTCGCCGCGCCGAGGATCGAGGCGAGCGGAGTACGCAGCTCATGCGACACCGAGCCGATCAGCGCCTCGCGCAGGAGCTCGGTCTCCGAACGCATCTTTGCGTCGTTGAGGACCCGGGCCACATCGAGGCGCTCGAGCGTGGCTGCTGCATCCGCCAGAACCTCATCGACCCGCTGGCGGACATCCTCGATCTTTTCGGCCGGCACGCCGCCGAGGTCGATGGCGATGACGCCGAAGTCCGCGGCTTTTTCGGAGACGCGGCGAACGAGCCAGAGATCCCCGGCGCCGTCGTCAACGATGGTGGAGGGCGTGCGGCCCTCCTGGACCTCGGTGATGGCGGCGTGGACTGGCCCGCTGAGCGGCGCGGCGTCCGCTGCGGTCGGCCGCCGAACCCCGGCTCCGAACAACACCACCTTGCGCTGGACCAGATTGGCGAGGTGCTCCTCGATGGCGCGATGAATGTCTGCTGCGGAAGGTGCCACCGCGAGCCGGCGGGAGAAGGCGTAGAGATCGCTCATCTCCTTCTCGCGCTTGCGGGCAAGCTCGGTCTGCTGCTTCATCGAGTTGGCGAGGTGGCTGGTCACCCCCGCGACCACCATGAACAGCAGCAGATTGACGACCTCGCTCGGACGGGCGACGAAGAAACTGTAATACGGGCTGAAGAAGAAATATCCCGACAGCAGCACGCCGGCGACGGCCGCGACCAGGGCGGGGATCAGCCCGAGATGCCAGCCGGCAAGCAGCACGGGGAGGAGGTACACGGCCGAGCCGCGCCGGATCTCGAGCGAGGTCGCCAGGCCGTAGACCGCCAGGGTCGTTGCCGCGACCATCAGCAGGGCGAGGGCGCTGCCGCGCAACTCGCGTCGAATACGATCGAACCGGACCGCCACTATCGTTTCCTCGCCGGCACGCGCATGCGTGAAAAGATAGTGCAGCGCGCGCGTTCGGTCATCCCGCCGCGACGGTTATGCGCGTCCCGGATAAGCGGCGTCGCCATGCCCGCGCTGGTCGTGGGCATCCACGCCTGCGGCCTCGGAGCCCATGCAGCGCCGTCTCGGGAAGGGCTCATCCTCAGGGACGAGGCTAAGGGAGCGGCGCAGTCTCGAACGAGGTGGCCTGCACCGCCATGGTCCCGATCAGGGTCGGGACCATGAGCCGGAAAGGCGCGAGCACGTTCGAACCCGTTATCGGTGCGAAGGAGATCTCCATGTCGCGCCGGTCGGCAACGTATTTCGTGATCATGCTGTTGGCGCGATGACCGGCGATGGGATGCAGGATGACGTTGCACACGAGCACGGTTGCGGCGAGCGGCTTGTCGCGCATCTCCTCGATCCGCTTGAAGGAGAGAACGAGATCATAGCGCCGGCGCCCATCGAAGATGGAGAGGGTGCGGTTGCAGCTTTCCTTCTTGGGAGCGTTACCGCGATCGTCGCCCTCGGGGATGAGCAGCGCAGTCAGCGGGTCGATCACGCCCGTGACATGCGATTGCGTCAATGGCACCCGGTCGGGCCCGGGAGGCGGCGCATCGGTCTCGACCGCGGTAACCACGCCTTCCTCGAAGGTCATTTTCAGATCCGATCTCTCCCCATCCTCGACCAGCTTCGACGAATATTCGACCGGCACCAGCCGGCCGTCCTTGATGCTTCCCGAGACTTTGGCGGCGCCTTCGCCGCGCACCAGCACATTCATCAGGTCGACGCTTCCGCCGGTGGCCGAGGCCGAGTAGCGATCGGCTTCGATGCGCACCGCCCATGCGCTCTGGCCGACGCGGATGCCGGTCATCGAGATCACGTATCGCGCTTCGAGCTTCTGGGCGTGTGCGCCGCCGGTCGTCAGCCCGTCAGCCGATGCCGCCAACAGGATCACGCCAACAAGCTTCCAGCCGCAGCGACGGCCTGCCGAGTGCGGTGCGCTGGCGCAGGAGCGAATCGATAAGAACACGGCGAGGGCTCCCGCGCTGTGGAACGCGTCTTGGCGGCGCGCATCATAGCGCCCCCGCAGGCCGAGGTCTCAAGACCCCGCGGTGGGAGAGAGGAACTTCGCAGGGACGAACCATTGGGTCGCCCGAAGGTCGTGCACGTATCAATGCTGGGCGAGCCGGCGCCTCGCATGGCCCGCTGCGTCGTCAGATCGTGGACCACGCCGAATTGCCGATCGCCTGCCTGCGGCGTGCGCCGGCACCACGCTGCTGTGCCCTTGTTCTGCCTGATCGCGGTCGATACATAGCCGGCGCTGGACCGCGATTTTCCGCCGTCATTTCCGGAGAGGTGGCTGAGTGGTTGAAAGCACCGCACTCGAAATGCGGCATACGGGTAACCGTATCGGGGGTTCGAATCCCTCCCTCTCCGCCAGCTAATAAAATCAATAGCTTACAAGGCCGTTGGCCGTTGGCGACATTGGCGATGGTCATTGGCGCCAGGGCCGCGCGATTTTCAGCGGCTCGAGCTTCCCGGACCGCAGAAACTGGAAGAACCAATGCACCCGCTTCCTTTGAATGAGCGCCTAGACCGCATCGGCCAGCATATCGTGCGGGCAAGGCTCTTCCTTGACCTGTGGTTCTACTTCGAGGCGCGGGACTCACGAGGCAAAATCATCGAGACCATGCGGGGGTACAATGGGTTTTTCCGTTTCACACCGCACGCCTACTTCGTGGCATACGTGATCTACATGGCGGGCGTGTTCGACAGGAGGAGGGACACGATAAGTCTCGCATCGCTGATTCACGAGGTGAAGGCGGCGGGATGCTTGAAAGTGCACGATGCTGCGACAGTTGGCGCGCTTCTGGCCCAAGCGAAGCCTATCGCTGATAAGGTCGCGATCCTGCGCCACAAAGCCTTCGCGCATCGAAGCGCACACGTCTCGTATAACGACGTGTTCAAGATGGCCGCCGTTAATCCCGACCACCTTCGTGACCTGACGGACATGGCTATGAATATTGCCAATCGCCTGCTGCTAGCGCGTGGGCTGCGGGATCAGCACTTCACCAAGCTTCCCCGAGAAGCGGCCGAAGCGATGATGAAGACTTTAGGAGGCAGAGCGACTTAGCGCGCTGTCGCCGCACGTGCGGGCGGTTCAAACATCACAATCATCCGTCTGTTGCCACAACGCGAGCAGCGTAATCGACTTTCGAGCGACGACAACGAAAACGCTCGGCCGCGCGTGCAAACCAACGTCTCAAGATCAAGCTCGCAACGATAGGTGCACTCTCGGCTTGATTTGGAGCTTGGACCATCTTCGCGGCCACGGACGCACCGCGCCAAAATGCGCCAGCCTAGCGACCACGCTTCGTCGATTGTCCCTATACCCTGAGAACAAATGGTGTACCGCCGTTGCGGGAAGTCAAGGGCTAATCGGCTAGCGGCTAGAGGGCGAACGTGAGCTTTCTCGACGGGTGGGTTTTGAAGCCCGAATATCTGCCTGCATGGCTACAGGCGCTCGCGGCCATTGTCGCGCTCGGCTTAGGTGTTTGGTCTGTGCGCGCCAGTAGCTCGGCTCAACGACGACGCGACCTTCTGGAATTGCGCGGACTTGCCGTCGCAATCTACCCAGAGCTTTGCATGCTGCCGACGATTGTTCAAAACGTGCGCGACGGACTGGCGCGACTTCGGACGCACGACGGCGACCAGTCCTTTCCTGCGAGCGTTCAACTGACCGCGCTGATCCAAATGCCGCCCATGTTAGAACGGTACATTGATAGGCTCTTTTTGCTCGGCGAGATTGCGGGCCCGAGTTGCTTGCATCTTGTCCGCCTAATAATGCAGTACGATTCAACCGTTCAGAACATCGCGGGCGCGACGCTCATGATGAACGCCGGCAATGGCAAGAGGCATTAGGCCACATTGCCCAGCTTCTTTCTTTGATCGACCAAGTAATAGCAAAGTGCGAGCATGAAGTCCGGCCAATCCATGACTCGGTGAAGGAATGAAGCGTGCTTGGTTATCGCAAAAAATCTTTCGCTGACGCCCACGCAATGCTTACCGCGTTGCGCGGCAATACGACCGACCTTGCCACGCTCAAGGCACTACAACAGATTTTGTGTCGAGAAATAATACGAACGGAAAAGAAGATTCGAGAGCTGAAGGCGGAACGAAAGGCCGTTTTAACGACTGGCGGAAAGCGGGCGAAACGACGATCGTCAATTCTGTTAGCTCGCATCGAAAAAATTCGTGACTGTGCTTATGTCTGGCGCTGCTTTGGTGACGCGATTGCATTTTCGTACATGGATAGGTTTGCGCTCAAGCAAACCTTTTACAGCACCGAGCACCCCCATGAGAAGCAACGCGCTGGCTTCTTGTTGGATAAAGTTGGTTTTGCAACTGAGATTGCGTACTTAGAATTTTCACTGGAGAGAAAGACACCGGCCTTGCTAGTCGATCTGACTGACACCATCCGCCATGGAGACGTTTGTTTGATGGGTGAGCCAGATCCATTTTTGATCGAAGTTAAGGCCGGTCACGAGCTCGATAGAAGGGGTCGGCGGCAAAAACGAAACTTGACCAAACTGAGAGAGTTCTTTGAAAATGACCGCGCAGAAGGTCTGCGCGGTGCTGCCGGTATTCGTCGCGTGGCCCCTTCTGCGCCGGGGCAGGATCATCTCGAAAAGCTCAACGAGTGCATTGCTGAGGCCATGAAAAACGGACACGCGGTCTGCACGCCCGCAGTTGGCCTCAACTACGTTGTGATGACTAGCGTGATGACGAGTGACGGCCCGGAGGTCAGCGAAATCCTTGATCGGCTTAAGCTCCAAAAAGCTTGGATTGTTTCACTAAACGAATTCAAGATTGAACGCCGTTGGGCTCCTTACTATCCATTTATCCTCAGCATCGCAGATAAGGATCATTTGTGGGGCTTTATCAGGGGCGATGTCTATATTTTGGTCGTTATTGAGCAGGACAGGTTGTGTCAAAGAGAAAGGTTACGACGCGACGCTAGATATAAACAGCGAACCCGGTGTTGGGGGGCTGACTATTAGAAATCGAGCAGATGCCACGGGAATCAGCGTTTCTTCTCACTTCCTCGCGCGAATAGCGTTCGAGTTTCTTTCTCCTGAATGGGTCGTCACGACCGCAATCGAAATGGCCTCGTCGGACGAGGTGGCGCTATTGAGCGCGCCAGCAAGCGCTGGTACATAAACCGTAAAATCGCTGCGCTGACAAAACGCGGCCGGTAAATCTTTGCAGCCGCCGGGCATCACGCCCGGCGGCTTCTTTGTGCCCGCGAATGGCCCACAACTTGATCTAAGCGTGGTGCCGAACGTGTGACGTGCACCACACGCCCGCGCTCGTACGGAATCAGGAAGCGCAGACGCATACCACGGCGACGCTTGGCAAGTCCCCGCGAGCCGCGAAGATGAAGGCGGCTTGTGATCGCTGGCGAAGGTCGCGACACGCGCGCGGACCCATGGGCGGCGATTTGTGGGGCACAGCGACGGCATCGCGCGGCCTAAACGCAAGCCCCGCTGCGGCCGTATCCCGGACAGCCAGATGACAAATCCCTCCCTAAAGGGAGGGATTTTGTCTGTCCGGGTTGTCCGGGTCATGAACTGAATGAACCGGCACAATGGTTAAATCAGGCGCGGCTCGCGGCATCGTCACGTCGCCCGGTGCGCCCATTAAGGGGTGTCGTAGCCCTGCTCGCTTTGGTTAATGTTTTCGAGCGGATTTGATCGAACGCATGGCCTCGCTTGCGAGAGATGCAGTGGCTTCAAAAAGTCCTCGCGCAGAACCTCGCCTGGATGTGCTGGTGGAAAATCGGCCACTGTTCAGATCTCTCAATTATAGTCGACGATCTCGACGTCGTGGGCGTCGCTGCCACGCCAACGGAAGCAGATGCGCCGCTGGTCATTGATTCGGATGCTGTGCTGCCCTTTCCGATCCTCGGACAGTCGCTCCAGCCGGTTACCTGGGAAAAGAGGTGGGCAGTTCGGGAACGCGTCTGATATTGAGCCAACATCGGCTCCAGGCCTGCGCAGATGCCGCATGCTTGCGAAGCCGGTTGGTTGGAGTGCACAAGCTTGGCTGTAATTCTCAAAAGCGGGCTCGAAAACTGCCTTGGTCATGTCTCCATTCTGATCCATCACGGTGAAGACGCGCCATGAGAGCACCCGAGGCCGCACCGTTGCAGCGCGAGCTGGAGCTTCGCCCGACGCCCGCGCTTTACGTCGCCGTCGGGCTCGAGGCCGGCGCGGTCATCGCGCTGCAGATCTGTATCATGCGGATTTTCGCCGTCGGAAGCTGGGCACATTTCGGCTCCCTGGTGGTGAGCCTCGCCATGCTCGGGTTCGGGCTGACCAGCGCCGTCATGTGCATCGGCAAGGGCTGGTTCGAGCGGCATTGGCAGCGGGTTGCGGCAGCGGCACTGATGGCATTCGGCCCGCTGACCGTCGCATCGAATCTTCTGGCGCAGCAGATTCCGTTCAATGCCATCTTCCTTGTTTCCGATCCCGTGCAGAAGTGGCGGTTGTTCGGGAATTTCATGCTCTACATGCTGCCGTTCCTGGCCGGCGCGCTGTTTCTTGGCACCGTTTTTCTGAAAGCCAACAAGATATTCAATCGTGTCTATTTCGCCGACCTGTCCGGGGCCGGGTTGTGCGGGCTGGCATTCCTGCTGGCCATGTATGTGTCACGCCCGGAAAACCTGATTGTCGTGCCGCTTCTCCTGTGGCTCGCGGGAAGCCTGCTCTGGTTCTACGCCCTCGCGAGCCGGCGCGGCATGGCATGGGTCGCGGCCACGGCGTTCGCCGCGATCGCCGCTCATCTCGCGCTGCCGCCGCTCCTTGATATTCCGAAGCTGGCGATCTCCGACTACAAGGGCGTCTCCTACGCGCGCAAATTCCCCGACAGCGCGCGCGTGTACGAAAGCGCCTCCCCGTTCGGATACCTGGAGATTTACGCCAGCTCCTATCTGCATTTCGCGCCGGGGCTTTCCGACAATGCGGCGTTCACGCTCCCTGACATGCCGGCCAACGCGTATCTCGGCATGTACATCGACGGGGAAGGACCAAGCGGCATCATCCGCGACCTGCCGCCGCAACAGACCGTCTATTTCCGCTTTCTGCCGATGATCTATCCCTACGTGATCAAGTCGGCGCCGGACACCTTCGTGGTTCAGTTCGGCGGCGGCATCTCCACATCGGTCGCGTTGCGCAACTCGAGGAGCGTCACCGTCGCGGAGGGAAACCCCGCCGTGCTCGCCGCTTTTCGCAGCGACAAAGGTCTGCGCGATTTCACCGGCGACGTGCTGCACAATCCCAAATTGCGAGTGATCGATTATGACGGCCGGCTTTACCTTGCGCACAGCTCGGAGCGTTATGACGTCATCGACTTGAGCCTTGCCGATTCCGCGGGCCTCTCCAGCCCCGGCGGGTTCGCCATCGTCGAGAAGCTGTCCTATTCCCGCGAAGCGATGGCGAGCTACATGCGCGCGCTGAAGGAGGGCGGGGTGCTCTCGGTAACGCTCTGGAACAAGGAGGAGCCGCCGAAATCGGTGCTCAAGCTTTACACCACCATGGCTGCGGCGGCGCGCGACGCCCAAGGGGGCGACATCGCCGACCGTTTCTTTGTGGTTTCGAGCTACTTGTCGACCGCAACCGTCCTCTACAAGCGCGGCGGCTTTTCTGCCGACGAGATCGACAAGCTGCGCAAGCACACGCGGGCCATGTCGTTCGACGAGATCTACTTCCCCGGCATCGCCTACGACGAGGCGCAGGATGCCAAGTTGCTGCAGGACTACAATGATCAGATCTTCTCCAATGCCGCCTCCGAGACCGGCCTGAACGAGGCACAGCCGCATGAGGCGATGACCTCGGCGGAGCCGCCCGACGCCGACGAGCCCGATGCGGAAAAGCCGGGATCGGCAGTGCCCGCAACCATCCTGGGCCAGCTCGCCTGGCAGCATCTCGTGCATGGCGACTGGAACGACATCGCGCAACGCTATGTATTCGACACCCGGCCGCTCACCAACACGCGCCCGTATTTCGCGGGCTATATCAAACCGGGCGATCTTCTGCGGGTGACCGACCGGCTCGAGCTGCTGCAGGACGAGTGGGGCTATCTCCTGCTCTGGGCCACTCTCGCCATTGCGTGCATTGCAGCGCTGTCGCTCGTTGCGATCCCGCTGATCTTCGGCTGGCGCACGATATTTCGCCGCAACCCAGGCAAGTTTCGCACCATTGTTTATTTCGCCTGCCTGGGCGCCGGTTACATCATGGTGGAGGTCGGGCTGATCTCCGAGTTCATGCTGGCGCTGAGCAATGCGACCGTGTCGGCCTCCGTCCTGATCACCGGCATGCTGGTCTTTTCCGGCCTCGGCGCATTCCTCTCGGAACGATGTCTCGACCGCGCGCGCAGCGTCATGCCGCGGATCTTCGTGGCGATCGGCGTCATCTTGATCGGCTACGGCCTTGCTCTCGACCGCGCGCTCGATCTCATCGGCACGTTTCCCTACCTCCTGCGACTCGTTTTCTGTTTCGCGCTCATCTTCCCGCCGGCCTTCCTGATGGGGTTTCCCATGCCCACGGCGATGACCTCGCTCGCCCGGTTGGGCAAGGACCACATGTTTTTGTGGGCGTGGGGGATCAACGGCTGCTTCTCGGTGATCGGCGCCGCCATGGTGCCGATCCTCGCAACCTCGTTCGGGCTCAACGTCGTGCTCATGCTCGCGGGTGCGGCCTATCTGCTGGCGCTGCCTGCGTTCTTCGCCGTGCTGCTGCCGCTGCGCTCGACATCAGCGTCTCCAGCCCTGCGTGCAACCGCGCCGGCATGAGGCCCCGTCGCGGGGCTTGACCCGCGCATCCATCTTCTTCGAAACAAGGGGCGCGGTGAAACCGATGGATTGAGGGTGGGCGGAGCAGTGGCACGTCTGAACTTGACGCTCATCGCCTTTGGCACGCTCATCGCGACTGTGGCCCTGAGCACGCCGGCCGCCGCGCAGGCGGATTACCCCAACCGCTCCGTCCAGCTCATCGTACCTTACGGCGCCGGCGGGGTGGCGGATACCGGCATGCGCATCCTGGCGGAGCAGCTCACCGGGCTGCTCAAGCAGCCGTTCGTCATCGAGAACCGCCCCGGGGCCGGCGGCATCGTCGCCGCCAAGACCGGCGCGTCGGCGGCTCCCGATGGCTACACCTTGCTGATGACCGGCAACAACAACGCGATCAGCGCAGGACTGTTCAAGGCGCTCCCCTACGACATTCTCTCCGACTTCGCTTCCACCTCTACCGTGTCGTTCTTCGATCTTCTGATCGTCACCAGGGCAGGCTCGCCGCTTGCCTCGGTGCAGGACATCGTGACAGCGGCCCGCGCCAATCCCGGACGCCTGAACATCGCCACTACCAATCCCGGCAGCACTCAGAACCTCGCAGCCGAGCTGTTCAAGAGCGCAACCGGGATTGCGGCGACCATTGTGCCCTTCCGCACATCGCCGGATTTGGCCACGGCGTTGCTGCGCGGCGATGTGGATGTGGCGTTCGAGTTCTATGCGGCCATGCACGGCCTGATCTACGACAGGAAGGTCGTCGTGCTTGCGTCCACGGGAGGGCAGCGCACCTCCTATCTGCCGGACGTGCCTACCGTTCAGGAGAGCGGGATCGAAGGTTTTGAGGTCGTAAGCTGGAACGGCATCTCGGTCCCCGCTGCCACGCCCAAGCCGATCATCGAGATTCTCACCCGCGCCATCAGCGAGGTTCTCCCCCGACCTGAGGTCAGGAGAAGGCGGCCAAGCTCGGCATGGAAATGCGCGCCAGCACGCCCGAGGCGATGACGCAGCGCATGAAGAGCGATATCGCCAAATGGAGGGCCGTGATCGACAAGGCCGGCATCCCCAAGCACGAGTAACGCGACAATGCTGCGGACAGCGCTCATTGCCTGGACGATCCTGGCGTCGCACACGGCCGTCGCGGCGAGCTACCCCAGCCGTCCGATCACGCTGGTCATTCCTTTCGCTCCCGGCGGCAGCTCCAGCACGGCCGCGCGCAGCATCGCCGACAAGATGACCGAAACGCTCGGACAGCAGATCGTCATTGACAATCGGCCTGGCGCCGGCGGCACGGTCGCGACTCGGGCTGCGGCCAAGGCGACGCCCGACGGCTACACCATTCTGCTGGTGACCAGTGCGACGCTGGGGACCGCTCCCAGCCTGTTTGACGATCTCGGCTATGATCCGCGCGCCGCCTTCGCGCCGATCGGGCTCATTGCCGCCACGCCGAACGTGATCGCCGTGCATCCAAGCTTTCCTGCCCGCTCGCTGCAGGAGCTGATCACGCTCGGCAAGCAGGCGATCACCCCGATCCCCTATGGCTCGCCCGGGACAGGCACCCTCAACCACCTTACCATGGAGCTGCTTGCCCATCGCACCGGCATGAAGCTCATCCACGTCCCGTACAAGGGCGCGAGCCCGGCGCTCAATGACCTGCTCGGCGGCCACATCAGTCTCCTCATCAGCGCCGTTCCCAATGCCCACGGGCACATTGCCGCCGGCGCGATGCGCGCGCTTGCGATCACGGGCGCCAAGCGCTCGCCCCTCCTCCCGCAGGTTCCCACCTTGGCCGAGGCCGGGCTCGTCGGATACGAGATCCCGCTGCGCTGGGGACTCGCCGCTCCTGCCGGCACACCGCATGCCGTCGTCGAGGCGCTCAATCGCGCGCTCAACTTGGCGCTCTCGAGCGCAGAGGTCCGCCGGCGTCTCGCCCTGGAAGGCGCAGAGCCCGAGCCGACCGCGCCCGCGGAATACGCGATGCTCATCGACCGCGAGCTCGCAATGTGGTCCGATGTAGTGAGGGAGGCGGGAATCAAGGCGAAGTGACCAGGGACGATGCGGCGCATGCAAGCATTCGGATTTCTCCGCTGGAGGTTTGCTCTCCCCGCCCTCGCAATATGCGTCGCGTGCGATGGAGCGCCGGCGTGGGCGCAGTCCTATCCCAGCCGGCCGATCTCGCTGATCGTGCCGCTGCCCCCCGGCGGCAGCAATGACATCCTGGCGCGCGCGGTAGCGGACAAGCTCAGCGCCTCCCTGGGGCAGCAGGTGGTGGTCGAGAACCGCGCTGCCGGCGGCAGCGGCACGGTCGGCACTCGTCAGGTCGCAAAGAGCCCGCCAGACGGCTACACGCTCCTCCTCGGCTACACCTCGACGCTTGCCACCGGCCCGAGCATGCACCGCGATGTGGGCTATGATCCGCGCAAGGACTTTGCCCCCGTCGGACTGATCGCGGAAGCGCCGTCGCTCCTGCTGCTGCATCCCGATCTCAAGATTCGCAGCGTGAGCGAGTTGATCGCGATGATGAAGCGGGCGAATCCTCCGTTCCAGGTTGGCGTGCCGGGCATTGGCACGGTCAATCATCTCGCCTCGGTTTTGTTCGCCCGGCAGGCCGGGGTGAACGTGCAGCAGATTCCCTACAAGGGCTCAAATGCTCTGATCATCGATCTTGCGGGCGGTCACGTGAAGGTCGGTTTCAATCCCATTCCGGTCTCGCGCGCGGCGCTGGAGTCCAAACTGATCGTCGCGCTTGCCGCGACCGCGTTGCGCCGCTCGACCGCGCTGCCCGATGTTCCAACCGTCGCCGAGTCGGGATTGCCCGGGTTCGACGCGGTCTTGAGCTATGGCCTGCTCGCGCCTGTCGGCACGCCGCGACCCATCATCGACACGCTCAACAAGGATCTGCGCGCGGCGCTCGCAACCGAGGAGGTCAGGCAGCGGCTGCTGCAGGAAGGGGCCGAGCCCATGCCGACAACGCCCGAGGAGCATGCGGCCCTAATCGACCGCGAGGAGACCAAGTGGTCGGCGCTCATCCGCTCCGTCGGTCTTCAGCCGGAGTGAGCATGCATGTAAAGTGGGCCGCCATCATCAGCTCGTCCGGCGCCAAAGCGGATAGACCCAAACATGGATGCGGTCGTCGAAGCGCAGCCTGCAAGCTCCTGGCAGCATGATCTCTACGATCTGCTGCGCGCCAATGGGATCACGCAGATCGCCTACGTGCCCGACGCCGGTCACAGCATTCTCATCGATCGCTCGCTCGCGGACCCGGATGTGCACTCCATCCCCTTGACCACCGAGGAGGAGGGCGTAGCGCTGATCGCGGGCGCCGATCTCGGCGGCGTCCGCGCGGTGTTGCTGATGCAGTCAAGCGGCGTCGGCAACTGCATCAACATGTTGTCGCTGATCAAAGGAGCGCGGTTTCCATTCCTCACGCTCGTGAGCATGCGCGGCGATTTCGGCGAGGGAAATCCGTGGCAGTTCCCCATGGGGCAAGCGACCGAGGCGGTGCTCGCGGCCATGGGCGTGATTTGCCTGCGGATCGACCGCCCCGCGGATGTCATTCCCGGCATGAATGCCGCGCTCACCATGGCGTTCAAGAGCGGGCAGGCCGTGGCCGTGCTGCTCTCGCAGCGCCTGATCGGCGCCAAGCCGTTTTGACCAGCTGTTGTGAGGCGATCATGCCGCGCAAGCCAGCTCGTTCCCTGACCGCGTCAGCCGGTGTGGTGCTGGAACGCAGTAAGGTCGTCCCGGCCTTGATGGGACGTCATGAAGACTTTCTGATCATCACCGGTTTAGGGGGCACCGCCTGCGACGTCGGCGCGGTCACCGGCGATCGCGCGCATGTCTATTCGCTCGCAGGCGCCATGGGCGCCGCGTGCATGATGGGGCTCGGGCTTGCGCTCGCGCGCACGCAAAAGCGCGTGCTCGTCGTCACCGGCGACGGCGAGCTGCTGATGAGCATCGGCGCGCTTGCCACCATCGCGGTGATCGACCCGCCCAACCTCGCCATCCTGTGCGTGGATAACGGCCACTACGGGGAGACCGGCTGGCAGAAGAGCCATACCAGCCTCGGGGTTGATCTGGAAAAGATCGCGGCCGGCTGCGGGATCAAGCACACCCACACTGTCGCCACCGAAAACGACATCGAGGCCGGGGCTCGGCTCCTGCGCGGGAGCAATGGCACTGCGTTCGTGGTGGCGCGCGTCAAGCCGACTGAGCCGGCTCCGTTCAAGCGCAATTTCGACGCCTCCTTCTGCCGCGATCGCTTCCGCGCTGCGTTGCCGCCCCTGTGACCTCGGCGCTGGCGTATTTGGACTCAACGGCGCAGGAAGCTCCGCAATACCTCCCCCTGGAAGGGCTAACTTGCGCACACATTTTTTGCCAGATGATAGCCATCCACAAGGCTATTAAAGCGTCCGAGCCCGTCGCGCATC
>Ga0185299_10005283_pt1 | contig 14783 bp, 16 predicted proteins | sample PaiPotPPA55metaG_FD_128002 | JGI IMG/M metagenome (GOLD analysis project Ga0185299, IMG submission 128002) | Iron sulfur acid spring bacterial and archeal communities from Banff, Canada, to study Microbial Dark Matter (Phase II) - Paint Pots PPA... ...
GGCTTCGACAGCGTCGCGGTCGGGCGGCGGATCGCGGAATATCTGCTCGATCTCGGGCACGTGCATTTCGGCATGATCACGCAGATGACCCAGTACAGCGATCGCGCGGCCGATCGCATCATGGGCGTGCGCACGGCGTTACGCGCACGCGGGCTCGAGTTGCGTCACGAGCACCTGATCGAAATGCCGCACAAGATCATAGAAGGCCAGATGGCAATGCGCGCGCTGATGCAGGGTCCGGTCCGGCCGACTGCCGTGATCTGTGGTACGGATCTGCTTGCCGTGGGGGCACTTGCCGAAGCGCACGAGGCTGGCATCGACGTTCCGGGCGAACTGTCGATTGCCGGTATCAACGATATCGAATTTTCGAGCTTTACCACGCCACCACTGACCACCATGCGTCTGGCCGCCGATGAGATCGGCACACGAAGCGCCGAGTACCTGCTCGCGCATATAGAAGGACGGCCGGTCAGTTCTCAGAACATCGTGCCCACCGACCTGATCGTGCGTGGCACGACGGGCCGTCCTCCCGGCCAGGGTTAAGCCGGACTCGCGATTATTTGACGAACAGCGATGCCATGTTGGTGAACGCCTTGAACTCCACGGCATTACCCGACGGATCGAGGAAGAACATGGTCGCCTGGATTCTGGCGCAAATAGGTAGGCCGATTGATAAATTCCCTATAGACAGGATACCGTATCGATCGGACAGGACAGCATTCCATACGGCGGGCGCAGCGGTATCCTTGAGGCCGAGCTGCGCGAGATCGAACTGGCCCTTGCGAATGCGATGCGTCAACTCGATGCCCGAAATCGTGGTCGCCGCGATCCTGAACCGTTTGAAGCCGAGCATCACGTCCGTTCTGGATTTGATGTGGCGATGGTCCTGCTCAATCAGGGTGTTCGGATATTTCGGGGATCGGACCTTCGTGTCTTCAGGCAGCAGACCATCGGCCTTCATCTCTCGCACCGCGCGGTGCGAGGCAGCATAGCCATCGAGTGTGATGGCCTCCGGCGACTGGCCCTGATGCCTGATGCCTGATGGCACTGCTGAAAAAGGCTTTGGCCGCGGCCACGTCACGCCTCGCCCTGAGTATGAAGTCCACCGTCTGGTCAGCCCGATCCACCGCCCGGTACAGGTAGACCCACCTGCTGCGGATCTTCAGGTAGGTCTCGTCGACACGCCACGAGCGACCCGCAAGTGTAGCGAAGCGGTTCCAGCGTTTGTCAAACTCGGGCGTATAACGCCTCACCCAGCGCAGGATCGTCGTGTGAGCCGGCGACCAAACCCCGTTCGGCCACCATCTCGACCAGATCGCGTAGGCTGAGCTTGTAGCGCAGGTACCAGCGAACACACGGAATGATGATCTTCCGATCAAAACGACGTTCACCGAACAACTCCTCCAGACTCTTCAGCTTGCTCATCGCGGGTCATCAGTTCGTTTTGCTCCAACAACTCTAACCGATTCGCCGACCCAATTTGCACCAGAGCCGCTCGTCGCATTCGGTTGGATTGCGCAAATTGTGCGACCGCGCGTTGAGAGTCAGTAGATTTTGTCGCCCTTTTCTACCGCGAAAGGCGACGCCGGAGCGTAGATGCCGTTTACTGAGGTACCGCCGTTGTGGAGGGCGGGAAACCACGGCTGCATGCTCTGGGGGAAGCCAAACGTCGGCTTCGTCAGCGCGTCGAGCCGGCCGAGCTCCTCGGCCGAGAGTTTGACGTCGAGCGCCTTCAGGTTGTCCTCGAGCTGTGCAATCCGTCGCGCACCGATGATCGTCGAGGTCACGCCGGGCTGCGCCTGCACCCAGGCCAGCGCGACGCGCGCGATCGTACTTTCGTGCACCTTGGCGATGATGTCCAGCTCGTCCACGATCGCGTAGGTCTTCTCGGAGAGGACGGTATCAGCGATAAAGCCCCGATCTGGCTTGATCTGGCCCGCATTGTGTCGTGTGTATTTGCCGCTAAGCACGCCGCTCTTGAGGGGCGACCACGGCGTAATGCCGAGGCCCAACTCGAGAGCCATCGGCACGAGCTCCTGCTCGACGGTGCGCTCGAGCAGCGAGTACTCGATCTGCAGCCCGACGAACGCGGACCAGCCACGGAAGCGCGCCGTGACGTTTGCCTCGGCGATCTTCCACGCGGGTGTATCGGAGACGCCGATGTAACGCACCTTGCCGGCGCGCACGAGTTCCTCGAGCGCGGCCATCGTTTCTTCGATCGGCGTGTGCATGTCCCAGTTATGCAACCAGTACAGGTCGATGTAGTCCGTCTGCAGACGGCGTAGCGAGTTTTCGCACGCCGCAATGATCGACTTCCGGCCAGATCCACCGCCGTTGGGATCCCCGGGGTACAGGTTGCCGCTGAACTTCGTGGCGATGACGAGCCGGTCGCGCTGAGCGCTGTGGCGCCCCACGTGGTCGCCGATGATCTTTTCGGAATGACCTCTCGTATAGAAGTTTGCGGTATCGATGAAATTGCCGCCGCAGTCGATAAAGCGGTCGATGATCTGTTGAGACTCCTCGACGCTGGAGCCCCAGCCGAGGTCTTCTCCGAAGGTCATCGCGCCGAGACAGAACGGGCTCACACGCAGCCCTGAACGGCCGAGGGTAATATAGTGATCGAGGGACATGGTGCTCTCCGAGTTGGTACAATGGTACAATTCTGTGCTAGTTCCGATCTACGATAGTTTATTATTGAACAAAAAACAAGTGCCCATGCCCAAAATCGATGTCGGAAAGATTTGGTCCCTCAATTACCGGCTTTTGATGTCGGTGATCACCAGCGTCGCGCCTGACATCACCGAGCTCGGGCTGGAAACGAAGGAGCTGTTCGTGCTCGCCGAGGTGGATGCGCACCCGCACCCCGCTGAACTAGCCGGCGTCCTCAGCATGCCGAAGCCAACCGTGACGATGTACGTCAAGCGGCTCGAAGCTGCGGGCTTTCTGCGCCGTGAAATCGATGGTGCGGATCTGCGTCGCCACCGGCTTATCCTTACGCCCGAGGGGCGCAAGACGATGGCGCGCGGGCTTGCGCTCCTCTCGAACGCGTTCGGTGCCCGGCTGGCACGGTTGAACTCAGCGCAGCAGTCGGAACTCGCGACTCTGCTCGAGAAACTGAGCTGAGGCGCGCACGCGACTCCGCGTTGCGCCGTCGAACGCGCATCTGGTAACCCTGATTCTTTTGGCTCCCGGGCCGGCTTGGCAGATACGCAAGGTGCAATGGGCCGCCGCTGACAACTGTTGCATCCCTCAGCGTTGAAACGCCGGCAACTGCGCAGACCTAGTGCTATGGCGATGCCTGCATGAGCCGAAAGCGCCAGTTCACGGTGCGAGAAAGCGGACGTTGCCAAATGGCAGCTATGAAAAAACTCGACCGGCTGTTAGGGCCGATCAACCGCCTGTCACTTCGCGTCTGTGGTCGGCAGGTTGTCGAGCGAAGCAGCCGTTGGCCCCTTAGCGTTAGCTCGTCCGCTAACTGCTGTCGATCGACCGTTCATCCTCGCCGACGCCGCGGGAACTGGATGGCTTCGTCGAGACGCATGAGGCGCTCATGCGCACAGTGCTGGGCAGGGACGCCGAGGCGGCGGTTGCCGCTCTGTCGGAGCGGCGTCCGAACCGCGGTTTATTGACCTGATCTTGGCCGCACCGAATCGCAAAGCTGATTGAGGTCGTACACGAGCATGAACACACACACGGTCATGCTGCGGAATCCGCGCTCGATCGGCCGCGCTTCCGCCACCCCGACGCTTCCTTGATTTAACGGTCGATCGTTCCAGGTCACTTCACCCTCCAGGACATAGATGAACTCAGGGCCAGTGTGAAGGTGATCGGGAAACGTCGTTCCGGGTGAAAACCTCCCGAGCTGAATTCCGCCGCCGTTGGCCTTGCACAGTTTTTTTACTTCGACACCCTTCACGAGCGTTGGCGGTCTCCACGAGACGTCGTTCAAAGCGCTGCGGTGAAATTGCGGCGTTGTCGATGGATCATTCGCCATATCGTGTCTGCTTTCCGCTTGAGGATGAACACATGGGCACATTGCGGAGTCAATTCCAGCTAAGCAAAAGCATACGACCGCTCCCGGAAATAAAACGATTGGTCGTGAGATTTTCGACGCAACTGGGCAGCGCGCGGCTGTGACACCCTGTGCGCGTGCCCTCTTTGTGCTCAGTCCCGCCGCCAGATCCACCGCGATGCGTGCCGCGGCAAGGCAGTGCATCAGCAGAATGCCCGCGAAAAACCCGATTCCCGTCCACACAAGCGCCATGGCGCCCTCCCGGGGCGACGAGCCCCTTTGCTCTTACCCGCTGCGGCGCCCCGGCGCCGCAGCGGGCCCTTGCGCGGGGCGCCCGTTAGAACGGCCCGGCCGTCCCGCGGATTCCTTAGCGAAGACCGGGTGTTGGACGCCCCGATGGATCCGATTTTTTATCTCGTGAGGCATGGTTGCTCCGTCAATTGCTCGCCGCCCGTGTCCACGCTGTCGGGCACCGCGCTGACCAGGATCATGTCACCGGCGTTCAGTGTCGCCTGGCTCCGTTTCGGCTTGAACACCGCGTCGCCCTTGTGGATCTCCGTGCCGCTGAACGCGCATCGCCCCGAGGCGCTGGCCTTGACAATCCGCCAGTGCTGCTCTGCGCAGTGGCCCCGGCGCGCGTCGCTCCAGTCGACCACCAAGAGGTCGGCCTTGGGCCGTTCGAGCAGCGAAATGCGACCCCCCGTCGCAAAACACTGCGTGTTTTCTGCTTTCCCTTTACGCATCATCGATCGCCTTCGAGTGGTCTCCTCTCGCGTCCCGAAAACATGCTTCGTCAATCCATCACCGCGTGCGCCGCGTCTTCCCTGTTGACTCGTTTGGCAGGCCGAATAATCAACAGCAGCGGGATGACCACGATGCTCATCCACATCATGAATTTGAAGTCGTCGATGTAGCCGATCATGCTGGCCTGTGCGGTGATTTGCTGGTCTATCGCCGCAAGCGCGAAGGCAGACGGCCCCTGGCCCGAAGGGTGCAGGAGCGGGTTGAAGCGGCTGATGTGCTCAACCAGAGTCGAGTGAACGATCTGCGTGTGCTGCGTGAGCATCGTTTGCACGACCGAGATGCCGATGCTGCTGCCGATATTGCGAACCAGGCTGAAAATGGCCGTGCCGTCGGCACGCATCTCCCGGCTCAGCGTGGCAAACGCCAGGGTGCTCAACGGCACGAACACGAAGCCGAGCCCCAGTCCTTGAATCACACCTGGCCAAACAATGTTGCGCTCGGACAGAACAATCGTGTAGCCGGCCATCTGCCACAGCGAAAACGCCGTTAGCGCAAGACCGGTGAATATGAGAATGCGCAGATCGACGCGCCCGATTGACCGCCCGGCGATCATCATTGCGACCATGGTGCCAATACCGCTGGGCGCGACGACGAGACCTGCTGTCGCGACCGGGTAGTTCATCAGGGTTTGCAGCATCGGCGGCAGCAAGGCGCGCGTCGCGAAAAGAATCACGCCCACCACAAAGATGAACACGAGACCCGTGACGAAGTTTCGGTCGGCCAGCAGGCGCCGGTTGAAGAAGGATTGCCCTCGCGCGGTCGCCGTGTGGATGATGAAAAACATAAAGCTGATCACGCACGCGAGCGTCTCGCACCAGATTTCGATCGAGCCGAACCAGTCCTGTTGCTCGCCGCGATCGAGCATTGCCTGCAACGCACCGATGGCGATGCTGAGCGTCGCAAAGCCGAAGAAGTCGAACCTGGTGTTGCGGCGCAGGAATTCGCCCTTGATATACGTGAACACTCCAAACACAGCGAACGCGCCAATCGGTACGTTGATGAAAAACACCCAGCGCCAGTTGTAGCTGTCGGTGAGCCACCCGCCAAGTGTTGGGCCGAGAATCGGGCCCACCATCACGCCCATGCCCCAGATCGCCATCGCCTGGCCCTGCTTTTCGGGCGGGTTGATGTCGAGAAGGATGGCCTGAGACAGCGGCACGAGTGATGCACCGAACACCCCTTGCAGGAGACGCGCGGCAATGATCATCGGTAACGAAATGGAAACGCCGCACAAGGCTGAGGCGACCGTGAAACCCACGATGGACGTGAGCAACACGTTTTTTTTCCCGAAGTGGTCGCAGAGCCAGCCGGTGACCGGCGTCGCGATGGCCGCGGCGACGATGTAGGACGTCAGCACCCAGGTGATCTGGTCCTGGGAGGCCGACAAGCTGCCTTGCATGTGCGGCAACGCCACATTGGCGATCGTGCTGTCGAGCGACTGGATCAGCGTCGCGAGCATGATGCAAATCGTGATGATGCCGCGGTGCGGCACGGCCGGCTCGACGGGGGCCGACGCGGAGCCCATGGTTGTGCCGGTCGGCGTGCTCATTGCCCCGCCCCTTCATCATTGCCTTCATCGTCGTCGCCCGCAGTCGGCCGGACCCGCCATCGCGCGAGATGGCCCATTTCGCATCCGTCGCGAACGGCGGCGAGAAAGCGCTGCATCCTGTGCGCATCGGCGACGCCGTGAGCCTGGGTGTCGGCACGCAGGTCAAGCTCGCGCCGGGGCGTGAGCAAAGAAGCGAGAGGCGCGTCTTGTTTTTTCATGAGTTTGTTCCTTAAAATGCGAATTTCACTCATATTTCATGTAAAAAATAATATGACTGACCCTCACGTTTGTCAAGATCGTCGGAAAATACTGGCCTGACGGGGTTCGCTGTATCGCCGAAGCGATCAAGCACGGTCGAGAACGCCGTTGACGACGCCCAGTGAGCCGTTTGTCACTGAGCGATGCCGCGAGCTCCAATCACAGGCGGTGGCTGCATCGCGTAGCCGACCGCCGGCTTCGCGCGACGCGACGACGCGTTCTGCGCCTCATTGCCCGGGCCAGCGCCACCTTCGTTTTCCTGGATGATTCGGGTGATTTCGGCGTCGGCTTGGTCCCCATACTTGGCAAACACGTCGGTCTGGTAGACGGTGTTGGGCGCCGCGCCAAGCTGGCCGCCCTGATCGTTCTTGATGGTCACGTCCACGTTCATCGACAAACCGATGCGCAGCGGATGCGTCTCAAGTTCCTGCGGGTCAAGTCCGATCCGCACTGGCAAACGCTGCACGACCTTAATCCAGTTCCCGGTCGCGTTTTGCGCCGGCAGCAGCGAGAACGCCGAGCCCGTACCTGCCGAGAAGCCAATTAGCTTGCCGTGGAACACTACGCCGGAGCCGTACACGTCGGCGGTGAGTTCAACCGGCTGGCCAATGCGCATATGCGTGAGCTGTACTTCCTTGAAGTTGGCGTCAACCCAGACGGAATTCAGCGGCACGATCGCCATAAGCGGTGTGCCTGGCGACACGCGCTGGCCGACTTGCACCGAGCGTTGCGCGACATAGCCCGTGACCGGTGCGGGCATGGTGTTGCGGGCATAGTTGATGTAAGAGTCGCGCACTTTCGCCGCTGCGGCGAGCACGTTCGGATGGTCTGCGATGTCCGTGTTCGCGGTGAGCGCACGATTGGATTGAAGCTCTTGCTCCGCGGCGCTTAGCGACGCTTGCGCGCCCCGAACGGCGTCGCGCGCGTGCGAGACTTCTTCCAGCGAAATCGCGCCGGTTTGCGCGATTGTCATCCGGCGGCGCAGATCGTCCTCGGCGCGCGACAGATCCGACTGGCGCAGCGCGACTTGCGCCGCATACTGGTTGTTGTTCACAAAGAGCGTGCGCACCTGGCGCACGGCTTGCGCCAGATTCGCCTCGGCCTGGTCGAGCGTGACCTTCGAGTCGGCCGGGTCAAGCACCACGATTGGATCCCCGACGCGAACCGTTTGCGTGTCGTCGGCATTCACCGAGATCACGGTACCCATCACTTGCGGTGTGATCTGCACGACATTGCCGTTCACGTACGCGTCGTCGGTCGTTGCATGGAAGCGCGCGACGAGAAAGTAATACAGGCCGTAAGCAATCGCCGCGATCACTAGCGCAATGATGAGCAGCGTCATCAGCAGCCTGCGTTTGCCGTTGCCTGGCGGTTGCGCGTGTTCGGCCAGTTGGCCAGTCGGCGCCGGAGTGACTGGTTTTGTGGGGGCGACAAGATCTTCGGTGGTGCTCATGGCGATGCTCCGGTATTTCAATGTGCGTCGTTTATTCGGGTGGCTTTCGGGCTCAGTTTGCGGCGGCCGGCGTCGCTTCGCCCGCCTGCAAGGCTTGGGCGGACTGCCGAGCTTGCGCCACGGGCGCGTCGTCAGCAGGCACGACAAGATCGGCCTTCGTCGCGTCGAATCCGCCGCCGAGCGCCTTGATCAGGCCGATCTGCATGTTGCGGCGGCTCATCCTGAGGTCAGTCAACGTTTGTTCGGCAGCAAGCCGGTTCTGGTCGGCAGATAACACTTGCAATTGGGGCGAGAGGCCCGCCTTGTAGCGCACCACGGAGAGCTGGTAAGCGCTCGTTGATGCTTCGAGCGCTCGCTGCGCGTCGGCTTGCTGCCGGTCAATGGAATGGATGGATGAGACTTGGGTGGCGACATCGTTCAGCGCATTGACGAGCGTCTGGTTGTAGGTCGCGACGTCATAGTCGAAGTCCGCATAGCGGCCTTTCAATTGCGAGCGCAGGGCGCCGCCGTCGAAGATCGGCAAGTGAATGGCCGGACCGAACTGGACCTGCCGGCTCCCCGCGGTGAAAAATTTGCCCCAGCCAAATGCGTCGAAGCCGGCCGCCGCCGCGAGGTTCACGTCCGGGAAGAACTCGGCCTTGGCCTCTTTGACGTCGTGAAGGGCCGCCTCTACTTGCCAGCGCGCCGCGACGATGTCCGGCCGACGCGCCAGCAGGTCGGCGGGAAGGTTGCCGGGCAGGGCGATCGCGCCGCCCGGCGCCAGGACCGGCTGGGAGATTTGCAGTCCACGATCGGGGCCCTTGCCGAGCAAGGCGCCCAACTGATAGCGCACGACGGTGATCTGGCCATCGAGCTCAGTGAGATTGGCACGGGTCGTTGCGATGTTGCCGATTGCCGTTTGCCGCTCGACGTTGGTGTCGAGGCCCGCGGTGACGCGGCCGTCGGTGATGCGGCCAATGTCCTCGCGATTCCGGATTTCACGTTGGGCGATGTCGCGCTGGGCGTAGAGTCGCGCGAGCTGGTTGTAGGCGCTCGCAACCGACGCGGCGAGCGTCACGCGCGCCTGCTGCATGTCGGCTTCAGCGGCCCTCTCTTGCGACACGGCCTGGCCCAGGCGCTGGCGGTTCTTGCCCCACAGATCCAAATCCCACGACGCGCTCGCTAGCGCGTTGTTCTCGCTATACCAGGTGCCGCCGAAGGGCGGCGGGTAGATCGAGTTTGCCGAGTACATCTCGCGCGTCCACGAATAGCTGCCATTGACCTTCGGATAGAGCGCCGAGCGCGAGCTTTCGATGTACGAGGAGGCTTTTGCGATGCGCGCTTGCGCTTGGGCGATCGACGGGTTGCCGTCCAGCGCCTCGGCGATCAGCCTGGGCAACTGCGGGTCACCGAACTGGCTGGCCCAGTCGAGCGAGGGCCATTGGCCGCCCTCAGCCGACAGACTCTGTGCGGTCTCATAGTTCGCGGGCGCCGCCATCCGCGTGTCGCTGTGGATGCCGAAGTAGTTCGCACAACCGGACAGCACGATCGCCGCGGCGACAGCCGCGGCCGCGGATCGGCGGCGCAGCCGAAGCGGCGACAGGGCGGGACAGTTCATCGCTCGCCTCGCGGGCGAGCGGAAGGGCGCGAGAGGCGCTGCAACTAGTTCAGTGCGTTTTCTTTTCAAAATAGAGTGTTGCGTCATGGGTTAGTCCCGCTAAATCGCCGCTGTTGGCGAGAACGCGGCGGAGCAAGCTCTTGAGAAATCCTGTTTCTTCCGGCGTGAAGCCGGACAGCAGTTTGTCCACCACACTGGCGAAGATGGCCGACATGCGCGCGGCGATCGCCTGGCCTTGCGGCGTCAACGCGAGTCGCACGACACGCCGGTCTTCGACGCTGCGCACCCGCGTGAGCAGGCCGCGCGCTTCAAGCAGGTCGATGCGGCGCGTGACGGCGCTCGCGTCGATCCCGAATTCACGGGCCAACTCGGCCGCGAGCAGACACCTTCCGCTCCATACCATGAAGAGGATGCTGCCCTGGGTGCCGGTGATGCCCAGCTCGCACGTCGTCCGCTGGTTGATCATGTTGGCCATCGCGGAACGCACGTGTGAGAACAGCGAGCCCACGCTTTCATTGAGATCCCGAACGCTGAATTCGAGGGGTGGCGAGGGCGAAACTTTCATGATTTGAATGCTGGCTTGACGGTTGTCAGGTCAATGAGTGGGTGAGGGCGGAGACATCGGGAGAAGCGCTTGCTGGCGTGAGTGCGCGGGATCGAGATCGGGCAGGCAACGCGCTTTCATCTCGGATTGCACATTGATTTCATTCATGTAAAATACGAGCGATACTCATATTTTATGGGATGATAATATGACCGATCCTCATGTTTTGTCAAGGTACCCGAAAATTCCCACCCAGGAGCGCGGAGAGAAGCGCGTGACCGATCTGCTCGCGGCAGCCGAACAACTCTTCGCGTCAGCGGGCTATGAGGCTACAACCATGAATGCGATCGCGAGCCTCGCGGGCTCTTCAATCGGCTCGCTGTATCAGTTCTTCCCCAACAAGGAAAGTCTTGCAAACGCCTTGCTGCTTGAATACATGAACGAGTTGAGCGGCCAGATCGCCGATTTAAAGGCGGCTTGTCTCATTGGACCGCAAGTGCTGGGGCAAAAGCTCGTCGGGATCGTGTTCAACTACGGCGTGGAACACCCCGCGTGCCGCGTTTTGGCGGAGGTGCCTTCCGTGCAGAAGACGGAAAGCTTCGGCGTCTATTTCGCGAGCGTGCGGGACTTGCTGTCTGCTTTCGCTCCGTCCATGAAAGCCGCGGAACTGTCGTCCATTGCGCTGGTCACCTTGCTCATGGTGCGCGCGGCGGTGCACGGGAGCCGGTTGGTCGACGCCAAAACGGGCGCTGCGCTGCGCCATGAGATGCAGCAAGCCATCGGTACCTATCTTGAGGAACGGCTCAAGATTGCCTCCCCGGCGCCCTCCAAACCGGTAACCCGCCAAGGCCCCCTAAGCCCCGTCGGTGAGGGGTTTTGATAGTCATATAGATCGCCTCCTTCCGGTCGAATAGCAACGGCCGGGGTAGGGTCAAGGTCCAGACCGACTTGACGCACAGGAGGCCTGGCATGGACAAGTTTGGTGGAATAGACCTGCAGTCGAACGCTTACCTTGCACAAATGACGGACAGCGGCGCTAGCGACCTGAACGTCCTCTACAAGTCGCTCGGCGGCGCTGGGCAATTGTGCAACAAATGAGGAACGTGCATTAAGTTGGTCTACGGTCGGGGATCTTTTCTCCTCACTTTCTTGCTGGATCGAACGTACCGCTGCGGTCAACGCGTTTCGGCGCCGCCCGCGCGACTGGTCTCGAACTTCTGCTTGCACCGCACGCATGCCGGACGCTGCCGACTCCAATGTTCGAGCAAGGTCCGCGTCTGAGCACGCACGGTTGCCTTGAGCAACTCGCCTTTCTTGGCATCGATCTCCTTCGATCCGAGCAACGCGAACGTGCTGCGCGGCGCGGCGTGGAATATCAATACTTGCCCATGCAGACTGAGCGTCCGGATCAGGGTGATCGGGTCGTCGAACGCAGTCCCCGTAATCCGCGCGATCAACTCGGCGCCAACGTCGTTCAGCGGCTGCCGCAGGCGCCGCGTCAAGATCTCGGACGCCACGCCCGACTCGTGTCCGGCCTGCTCGCGAACAAAGAAAAGCCGCTGGTTAGGCACGCAACCCTTGACGAACATGCGATCCGCGAGCGTTTCCTGGATGCGGATGAACGCGTCGATGAATGTATCGATAAGCGCCGGCGTGTCGCCATCCTGGCGCAATACCTCCGTCGCATGAGTGACGACCGACTCGAGGTACATCCACGCATCGTCCGCGATGTATTCAGCGCATGTCTGATAGACGCCTTTCTTGTTATCGAAGTAATACCGAAGTGCGGGCGCATTGACACCGGCACGTGCGGCAATGTCGCGTGTGGACGCACCTTTGAAGCCATGTTCACCAAACAACTCGATCGCCGCTTCGATGATTCTTAGCCGCGTTGCGTCCCCTCGTGCATTGCCGCCCGTCGAAGGATGCCGAAGTCGTTTTATGCTGCCCATGCACACCCCCTCTTCAACGAAACAAATATGCAACGTGTGGAGGTCTAGTCACGGGGCTGCGCAAAAACGACCATGCGTGGTGCATATACTTAGATAATGTTCCGGCGAAATGCGAGATATGCTCATATTCAGTGAGAAGATAATATGACTCGTACTCGTATTTTGTCAAGGTACCCGAAGCCGCCGATCCAGGAACGCGGCGAGCGGCGAGCGGCGCGTGGCGGATCTGTTGAGCGCGGTTGAGCAGCTTTTTTATGGCGACGAGTTACATCACGATTGAGACTGCGCGATCAACGCGCCTGCACGTCACCAACGCTGATATCACACCCGTAGCAAAACACCGACGCACCAGAAACAGGTTTTGCAGATGTTCCTTAGCCGGAAAGAGATTCATCGATCCCCGCTGGCAGCCTGCGAACGTACGGCGGCCAAGAACCTTGTACGGGGAGGGGACGGTAAAGCCACAGGTAGGCGTGGCATACTTGAAGCCTATTGGCAGAACCGAAGAACCCCATCATCCGGCTGTTATGCCCGGGACTTCGTGCGCGTGATGCCAAGAACGGGCAGCATCGGGGTGGGTGCTGAGCCTATCCCCCACTAAATGTGAGCTAATCTTACGTTATGGAAAAGTTGATATGAATGAAACTCACGTTTTTTCAAGGCGACCGAAGCAGCCCAGTCAGGAACGCGGAGAGAAGCGCGTGGCCGATCTGCTCGGCGCGGCCGAGCAACTCTTCGTGTCATCGGGCTATGAGGCTACAACTATGAACGCAATAGCGAGCCTAGCGGGCTCTTCAATCGGCTCGCTGTATCAGTTCTTCCCCAACAAGGAAAGCGTCGGGAGTGCGCTGCTGAACCGCTACGTGGACGAGATCGTCTCGCTATTGGATCAGTGGCAATCGTCCTTGCCGGGTACGCCCAGGGAGTTCGCAGGCGGATTGATTTCTATCGTGCATGGCTACGTCTCGAAACGTCCCGCGTGCAGGGTGCTGGCAGAAACGCCATCGGTCGTGCCGGGATCGTACGGGATGGACCGGCTTTCCGCAGCCATTCAGGATCTGCTGACGAAGTATGATCCCGAGATCAAGCGTTCGGAACTGTCTGCAATTGCCATGGCGACTTGGTTAATCGTTCGGGGAACTGTACAAGGGAGCCGGATGGTGGAGAAGAGTAAGAGCGCGGCGTTGCGCAGAGAGATGCAACAGGCTTTGGGCAGCTACCTGGAGGAACGGATAGGTGGGGGTTCAACAGCGAACGCAAGAACCAGCAGAGAGCCACGATAGTCTGATCATGCCGCCATTCTCGGTTGGCCAGTCGTTGGCGTGCTCCCCGCAGCCAGCACTGCAAAAGTGCCGCTGTTAGCCTGCCACGCGACGCCGGTGCGCCGGCACTGCTTGCAACAGGACGGTATGCGCATTGCCCCTACGTGTCAGTATCGTGCCGTTCCACCTGTCATGCGAGGCAAGCTATCGCGTGGCTGTTGCGCTCGGCCTTGCAGTCAAAGCGTTCGGCAGATTGCCCACTTGCGAAACCAGCAAGACCACCCTGATCTGCGATAGACGATGTCGTCGAGCGCCACCATGAACGCGTACGTTCCAGCCACATCGGGAGCTATTGGCGCACGTGGACCTGCTGGGCCGATGATTTGCATTGCGTGTCCTGCCTGCCGGTCTACCTCCGTTGATGTCGGCGATATTAAAGTTGGCAGCCGGTTGTCCACCAAATATCCGGTCGGTAAGCTCCGTCTCTCCGAGAGAGGTATTTCTGAACGGGATCGAATCGCACCTTGACCAAATGTGAGTATAGGTCATATTATGTATTCGAGCAATGCGAGCAATGCGAGCAATACTTGCATTCAAGGAGAAACTCATGCATGAGCTTTCGCACATCAATCCCGGGAGCGCCGCGCTGCTGGTGATGGATTATCAGGTCGATACCCTCACCAGGTTCATGACGGCTGCGCAGTCCGCCGATGCGATCGCGTGCGTGCCTGATCTGATCGCCACGGCACGAGACGCGGGCATGATGGTGATCCATGTCGTTGTCGCATTCCGGCCCGGTCATCCCGAGGTCAGCCCCCGTAACCCCGTGTTTAGCGCGGTGAAGGCAAAAGGAATGATGGTGGCCGGGAGCGAAGGCGCCGCGATCCATCCGGCCGCAGCGGCACGAGAGGGGGAACCGATCGTGTTCAAGCATCGCATCAGCCCGTTCGTAGGTACCGACCTTGAGACGCTGCTGCGCGCCAACGACATCGACACGCTAGTGCTCGCCGGTGTCCACACCAGTGGCGTCGTGCTGTCGACCGTTCGCCAGGCCAGCGATCTGGATTATCGGTTGGTCGTCGTCCGCGATTGCTGCGCCGACCCAGATGCAGAGGTGCATGCGATGCTGCTCGACATCGTCATCGCGAAACAGGCGGCCGTCGTCACCACGGCGGAGCTCGCCGGCGCCCTGCCTAGCAGGTCTTCATGAACGAACCAAATCCCGCGCTCGACCATGCCGGTTTTTTCTGTGTCAGTGACAAGTTCACTTCGCACGCGGTAACTCCTTGACCAGCAAGGTTAGCGAAGGAGTTTGTCCGTTAACCCCCCCCCCAAGCGACGTATTTACCCTC
>Ga0185299_10005284_pt1 | contig 14782 bp, 13 predicted proteins | sample PaiPotPPA55metaG_FD_128002 | JGI IMG/M metagenome (GOLD analysis project Ga0185299, IMG submission 128002) | Iron sulfur acid spring bacterial and archeal communities from Banff, Canada, to study Microbial Dark Matter (Phase II) - Paint Pots PPA... ...
CCCGGCTGGTCGGCGCGAAAGCGGAGATGAGTGCACACCGGGCAAAAGCAACCAGCCCATACCAGCCCGACGGAATCCGTGGCTGTCGACTTTCAGCGATGAGCGTAAGACATGGTCCAAACAGCCTTATCGCCCTCGTGGTATTCATTGCCTTCCCACGGCGTGCCACAGACATGCAAATACGCGTAGGGAGTTCCAGCAAACATCACCCAAGCGCCCTTATCGCGAACTGTGGTCGGAAGGCCATTTGCCGAGGCATCGAAAGGCCACGTGATCATCCAATGCGGGCCGATGGGAATAGCGGGGCTGGTCTTATCCCGAGGATTAGTGTTGCTTCTCTGTGTGGCGCCACACAGCATGTAAATCATTCCCGGTGCTGCGTTCGTCGGCTTTGGCTTTCCTTGTCTGGCATCCATCATCCATCGCATACCCATGGGGTTCATGCACATCGGTGGGTCGCCGATTTTGTTCTCGTTCCCCGGTGTGCAAACCCACTCGTTCGTTCCTTTGACTAGAACGGTCATGGTGCCATCGGCAGCCATCTCGGCAACCGTCGCGTCTTTGGTTACTTGTTCAGGTCCGGAGAGGCGCGCCCTCGTAATTCTTGGATCTTCCCCTTTGTCTGTCATGTATTGGTCTCCTGGAGCTGGGTCACTCGATACAGTATTTTTCCGTCCGGTTTCAGCCATAGTGGAGAGTCCAGACAGAGCCGCAGTTTGGCCGGAACTGTTGGTCAGTAAGGCCGCAGCAGCTATCGTAGTCGCCAGAAATTCTCTTCGTGTATTCATCGATGCTTATTTCTCCTGGTCAGCGATCTTCGTCAGCGATCTTCGCGAAGGCTTGCCGTCGCACCACTGCCGCTGCTAAATCGTGGAGACTGTCCGTGAGTTGCACGATGCGATACACACAAATGCGCCACACCCTCACTGCTTATCAGCTTGATGAACCGGTATAACCAAAAACCATTTATCGACCTGATCGGGGCCGGGCAAATGTATGATGTACGTGCCGTTCCACCCGCCGCGGGTGAAACCCTGGAGATCTTCTGGATGAGGAGTTACCATCATAATGTGGGGTCCCACGTGAAACTCCCCGCCGGACGCGCCCGGAACCCATTGCCCCATAAACATGTAGGAAACGCCGAGTCTTTCGATGTGCTGCGGCCGTCCGGCAAGGTCATCCTTCACCCACCGAAAGAAAACACCATCGAAACATCCCGGGTCGTCATGCTTGGAGCCGGGTGGAGGGCCCGGTAGGCAGGTCCATTCACTAGTCCCTTTACGGAGAATTCGAAATTCGCCGCCCTTGCTGGCCGGATAATCCACGATCGTCGCGCCGTCGGTTATGAAGTGCGGAGCGGCCCTCAGTGCATCCGCAATTTTTTCAGCGTCCGTTGCGGGCAAGTGTTCAGCAGTGGTCTGAGCGCCAGCTGTAAGCGCAAGGAAGAGACAAAATACAGTTAGCTTCATTTCGAATCTCCAAGAGAATTCTTTGCCGTGCAGCTTGCAGTTCAACGGTGCCCATACTTTAAGCAACCTTCGCCTAGCGTGGCGCAAGCCGTCGTGATCTCCACCGGCGTCCGACTCAAAGTTTGCTGAAGTTTTCATGTTGTTTCCTCGTCCTTCTGCCGTCATTCTCAATTGACGGGGACACTCTGCGCGCCTCCGTGTTTCACAAGCCTTCGTAACGCCGCGAGCCGATCACGAGTAGTGCAAACGAGTGCCCAACTGGATTTCACTGAAAAACAAGGTTCGCAAAGGAAATTGGAGTGACAGAATCTTAGAAACTCTCAGAATTCTGCGAGTTAAACGAGGGGTTACCGGAGGGTGTGTTTCTCAATCTTGAGCTGTTTGATTTTCAAATGTAACGTAGACGGCGGAATACCGAGCTTGGCAGCCGCACCATTCGGCCCAGCAACTTTTCCGTTACTTTCCGCGAGAGCCGCTTCGACGAGTTCCTTTTCATAGCTCTGGAGGTTCTGCGTGAGTGCACCGGACGACTTCCGACGAGATACGTTCTGACTCGAAAGCCAGGCCTCATCGATCCAAAAGGTATCCCCGGTACAGAGGATTACAGATCTCTCGATGATATTCTGCAGCTCACGAATATTGCCCGGCCAATCATAGGACTGACATAGCTTGAGTGTATGTTTGTCGATCTTGCTGATTTGCTTCCGCGCCGTTTCCGCATAGCGCTTCACGAAGTACTCGACCAGCATCGGAATGTCTTCCCTTCGGTCCCGAAGAGGCGGCACATGTATAGGGAAAACATTGAGCCGGTAGAAGAGATCGGCGCGAAATGTTCCTGAAGCAATAGCGGCCACCAAATCGCGGTTGGTAGCGGCGACGATTCGAACATCGGTAGAAATGATACGGTTACCCCCCACTCGTTCAAATTGGCGCTCCTGGAGCACTCGCAGCAATGCAATCTGAGTTTCCGCGGGAAGCTCGCCGATTTCATCGAGAAAAATCGTGCCGGAGTGCGCTAGTTCAAAGCGCCCCTGGCGTTGCTGCAGCGCGCCAGTGAAGGCTCCTTTCTCATGGCCAAACAATTCTGAAGCGATAAGGGCAGAAGGAATCGCGGCGCAATTCAAGCCAATGAAAGCGTGGTCGGCGCGTTCGGAACCTTTATGTATGGCACGCGCAATCAGTTCCTTCCCGGTACCTGTCTCGCCTGTAATCAGCACCGTAGAGTCGGTGGGAGCAACTTTCACGATGCCGGAAAGGACAGTTTTCAAGGCGGGCGAGGAGCCCACGATCTCCTCAAACATGAAGACCTGATCGATCTGCTCCCTGAGGACGACGTTCTCGTCATGAAGGCGGTCTTTCAGCCGCTTGATTTCTTCGAAAGCCTTCTCTAATTCACTCTCAGCGCGCTTGCGCTCGTCGATGTCCGTCGCCAAGGTATACCAACGAACAATGCGGCCTTCGGCATCACGTTGGGGACGTCCGCGTACGTGGAACCAACGGTACAGGCCATCGGCTCGACGACTACGAATCTCAAGATCAGGCGGCTGCCCAGTCTTGATCGCGTGCCTCCACGAGTCGATCATGCGAGGAAGGTCATCCGGATGGACAGCGTCAAAGTCCGGCGAATCCTTCCATTCCTCAATCGTCGTGTCGAAATATTCCAAGATTTGCCGGTTGACAAGTTCGACCTCGCCTGCCGCACTCAAGGTAGACACAAACCCAGGAATACTGTCGATGATCTGGCGTAGGCTCTGCTCGTTCGACCGGAGGGCATCCTCGGCGCGCTTCCGGTCGTCGATGTCAGTCAACAATATGTACCAGCCGGTGACACGACCTTCCATATCGCGCGCGGGGAGCGCGCGTGATTGAAACCAGCGGTATACGCCATCGGCACGCCGCTGGCGGAGCTCAAGATCAAGCGGCTGCCCAGTTTCGAGCCAACCACGATACGCGTCCATTACGCGGGGAAGGTCATCCGGATGGACATGCGAGAAGTTGGGCGAATCCTTCCATTCCTCAATCGTCGTGCCGAAATATTCCAAGGCTTGGCGGTTGAGAAGTTCGACCTTGCCTCCGGCGCTCAAGGTGAACACAAACCCCGGAATGGTGTCGACGATCAGACGAAAGCGTTCCTCACTCCCCTGGAGCGCCGCCTCGTTGCGCTTGCGCTCAATGGCAACCGCCGCGAGGTGCGTAATCTGCTCGATGATCTTTTGATCCTGTTCGCTTGGCCTGCGCGGCTCGCGCCAATAGATCGCGAAGGTGCCCAATACAAGGCCATTCGAGGCGAGGATAACAGTCGACCAGCACGCTTTTAGGCCATGCGCCAACGCGGAGGTGCGCCATCCATACGTATTCCATCGCGTGTCCGAAGCCACGTCCGACACGATCACCTGTGTCTTGCGTCGCGCTGCCTCGGCGCAGGGTCCACGTTCCTGATCTACCGGTATGCCTGGAAACTGGTCGTTATAGCTGGAGGGAAGGCTCGGCGCAACTGCCTGCTGGATTTTCGAGCCACTGGCATCGATCAACAGGACGCTGCAGAGACATCCACTGGCAGTCTGTTCTACAACTCGGCACAGGGCTTCGAGAATGGATTCTAGCGAACCGCCCCGGGCAGTCATTTCCAGAACGAGATTCTCTCCGGCGAGCAAACATTCCGCGCGCTTTCGGTCTTCGATATCGGTGTTCGTTCCAAACCATTTGACAACTCTGCCGTCACTATCGAACGACGGAGTCGCACGGAAAAGAAACCAACGATGCACGCCATCAAAACGGCGCAGGCGCGCTTCCATTTCACCTGGCTCGCCAGAATCCAGAACGGATCGCCAGTAATCCACGAGTCCGTTCACGTCGTCCGGGTGAAGAGCAACCGTCCATCCCCAATCACGCGCCTGTTCGGTTGCGAGACCGGTATACTCGAGCCAGCGCTGGTTGAAGAAATCAGCGGAACCGTCCGAACGAGCGGACCACGCGAGTGTCGGGATTGCGTCAACCACAAGGCGAACGTTCTGTGCTTGCCGAGCCAGATCGGAGGTATACGCTGCGGATGGCATCGTGTGATTAGATGCCCTCGCGTAACCAGAGGTAACAGGAACGTTCAGGCTAATTCTGGCGGCTCCCTTTGATTCGCCAGATCTATCGACTTCCACAAACGCGATCTTCTCCTAGAGTGTTGATGAATCATCTGGCCGCAGTGACCGTTCATACGGTCGGCTTCTGTCCACCCGTCCACAATGAAGTTACGGCCTGTGATCCAGGCGGCGCGACCCGAATTGACGGGATTGAGGGCGTCACCAACGATTCCATACAGCGTTTGACGTCGACGTTCGCAAGTATCTCCCACAAAAGGTCTGCCACGTTTCCTGATACAGAATGCCTCCCTTCAAAGTTGAAGTTGCGATTTTTGACTTGCGCATCCGGCAGACTACTTCTGTCCAATGGCCACCATCTCTCGAGAAACGCCGAGAATGCGGTTCGTGATACCGGAGCGTCAGCGGATTGTCCGCATCAGACTCGACTTCTGCGTTGGTGACAACGGTTGGTCAGTGGTGGGAAAGCGAACCTGTTCATCAAGGTTCTCCTCTGCATAACCCTTATGGACGTCCCATGATGTGCAGATGCGCGTACGCTGATCCAGCCCACATGATGTAGGCGCCGGTCGCCTTGTGCGTGGTCGGCAACCCAGTAGTGTTCGGATCGAACGGCCACATAATCATCCAATGCGGACCTACAGATAGGGGAGGGCTTGTGGTGTCATAAGGATCAGAATCGCTTCGCTGCGTGGCGCCGGCAAGCATGTAAGTGACGCCCGGGACGCTGTTCGTCGGCTTGGGTCTATGAGCGCTGAAGTCGGCTGCCCACTGCATCGATGCGGCATCCGCACACATAGGAGGGTCGCCTACAACGTTCGGATTACCCGGCATACAGGTAAAGCCGTTGCTGCCTTCGCGCAGAATTACCGTTTTGCCTTGCGCGTCTTTATCGACGATCCGTGCGGACTCAGAAATGTCATCTGGTCCTGCGGACAGTGCCCGAGCGATTTTTTCCTGTGTCGTGTCACCTGCCTTCGCCGGTATTCCGTTGTGCAAAGCCTTCGATTCGGCACGGCCTACAAATCTGATTCCAATTATCAGAAACAGAGCCATCGCAGTGATGGCGCTCGCCGAGAACTTACCTTTCGAACTTTGGGATCTCATCTCTGAACTCCTCTCATTGATGCCATTGCGATCACCCCGCAGACCCGCATGCCGCGGAATCCGCTTCCTAGCTCGCGTGTGCGAGCACCTTACCTTCCAGTTCGCGCTCGGCTTGAAACCAATCGTCTAACTCACTGCCCGGTTGTTCGCCGTGCTCGAGATAGATTTCATATGCGCGACTGTCTGATGTTTTCTTCAGGCGCTGCGTTTCCCCCAGAAGCCTCTCTCGGTTCCACCTGCTTGGAGTTCGCTTGGAGTTCCTTACTTACGTTGCTCTTTAGTTTTGATGACATACTTATCTCCTTCCTCTCTTAGCCCACTCGGTCGGTCAACGTCATTGCAGATGCTAGTCCCACTCGAAACTTATTTCTGGAACTGCACCTCGCTAAAATCGATTGCTACCATCAGCATTTCCAGGATCGGTCGGCGATCGGTTCCGCGCGTGTACGCCCGCCGCTTGCTTGGCAAACGAATGCCGTTGGCCGCCACGTAATCCGACGTCAGCTGCGCTGCCTTAAAGCCGCCTGCGATATTCACGCTGTAGTCATGGCGGCGCAGCATAAAATCCTCGCCGAAGAAAAAATCCTGAATGAGGTTGTGGGTCTCGATCGAACCAGGGAAGTATGCGCGCAATACGCGCCACGTCTCTTTGCCCTCCTGCCAAGCTTCGGTTTCCTCGACATGCACGCCATCCATGGCAAGCAGGAAGGGAGTAGTGAGATACGTCCATACGGCTTCGCCGTTGAAATAGGCCCGATCGAGTGCGTCCCAAGGGGTATTCATTTGGTGACCCGCGAACGAGTCTTTAGGCGCACGGCGCTCAGCGACCAGTGTGCCATCGAGCTTCTCAATGGCTATACGATCTGGCGTGAACATGGTGCGCTGATCGGGAGCCCCAAAGGGCACGACCGACGAGCGTTCCTCGCGCAACCAAACAGTCATGTGGCGCGGGGTTGAGTCCTGAGGCTCTCCCTTGAGTGCGAACAGCCCGCCGCCGCTCACAATTGTGGCTTCCACTTTGTTGTAACCATTCCAGCGATCCATTCCACCGTGAGCGTCAAGAATTCTGGCAAGCAATCCGTTCATAACTACCTCCATCGTTTAGCGCGCTCTAAGCTGCTCCGCTTTTCGTGACTAGCACCATGCGGAAGCGGGCTTTGCCCTGCATCATGCGAGCGTAAGCATCGGCAGCTTGTTCGAGAGGAGCGGTTTCAATCATCGGACGAATATTCTCCAGGACGCTGAAGGCAAGGGTGTCCTCGCCATCAATTGGCGTGCCCGTCAGGCTTCCGTAGACCGAACGCCCTCCGAAGACTAATGGGAATGCATTCAGCTTGATCTCATCCTGGGGCACACCTACCACGATGACCTTGCCGCGCACTGCAAGACCGGACACAAGTGGTCCCATCGCAGCACCACTGGGAGCCGTTGCAAGAATCGCTCTCGCCCCGCCCATACGCTGCAGCACCGCTGCGGCATCATCCACGGCAGTATCGATGTAGACGTGCGCGCCCAAGTCTTTCGCCAGCTTTTCCTTGTCGCCCCCCTTCCCGATTGCGACAGTACGGAATCCCATGTGCCGCGCAAACTGGACGCCAAGATGCCCAAGGCCACCAATGCCCTGCACCGCCACCAGATCTCCGCCGCGCAAGCCGGCATTCCGAAGAGCGTTGTAGGTAGTGATGCCCGCGCATAGAAGAGGAGCGGCTTCCGCGGATGTGAGCTCATCCGGAACAGAAGAGATGGCGCGCGCTTCAGCGATCATCACTTCCGCATACCCTCCATCCGTGGTGACTCCCGATACCACAGGGCTCTGGCAATTCACGATGTCCCCGCGTCGACACGGTTCGCACACCCCGTCTTCTCCGGCAATCAGGCCGACTCCAACCCGTTGACCGATTTTCCATCTGGACACTCCGCTGCCCAGGGCTTCAATACGGCCGACGACTTCATGTCCAGGAACACGCGGCAGACTCAGACCGGGGTAAGTGCCGGTGACCGTGGCCGCATCGGTGTGACAGATTCCACAGGCTTCCACCCGAATCCGAACCTGCCCCGCTCCCGGCTCGGAGACTTTCCGTTCCACCACCCGAAGCTGGCCCGGCTCATATACTTCTACTGCTTTGTATGTGTCTTTCATTTGCGTGGACCTCTCATTTGTTTTTCCGTCCGGCCGAACGACTAGCGCGTCACTGCCAGAACGAGTGCCGGCTCATCCTTTTTCTCTTTCCATCCATTCGCGTATATATGAAGGGCAGTTCTCGAGCTTCACCCCGTCCGCTTCGCAACGCAGGAAGAAGCGCATTATCGCGCGATCGATTACGCCAACGTCCTTGAGATTTAAAACGATGTCCCGCTCCGTTTGGAGTTCAAGAAGCCTGCTCAATTCAGCTATCACCGGTGTTTCGAGTCGGCCACTCAGGATGAACACTGTGGAGCTTCCTCGTGCCGCAGTCTCAATCCTGAAAGTCATCGCTCAGGCCCCTCGACGGTGATGGCAGTCGCGCTTGTGCCGCACTGCATTCCTTCCATCACCGGGCCGATCATGAGTAGTGCAACCGAGTGCCCAATTGGATTTCATTGAAAACACGGCTCGGATAGGAAATTGGAGCGACAGAATCTTAGAAGGTGTCAGAATTCTGCGAGTTCACTCGGTGCAAACGCCGATGACCCGATCATTCAGGATTCACTTCGCGTCGTAGATGCTGTGCTCAAGGTGGATACGCCGTTCGACCCCCGGTTGGCGCCGTTACAACCATGATGGCTATGGTCAACGGCATGATGGCGGACCGTTTAAGTACTGGGGAACGGGCCGTCCCTGGCCGTTGCTCACCGGCGAGCGCAGGCACCATGAAATCGCAGCCGGAGGTGATGCTCGCCCTCACCTCCGCGCCCTCGAGAAGTTCGCCCAAGGCATAGGCCCCATACCGGAACAGCTCTGGGATGCTCCGAACCTGGCAGCGCGCCGTCTTCGTCGTGGTGGTCCCACCGGTGCAGCACTACCTCTTCTATGGGCGCATGCCGAATATGTGAAACTGAACAGTTCTGCCGCTGATGGCAAGATCTTCGATCTGATTGACGCAGCCTACGATCGGTACGTGCGGGGTGACGGAGAACGCCGTGACGACTCGGCATTGCCATTTGAGAGGAAGCCGAGGGCGCGTATCAGCTAGAAAAGAGTAGCTAATGCCCGTGATTCGAATCGATGCCGAGCAGGCGAAAAAAAGCAGACAACCGGGTCGCAACAGGTCGAGCGGTTCCGCCTGTTTAAAATTCCTGGGTCAAATCGTCCGGTTGCCAAACTCGGAATTCCGGTCGACGCTAAAATCGAAGATCAAAGACCTCAACCCAAAGAAATACGCCTGCCGGTAAATCCTCTCGTTGAACTCGCAGAATTCTGAGAGTTCCTAGGATTCTGTCACTTCAATACCTTTTTCAAGCCGTGTTTTCAGCGAAATCCAATTGGGCACTCGGTTGCACTACTCCTGATCGGTGCTCGGATGGAAGGAATTCAATGCAGCACAGCTGCGACTGCGATGTTGGTCAAACGGTCTGATTGATGACTTTTAGGACGGAGTCGAAGTTGTGCCATCCAAATTCACAGAGAGCATCGACAAGGAACAAGCGGCGATTGCTTCTGTCGACAGTCTTCCCGACGAAGGCGCCGTGACTCTCGCCGCTGCTAGGAAGGGCGGGAATCTCCAAGCGTTTGAAGTTGGGGCTGGGAGAAGTGTTCTTCTCCCTTCCGGCCATCGTTAATCGGGACGAAGTCGCTCGTGTGCCGTTCATCCCACTCGACCGGTCCGAGCAAGAAGCCCGCGAGACCTCAGCCGAGGCCGTGAAACAGCACATCGCAGCGTCGGACGGCTCGCGATAGACGGTGGCTCGAATTGCTTCATGGAGGAGGGGAACGCCAGCGAATGTCAGAGCTCCGCGAAAAGCAAGGGTGGGGTCCGCGGAGCAGCCGCAAGACTGGGCGCAAGACTGGGAACGAAGCGTACGACGCTGTTCTGCAAGATGAAGCGGCTGGGTATTACTCCACCTGTCAGCCATTGGCAAGACTAGGGTGCCTACGGTTGATCAGATACAGGGCAACGTCGAAAGTTCTCTTGCTGTCGCTCTCGCTTTTCATTTTCTCCGTAAGGGAAGCTCGCGGGCAATGTGCAGGAAATGTGTCCTCTCCTGGAGCGGCGGCCGACTGTGCAGCTCGCGAGACGCCTCGCGAGGGCCCAATCGTTCTTGATCCTACGCACTCCTACACGCTCGCAGAGTTGATTGAGATTGCCGAGCATCACAATCCGAGGACGCGCATCATTTGGGAGCGTGCAAAGCAGCGGGCAGGCGAACTGGGTTTGGCCAGAAGCATATACTATCCCGAGCTTGAGGGTCTGGCGGTCTTCGGCGACCAGAGACTCGTAAGTCCGTTCCCGGAACCTCTCGCTCCTCGCGGCTATATCATGGTCGAGGAACCCATCGTTCAGCCTGAAGTCACGCTGCAATATCTCATCTTTGACTTTGGCAAACGGGGGGCAAGCGTAGATTCCGCGCGAGCGGAAAAACTCGCAGCCGGTGCAGACTTCATCCAGCAGAATCAAGCCCTGGCATTTCGTGTCGCGAGTTCCTACTACCGGCTAATCACGGCACAGGAACGACTGCAATCCACACAAGAGACACTGCGAACTGCACAAACCACTCAGGATGCGGCGGAATCGAGACTGAACAACGGACTGGCAACTCTCCCAGACGTGCTCAATGCCAGGGCCGAAACGTCGCAGGCTTTGTTCGACGTGGAATCTGCGGATGGGGATGCAAAGATTGCGCGCGTCGCGCTCACCGAAGCGGTCGGAGCGGAACCTTCCCCCAACATCGTGATTGACGGCCAGAAGGGCGCGCCACTGCCGGAGGCGCTGACGATGTCCATAGAGGCGTTGATCGATCGGGCGATGGCGGACCGCCCCGATCTCATGGCGCAAGCCTCGCGGATCCGGGCGGCGAAAGACGAAGTTCGCGCCGCCAGATCGGCGTACAAGCCACAAATATCTCTTTCCGGATCGGTTGCTCAGACCTCGGTATGGCCCACGGCCGATTTCGGTCAACTCGGTCCCGCGAGCCAGCCCACATGGTCTGCTGGGGTCAGCGTACAGTGGCGGATCTTCGATGGAGGAGCGCGTAAGAACGAGCTGTTGATCGCGGAATCCAAGCGGCGGGAGGCGGAAGATGAATTGACGGCAATACACGACCAGGCTACGCGGGAAGTCTGGACTGCTTACATCGCGTTCCGGACGGCTGTGCGAAAACACGAAGCGGCGGTGGCGTTGCTGAAGTCTGCAAACGAATCTTACTCGGCATCGCTCGATGCTTACAAATACGGAGTGAAGAATTTAATCGACGTTGTCACTGCCGAGAAACAGCTGGCGCTGGCGCGGCTGTCCGGTGTTTCCGCACGATCGGAATTACTTGTGGAGGCAGTGAACCTTGAATTCGCAACGGGGAATTTGTTGAGGAATCAACCACGAGCAACAAAACTGCAATCCGAGGACGGAAACAAATGACTTCCCGCCGGTGGCAGTTGCGTAGTGGTCTCACTGTGGCTTTGGCCGTGGCATGCGCCGGGTGTCAACGGGCGCCGTCCATCGACGTAATCGGCTCCTTCCTTCCTGTCTGGATGCTCTGCCTGACGGTGGCCGTCGCCCTCAGCTTTCTGGTGCGCTATTTTCTGCTGCGTTACCACACGGAATCGGAAGTCGGACCTCTTGCACTGTTCTATCCATGCGTCGTCATTTTGTTTACATGCACGCTTTGGCTCGTCTTCTTCCGATAGGACAACCGATGACACAAGAACCCGCAAATGTAAGCCGCAAGCGAGTGGGGCGCCTGATCCGGTTCGGCGTCGTCATCGCCGCAGTCGTGACCTTACTGCTTGTCGTTCTCGATACGGACATACACCCCAGAACCGACGACGCTAGCGTGCGGGCGAACTTTATTGAGATCGCCCCGGAGGTCAGTGGCCGTCTCGCCCAGTTGCCGGTCAAAGACAATGCCTATGTGAAGCAAGGCGAGTTGCTTTTCGTCATTGATCCCCGGGACTACGAGTACGCTCTGCGGCAGGCGCTTTCCGACCAGGAAAACCTGGAACAGCGAATCATTGATACCAAGCGTAAAATCGCGGCGCAGAACAGCGCCGTCGAGGCAGCAAGCGCTGCGGTCCACAACTCCACGACTGCGATACGCACCGCCGGAAGCGGGGTAGCTTTAGCCCAGGCGACGGTATTGCGGGCTCAGGCTACTGCCAATGCCGCCGAGGCGCAATTGAAGTACGCCACTAACGACCTGCATCGCCTTGAACCCCTGCTGCAAAAGCAATACGTGACGGTCGATCAAGTGGATCAAGCCAACACGGCTGTGCGAATAGCTCGCGGCAGCTACGATGCAGCCCTGGCCGCGCTCAGCGAGGCACAGGCCCAGGAGACACAAGCGGTTCTTCGCCAGCAGGAAGCCGACGATGCCGCATCCGAATCACGAGCAAAGCTCGGGCAATCGATTCATGTTATCGACACCCTGGATATCCTTGAGTCCCAACGGCCCGGTCTGGCCGCAAGGGTTGATCGCGCCCGGCTCGACCTCGAGCGATGCCGCGTCGTCGCGCCTTTCGATGCCTACGTAACCAACATGAACATCTCGGAGGGCGCCTACGCCCGACCGGGTACTCCGATGTTCACGCTCATCGACACTCGCAAGTGGTGGGTTGTCGCGAACTATCGTGAGGCAAAGGTGAGGAGCATCCGCATCGGCTCGCCCGTCGATGTGTACCTCATGGGACATCCGGAGAAAAGGTTCGCCGGGCTGGTGGAGAGTATTGGGTATGGCGTGTTCCCTGAGGACGGAAGCGTGGTCGCCGGACTGCCCAACATCGAACGGACCCTCAATTGGGTGCATCTGTCATCTCGGTTCCCGGTTCGTATTCGTATTCAGAACCCCGATCCCGATCTGTTCCGCATAGGAGCTACAGCGGTGACGGTCGTGAGATAGCTGGATGTTCAAAGACTTCTCATTGCCGAAGTCCGCACCGTGGCTCGACCGCATCTGGCAGGATCTCCAGCCCACGCCCGAACGTCTCAGCAAGGCTCTTCGGATGACATTCTCGTCCGTCGTCGTGCTGGTCTTGATGCTGGTGCTGCAGATGCCATACGTCGCCTATGGTTTGTACTTCATTTTTCTCATCGGACGAGAGAGTCCTTCCGTGTCCCTGAGAACGGCCTTTGCCTCTGTTGTGACGATATTGCTGGTGATCGTGAGCGAGATGGGTGTTGTCATTCTCAGTGACAACGATCCGATGGCGCGCGTCCTCAGCGTTGTCATTGTGACCTTCGTTGGTGGAATGATTCTAGTGAGCACGAGCCTGCCCTCGCTCGGCTCGATCGCGGGGTTCATCTACTGCGTTGTCATTGGCTTCTGGGAACATCATGCACCGGAGGACACGCTGGTAAAGAATTCGCTTCGTCTGCTCGCCGCGTTTGCAATGGCTGCAGCCTGTGGCGTTGCCGTGGAGTACGTCTTTGGTGCTCGCTCCCCAGCCGATCGCTTGCAAGAGCAGTTTCGCATTCGCTATCAGGCTTTGGCGAAGATGTTCAGCCTGTACGCGCAGGAGGAGGTCAGTCCAAAGCACCTGTTCGATGCGGCCGTGCGTGTGTCACGCCTTGCGGGTGCGGGTCAGTTAGGGATGATGGATCTGTATAACCAGATCGTCGACCGCGATCTCAACACAGGTACGCTTCCGATTGGAACGCGCGTGCACATCACCATGTTGGCGGAACTAATGGATGCTTCCGCAGCCTTTGGTTTGCAGAGCGAAAGACGCGATGAAGCCGAACTTCGACACCGTTGTGCGCGCATTGCTGAACAATGTGGCCGCCTGATTCCTGCAGCCATCCCTCAATCTGAGAAGCGCCAGGGGCCCGGCCCCCGGACAACGAATAGTTTGCTCGATCGTGTGGAAGCGACTATCCATTCCATCCTGGTGATGCCCGTCGATCTGGGCCTTGCGAAGAACAAAGAGTTGGCTGTCTTGCCCTCCAGAAATGTTCCGTTCCTGATTCCGGGTGCTGTCAAAGATAAGAATAATATCGCCTTCGCTCTCAAGATCAGTCTCTGCGCCACGCTGTGTTACATCGTGTATAACGCGCTCGATTGGCCGGGAATATCGACATCGGTCACCACAGTGATGGTTACGGGACTGAGCACCACAGCTGCGATGAAACAGCGGTTCACTCTTCGCATACTGGGCTCGCTTTTGGGCGGCCTGATCCTTGGACTTGGAACCATCGTGTTTCTCTTTCCTTCCATGGACTCGATTACCTCGCTCGTCGTTCTGGTAGGTACCCTCGCGTTTGCCGGATCATGGATCGCCGGAGGCTCACAGTTCAACTACTTGGGTCTTCAGGTTGCATTTTCTTTCTACCTCGTGGCGCTTTTGGACTCTAGCGCGTCCACCGAGTTGGCGCCTGCCCGCGATCGATTCATCGGGATACTATTTGCTCTTGTGGTTATGTGGTTCGTATTCGATCAGATCTGGCCGGTGCGCACCGTGACCGCCATGCGCCGAGTACTAGCTTCCGTCCTCAGAAGCGCCGCCAAGCTGTTTGTGCTAATTGACAATGTCGAGCAGTACGATCAGCTTCTGCGGGAAACAGAGAGCCTGCGCGACCGGCTGGCCAAGAATGTCTCCTCCCTTCGAACCATGAGCGAAGTCGTTGAATACGAGTTCGGTGTCGATCGTGAGCAACACATTCGTTCGAGTGAATTGATCCTTCAGATCTCCATCACGGTTGCAGCGCTGATCTGGAACCAGGTCGCAGTCCTGCACGATGAACAAGGCACAGACTTTCTTGCCGAACCTGGACTCATGGAGATGCGTCGAAGACTCGCGGACCGTCTAAACCTCCTAGCGGAGGCCGTTGTGCAGAAGGCTTCTTGGTCTGAAGAAGATCTGGGATCCTTTGTCAGCCGGCATCTGTTGGGAAGCGAACACTACGGTGAATATGTTAGAAATACAGTCGCGCGATATGAAGACCTGCAGACTCTGGCCTCGCAGCTTGGCGGAGAGATCTAGACTAG
>Ga0185299_10005288_pt1 | contig 14771 bp, 11 predicted proteins | sample PaiPotPPA55metaG_FD_128002 | JGI IMG/M metagenome (GOLD analysis project Ga0185299, IMG submission 128002) | Iron sulfur acid spring bacterial and archeal communities from Banff, Canada, to study Microbial Dark Matter (Phase II) - Paint Pots PPA... ...
CTTTTCATCTCGTCACGCAGCAAAACGACAAGAGCGAACCTTGTATCGCTGCGCTCATGCGGGCGACGATTGCTGACGCGATTGCAACGGCCGTTGGTCAGCGTTTTGCTGCAGCGCACAAATTCGGAAGCGATTGGAGGTACAGCGGACATGCCCACCACGCGTATGGCGTATCGATCCGACGCGAATGACCCAAACCGGACCTTGGCCGCTCGGGATTTCTGCCGCGCACATTGCCGCACTGTCTGCCAGTTTCGCTTGGCGCACTTTCCTGTTTTGATGGCCTGAGTTGAAAACCGAATCCCAGCGCTGAAAGCTGGCTCCCGGAGCACTTCCAGTCGTCTACAGGGGAGGGTAAACCATGAAGATCGTCGTCATCGGCGGCACCGGCCTGATCGGCTCGAAGACCGTCGCCATTCTGCGCCGGGGCGGCCACGAGGTCGTCGCCGCCTCGCCCAATACCGGCGTCAACACCATCACCGGCGCGGGCCTCACGCAGGCCATGGCCGGTACGCAAGTGGTGATCGACCTCGCCAATTCACCCTCATTTGAAGGCAAGGCGGTGCTGGAATTCTTCGAGACCTCCGGCCGCAACCTTCTCGCGGCGGAGGCCGCAGCGGGCATCCGGCACCATGTCGCACTATCCATCGTTGGAACCGACCGGTCCGACAATGGCTATTTCCGCGCCAAGGTCGCCCAAGAGAAACTGATCAAGACCTCCGGCATCCCCTACACCATCATCCGCTCGACCCAGTTCTTGGAATTCCTCGGCGGCATCGCCGCCTCAAGTACGGATGGAAACATGGTCAGGCTTTCGCCCGGCCTGTTCCAGCCGATCGCGGCGGACGACGTTGCCGCCATCGTTGCCGATGTGGCGCTCGCGGCGCCGCGAAACAGTATCATCGAGATCGCCGGCCCGGAACGAGTGCCGTTCAACGAAATCGTCGCCCGCTACCTGAAGGCGGTCGGCGACCCGCGTGAGGTCGTGAGCGACCCCGAGGCCCGATACTTCGGCGGCCGTGTCGAGGAGCGCTCCCTGGTGCCGTTGGGCGAGGCGCGCCTCGGCCGCATCGGTTTCGACGAATGGCTCCGCCGCTCACAGGCAGCACCCTGATCCCCCGTCGGAGGTACGCCAGGGATGATTTTACCCGCTGTCACGCGCGGGTCCCGGGCGACGAACGAAAGAGGCGACTTATGACGATCAAGCTCGTTACGTCGGTTCTGCTGTGCCTCATGACCGGCACGGCGGTGGCTCAGGAGCCTAAGGTCACGTCGCTCATGTCTAAGGATCTTCCGGAGAATCCCGGCAGGGAAGCTGTGATGATCACAGTCGAGCATGCGCCCGGCGGGTCGAGCGCCATTCACCGACACAATGCACATGCGTTTGTTTACGTGCTGGAGGGCTCCGTTGTGATGCAGCTGAAGGGTGGACAACAGGTGACACTGACACCAGGACAGACCTTCTATGAAGGCCCTGACGATGTTCATGTCGTGGACCGGAACGCAAGCGGCACCCAGCCGGCGAAATTCCTGGTGCTCTTGATCAAGGACAAGGGCGCCCCGGCGCTCGTGCCAGCACAGTGACTGTTGGATGAACAAGGCGGGTTAGAACTCATCATCGAGTACAAATGCAGGCCTATGCGCAACCCCGTGCATAACGTCATGCGAAATCGGAGGAGCGGCGTAAGGCGGTCAGCAGGAGACAAACATGAGCTTGGACAACACCTCACACCCCGGCAGGCCGGGGCTCGACGAGCTGGTTCCGTCGCGCTACGCGCTGCGGGTCGGCGAGATTGACGTGTTGGTGGTCAGCGATGGGGTGCTATCGCTGCCAGGCGCGATGTTGGGCCACAACGTCGACCCGGCCGTCCGGGCGGCCTGGCTGGAGGACATGTTCCTGCCGCGGGACGTGATCGAGTGGGCGCTGAACGTGGTCGTGGTGCGTAGCGGCGGCCGGACCATACTCATCGACGCTGGGATGGGGGCGGAGTTCCCGGACTTGCCGCGGGCCGGGCGGTTGGTCCAGCGACTGGAGGCCGCCGGCATCAATCTCGCATCCGTGACCGACGTGGTGCTTACCCACATGCACATGGACCACGTTGGCGGGCTGCTCGTCGACGGGGTGAGGGACCGGCTGCGTCCGGACCTGCGGGTCCACGTGGCGGCCGCCGAGGCCAAGTTCTGGGAGTCGCCCGATTTCTCCCGCGTCTCCATGCCGCCGGGGTTCCCGGACGCGCTTCGGCGGACGGCCAAGCGGTTCTTGAACGAGTACCGCAGTCAGATGCGGCCTTTCGAGACGGAGTACGAGGTGGCGCCGGGGGTGCTCGTCCATCGCACCGGCGGCCACACCCCCGGGCACAGCGTGGTCCGCCTGGCGTCCGGCGGCGACCGGCTGACGTTCGCCGGCGACGCCGTGTTCCAGGTCGGGTTCGAGCACCCCGACTGGTACAACGGCTTCGAACACGACCCCGAGGAGGCGGCCCGCGTCCGGGTCCGTCTTCTGCGGGAGCTGGCGGCGAACCGCGAGTCGCTGGTGGCCACTCACCTGTCGTTCCCGTCGGTCTGCCATGTGGCGGTCGACGGCGACGTCTTTCGTTGGGTACCGGGCCCCTGGGAGTACTGACCGCTTGTTGGGTTAGGGCCGAACTGGACGACCGCATGCGTTTGAACAACTGGTCGATTGCTGCCTCGTGCGACACCGCCCGTATCTTCGCCGGCCTAGGCTTCGGCTCTTCCACCGCGAGCAGGTCGATCCATCTCGCGCCCGCGCCGCACCGGCTTGTGCTCCGGCAGCATGCAGGTGTAGGGGCTCTGCTCGGGATCGATCCGGCATTTCAAGCGGCGCGTCATGGGCGGTATGTAGGGTGTCCCCACGCCGTTTTGCTTTTCGGCCGCAACCCTCTGATCGACCATTGCCCAGTTTCATAGGATAGTTCGCTGCATCTGCTGACGGCAGCAGGTGGCACAGCGCGTCGATTCGCTGCGGTGCGAAGGTTCGGACGCTATCGGAGCATAGCGGACATCGATCGAACGTAAGCGTAATTCCTGAACGCTTACGATCAAACCGCACCGATCAAACTTGATTTTATGGGTACGCGCCCTAGCCAGGTCATCCCGTCATCGCGGCCTTGATGGCGGCGAGATCGCCGCCGGCGCGCGCGGCGGCAATGATCTTGGCCTCGCGCGCGGCAAGCCCGTCGAGGGCCGCACGCATCGCTCCTATCTTCTCGGTCGGCACGACTATGGCGCCGTGGCGGTCGGCATGGATCAAATCGCCGCTTCTGACCGCCATTCCGTGCACGGTGACATCGATGCCGAAATCGACCACATGCACATAGGCGTGCGAAGGCACGATCGATCCCGCCAGCATCTGAAATCCGGGCGCAATCATCGGGATATCGCGGACCGAGCCGTTGGTGATGACACCGAGGCAGCCCAGCGCCTTATGCACGTTGGACTGCACCTCCCCCCAGAACGCGCCGTGGCCGGCGTGCTCGCCGTCGAGATCCTCCATCACCATGACGCTCGGTCGCGGCGTTGCGGCGACATAATCGAGATAATCGAGCCGCTTCTGCATGTAGCTCCCCTGACCCAGCGGGACTGCGTCCTTGGCCTTGAACGTGACCGTCCTGGCATAGCCGACGATGGGCGGAAGCTCAGGGAACGGGCAATGCAGGTGACGCACGGTGTAGCCGTGGCCACGGCGCTCGGGCAGCACGATCTCGACCAGATTGCAGACCGTGGGCGTATCGATCGACCGCAGAAATTCCAGCTCGCTCTCGCTAGGCGTCATCATGGCTCCCTCATGCTTGTTGCCAGCTATAGGAATGCGATACGCGCGCTTTGGCAATGGTCACCAAATCGAGCTATGCTGTTGCCGTCAGGGAGAGTTCACATGAGCACGACGCATCTGGCCACCCCCGCGGTAGCGAAGTCACGCTCCGACGGCCTGCGCACCTGCCCGCTCGCGCCCGGAATCGGTGCGGAGATCATTGGGGTTGATCTCAGCAAGCCGGTCGATGACGAGCTGTTCGCGAAGATCCGGGACGTATGGTATCAGTATCTCGTCATCCTGCTGCGCGACCAGCATTTGAGCGAGGATGACCAGGTGCGTTTCGGGGAGCGGTTCGGGCCGCCGGCGGTCAGTCACACCCGCCGGTTTACCACCAAGAACCCGGCCGTGATGCTGATCTCCAACATCCGTCAGGACGGGAAGCTCATCGGCGCGCTGCCCGACGGCGAGATGCAATTTCATTCCGACCAATGCCATCAGGAGCGCCCGGCCATGGCGTCCATGCTGTATGCGCTGGAACTGCCGCGCGCCGGGGGAAACACGCTGTTCGCCAACGCCTATCTCGCCTATGAAACTCTGCCCGATGCGGTGAAGCGCAAAATCGAAGGGCGCAAGGCGCTCAACGCGTATGATTACGACAGTGCCTCCACCCGGCGCGGCACCAGGCTGCGGGAAGGCATTCCGTCGTGCTGGCACCCGATCGTGCGAACCCATCCGGCGACCGGCCGCAAGACGCTCTATGTCAACCGCCTCATGACCGTGGCCATCGAAGGGCTATCGGAGAGCGAGAGCGAGGGGCTTCTGAGCACGCTGTTCGATCATCAGGAGCAGCGCGAATTCATCTACGAGCACGTCTGGCGTCCGAACGATCTCGTCATGTGGGACAATCGCTGCGCGCTGCATGCGCGCACGGATTTCAGCGCGGACGAGCGCCGCCTGCTGCGGCGCTTGACCATCCTCGGAGAGAAGCCGGTGTGAGCGACCCGATACGCGGGCGGAGGCTTTACTTCGCTGCCGCGTGGGCGTGACCGAATGCTTCGATCATCTTTTTGTTGAATGCGGGGTACAACCAGAGGGCAGAGTTGCCTGGGTGGCGCTGAGGTGACTGTGCTCGAAGCTCGCGATCTCACGGTCACGGCGCGAATGAACGGCATGCTCATGCCTGTCCTTCGCGAAGTGTCATTCCGGCTTGGCCCCGGCCGCATCCTTGGCGTGGTCGGCGAATCGGGCGCGGGAAAATCGATGATCGGGCGCGCCATTGCGCACTTGCTCCCATCGGGGTTCGCAATCACCCGCGGGTGCTTGCAGTTCGAGGGCCAGAATCTGGCGCAGATCGGTCATCGCCAACGGCGCGCGTTGTTGGGGCGTGCGATCGCCTTTATCCCGCAAGGGCCGCTCTCCGCGCTCAACCCGGTGAGGACCATCGGCCGCCAGCTCGATGAGCATCTCACGCATCTGGGCATTCGCAGGAGAGCGGAACGGCGGGAGCGCGCGCTTACCATGCTTTCGGCAGCGCGGCTTTCAGATCCCTCGCACCTGCTCGACCGCTATCCGCATCAGCTCTCGGGCGGGATGTGCCAGCGCGTCCTGATCGCCATGGCGTTTGCGAGCAATCCGCGGCTGGTCATCGCCGATGAACCTACCACCGCGCTTGACCTCACCATTCAGGCGCGGATCGTGGACCTGATCGCGCAGATGCAGCGGCAATATGCCACCGCACTCGTTTTCATCACGCACGATCTGCGCCTTGCCGCCCACCTCTGCGACGAGATCATGGTGATGTATGCCGGCCGGGCCATTGAATATGGGCCTGCGCGGGCGGTTCTCTCAGCGCCTGCTCATCCCTACACGCGCTGTCTGCAACTCGCTAATCCGGCGATGAGCGCGCAGAGCCGGGCGCTTTATCTCCTCCCGGAGCAAATGCCGAGCCTTCGGGAGCTGTCGCACCTCTCGGGTTGTCACTTTGCTCCGCGCTGTCCCGCAGCCATCGCTGAGTGCCGGCGCAGTGAGCCGCCGATAATCTCGCAGGGGGCAAACCATTGGGCAGCTTGCATCCGTGCGCAGGTCGCGGCGCAAATTGTTGCACAACCTGCACTCCCCGGCGTCAACCGCGATGCGTTGTCTGCGCAGTCCATGCTCCAGGTCGAGAACCTGCACAAGCGCTACACCATTGCCCGCCGCATGCTTGGGAGCGCGACGGAGATCACGGCCGTTCGCAATGTGGAGTTCAGCATTGCCGCCAACGAGCTCGTCGGGCTCGTCGGTGAAAGCGGCAGCGGCAAGACTACGCTTGCCAGGCTGCTGATGGGGCTGGAGCATCCATCGGCGGGCCGCATCGTGCTCGACGGCGAGGACGTCACCGATTGCTCCGCGCAGGCGAGGCAAGTCCGCATTGCGAGCATTCAGATGGCGTTCCAGGATCCTCAGTCGGCCCTCAATCCACGCCGGCTCGTGGCGAGCATCGTGACCCAGGTCATGGAAGCTGGGACCCGGCCGGCGGCATGGGATGAGCGGCTCGCTCGCGCCAAGGCGCTTCTCGGCGACCTCGGCCTCTCCGGCGAGCTCGCGATGCGCTATCCAGCCCAATTGTCGGGCGGCCAGCGCCAGCGCATCAATATCGCGCGCGCGCTCTGCAAGCTGCCGAAAATACTGGTGGCGGATGAGATCGTGTCGGGACTTGACGTTTCAATCCAAGCGCAGTTGTTGCACCTGCTGCTTGGCCTGCGCGATGAATTCCGCTTCGCCATGCTTTTCATCTCGCATGATCTCTCGGTCGTGCGGTATCTCTGCAGCCGGGTGCTGGTCATGTACCGCGGCGAGATCGTCGAGCAAGGTCCGACCGAGTCGATTTTTGCCCGACCGCAGCATCCTCACACCCGCGCGCTCCTGTCCGCGGTGCCGGTCGAGCGCTGATATCAGGCTGCGCTGGCAGCGCGGCCGCCCTCGCGGAAGCGGGCGAGAAGCTCCGCTTCGCGCGCTTTGGCGTTTTCCACGTTGCGCGCCTTGATGTGACCGAACCCGCGCATCCGTTCGGGCAAGCTCGCGATCTCGACCGCGAGCGCGTGGTTGTCATGGTCGAGCCCCGCCGCCAGCTCGCCGAGGACCTGCCCGTACTGCGCAATCAGCAGTCGCTCCTGCCGTCGCTCGGCGGTGCGGCCAAAAATGTCCAGTGGTGTCCCGCGCACCCACCGCAGCCGGGCGAGAAGCTTGAACAGCGAGAAGATCCATGGACCATAGGCGCGCTTGCGCGGGACGCCAGTGAGAGGATCCCGGCGTGCGAGCCAAGGCGGCGCCAAATGCAGCTCGAGCTTCAGCTCGCCCTCGAGCTGCCGGGACAGCTTCTCCTCGAACGTGCCATTGGTATAGAGCCGCGCCACTTCGTATTCGTCCTTGTAGGCCATAAGCTTGAAGAGATTGCGCGCCGCAGCCGCGCCAAGACCGGTGCGGCCCGGCGTACGCGAGGCTTCGGCCGCGGCAATCTGCGCCACGATATCGCGGTACCGGCGAGCGTATGCTGCGTTCTGATACTCGCTCAGAAATGCCGCCCGATGCTCGACCAGCGCGTCCAGCCCGTCCGGCACCTCCTGCTCGACAGGCATCAGCGGGCGCGCCAGCGCCTCCAGACGCTGCCGGTCGTGGGCGGCTACCCGACCCCAGGCGAACGCGCGCCGGTTGTTCTCGACCGCAATGCCATTGAGCTCAATCGCCCGATCGAGAGCGGCAACACCGAGGGGCACAAGCCCTTTCTGAAAGGCGTAACCCAGCATGAACAGGTTGGTCGCAATGGCATCCCCAATGAGGGCAGTGGCGAGGCCGGTGGCGTCGACGAATTCGACGGCATCTCCGAGAATGATCCGCAGCGAGCGCTGCATCGTCGGCACGTCAAGATCGAGGTCGGGGTCCATGACAGAAGCTGCCGTCGGCAAAACCCGGCTGTTGATAACGGCCTTCGTTGCGCCGGCGTCAGCGCAGGCGAGCGTCTCGCGGCTCGCCGCAACGACCATGTCGCATCCCAGCAGCAGGCTTGCGCCCCCCGCGGGAACGCGCGCCCCATGCAGATCCTCGCTTCTGCGCGCCAGGCGCACCTGACTCATGACCGCGCCGTTCTTCTGCGATAGGCCGGTAAAATCGAGGACGGTGCAGCCTTTGCCCTCGAGATGCGCCGCCATGCCGAGCAGCGCTCCGAGCGTCATGACTCCGCTACCGCCGATCCCGGCGATGACGATACCGTAGGGGTGGCCGAGCACCGGCATGTCCGGCACCGGCAGTCGAGCGAAGGCAGAGCAGGCGTCAGCCTCGGCGACTCGCAGCCTGCGCGGGGAGCCGCCGCGCACCGTCACAAAGCTTGGACAGAAGCCTTTGAGGCAAGAGAAATCCTTGTTGCAGCTGGATTGGTCGATCTGGCGTTTGCGCCCGAAAGTCGTCTCCAGCGGCAGAATCGAGATGCAGCTCGACTGCTCGGAGCAGTCGCCGCATCCCTCGCACACCGCTTCGTTGATGAAGACGCGCGTGGCCGGATCCGGATAGAAGCCGCGCTTGCGTCGCCGCCGCTTCTCCGCGGCACAGGTCTGATCATAGATCAGGACCGTAAGCCCGGGCACCTCCCGCAATTCCCGCTGCACCGCGTCGAGCTCATCGCGATGGCGCACATCTGTTCCGCTCGGGAGAGGATCGTGCAAGCGGTATTTCTTCGGCTCATCCGTGACGATCACGACGCGCCTGGCGCCCTCCCATGCGACCTGATGCGCGATTTGCGCCACGCTCAGCTTGCCTTCGACGGGTTGTCCCCCCGTCATGGCGACCACATCGTTGAAAAGAATCTTGTAGGTGATGTTGACGCCCGCAGCTGCCGCCGCGCGGATTGCAGCAATTCCGCTGTGTGCGTAGGTCCCATCGCCGAGATTCTGAAAGACATGCTTCTCGGCGGTGAAAGGTGCCTGACCGATCCAGTTGGCGCCCTCCCCGCCCATTTGCGACAGTGTCGCGGTATTTCGCTTTGGCATGAACAGCGCCATGGAATGGCAGCCGATTCCCGCCATGGCGCGGCTGGCTTCCGGCAAGCGAGTCGACGTGCTGTGCGGACATCCCGAGCAAAAGAACGGAGTGCGCCGGAGGGTGGAGAACGGCGTCTGCGCTAGCCTGCGCTCCAGGTTTTCCAATCGTGCCAGGCGCTGCTCGAATGGCGTCGCCTCATTCCCCAAGCGACGCAGCCGCGACATGATGGCCCGCGCTACCATTGTCGGCGTGAGCTCGCCCGTGCTCGGCAGCAAGGGCGCGCCGCTTTCATCGGTCTTGCCGAGCACCACCGGTCGCCGTGTCGCATCCATGTTGAACAAAAGCTGCACCAGCTGCTGCTCGATGAAGCTGCGCTTCTCCTCGATCACCAAAATCTCTTTCAGACCGTCGCCGAAACATCGCGCTCCCGCAGGCTCGAGGGGCCAGGTGAGGCCGATTTTATGGAGGCGAATGCCGAGCGCGGCTGCGGCCGTGTCGTCAATACCGAGATCGTCCAAAGCCTGGCGCACATCGAGGTAGGCCTTGCCCGCGGTGATGATTCCCAGACGCGGCCGGGGTGTATCGATGACCGAGCGGTCGAACGCATTCGCCCGCGCAAACGCGCGCACGGCTTCCATCTTCGGGCCGTGCAGGCGGCGCTCCTGATCAAGCGCCCAATCCATTCCGCCGATTGGCCAGCGGATATGCTGGCCTCCCGGCGGCATCTCGAAATCCTGCGGCATGGCAATCCGGATCCGCCCGGGATCCGCATCGACCGATGCGGAACTCTCCACCGTTTCGCTCAGCGCCTTGAAGCCGATCCAACAGCCGCAGTAGCGCGACAGCGCGAATCCCAGAATGCCGTAATCGAGATACTCCTGCACCGTCGCCGGATTGAGAACCGGCATCATTGCCGCGGCAAAAACCTGCTCGCTTTGATGCGGGGTGGTGGAGGATTGCGCGCCGTGATCATCGCCTGCCACGGCCAGCACACCGCCGTACCGCGAGGTGCCGGCCAGGTTTGCGTGCCGTAGCACGTCCACCGACCGATCAACTCCCGGCCCCTTGGCGTACCAGATGGCGAAGACACCATCGACCTTGGCCCCCGGAAACAACCCTACCTGTTGCGTGCCCCACACCGCCGTGGCCGCAAGATCCTCATTGAGACCCGGCTCGAAGCGAATGTCGTGAGCATCGAGCCGCTTGGCGGCCTGCCACAGCGCCGTGTCGTAGCCGCCCAGCGGCGAGCCGCGATAACCCGAGATGAAGCCGGCCGTAGCAAGGCCCGCGGCGCGGTCGCACTCGCGCTGCACCATGGGAACGCGCACAAGAGCATGGAGGCCCGAGATGTAAATACGACCGGACCGGAGGGTATACTTGTCCTCCAATGTCGCCGCTGCCAAGCCCACGCTCACCTCCGCCTCCGCTTCCGTGGATGCATGATCCAACCGGAAGCGTGGCTGCTTATAGCATGCGCGGGGATGCCGGTTTGGTGGCTCCGCCTAAGCCGGAACTATCTCGTAGGGCGGCTGCCTCTGCCCAGGAGAAAGTCCACGAAGCAGCTGGCATATTCCCGCTTCATGGTCATGAGGCCTGACTGCGCGGTCATGTCAGCACGGCCGGTGGCTGGCTTGTCGCCTCTTCGGCGCGCGGGAAAGTGATGGAGCTTGCGGGCGTTTATTGCGCCGGCACGAAACAGGCGAGCGGATTGGCTAAGCGAGATATCAGACATTTAGCCCCCCAGCGTTAGACTACCCCAACCTCAATGTGCGTTACTCGAAACGGCCCCCAAATACCCCGGCAGCGCGATCTTACCGCTTTACCGATGGTCCCAGAGAAAGGTGAAAATTTGGTCTTTTTGGCTTCAAATTTTGCATCTGCACAAATTTAAAGGACGTGTGATCATTCAGCACCAGCAGGCTTTATGACATTGTTCTGTGTATCGCGCTGCAGCATTGCTGCTCACGTACGGCATTGCACCATCTTTTTGGCACCGCAGCACAGTTTTCTCGCTGTACTATCAACGCTCTTCGTGAGATACCATTTCCAATGAGGGGATTAACGGAGGGAGGGAAGGGGAAGCGCAACAATGACGTTTGAGAATATAGCCCTCGATTCCGATCTATCCGATCTCGTGACTTCTGCATTTGAAAAATCTTGGCAGTTCGTGAGGACCGACCCCGAGCTCGCGCATAATGACATGAACGAGATGCGCGATCTGTTGTCGTGGCATATAGATCGGCTCGCGCAGAACGGAGAGCGGGATTTGTGGCGGCTCGCGAACACCGCCATAGGGCAGCTGCGGCGCGAACGCAGCGCAGTAGGAGCTATTTAGTCCCATACGCGCGGTCGCCGGCATCCCCGAGGCCAGGCACGATGAAGGCCTGCTCGTCCAGCGCGTCATCGATTGCCGCCGTCCAGATCGCGACATCAGGATGGATGCCGCGCATGCGCTCGATGCCTTGCGCCGCGCTGATCAGGCATACCAGTCGGATGTCCTTTGCTCCCCGCTCTTTCAGGCGATCAACCGCGGCCACAGCGGTGTTTGCTGTTGCCAGAATCGGTACGACGACAATGACCAGACGTTCGGCGAGATCAGACGGCGCCTTGAAATAGTACTCCACCGCAACGAGGGTCTTCGGCTCGCGATAAAGCCCGATATGCGCCACCCGCGCAGCGGGAACGAGGTCCAGCATCCCCTCGACAAAGGTCAGCCCAGCACGAAGAACAGGGGCAAAGACGAGCTTCTTGCCGGCAATCCGAAACCCGAGCATCGGCGCAAGGGGGGTCTCGATCTCCACTCTGGTCAGCGGGAGATCGCGCGTGACCTCATAGCACAGCAGCATTCCGATCTCCTTAAGGAGCTCGCGGAACGTCTTGATCGAGCGGTTCTTGTCCCTGATCAGGGTCAGCTTGTGCTGGACCAGCGGGTGGTCGACTATGGTCACGCCTTCCATGAGCGAACCAGATCGCGATGCTTCGCCCTGCTGACGCCTCAAAACTTCTCGAGCGTTCGGCCGATGGAACCCAGCAGATGCTCCGCTTTCGGCGGCTCGGGGGTATAGTAGCCTGCGGCTTTTTTCGCTGCGATCTCGACATGAGCATCGGCCGGAATGAGCTCATCCGGAATCGGCACACGCTCGACGATGTCGATGCCCTGACCGACCAGCGCGTCGTACTTCATATCGCTCATCGATACGAACCGGTCGATCCGCGTCACACCGAGCCAATGGATCACGTCGGGCATGAGCTGCTGGAAACGCGCGTCCTGGACGCCGGCCACGCACTCCGTGCGTTCGAAATAAGTCGATGCGGCGTCGCCCCCGGTTTGCCGTTTGCGCGCATTGTAAACCAGGAACTTGGTGACCTCGCCGAGCGCACGTCCCTCCTTGCGATTGTAGACGATGACCCCGAGCCCGCCGGCCTGAGCGCCGCGTGCGCATTCCTCGATGCCTTGAATCAGATAGGGACGACACGTGCAGATATCGGAGCCGAAAACGTCTGATCCATTGCACTCGTCATGCACCCGGCAGGTGATGAGCGTGCGTGGATCGTTGAGTTTGGCGATGTCGCCGAACAGATAGACCGTTGTGCCCCCGATGGGTGGCAGGAACACCTGCAGATCGAGTCTGGTCACGAGCTCGGGAAACATGCCACCGGTTTGCTCGAACAGGGCGCGACGCAGCCCCATTTCGGTCGTACCGAATCGTTCCGCAATTCCAGGCAAGTACCAGACCGGATCGACCGCGATCTTGACGACCGATATGCTGCCGTTTTCGTGTACAACCGCACCGTCGCTGGCGAGCCGCCCTGCTGCCAGGGCATCCTGCATCTCGTGAATGTCGAGCCGTGCCTTGGTGATGGCGATGGTAGGACGCGCATCCAGCCCTTCCGCGATCTCGGCAGCAAAGGTTTCGGCGACGAGATGTCCCCAGGGATCGAGCGACACGATGCGCCGCGGATGGCGCCATTGGGCGAACGGGCCGATGATCGCGGCGGGATGGGTGTCGGTGAGGTCGGGCCGCCGAATCGGATCGAGCGCGCCTGCCGAGACCGCGAGCGCGCGATAGACTGCATAGGAGCCGCCATGGCTGCCGATGACATTGCGGTCGCTCGGACGAGAGACAGTGCCGATGATGGGTCCGCGTTGACGCGCGTCGGCTGCCCCCCATTGGATCGGAAGGTGGTGCTTTGCGCCCGGATCCGGATGCGAGGTCAGCCGAATATGGTCGGGGCGATTGGAACGGGTCATGGTAGAGCCCTAAACGAAGACGGCCCGTCGATTGCGACGGGCCTGGCAAACAGCTGGAACCGGTATCACCGAAACCGTTGCCCAGCACCCATAATATAGCCACCTCGCGGTCGGATACAATCCGCCTAAGCCGCTGTTTAGGCGAATATTTTCAGGCTCACCGGCGCGCAAGGCGAAATCTCGGGTCGAGCTTGCTGCTCCTAATCCCGTCGGGCGCTTGCGCCAGATCTGCCGCCTGGCGCCACGCGGATCTCCCGCCGATGCCGCTCCATTGGAATCACGCGGTCATTGACAAGCGCAGCATCGGCAGGATCTGAAACTGGAATTGGCTCTTTGCCAGGAACGCGTCCTCGGTGAGCTCGAGAACGAAACGTTCAGCACAGCCGCTTGCCGCCAAAGCATCCACGAAAGATCGCATAAAGCGCAAGTCGATCCCTGATAGCGAGCCGCAAACGCTGCTCCAAATCATCCGCGCCGATATCGCGTGGCCCACTGCCGCGTCAAAAAAAGCTGCACCGCCCTTGGTGCCAAGCTTGGCGCGATACATGGCCGCATCCGCATTGCGCCGCAACTCTTCGTATGTGCGGCCGTGCTGCGGATGAATGCTTACATTCTTGCTTGAGATGCTTAGGGCTGTGATACGGGATGCGCCATGGCGCAAGGCGATACTGTTCTCCCGCGATACTTATTTAGTTGTTGAAAGCGAGCAGTTGCGATCTGGACCGGCATTGTCTGCCGATGACGTTTGTCCTAGACGGGTCGTGGCGGAGGGAGGGAACCGACCCGAGGTCGGTCGGCACGACGTCCGCAGGGCCGTCCGGCGAGGGCTCCCGGGCGGCCTTTTCCTTTTAGTGGGGGGCGAGTGGGGGTCCCAAAAAAGGCGCATCGTGCCCCCGCACCGCCTCGCCCCTGCTTCAAGACGCGGCGGCGGGCGCAGGACGACCCAATGGTCTGCCCCTACGAATGGTTTTTCACCCCGGAAAACGTCAAGACGGATCGCGGCAATGCGGCCATCTTCGCGCCAGATGCGAATTCCGCCCCTAATGGGGGCGCGGAGACCGTGCTCAAGACGACCGTCCAGCGCCTGTAGCCGGCCATATCGGGCAATATGAGCTCGATTGTTTCGGTTGCCGCGTTGAGCACGACATAGAGCGCAGGCTGCTCCGGCTCCAGCGGAGCAAGCAGGTAGGAAAGAAAACGTCCCTCGGGAAATTTCCAATCCTGCTCCGTCATCTCGGTGGCACGCGGCGTGAGCCACAATACGCCGAAAGAACCATCGGCTCGGCGCCCTTCGACCCACCGATGAGGCCGCAACTGTGCAAATCGCCGTCGCATCCCGGTAAGGCCGGCGATCAACGCGGTGTCGTCATCCGCCTGCCCAAGCGCGGACCAGTCCACCCATCCAGTCGGGTTGTCCTGACAATAAGCGTTGTTGTTGCCGTTCTGGCTGTTCGCCACTTCATCCCCGGCGAGCAGCAGGGGAACGCCTTGAGCCAGAAACAGGCTGGAGAGGAGGTTGCGTCGCAAAAGCTGCCGGAGCTTCAGCACCTCCGGATCGGTCGTTGGTCCTTCCACGCCGCAATTCGTGCTGTGGTTCTCATCGGAGCCGTCGCGATTGTCCTCGCCGTTCGCCTCGTTGTGCCTGTCGTTGTAGCTGACGACATCGCTGAGCGTGAAGCCGTCGTGCGCGGTGACGAAGTTCACGCTCCCCCACGGCTTGCGCCCGCGCCG
>Ga0185299_10005289_pt1 | contig 14771 bp, 9 predicted proteins | sample PaiPotPPA55metaG_FD_128002 | JGI IMG/M metagenome (GOLD analysis project Ga0185299, IMG submission 128002) | Iron sulfur acid spring bacterial and archeal communities from Banff, Canada, to study Microbial Dark Matter (Phase II) - Paint Pots PPA... ...
AATACTGGCGGCGGCACTCGCGCCAGCCGGTGCAATTCGCTGAAAGCGTGCGCACCGTGGCGGCGCTGGGATGCTCGGTACTGATGGAGATCGGCCCGCAACCGGTGCTGACCGGAGCTGCGGTACAGGTCTGGCCGGAGCACCTGGCTGCACCGCGGGCGATCGTCTCGCTGCGAAAAGGCGTTGGCGACCGGCGCCAGATCGCCGACGCGCTGGCCGCGGCCTACGTCGGCGGCCACCAACCCGATTTCGCCAGTTTGTACCGTCAGCCCAGCCGCAGCCTCGAATTGCCCACCTATCCGTTCCAGCGTCGCCGCTTTTGGCCCAAGACGTCCAACATCGCAATCGACGGTCCCGCGGTATCCGGAATCCTGGGTAGTGCAAAAGACCTCGCCTCTGGTGACTCTGTCTACACCAGCAGGTTGTCCGTCAAGTCGCAGCCGTGGCTTTCCGACCACGTCATCTATGGGACCGTTGTCGTCCCCGGTGCGACGTATGCAGCGATGGCTTTGGCCGCAGTCGGCGCCCCGGCGCGGGTGAAGGACGTCTTCTTCTACGAGCCGATCATCTTGCCCGAGAAGAGTTCTCGCGAAGTGCAGCTCATGTTGCATCCGCTCGAGGACGGCACCGGTTCGACTTTCAAGGTGCACAGCCGTCCGTACGGGGTTCGCGACGCCGAATGGTCGTTGAACGCCGAGGGCACGGTCGTCACCGGCGTCGCTGACGAACCGGTATCCGAGAACGCGGATCCAGTCGACACGGCAATCGAGCGGCTGAGCCGCATGCGTCCACAGGAGTTGTTCGAGACCTTCGCCGACTTGGAGCTGGCATGGGGGCCGACCTGGTCCGGTTCCCTGAAGTCGCTGTGGCTCGGTGACGGCGAGGCGATCGGCGATATCTCCGTCGGCGAAGAACTCGCTGAACAACTCGGAACCGAGCCGATGCACCCGGTGCTGATGGACCTGTGCACCGGAGTCGCGTTCCCGGCGTTCCCGGCACTTCTTGCGGCCGAACAAGGCGTGAACGATCTGTTCTTGCCGTTGCGGTACGGGCAAGTGACCATACGGGAACGTATGCCGCGGCGGTTCTACTGCCGCGCGACGTGGCACCCCAGCGCGCTCGACAGCGAGACTCAGGTGTTCGATCTCAATTTCGTCGATCGAGATGGCCGCCAATTGGGCGGGATTCGCGAGTTCACCGTCAAACGTGCGCCGCGAGAGGCGTTGCTGCGCGGGCTCGGGGGCGACGCCACCCGGTTGCTGTACACCCTCGGCTGGCACGAAGTGCCACCGCCCGCGGCGAGTGAGGACGCCGCAATCGCCAACGGCAGATGGCTGATCAGCGGATTCGACGAACTGGCGGTCACCGTTCCTGGCTGCATCTCCTTCGACCGCACCACCGATCCGGAGCTGCTCGGACAGTTGTTGGCACAGGCGCACCAGCGCGGCATGGGGTTCTCCGGCGTCGTCTGGCGCAGTACCGGCCGGAGCCCAGAGGAACAAAGCGCCGGCTCGGAAAGCGGGGCCGAGCGGATCGAGACCGAACTCGCCAACCTGCTGAGCGCCGTGCACACCGTGCAAGGCGGCGAGGTGAAACTGCCCCTCGGACTGTGGATCGTCACCGAGCAGGCCGTGGCATGCGAATCCGGCGAGCCCGTCGACCCGGTGCAGGCTGCACTGTGGGGGTTCGGGCGCACCGTGATCAACGAGGAGCCGGCGCTGCGCTGCCGACTCGTCGATTGCGACGGATCACCGGAGGCCGTGCACACACTGGCCAACCTGCTGGCGGCACCGGTCGACGAGCCGGAACTCGCACTGCGCCAAGGCAAGCTGTTGGCCTCGCGGTTGCTGCCATGGGCGCGCAGCGGTCATCTCACGGTGCCGCGCGGTGGCGATTACGTCTTGGCGCCCACCGAACGCGGCGCGATCGACAACTTGCGGCTGACCGAGACGGACGTGTCGCCGCCGGATGACGGCTACGTACAGGTCCGGGTGGAAGCCGCGGGTCTCAACTTCCGCGACGTGCTCAACGTGCTCGGGCTCTACCCTGGCGATCCCGGACCGATCGGCGGGGACTTCGCAGGCATCGTCACACAACTGGGTGACGGCGTCACCGGACTCGAAGTCGGCCAGCGCGTCTACGGTTTCATGCAGGGCGCCTTCTCCAGCCGGTTCAACGTGCCGGTCCAGTTGCTGGCGCCCATTCCCGACGGGGTGAGCGCGGTGGATGCGGCCACCATCCCCGCCGCGGCGCTCACCGTCCGACTCGCGTTCGACTGGGCGCAGCTGAAGCCCGGTGACCGTGTGCTCGTCCACGCCGCCAGCGGCGGCGTGGGACTGGCCGCGATCCAGATGGCACAGCAGCACGGCGCCATCGTCTTCGCGACGGCTAGCACCTACAAGCGCGCGACTCTGCGCAAGATGGGCGTGAAGTACGTCTACGACTCGCGCACAACGGATTTTGCCGACCAGATCCTCGGCGACACCGACGGCGTCGGCGTCGACGTGGTGCTCAACAGCCTGACCAACGAAGGGTTCCTCGAAGCGACTGTGCGGGCCACCGCCAAGAACGGCCGCTTCGCCGAGATCGCCAAGCGCGATATCTGGACGCACGAGCAGATGGCTGCGGCGCGTCCCGACATCGACTACGAGATCGTCGCGCTGGACGTGACCACCCTGCAGAACCCCGCGCAAATCAAGCGGTTGTTGACCGAGGTGTCGGAGGGGTTGGCGAAGGGCGAGTGGACTCCACTGCCCGCGGAGATCTACCCGCTGACGGAGGCCAGGGCAGCGTTCCGCCGCATGCAGCAAGCGCGCCACATCGGGAAGATCGTGGTGCAGATCCCGACCCCGCTGCAGCCGCGCGCCGATCGGAGCTATCTGATCACCGGCGGACTCGGTGCAATTGGTCTGCACACCGCGTCGTATCTGGCCCAACTCGGTGCCGGGGACATCGTGTTGACCAGCCGGCGTGCGCCCGACGCGGACGCGCTACGGGTAATCGAGGAGCTCACCGAGCGCTACCGGTGCCGCATCCATACCTTCGCAACCGATGTCAGCGACGAGTCCGAGGTCGAGAAACTGCTCGAACGGATTCGCGCGGAGTTGCCGCCGCTCGCCGGAGTGGCGCATGTGGCCGGCGTGCTCGATGATGCGCTGTTGTCGCAACAGTCCGTGGAACGCTTCCGAACGACGTTGGCGCCCAAGGCGTTCGGCGCCTGCCACTTGGACCGGCTGACCGAGGACGACGAGCTGGACTTCTTCATCGTGTCCTCCTCGGTGTCCAGCTTGTTCGGTTCACCAGGTCAGTCCAACTACGCGACTGCCAACGCGCTGCTCGACGGTCTGGTCGCGCAGAGAAGGGCAAGAGGCTTGCCTGCCACGGGTGTCAATTTCGGCCCCTGGGCCGAGGGTGGCATGGCCTCTTCGGAGGCCGCGCGCGCCAATATCGGTGCGCAGGGCCTGATTCCGCTGGAACCCTCGGCCGCGCTGAGCGCCCTCGCCGAGGTCGTCGCCAACGGAACCGGCCAGGCCGCCGTCATCAAGGCCAACTGGCAGCGGGCCGCGAAGGTGCTGGGCAGTTCGCGTCCACCGATTCTCGACCTCGTGTTGCCAAGCGCAGTCGGGGAGGTGACCGGTGACAATGAGTTGCTTCGTCAGCTACAGGAGATACCGGTGGCGCAGCGCGCCGGTTTCGTGACCGAGTTCCTTCAGCACGAGGTGCAGAACTTCCTGCGGCTCGCGCAACCGCCCGCCGCAACGAATCGGTTCCTCGACCTGGGTACCGATTCATTGATGGCGATCGAACTCCGCAATCGGTTGCACAGTCAGTTCGGCGGCGCGTTCACGATCAACGCGACCGCGGTATTCGACTATCCGACCATCGGGGGGCTCGCCGAGTATCTCGTCGGTCAGCTGCCCGATCACAGCCCCGCGATCCCGACGACGAGCAGCACGCTCCCGACCGCGCCCAACACCGCAGCCGCGCCGTAGCGGCGACGCGACCAGATCCAGTCGTTGAGCGCCGCCATCAACGCCCGCGTCCTGTCCGGCGCCAACAGGTAGGCCACCAGGGGCAGCTCGACGAGCGCGAACGCGACGACGTTGAACACCAGCAGCGCCCCGACCTGTGTCGAAGGGGCGGCGCCGGAAGCGACGATGACGGCAAGCACCGCCAGGTAGTCGATGGACGGCAGCGCGATCCCAAGACCCGCCACACCGGCAACCCACAGCGACGGGCCCTGCGCAAGACCTCGTGCTCGCGCAGGGATCTTGGGCATCGGCACCACCCCACTGGCCAGCACGGCGGCCATCAGCACGGCCAAGACGCCGATCGTGATCTGCACCTTGGGCAAGGTGAAGTGCGCCGACCACAGGAGACCGGGCCGAAACGCGAAGATGACGACCAGGCCAACGGCCGCCGCCATCGCGAAACCACCTGACAGGAAGGCGAGCAATTGCAGAATCGGCCTTGGCCGGTTGAGCATCAGCACCGCCATCCCGATGCGGAACGGTTCCATGCTGACGGCGATGGCCATCACCAGGATGGTGATCCACATACCGCCTAAGCGTCCAAATAGAAGGACGGCTGCGGCATGGCCGTCAGGTTACCGTATCTCACAAGACCGTTGACGCGCGACGTAAATAACGTGATACTCGCACCATGGGCACCCCGACACAGACGTCGGTCGCCGACGATGCTGAGATCGTTCGCCGCATCCTCGCGCACATCGACGCAGGCACGACCGATCAGGGCGACGATTGGCGGGAGCCAGTCGAGAACTATGTGAATCCAATCCGATTCACCGCCGAACTCGAGACGCTGCGCTCGTATCCGAGCGTCTACCTGCCGTCCGCCGCGATCCCGAATGCGGGCGACCATGCCGAGCGCGTCAGCCTCGGCGTGCCGCTATTCGCCGTCCGCGACCGCGACGGCCGGGCGCGGGTGTTCCGCAACGCGTGCCGACACCGCGGGATGGCCCTCGTCGAAGGGCAGGGCTGCGGCCACGCGTTGGTGTGTGGCTACCATGGCTGGACCTATCGCCTCGACGGCTCGCTCTCGCATGTCCCCCATGCCGAGGCCTTCCCTGCTCTGGACATGCCCACCCGAGGGCTGGTCGAAGTCGACGGCCGCGAAGTGGACGGCCTCATCGTCATCGGCCCGCTGACGGATTCCCGCCGGCAGGAAACGGATGCCGCGATGACAGCCCTTGCCGACGGCAGCCCGTGGCGCGACAAGCTGCTGCCCGCCAACCGTCTGGTAGCGATCACTTGCACTCTGCGCGCCATGAACTGGAAAGTGCTCGTCGAGCAGTTCCTCGAGGGCTACCACATCCGCTCAACGCACAAAGACACCTTCTACCCGCTTCAGTACGACGACCTCAACGTGGTGGAGGCGTTCGGCCCAAATACCCGAATCACGTTCCCGTACCGCAACATTGAGCGCCTGCGTGACCGCCCCGAATCGACATGGTCGACCGACCATCGGGTCACCTATGTGTATCACTTGTTCCCGAACGTCATGTTGGTGACGTTCCCCGATCAGGTGCTGCTGGTCGTCATCGAGCCGGTCGACGTCGACCACTCCACCGTCACGGTCTACGCTATGGTCACGCCCAAGGTGGCCGAGAACATCTCGCTCAATCCCGATGGCGTCGAAGGCGCGCGCAGCCTGCTGGACGCGGGCGCGTCGGAGGACAACGAAATGTCGCAAGGCGTACAGCGGGGCCTGCGCGCAGGGGCGAACACGTTCGTGGAGTTCGGCAGGCACGAAAGCGCGATCGGCCGGTTCCACGCCACCCTCGACGAGCGGCTGGCGAGCACCTTGTGAGCGACTCGTGGTTACCCGATGGTCGGATAGCGTTCGCCTGCCGATCGCCTGCCGGTGGTAATCACTCTGCCACGCTTGGTCCCGACGAAAGGGTCTGCTGTGAGCGATAATTCGCGTGCATACAACAGTGTCTGGCAATTGCGGGGCGATGCATGGTGCCGGTTGGACGAGGCCGCTGACCGGCTCACCCGGCCGACCACCGACGGTGGGCTGAAGGAGCGTTACGTCGCGATCTGTCAGGACCTGCTGACCCAGCTGACGCCGCTCGAACCGTACTGGGCCTATCCGGGGTCGCCGCAGTTCGCCAGGGTTCAGCGCATGTTCGCCGCGGGCAGCTACGACAAATTCGCGCATGCTGTCGCCCGGATCAACCGCGCGCTGACCACGGAGTCATACCGCACCGGCGACATCGAACACGCCGGCCTCGACGACAACGACATGTTCCCGGCCGATCCGCGCCAGCTCGAGCAGCAATCGGCCACCACACACGACCAGCTGTATTTCGAGGTGCTGGTCGTCGAGTCGATGACCGAGGCCCAGGAGCGCGCGCTGCGCAGGGACGTGCGCAGCTGGCGGCGTCCCGATGACGAGTTCGTCTACGAGCTGGTGGTGGTGGCATCCGGTGACGAGGCGCTGATAGCCGCCCGGCTCAACGTCAACCTGCAGGCGGTGGTGATCCGGCGGCGCTTCTCCCACCAGTCGACGCGCGACCTGTCAACGCTGGCCGAGTTCGTCGACACCAAGATCTCCCACGAGCTCGAAGACCACAAATCCCCCGACGACCGGGCGCAGATTCTGGCGATGTCGCTGGCGAAGCTGCGGCCCGAGCTCGACCTGTATCTGATGACCGAGATCGAGGTCGAGGAAATCGCAGGCCGGCTCGGCCAGCACTTCCGCCGGGTGTTCCACGCCCGCGAGGGGATGCTCGAACTGCACTTGTCGATTTTGCACGGCGTGGCGGAGCGCTACCGCACCCCGTTCTTCAGCGCGCTCAAGCAATACAGCCACCGGCCGACCGGTGTCTTTCATGCGCTGCCGATCTCGCAGGGCAAGTCGATCGTCAACTCGCACTGGATCAAGGACATGGTCGGCTTCTACGGCCTCGACGTGTTCATGGCCGAGACGTCGGCCACCTGCGGTGGGCTCGACTCGCTGCTCGAGCCGACCGGCCCACTGCGCGAAGCCCAGCAGCTGGCCGCCGAGGCGTACGGCTCGCGGCACACGTACTTCGTCACCAACGGGACCTCGACGGCCAACAAGATCGTCACGCAGTCGTTGGTCGCACCCGGCGACATCGTCCTGCTGGACCGCAACTGTCACCAATCGCATCACTACGGCATGATGCTGGCCGGCGCGCAGGTCATCTATCTGGAGGCCTATCCGCTCCCCGACTACTCGATGTACGGTGCGGTTCCGCTGCGTGAGATCAAGTCAAGGCTGCTGGCGCTCAAGCGCGCAGGCAAGCTGGACCGCGTCAAGATGATGTCGCTGACGAACTGCACGTTCGACGGCATCGTCTACGACGTGCAGCGCGTGATGGAGGAATGCCTGGCCATCAAGCCGGATCTGGTGTTCCTCTGGGACGAGGCGTGGTTCGCGTTCGCCCGCTTCCACCCGGTGTACCGCGATCGGACCGCGATGACCGCGGCCAAGTCACTGCGCGAAAAGCTGGCAGATCCCGAGTATGCACGCGGGTATGAGGCGCAGTGGACGGCCGATGCCAATCGCCCCCCCAGCGACGACGAGCTACTCAACCGCAGGCTTACTCCTGACCCGGCCAAGGCCCACGTCCGGGTCTACGCCACGCAGTCGACGCACAAGACGCTGACGTCGCTGCGGCAGGGGTCGATGATCCACGTCTACGACCAGGACTTCGACCAGAAGGTGGCCGAGCCGTTCCACGAGGCCTACATGGCGCACACCTCGACGTCGCCGAACTACCAGATCCTCGCGTCGCTCGACCTTGGCCGCAGACAAGTCGCGCTGGAAGGCGTTGAGCTGGTGCAGCGGCAGATCGAGAACGCCATGCAACTGCGGGACGCGATCGACAACCACCCGCTGCTCAGCCGCTACATGGAGTGCCTGCGGACGTCGGATCTCATTCCCGACGAGTTTCGGCCCTCGGGTATCGCCCAACCGCTGCGGTCTGGCCTGCGCAACATGATGGCGGCCTGGAACGACGACGAGTTCGTGCTCGATCCGTCGCGAATCACGTTGTCTATCGGCCGAACTGGATACGACGGGGACACGTTCAAGCGCGAGCAGTTGATGGACCGTCATGGCGTGCAGATCAACAAGACCTCACGCAACACCGTGTTGTTCATGACGAACATCGGCACCACCCGCAGCTCGGTGGCGTTCCTGGTGGAGGTGCTGGTCAAGATCGCAAGGGAGCTCGACGAAGACATTTCGGATATGGGGCTCGGGGAGCGCAGCCGGTTCGAGCAGAAGGTGCGCCGACTGACGGCCCGCGCCGCGGTACAGCCAGACTTCAGCGGCTTTCACCCGGTGTTCCGCGATCACAGCGGCGACGAGGACAGCCCGGAAGGCGATGTCCGGCGCGCGTTCTACCTGTCCTATGACGACACCAACTGCGAATACCTCACCGGCGAGGAGATCGAAGCAAAGCTGGACACCGGCATCGACGTGGTCTCGGCAACGTTCGTGACGCCCTATCCACCCGGCTTTCCGGTGCTGGTGCCGGGGCAGGTGGTCAGCCGTCAGATCCTGGCATTCATCCGCGATCTCGACACGCCCGAGATCCACGGGTACAAGCCCGACTTCGGGTATCGGGTGTACACCGAGAAGGCCATCGAGATGTGCCGACCTGCCGACGCACCGATCGGAAATGGTCACCGGCGGCTTGCCGCCGAATCACCGGAGCCGGTGGCCACGGCGGAGGAGAGCCAGGCCTCCGGCCGGAAAGCAGGTGCGAAGCGGCCCTTGAAGCCGCCGGAGCCGGCTACCGCGCCGGCGGAGCACTAGCCGGCGGTAGCGCCGAGCCCGTCGAGCGCACGCTTGGCGTTGCGTTCAACCAGCAACGGGATGAAATCGCGCACCGGTCTGTCCTGGAATCTGGCGTGCGTTTCGAGGACGACGCGTGCCACGGTGGACTGCGCAATCGCGGGATAACGGTTGGTGAGACGCTCGACCAACTGGTCGATGACCGTCTGTTCGCTCAACTCGATCACACCTAAAGTTTTACCCGCGTTCACCTGGCCGTCAACTTGGACAGCCGACGATATCCTCGGTCGGTGGCGTCGGCTTTCCTTCATTTCCAATCTGATGCGAACTATTCTTATCTCGGCATATGTTGGAGGAGTTGATCGGCGATGCGAGCATCAAAAGCCAAGGCCGGCTCGGGTTGTACCTGCCATTGCGGCGCCTGCAAAGGCGGCCATCACTGCGGTAACCCGCCCAACTGCAACATCAAAAGGTAGCCGCAGGTTCGGTGTCCCTGGGTGTACATCGAAAGTGTCCACCCCGCGAGCGACAAGTCGCACGGCGCGGGAGTTGTCGCTGGCTAGGCGGACACTTTTCGCTATCGGTGCCGGCTAGGCGATTGACAGGGCGATGCCGTCAAGGATGTCGTGCTCGCTGACCACGAGCTCGTCGATGCCCGCCAGGTCGCCCAGCGCATGCGCGAGTTCCTCGACGATGATGGCGCCTCCGCCGATAACGTCGACACGGCCCTCGTGCATCGGTCCGAGGGCGGCGCGCTGCTGACGCGTCATCGCGATCAACTCATCGCACACCGGCAACAGGTCACCGAACGCCACCCTGGAAAGGTGGATCGCATCCGGGTCGTAGGTCGTCATCTGCTGCGCGAGCGCCGACAGCGTGGTCATCGTGCCTGCCACCCCGACCCAGGTGCGGGCCCGCTCGACGGGCACCACCCGCAGTGCGTCTCCGAGCCCCTCGCGCACCACATCCCGCGCAGCCGCGATCTGGGCGGGACTCGGCGGATCGGAGTGCAGGCACCGCTCGGTCAGTCGCACGCACCCGATGTCGGCGGAGAAGCTCGCCTCGACGTCACGCTCGCCCAGCACCACTTCGGTCGAACCGCCGCCGAGGTCGACGACAACGAAAGGGGCTGAGGAGGCGTCTAATTCGCCGACAGCCCCGCTGAACGACAAGGCCGCCTCCTCCGTGCCGGTGATCACCTCCGCGACGGCACCGGGAACCACTTCACCCAACACGTCGGCCGTCATCGCGAAGAACACGTCGCGGTTGGCGGCGTCCCTGGCGGCCGATGTCGCCACCATCCGCACCTTGGACACCGCAAAACTGCGCAGCAGCTCGGCATAATCGATCAATGCCGTTTTCGTGCGCGCCAGCGCATTCGCGGCGAATTGCCCTGTGGCGTCGACACCTTGGCCCAACCGCACGATCCGCATCTCGCGGTGCACGTCCTGCAATCCGCCGTCAACGGCGTCGGCGATCAGGAGTCTGATCGAGTTGGTGCCGCAGTCGATCGCCGCCACCCGATTCAGGTCCATCTGTCCTTCTCCAGGATGCCCGCCATCGCCGGCTCGTCAGCCAACACCGCCAGCGCTTGGTCGCCGAACGGATTCACGCCAGGACCCTTCGCCAGCGAGTGCGCGATCAGAACATGTAGACACTTGACCCGCTCGGGCATGCCGCCACCGGAAAACGTCGTGCCGAGCGGCTCGATCTCATCACGCTCGGCGAGGTAGGACTCGTGCGCCCGCCGGTACGCGACGGCCAGCTGCGGATCCTCTTGCAGCCGCTCGGTCATCTCGCGCATCAGGCCTGCGGACTCAAGCCTGCTGGCCGCCACCGTCAGCACCGGGTGGGTCAGGTAGTACAACGTCGGAAACGGCGTTCCGTCAAGCAGTCTCGGCGCCGTCTTGACCACGCCGGGCTCGCCGTTCGGACACCGGTAGGCGATCTCCAGCACGCCGCGGGGCTCGCGGCCCAGTTGCCGGGCGACGGCGTCCAGATCGGCAGGCTCAACCACCGGGAGGGGGCGCACTGGGTGGAGCGGTCGTCGGAGGCGGCGGAGCTGGCGGCGCGTCGGGCGCGATGGTCGGCGAAACACCATGCGGCGCATCGGCGATGGTGTGCCACAGCGACGTGTACCAGGGCTGGTCGGTATGTGCCGCCGCCGGCTCAGCTCCTGGTGTACCCGGCGCCGCACTGTTGGCGGGGAGCTGTACCTGATACGGAATGTCACCTGGCTTCACGAATCCGAGCCGCTCGCGGGCCTGCGCCGCGATGAACACGGGGTCGGCGAGTTTGACCTTCTGCTCTTCAAGATCCGCGATCTGCGTGCGCAGTTGCGCCTCGGTGGCCTGCAACTGCTTCATCTCGGTGCGCTGCGCGAAGTAGGTGCGCACCGGGCCCGCGATGGTCAGGGTGAGCACGCAGACAACCGCGGCGAGAATCGCGGCCCGCCGGGCCGCCGAGCCGAATCGCTGCTCTGACTGCTGCTCCGCCGACGCGACAATGGCTTCGCGGATGGTTTCCTTCGGCTCGGCCTGCGGCGCCGGCTTCGTCTCGATCGCGCGCGGCTGGCGGCGGGCAGGCGCTGCCCCACGCGGCTTGGCCGGTCGAGAAGCCGGGGACCGCCGCTTCGGATCGGGCCGTTTCGCCTCGGGCACGGGTTATTTGGCCTCGCCGTCTGCTCTTCGCGCAAGCGGCTCATCGCCCGGCGAGAAGCGCGGGAAGGCCAGGTCACCTGCGTAGCGGGCGGCGTCGCCGAGGGTCTCCTCGATACGCAGCAGCTGGTTGTACTTGGCGACGCGCTCGCTGCGCGCCGGCGCACCGGTCTTGATCTGGCCGCTGCCGACCGCGACCGCGAGGTCGGCGATCGTGGTGTCCTCGGTCTCGCCGCTGCGGTGGCTCATCATGGTGCGGTAGCCGCTGTTGTGGGCCAGCGCCACGGCGTCCAGCGTCTCGGTGAGCGTGCCGATCTGGTTCACCTTCACCAACAGGGCGTTGGCCGCGCCACGTTCGATGCCCTCCTCCAGCCGCTCCGGGTTGGTGACGAACAAGTCGTCGCCGACGAGCTGGACGCGGTCGCCGATCGCCGTCGTCAGTGCCACCCAGCCGTCCCAGTCGTCCTCCGAGAGCGGGTCCTCGATCGACACCAGCGGGTACGAGTCGATCAGCCCTGCGTAGAAGTCGGACATCTGCCCGGCCGTGCGGGTCTCCTTCTCGAAGCGGTAACCCGTTCCCTCGGTGAAGAATTCGGTGGCGGCGACGTCGAGCGCCAGCGCGACGTCGGAGCCCGGCTTGAAGCCCGTCGCCTCGATGGCACTCAGGATCAGGTCCAGTGCGGCCTTGGTTCCTGCCACGTCGGGCGCGAACCCGCCCTCGTCGCCGAGGCCGGTGGCCAGACCCTGCTTCTTGAGCACTGACTTCAGCGAGTGGTACACCTCGGCGCCCCAGCGCAGTGCCTCCTTGAAGCTGGGCGCACCGATCGGCGCGATCATGAACTCCTGGACGTCGACGCCGGTGTCGGCGTGTGCGCCACCGTTGACGATGTTGAACATCGGCACCGGCAGGATGTGTGCATTGGGCCCGCCGACGTAGCGGAACAGCGGCAGCCCCGTCGAGTCCGCCGCGGCCTTGGCAACCGCGAGCGACACCCCGAGGATTGCGTTGGCCCCCAGTCGCGACTTGTCCGGCGTGCCGTCGAGGTCGACCAGCGCCTGGTCGACCAGCCGCTGGTCGTCGGCGCTCAGCCCGATGACGGCGGGCGCGATCTCGTCCAGCACGGCCTGCACCGCTTTGTCGACACCCTTGCCGCCGTAGCGACTACCGCCGTCGCGCAGTTCCACCGCCTCGTGCTCGCCGGTCGACGCGCCCGACGGCACCGCGGCACGGGAGAACGTGCCGTCCAGCAGGGCCACTTCGACCTCGACCGTCGGGTTGCCACGGGAGTCGAGGATCTCGCGGGCTCCGACCTGCTCGATGATGGGCACTGGCTTCTCCTTGGTCATGGGGCCTGACGGAGTTGAGCCTAGAGCGTGCACCGGCCCGCGGCGTGTTCAGAGGGGGTGTCCCGCGGCGTAGGCCGTCGCCCAGTCCCGCACCGTGCGGGCGTACTGGTCGGAATGGTTGTAGGCGCGCAGCGCGTCCATCCAGCCGCGCGGGGAGGCAAGGTTCTTCCCGCGCCAGCACAGATAGCCTGCCGCCGACAACGCCGCGTCGTCGAAGTTGTCCGGGCTGATGATGCCGTCGTTGTGGGCGTCCACGCCGTAGAGCTTCCAGGTCTCGGGGATGAACTGCATTGGCCCCATCGCCCGTGCGTAATCCGGGTCGCGGTCGGGGTCGCCGCCGTCGGTCTCGACGATCTGCATGTTGCCGTTGCTGCCGTCGAGGCGCACACCGCGGATCGGCGGCGTGACGTCGCCGTTCGGTGCGATGACCGCACCGCCGTAGGTGCCGTTGTGGCTCTCCACCTCCCCGATACCGGCCAGCGTCGTCCAGGTCAGATGGCAGTCGGGGTTCTCCACCTGCGCGACGCGTGCGGCGTAGGCATAGGCCTCCAGCGCGATGACCGGCATGTCGAGGGCAGGCGCGCGCTCAGCCGCCCATTCGTGCAGCTGATCGGCGGGCCTGCCCTTGGCGTGGGTGTCGACCTTGGGCACCGGATCGCCCGCGGGCGGCGGCACACCGTCGGGAATCGGGTTACCCAGTTGCCACGAGCAGCTCGAAGCCAAGAGCAGCACTGTCGCGCCGATCACGGCGACAGCCCGCAGCCAACGCACTGGCGACACCGGACTCCCTCAAACCCACTCTGGTCGTTGTCCAATCGTCGCATGCCGCGAGCGACTACAGACCCAGCCGGTGCCACCTCGACGAAGGTGTACCCTCACTCTGCGAAATTGACTAAGGTGAGGCACACCTTGTTTTGTTTTGGCTAGCCAAAGCAAATCTCGGGTAGTACGCCGCAACGATCGATTGGGGAACGGGTGCAGGGCATCTTCGTTGGCACCTTCCTGATCGGTTTGCGGGAGGGTCTGGAGGCCACCCTCATCGTCAGCATCGTCGCCGCCTTTCTCAAGCGCAACGGCAAATCAGTGCGCCCCATGCTGGTCGGCGTCGCTCTCGCCGTCGCCATCAGCGTTGCCGTCGGCGTTGCGCTAAATCTGTTGTCCGACAACCTGCCTCAGCGACAGCAGGAAATGCTGGAGACGGTCATCGGCGCGATCGCCGTGGTGTTCGTGACGACGATGATCATCTGGATGAATCGCAACGCGTCGGCGCTCAAGGGCGAACTAGAACGGGAGGCGCAGCAGGCGATCAACGCCGGCGGCTCGCTGGCGCTGGCCACCATGGCGTTTCTCGCCGTGCTCAAGGAGGGCTTCGAAACCGCCGTTTTCCTGCTGGCGGCCGCCCAGACGTCCGGCGCCGGCCGTGGGTGGGGGGTGCTTGGCGGCGCGGTCGGCATCGCAGTGGCCATCGCCATCGGCGTCGGCATCTTCTATGGCGGGCTCAAGCTGAACTTGGCCCGATTCTTTCGCATCACCGGGGTCTTCCTGGTATTGATCGCGGCTGGCCTGGTGATGAGCGGCCTGCGCACGGCGCACGAGGCGGGCTGGGTGACCATCGGGCAGCAGCGCGTCTTCGACTTCTCCGGATGGATGCCGACGCGATCCGTTCTGGGCGCCCTTATCACCGGAATGTTCGGGATACCGACCGATCCGCGCCTCGTCGAGGTCCTCGGATGGGTGCTCTACGCCGTCCCGGTGCTGATCGTCTTCCTCTGGCCGGCGCGGCTGGCGGCCGCGCCGCGTGCTCGTCGCGGGCTGTTGCTCGCGGCCGCCGCCGCGCTTGGCGTCGGCGCCGTCACCCTTGCCGTGTTTGTTCCACGTGGCGGCGAACTGCCGGGGCCGACTCGCGTCGCGACCGGAGCCGACGGACACCACGTTTCGGTGACGGTGCGCGCCGAGGGCAACACCCGGCTGCTT
>Ga0185299_10005293_pt1 | contig 14750 bp, 9 predicted proteins | sample PaiPotPPA55metaG_FD_128002 | JGI IMG/M metagenome (GOLD analysis project Ga0185299, IMG submission 128002) | Iron sulfur acid spring bacterial and archeal communities from Banff, Canada, to study Microbial Dark Matter (Phase II) - Paint Pots PPA... ...
GAAGGAATGCTTCGCGACGGATTGTTCACCCGCTTCCCTAAGCCTGATGTAGCTGTGGCTCTGCACGTGGGTAACGAACTGCCGGCGGGAATGGTCTCGATCACTCCCGGCGTTTACAACACCAACGCGGATTCCGTGCGCCTTACGATTTACGGCAAAGGCGGCCACGGCTCCGCCCCGCACACGGCAATCGACCCCATCGTGATCGCGGCGCGGACGATTCTTGCGTTGCAGACCATAGTGTCCCGGGAAGTCAAACCCGGCGAAATGGCGGTGGTGACGGTTGGATACATCCAAGCCGGAACCAAGAACAACATTATCCCGGATCATGCGGAAATGGGATTGACTGTCCGGACCTTTAAACAGGACGTCCGCAAGCAGATTCTTGCGGCCATCACTCGCATTGCCAAGGCAGAGGCCGCCGCAGCCGGCGCTCCGCGAGAACCGTTGGTGGAACGTTACGAAGGCACGGACCTGGTCTACAACAATCCGGCCCTCGCTGAAAGGCTCAGAACGCCCCTCGAAGCCGCCCTCGGTAAAGATAAAGTCGTAACTGCCGAGCCCATCACGCCTTCGGAGGATTTTTCTTACTTCATCGAGCAGGGAGTTCCCGGTTTCTATTTCAGCCTCGGCGGCGCCGATCCCGAAGAGTTCGCGCGAGCCAAGGCCGCGCGAACGACCCTCCCGTCAAATCACTCCCCGCGGTTCGCTCCCGACTTGGATCCCGCGCTGCACGCGGGAATCATCGCCGAAGTCGCAGTGGTGCGGAATCTGCTGAATTCGTCGCCGGAGGAGTTGCATAGGTTAACTGCGGCGCAGCCGACTCAATGAAAGAGATGCGGAGTGGTAACATTGAACCGAAGTCCAACGATGCGAAATCCGCGGAAATTCAGTTATCGAACGAGACGCGGAGGGTTACTACGTCGGAACGGTTCCAACCCTTCAAGGGATGTCACACCCGGGCAAAAACCCTCGACGCGCCGATGAAACGAATGCGCGAAGCGGTCGCATTGTGTCTGGAAAGCGAAGACGGCAACCCCAGCGCTGGAACGGAATTCAGCAAATTTCTGTATGACCCGCTAACCTCTACACCGCAACCGTCACTGACGTCTCCGTTCGCGTGACCGGCCGGTACAACGTGTCACGCTCGATCGGCACCCGCCCGGCGGCGCGGATCAGTCGCTCCAGTTCTTCGCGGCGCATGCCCTGCGGAGTGGTGGCTCCGGCGTCGTGGTAAATCTTCTCTTCGATCACTGTCCCATCCATATCGTCGGCGCCGAAACGCAACGAAATCTGCGCGATCTTCGCGGTCATCATCTGCCAGTACGATTTGATGTGCGGGAAGTTATCGAGCACCAGTCGGCTCACTGCGATCTGCTTAATGTCGAGCATACCCGTGGTTTTCGGCAGATGCTGCAACGGCGTATTGTCGGGATGGAAGGCCAGCGGGATAAAAGTCTGAAAACCGCCAGTCTCATCCTGCAGCGCGCGCAGTTTCAACAGATGGTCGACGCGGTCTTCATCGTTCTCGACGTGCCCGTAGAGCATGGTCGCATTCGACTTCAGTCCGATCTGGTGCGCCAGCTTGGCAGTTTCCAGCCATTGGCTGCCATCAATTTTGTGGTCGCAAATAATGTGGCGCACGCGGTCGGCAAAAATCTCAGCCCCGCCGCCAGGCAAAGAATCCACCCCTGAAGCTTTCAGTTGTTGCAGCGTCTCGCGGATCGACAGCTTGGCCCGCTTCGATAAATACGCTACCTCGACCATGGTGAACGCCTTGAGATGCACTTGCGGAAAGCGCTGCTTCAGGCCTGAGCACAAATCGAGAAAGTATTGAAACGGCAGGTCGGGATGCAATCCGCCTACGATGTGAAATTCCGTGACCGCTTCTGAGTATCCAGAAGCGGCAGTTTCAAATGCCTCTTCGAGCGCCATGGTGTAAGCGCCGGGCGAGTCCTTTTTCCGTCCAAAGGCGCACAAGCGGCACGCCGCCACGCAAACATTCGTCGGATTGATGTGCCGGTTGACGTTGAAGTATGTCTTGTCACCGTGCCTGCGCTCGCGCACGGAGTTGGCCATCCAGCCCAGCGCGAGAATATCCCCGGTGCGATACAGAGCGAGGGCATCTTCGGAATCAAGCCGCTCGCCGGTAAGCACTTTTTCATGAATCGGCACGAGACGAAGATCGTCAGTCTGGAATGTATGGGCTAAGTCCGTGACAGACATCTCTTTAATGATATCGCAGGACGGTGCCGAAGACCACGATTCATCGCCAGGAGAACTGATTCCGCGGATACCCCCGATTCCCTGGATCTGGCGAGGATTTCCTGTCTACCAGCGGTCCTAAAACTGCATCTACATACTAGATACACATTTCTGCGCGCCTTCCTCGCAAATTGCAAAACGAAGGAGATTGCCCGTGAAAAACTTTTTTCCTGCCGCTTTCCTAACCGGAGCGTTGCTCTGTGCGGCGTCGTTCGCTCAAAACGCGCCGTCCGCCCCGAGCGCTCCGCCGTCACAGCCCGACGCGCAACCAGCCCCTAACGCGTCGCCCCAGCCCGCTGCACCGCAATCTCAGCAGGCAACCGAATCCACTGCCACCCCCACCGCGACGAATCAGACCGCAGGGCAGCATCGAATTGCACCGGGCAGCGTAATCCCTGTGCAGTTGACCAAGACGATCGATGCCAAGAAGGCCAAGCCCGGGGACGAAGTAGTGGCCAAAGTCACCATGGATCTGAAAACGACTAGTGGCGAAGTGATGATTCCCAAGGACACGAAAGTGATGGGACGGGTGACCGAGGCGCAAGCCCGAAACAAAGAACAGAAAGAATCTCAAGTCAGCATCGCTTTTGACCGTGCCATCTTGAAGGACGGAGAAATGTCGTTGCCGATGTCGATTCAAGCGGTGATCGCTCCTCCCAGCAACAATGCGAATAACGGAGGCGGAGTCGATCAGACCACTCCTGCAAGCACCGGGGCCAACACGACATCACCCATGGGCAGCGGGCATAGCCCGACAGGTGGCGGGGCCGCGCAACCCCAGCCTCGGCCTCTCCCGACCGGTGGCACTGACGCTCAGTCGCAAAGTGGCCCGTACCCGGCTATCAACGGCAACACGCAGGGTGTCGTAGGAATCTCGAATCTGAAGCTGGAGCGGTCACCGAATGCAACCCAGGGATCGGTGTTGAGTTCGGAGACAAACAACGTCAAAGTAGAAAGCGGCACGATGCTGCTACTAAGGGTCAACCAATAATCCTCAATCGTTTTTACCACAGAGGCACGGAGACACAGAGAAGAACAAATCAAGGAAATTTATTTCTCGGCGGTCTCTGTAGTGAATATGTGGGGTTCTGATTTGTGTGGAGCGGGCACTCTTGCCCGCTGGGCTTTTGCCGCTGCAAGCAAGCGGGCAGGAGTGCCCGCTCCACACAAGCCACGCAGCCGTTATTTCCGCAGCAGCAAATCTCCCGCGACAAACACAAAGAACAGGAAGGAGATGATACCGTTCATCGTAAAGAATGCGGCATTGAGTTTCGATAAATCATTAGGCCGCACTAAAGAATGTTCGTAGAGCAGCAGTAAAATGACCGCCAGCACGCCACACGCCGCCAACTTCCCCATCCCGAAGGCGATCAGCAGCGCAATCAGCAGGCCGACCATCACCACATGAAAGCCGCGCGCGATCCAAAGCGCGCTCCGAATTCCGAGATGTCGCGGTATGGAGTGCAGTCCGCTTTGCCGGTCGAAATCGAAATCCTGGCAGGCGTAAAGAACATCGAAGCCGCCCACCCAGAAAGTCACGGCCGCCGTGAGCAACAGGATGCGCGGATCGAGCGAGCCCCGCACCGCGATCCACGCCGCCGCTGGCGCAATGCCGAGCGCGAATCCCAGCACCAGATGCGACCAGCGCGTCACCCGCTTCGTGTAAGAGTAAAGCAGCAGCACGGACAGCGCGACCGGAGAAAGCTCCAGTGCGAGCCGATTCAGTTGGCTCGCGGCCAGAATGAAGATGGCGCTGGAAACGACGACGAAGGTAGCCACGAACCCAGGTGTCAGGTGCCCTGCGGGCAAAGCGCGAGTGCTGGTGCGCGGGTTGGCGGCATCGATGGCAGAGTCGGCCCATCGGTTAAATGCCATCGCGGCGGACCGCGCCGCAATCATGGCCACCACGATCCACACCAATTGATGTGCCGTAGGCACTCCGCCGGCTGCAAGCATCGCCCCGCACAGCGCAAACGGGAGCGCGAACACCGAGTGCTCCCACTTAATCATCTCCAGGGTGACGCGCAGGTTGCGCAGGACAGGCACGAGTAAATTGTAATTCACGGTCTGGGGTAACAGGTCTGAGGTCTGAGGATTGAGGTCGGTCGAAATCTCATCGAGGATCAATCCTAAGTGGCGGAGGCCGACGCCTAATCCGAAACCAGCGGAACAAACCGGCAGAGTTCATGCCACGCAGTTCTTGGCTGGCCGCTTTCCATGCGAATCAGCTGCAGCTGCTGAGAATCGGCCGGACCCACGGGGATAATCATGCGCCCACCCTCTGCCAATTGTTCGAGCAATGCGCGGGGAACTTCGGCGGCCGCAGCAGAGACAATGATCGCATCGTAAGGCGCACCTGCGGCAAAGCCATGGCTTCCATCGCCCACGATCACTCTGACATTGGTATAGCCAAGACGTCCGAGTAACTCTCGCCCCGCATCCGCCAGCGCGGCGTGCCGCTCCACCGAGAAAACCTGCGCCTTCAGTTCCGCGAGCAGCGCCGTCACATAACCTGACCCGGTGCCAACCTCGAGTACTCGCTCGCCGGGCGAAAGCGAAACAGCCTCCAACATCCGCGCCACAATGTAAGGCTGAGAAATCGTCTGCCCTTCGCCAATCGGCAAAGGATGATCTTCGTACACCTGATCGCGATACCGCTCCGGCGCGAACTCGTGACGGGGCACACGCGACATGGCGTCAAGCACACGTTCGTCGCTAACGCCGCGCGCCCGCAGTTGCGAGTCGACCATGCGCAGTCGCAAATTCGAAAATGTGGCGCTTTCTCCAGAGGAATCCATAGGGAGTTTCGGGACATGCATCCCGTCAGCGAAATTCTATTTCTTACGTTGTCGAACGCGGATATCGAAGCTGACCACGCCGTTCTGATCGCGCGTGCCCACCACCGAAATACTTCGGTTGACGTAATATTCGCCCTGAATAATTTGCTGCGAACTCTGCGAAACGTTGGTGCTGTACGTGAGCGAGATATTGTTGGCGAACTGTTGTTCGATCGTCACCTGCGGGCCGCGCGCCGTAGGGTTCGTTTCCGTGGTCAGTCCCTGGGGATCGATCTTGATCCGGCTGACTCCGAACAGCTTTTGCATGCGGCTGCTCACCGTCGAGTTGATGGCCTGGTTGATGATCAGGTTGCTGGCCTCGTCGGTGAACACGCCCTGCCCCGATTGCCGCTGCAACTGTTCCGACTCCTCGCTGGTGCGGCCCAGCGCCAGCAGCGCGATGATATCCGACTTGGGAAGAGGCGGCTCTGAACGGTAGTTGACGGCTAATCGCTCCGGCGTCCCGGTAACCGTAACGTCAAGATCGTAATTGCGTACATGAGTCGTGGCCTCCAGGTTGAGCTGCGGTTCAATAGCCACGGGATTCGCAAATGTTATATCGCCGCGTTCCAGCCGGAACTTGATGCCGTTGAAGGTAGCGTCCCCCTCCAGAATGTCAGCCCGGCCCAGAACGCTGGGACGCGCCGCCGACCCACGAAGCCGTAAATCCGCATCGCCGGATAATCGCGCGACCGCCGTCTTCATCTGTAGTTCGGGCGCGGTATGTACTGCCACATCCAGCTTCACGTTGTAGAGCGGGGAGTTGGCCGGTGTAATTGCCGCCGCTTGCCGGCTTCGCTCCAGGTACGAACCGAAATCAAAACCCGGCGTCACCGCCAGCTTCGTGACCATGACATCCCCGGAAACCAAAGAAGCAGACCGGTTCCCCACCCAGTGCAGCTCCGCGGTCGCCGTCGAGCTGACCCCCGGCGGATAGCGCAGCCGCACATCCTTCCCTATCGCCGTAAGGTTGAAATTGAGCTGCCGGTTGTAATTTGTAACGTCGCCTTTCAAGTCCAGCGTCCCGCCGCCGGTTCGAGCCGCGAGCTGATCGATGTGAATACGCTCCCGGGTGAACGACAGTGCGCCATTCATCTCGCTCAGACCGCTGGGCAGCCCCGCATAATTGGCTGCGCCGTTTTTGACCTCAATGCTGCCTTGCGGCAGCGGGTCGCTCAGCGTACCTCCGAGTGTCATATGGATCGTCGTCAGTCCCGAAGCGCTGAGATCCGGAACCATACTGCCGAGAAATTTCAAATCGATTTGTCCGTCGGCCGAGAGATCGAGTTCCTGCCCGCTCACAAAATGAATCGAACCATGTCCAACCACGTCGGTGCCCTCTCCCACCAAATGCCCGGGTTCAATGTGAATGGTCTGATCCGCATACGTAAAAGGCAGCGGACCCTGGTTGTGAAGTTTGGCATATTCCACATCAACCGCCACATCGGTTGCGCTTCCGTTGAGCGTCCACTGCCGCGGATGGCGCAACGGTCCACGCATCGTTACCGAACCGCCAAACGCGGAGTGCCCCGTAAGCTGTTGGCCCAAATAGGCGCGCCACAAGGGGTCCAGGTCGACATGATCCAGTCGCGCCGAAATGTTCGCGGGATAATCTCCCTGCATCCCCACGCTTCCCGAAATCGAAAGCGTGCCGTGCGGAAATTCAGAGTGCCCGCTAACGCGGAGGTCGCCGCCGGTCGATGTAGCCTCAAAGTCCAGTCCGCCCATGAATTCATGGTCAAGCTTGAGGTCGCCTACGTGAACCGCGGCATTGATCATCGGCGAGCTGAGCGTGCCCGCCCCCTGCAGCGTAAAGTCAGCGCGTCCCTCCATCGGCAAGGGGTCCAGATGTATCTGGCGAATGCGCGATACGTCGAAATTTTTCCCGATCAGGTCAAGCCGGAAGCTGCGCGTTGCCGGCGTATAAGCGGCACTACCGGAAACCGACGCATCCTGATGGGCGAGTTGAATATTGTTGAGCGCAGTCTCGCTGTCAGCAATCCGAAGATCGGCATCGAACTTTTCGATGGCTTCGCCATACGCCGCGGCATTCACCGCGTGAATGTGTCCCTGCGCCCGCGGATGCGCCCGCGTGCCGGCAACTTGAACCGAGGCGTCCGCAGTCCCCGACACGGGATAATCGAACCCGGCGAGGACTGCCGTCGACGCCACGTCCACGTTGTGCAAATTCACCCGTGCCGTATAGGTACTGTTCTCACTGAATCGCCCATCTTGCAGAACCGCGCTGACCTCAAAATCCGCGCTCGTGTCCCCGCGCCGCAGTGAGCCTCCGCGCAACGCAAGCTCCTGCGCAGAGAGTTGAATACTGGCCGCAAGGGAGTCCCAGTGCACCGGTTGTGCCGGTGTGCGCGACGTCGCCGGCACGGTGAATAGGAAGTCTTCCGCTGCCAACGTGCCTGCCACTGTCGGCGCCGACAACCTACCTTCCGCAACACCATTAAACGTTGCATGGCCATTTACCCGAAACGGCAGGTTGGTGGGCCCGCCCAGTGCGGTCACTAGCGGCCGCCACTCTTCCAGGTTGGAGGTCGAGACAGACATGTGCAGCGTCGAGGTCGCTGCTAGAATCCCCGAAGCCTGAATCTTCGACGCCGGCGTCGACAAGTTGAACTCACCAAGTTCCAGTGAGTCGCTCCCCGCTCGATATTTACCCTTACTATGGGCCGTCACTGGCAATTCGCCAGCAGCGGGATGCGGGGAGGGATTCACATCCACTACAAATGCGATCTCAGCATCTTTAGGCGATCCCCTCCAGAACGCGTCCACCGTGCCGGCACCCAGTCCCGCGGGATGAAACCGGTGCAGAGGATGCGCAGGCACATCCAGGGCCGCCGCCATCTCTCCCATCGAAACATCTCGCAAACGAAGATGCACCGTGCCGTTTTGTATGCCCGGCAGCTTGGTTTTCTCGCCTTTCCTGCCTGATGGCCGCGCTGCACTCATTACCGCAATGTCTTCCCTGCCCTTCTTCCTTCTGCCCGGCGGCAGCGGCACGCTGTGCAGCCAGTTGTCAATCTGGGCGTCGCCAGTGAAGTATCCACCTAACAGTTTTCCCTGTAGCTTCCACAGCTTGATCTGCTCATCCGTCACCGCGTAATCCGAAGTCGCGCTCGCTCTCTTGAATCCAATCTGATTGTCTTGCCAGCCGAGGTCGCGCAACGCCAGAGTACCCGAGCTGGCGAATTCATTCCGCGACCAGTGACCGCTGCCCTTGAACTCCGCGCTGCCTTCTCGCAGGTCACGCCGCCGAACAATTGCGGCGGCCTCCCCGAGATCGACGCGGGCGTAATAATTTCCGTCAAGATGCGGATTGCGGAAGTCGCTGATCCGTCCGGTCACCTCCAGAGACGACCGGCCGGAATTCCAGCGCAACGACTTGATCTCGGCAAAGTTGGGCGCCAGGCTGAAATCGACGGTCGTCATCCATGCGAATGGGCGGAGATCCTCGACCGCACTATCCACCTTTCCCACCTTGAGATGGCCTTCATAGCGGACGCGCAAGAACGAGTAATCCATTTGCAAGCCGGCTTCATGAACCGCAAAATTCAGGGGGATTTTCCGGTCCGCCCACAGGATCTCGCCGTTGCGCACGGACAACCGATCAATGGACAGCGCGAACAGTTGCTCCATCGGAGTCTTTATCGAAGTTATCTCGCGCACCCGCAGAGCGGGAACATTCGTGAGGCCGTCAGGCCCGATAACTACGTGAAAAACCGGATGTTCGAGAATCACCGAGTGGAAGCCGAACTCAGTGCGCAGAAACGAAATAACTTTCAGATGCGCAACCAGGCTGTCCACGTGCGCCAGCGGAACCTCAGTCGCGCCTTCCTTCCCGTGCACCGTAACATTCCGCACTTCAACCTGCATGTGGAAGGGGACAACGTGGAAGCTGCCAATCTCCGCACGACCTCCAGTCAGCCGCTCGATTTCCGCGACCACGCGTTTGCGGACATAGGCCTGAAACGAGTCCGTCGTGGAGTACCAGATTGCGGCCAGCAAGGCGACCAGGCCGACAGCAATCACAAGGAGCAGAAATTTCCACCAGCGCGGAGGTCTGGCGGCAGGCTGCATCACCGCGTCTGCACTCCATCCCCAGCCCCGCTCGTGCCCGGCGCGCTCACTTTGCTCTCCGAGCGCAAGGATTGCAGCCAGGAAATCAAGAGCTCGTTGACCTTTTCTTGCGTGAGCAACTCGCGAATCTTGGCCGCAACATCGACCGACGGGACTTCCGGCGCAACCGATGGTTTCAACTGCGGAACGAATTTCTCCCGGTAATAGGCTTCGATGGTTTTGGAATCGATCTGCACCGCCGGACGAAGGTGAGCATCCACCAGCCGCATCAGATCGATCTGCCGCTGCACATGCGCCAGCAAATCTTTTTCCGACAATCCGAACCGGCTCAGCACTAACTTCCATCCCTCGTCCGTTGCCGCCTCCGGATAGTACTTTCGCGCCGCGCTCACGCGGGCGGCCGCTTCAGACTGCGAGGCATGTTCGAAAGCCGCCGACTTTATCTGCTCCGCCAGTAGCTCCTGATCGATGAGGCGATCGAGGACGGCACGGCGATCGGCTTCAGTGAACTGGTTGAGCGCGCGGCCGTTGAGCAGCGCCTCGTAACTCATCGCCTCATCCCAGTCACTCTGCAGAATGATGTGCCCATTTACGGTGGCCACGATGCGGTCGATCACCTGGCTGGCACCGGAAGCAGGGGACACGGCGCTCGTCACCATCGCTAAAGCGAGCGCCAGGACTGCGGCCGTCTTTGTGCAAACTCTATCCATCAGAATGGCTGACCTATGCTGAAAAATACGTTGAAATGCCGTAGCCGCCGCGTCTCTTGGACAGAAATCATTTGCTGCGGCGTAGTGTTCGGAACTGGGTACGTAAATACCTGAAAATACCGGGTCGGATTCAGATTGTAGCCAAAGTCAAAACGCAAGGGCCCTATGGGTGTTTTGTATCGTATCCCGAGCCCAGCCGCGTGCGAAGTGTAATCATAACCAGAATTATCGAAGTTCGTAATGCACCGAGTGTCTGGTGTACTTCCGGCCAAACACTGCTGGGGATTCTGCTGATGCCACCGTAACAGTCCCTTCAACATGTCGTGCGGCGCTGTAAACACATTCCCCATATCGTGAAAAATGGCAAAGCCGAATCCTTCCCCTAAATAAGGCAGCGTGGTTTGAGGAAAGCGCAGTTCCAGATTGTTGATGAACAGCGCAGTACCGCCAATAGGGAAGCCCGACGATGGATCGCGAGGGCCTGCCTGGTTTAACCCGAACCCACGATGAGAGTTGCCGCCTCCGGCGAAGAATTGTTCGGGCAAGGGGATGAGTGAAATTCCCTGGCAGATGGACTCGTGCGTATTCGGATTCGTAGGACAGGCTCCGGGGGGAACGATCCTGGTGCCTCCGAAGGGCTGTTGCAGGCCAAGGCTCGTGGAACGGGCAAATACGAACTGCCGTCCGGCCCCGCCCTTACCTCCAAACGCATAATAAGTCGAATGCTGCGCCAGAGCCCGGCCGAAATTGCTTTCCGATCCAAAGCGCGTGGAAGAGGCGAATCCGTCCAGCGTAAAGTAGTTTCCCTTGGTGCTCTCCAATGGGTTGTCCCGCTGGTCGTGAATAAAAGTGAAGCCCGGGCCGCCCACTCGCGCGGGAAGAGACAGCAACGCAATTTCGCTGAAATTATTCGCGAAATGGCCGGCCTTCACCAGGCGGAAATCGTAGCGGTAGGTGATCGCGTTCGGGCCCGGCCGGGTCCCCGGCTCGGCGCCGGAGTTTCCAAACTGCTGGCGCAGATCAATTTTTCCCTCGAGTCTCTGCGAAGTGAACGTAGCCACATCCAGACTGTTGTCGTAGAAAGCGGTATAGATCAGCTTGAACTTGTCATTATCAAAGAGCTTCGGGATGGCGTAACTCACCAGGCCTCGCTGTTGCAAACGTCCCACATGGGACTGGAAGGTCAAGGTCTGGTTGCGTCCGCCAACGTTGAGACGGGTCACGTCAAACTCAACTCTAGGGCTTACTCCAGTCGTCCCTTGCGGGGCTGCGCTTCCCCCGGGCTGCCCAGTCTGGAACTCCAATCCAACTCCATAGGTGAAGGTATAGCGCTTAGCTTCCTGCATCTGCACCAGCACATTTTTCTGCGGATCGGTTCCCTCCGGGTTCTGCACCGCCGTGTCCACCTGGCTGAAGATTCCCAGATCGTAAAGACGAGTCTGCGTGCTAAGAAGATCTTGCTGGCTCAGCGCTTCGCCTTCGTGCACTTGCAACTCCCGGTTCACCACGTAATCGCGCGTGTGTTCGGTTCCGGCCACCAGCACGCGATTCACCGTGAAGCGCTCGCCTTCCTGAATCGTGTACGTTACGTCTTCGTAATTGGGCTGATGTTCCGCAGGCTTGCTGCCAATCTCCAGCGTGGCATTGGGAAATCCGTGATCGAAATAAAAATTAAGAATTCTCTCCCGATCGTTCGCCAAATCCTGCTCGGAATAAGGCTGCCCCGGCCGCGTGCTTAGTTCGGGAAGTTCGTTGACCGCGATCTTCTGCGCGCCAAGCACATGCAGCTCGCCTACGCGGGTTCGAAGTCCTTCTTCAATGTGGATGTGAACCGCCAGCTTATTTTCCGACCCTTGATAGTTGTCGTCGACTTTCGTTTGAATCTGGACTTGGCGAAATCCGCTGGCGCGATACAACCCTTCCAAAGTCGCAACGTCGCTCTTAAGCAGGGCTTCGCTGTAGCGTCCGTGACTCGCAAACCGGCTCGCCTGCTGAATCTGCAGATACGATCGCAGCTTCGCAGTGTCCAGAAAATTCTTGTTGCCGGTAATGTCCAATAGAACCAGCTTATGCAAGGCCCCGGGATCGATCTGATAGATCACCCGCAGCGTCTTCGGATCACTCTCTCTCAGAATATTTACCTGGGCGTCGAAGTGGCCGCGCGTTTGCAGATAGTCGATCAGATTCCGCTTTCCTTCATTCAGCAAATCATCGTCCACTGCGTTCTCTTCGTAGACTGGAATTTCCCTCCGCAACACCCCATGGCTGATGTGAAAGCCGAGCGCGTAAATCACCACTTCCGGCCCCGGATCGAGCTGGAACGTAAAGTCAACCCGATTGTTCTCGGGATGGTAGAGCTGCTGGGCAATCGAAACCTGCGCCAGCGCGCGATTTTCCTTCTGGAATTTCTTGCGCAGCCGCTGCAGCGAACCCCTCACCCGCTCGGCCGTGAGCCGGTCTCCGCGATTCACGTGCGAGATGTCCTGCACTTCTAAAGACGACATGCCGGAGGTGCCCGTGACTTTCACCTCGCCCACGTGCGCCTGCTCCCCCCGGCTGACATGGAAGGTAATGTCCACTTGCTGCGTGGCCGAGTTCGAAACGCTGTCTTCGGTGACTCGCGCCCGGTAGTAACCGTTCTCCTGCATGAGTTGCCGAACGTTCTCCAGCGCGCGCTGCAACCTCTCCTGAGTATAAAGCTCGCCCAATTCCAACTTCGACGCATTGACGATCTGGTTCGAGGTGGGATGCGCGGGAGCTCCCTCTACCTGGACCGCCCCCACAAAAAAATTTGCTGAAGTGGTGAAGGTGAGCACAACGCCGTTGACCGACGGCGAAATTTCCGCCTGGATATCGGCAAAACGGCCGGTCGCATACAGCGCGCGAATGCTGTCGCGGACGCGTACGCGATCCAACGGCTCGCTCACTTTCTGCGCCAGCAACCGCAGAATGTGTTCGCGATCGCTGTCCGCAACGCCGGGAATCTCGATCGATTCGACAAGCTTCCCTTCATACGGGGAAATTCCAGCTGGGGACCGCAGCGGCGGCTCTTGCTGACCCGCAGGCTCAGACTGCGGAGGGGGTGAGCTTTGTGGGGCTAAACTCGGCTGGGCCGAGCTGGGCCGGGAAGGGAGGGGCAAGGACGCGCTCGATTGCGTTGCATTCAATGGAGAAGAACCTCCCGATGTATTCGCTTGCCATGCAGGAGAGCCACCCACGTCCCCGCCGGCCGCCGACGCCACGACCCCAGACCACAGCAAGATCATCGCAGTCAGGAGTGGCGCGTACCGTTTCAACAAACAGTGTCCTTGCCAGGCGCTATTTGAAATTCGATGGGATGCGCCCGCTGGCCCTCTTTTGAAGGGTTACGGCCCGGGCTTTCCAGAAAAGCCCGGCAATCATCCCCCGGCCAGCCAGCCACTTATAATAAAGGTTTTAGAGCCTGGCACTGGTGACCTCTTTGGCACAGCAGTCACATCCCGACCGAATTTCGCGGCCCAATTCCGCGCCGGACCAACGCTGCTTGGACGAACGTTATTTGGACGAACGTTATTCACGCCAGATCCTGTTCCGCGGCATCGGCGCCGAAGGCCAGCAAAAACTCGCTACCGCCCGGCTGGCGATCGTCGGATGCGGCGCCACTGGCTCCGCCCTGGCCGGACTGCTGGCGCGTGCCGGTATCGGTACTCTGCGCATCATTGATCGCGACTACGTGGAGCCCAGCAACCTGCAACGCCAATCGCTGTTCGACGAGAAGGATGCGTCCGAGTCTCTTCCCAAAGCCATTGCCGCCGCCCGCAAGATCGCCGCCTTCAACTCTCAGGTCGTGGTTGAGCCAAAAGTTGAAGATCTCATCCCTGCAAACATAGAAGCCTTGCTGGAAGGAATGGAGCTCGTCCTCGACGGCACCGACAATTTCGAAACGCGCTACCTGATTAACGACTACGCTGTAGAACGTTCGCTTCCGTGGATTTATTCCGCCGCCGTCGGAAGCTACGCCGTCACCTTGAACATCCTGCCCGGCCAGACCGCCTGCCTGTCCTGCCTTTTCCCAGACTCGCCTCGCGGTATGATTGAGACCTGCGAGGCATCCGGCATCCTCAATTCGGCAGTGAATCTGGTAGCCTCAATCGCCGCGACCGAGGCCCTCAAAATTCTCATTGGCGGCGCGAATCATCCCGGTCTCCGGCGCTCCCTCCTTTCCTTCGACGTGTGGACCAACCAGCACGCCGAAATCTCCGCCGCAAAGCCCCGCCCCGGTTGCTGGGCCTGCGGTCGGCGCGATTTCATCCATCTCGCCGGCGAAGCCCGTCCACACATCACGCTGTGCGGTAGAAATTCCGTGCAGATCCATGAGCGTCAGCGTCCCATTGATTTCGCCGAGATGGACCGCCGCCTCCAGCCCCACGGCACTGTCCGCCACAACGACTTCGTCCTGAAATTCTGGCGCGACCCCTACGAGATGACCCTCTTCCCCGATGGCCGCGCCATCATCAAAGGCACCACCGACACAGCCGTCGCGCGCAGTCTGTATGCACGCTACGTAGGAAGCTAGACGCTCGTTACAAACTCCTCAACGTTTTGGGAAGGCACGGCTTCAGCCGTGCCGCTACCAGCCGCAAATGATGCGGGCTTTAGCCCCTGAGGCATTCCCGATTGAGATGACGTCGTAATCGTCGATCCTCTTCCACCAGAACTTAATTCACGGTTAACATCAGCACGCTGCTGTTCCCTCCGCTGGTGCAGCCCAAGTCTCCCGTGTTGCCACTCGGAGTCTGCACCATCACCTTTACCTTCCCCGCGCCGGTTATCACATCGGGCGTGAGCTTCACGTTCAACTGCTGAG
>Ga0185299_10005297_pt1 | contig 14743 bp, 12 predicted proteins | sample PaiPotPPA55metaG_FD_128002 | JGI IMG/M metagenome (GOLD analysis project Ga0185299, IMG submission 128002) | Iron sulfur acid spring bacterial and archeal communities from Banff, Canada, to study Microbial Dark Matter (Phase II) - Paint Pots PPA... ...
CGGTTCCGCAGATTCGTTGGGCCATTGCCTGGCTCTTGCATAAGGCTCTGGGATGCGACCGCTCAGCTCGTCTTCGCCGCACCATGACCCGCCGCCTCCAGCGCCTTGAGCAGGCGCGTTTCTATCATTGGAAGAAACGTAACCTGCTGCCGCCAAAAAGGGTTAATCAACAGGAATAAGCCATACAGTCGAAGTACTGAGTACTGGGTACTGAGTACTGGGTACTGAGTACTGGGTACTCGCCGCGCTCCCCTCTCGAGTCGCGGCTAAACGAATTACGCCTGAGCGACCTTGCGAATCTTGCCGGTTGTGACGAACATGACGCCAACATTCGGCGCTTCCGCGCAGCCATAGCTCGTCTGTTAATGGTCGCGGCCAGAAAGGCTGGGTAGGGTTAGCATATCCGGCAAAATTTGAGGTGCATCGCACGCCGTTCTTCGAGGATTACCATCATGCGTCGCAAACTAGCCCTTGCAGTGTTACTTCTAGGAGCATGGATCGGCGGCGTGCGCGGCGGGGAAGAACCGCCTGTCAAGCAACTGCATATGCCGAAGCAAACGGAGCCCGAAATGGTAGTTCCCGACGAGCCGTCGCTCCACCCCGGCTACTATCGCAGAAGCCGTTACGAAGTCTGGCAATATTACGGCGTCGATCGCACGGGACATTTTCGGCCGCGCGTAATCCTTGCCCCGTATTATTCCTCTTATTACCTATACAGCGGCGAGGCGTATCCGTGGGTGTCTACCCACCAGCGCGATTTCATGCCGTACGTGTCGGATGTACCCTGACGCGCGTCATTTCGTGAAGCCGACCCAGAAGCTAAACACCTGCTCCTTGTCCCCCGGGCCCTTGACGATCGGGAAACCGAAGTCAAGCGCGATGGGTACCGGCCCGAGCATGGGCACGATGACGCGGAGACCGAAGCCGGCGGACACGCGGTAGTCGTTGATGGCGACCGTGCGCTCCACGGCGCCCGAATCGACGAACACCACGCCATAGAGGTGATCCGTGGCCAGGACGGGCACCTGATACTCCAGGCTGTTGAGCCATTCAAAATCGCCGCCGATTTCGACGTTGTTGATGACCGGGCCGACGCCGCGAAACTCAAAGCCGCGCATGCTGCGATAGCCGCCGGCATAGAAACGCTCAAAGACCGGCGTATGGGATCCGGAATAGGCAAGCGAGGTGCGCGCCACCAGAACGTGCTTGCCGCTGCCGTCGGCGCGTTCGTACAGAGTCCAGTACTTGTCCGCTTCAAAGTTAAGCTGCGGAAACGTGTAGTCGCCGAAGAACTGCTCGAACGACGCTTCGACGTGCTCGCCCTTCGTGGCCCGCAGGATGGAATCCGTGGTATCGTAAGCCACGCTGCTGCGCAGGCCGCCCAGGAAATGCTGCCCTTCATCCTTTTGAATTTCCCACGGCTCCCAGATGGGCACGTCGTGAACGCCCACGTCTTCCAGCCGCAGGGTCTCCGAGATGCTCCAGTTCGGGCCCAGCCGGCGCGAGATGCCGACCCGTCCGCCGAGCCGGGATTCGCGGTACTCATTGTAAATCCGGTCGTAGTAATAACCGCTGGTGGTCAGACCCCAGAGGCTGTCGAAGAGATAGGGCTCGCGAAAGGTGACCGTGTAGCGCTGCAGTGAGGTGCCCGGAACTGCCTCCGCGCGGAATTCCTGGCCGGCGCCGCGAAAGGCGTGGCCGCTCAGCAAATCGTCGAAGCTGGTGGGCCAGCGGCAGATGTCGAAATTGCGCTCGTTGAGGGCGATGCTGCCGGTCAGGCCGGCGTCCGAATTCACGCCGACGCCGAACATCAAGCTGCCGGTCGGCATCTCGTCCACGTTGACCAGGACGTCCTTGTACGGACTGTCGATTTCCGGATCGAGCACTTGCACCGTCGGGCGCACGCCGTTCTGCGGCTCGTTCTTGAAGATCTGCAGGCGGGCCAGGTTGGCTTCCGCCGTGCGCAGGTCGGGATACGTCAAGGGTTGTCCCGGCTCCAACGGCACCTGCCGCCGGATCACATTGTCCTTGGTCACCGTATTGCCGATGATCTTGATCTCGCCGACGCGCGCGGCCGGGCGTTCCTGGATCTCGTAGTGAACGGCGATCTGTCCCGGCGCTGGCGTGTAGTCCGTCTCCTTGACCGACACGCCGTAACCTCCCCAGCCGTAGACGGTCTGAATAATTTTCTGGTCCGCCTCAGCCTGGGTCTTGTTGTAGTAGTCGCCGGTTTTGACCTTGCTGCCCTTGAGAAGCTGGTCGGTGTTGTAAATTTTATTGCCGTCGAGCTGGATCGAGGCGACGCGATAGCGCTGCCCCTCCTGGATGTGAAAGGTCACATGCACCATGCGCTGGCCTTCATCAAGCTGGACGTCGGGAGAAATGCGCACATCCTGGTAACCAAAGCTGCGGTAGTATTCTTCCAGGCGTGCCACGTCGCGACCCACCATGCCCTGCTCAAATTTGCCGCCAAGGCCGAGAATCGTTATCGAGGAGTCGATTTGCGTCCTGAGACGGGCGCCGCTGACAAAGGTATTTCCCACAAACGAAATGCTTTTGATTTTCACCACCGGGCCTTCGGTGATCCGGAACACCACGCGCGTATCGCCGGGCTTGTCGCCCTCCACCAGTTCCACGCCGGCAAAGATCCGGCCCATCTCGTTATACCGCCGCAGCAGTGACTGGCGGGCGATCTTGTTGGCGATGGGGTTCAGTGGCGCGCCCTTGTGCAGGCCCGTGGTGCTCTCCAGCTCGTCCGGCTTGAGATGCTTGGCGCCGTCATAGATTATTTCCTGAATGGTGCTCGGATACTCGGCGACGAGGAAGAAGACCTTCACCTTGCCGTCCGGCATGGGCTGTTTCAGGACCTGAATATTGGCGAAGAGCTTGGTCTCAAAGAGCTTGTGCACGTCCTCGTCCACGGTTTCTTGTTTGTATTCCAGGCCGGGCCGGGTTTTGATGAGGCTGATGATTTTTTGCGTGGGCACCTGGTGATTGCCCTGCGGAATCACGTCGTCCACCAGCACCTTCGCAGGTTGCTCCTGGGCCTGGACACCTGGGGCGCTTACGAGCAGGCCGGCCAGCGCAATCGCAGCGCAGCGCAGCGGCTTCACCAAGCGGTCCATCGCCTTCATGGGTCGTCCCTGTGAATGGGCCATTGCCGGACAAAGGGAGGGCGATGGATAGTCACAAGGTGTCCGGCTGTCAAGTCCGGCTTGCGCGCCACGCTGCCATCTGGGCGTCAAAACCCGGTCGGGAAGCCGTCGCCGCCTTGCGCAATCGGACCGCAACTACCACTTCGGCCCAGGTTTCGCCGGCTTTGACCCTTGCCAAAACCCGGCCAAACCTACAAGAAAAGAGAGGCTACGCGCGGCCTGTAGGGCAGGTTTTTAACCTGCCTGTGCCGACGGCAGGTTAAAAACCTGCCCTACAGGCCGCGGATTTGTCTCCGGGCGTGAGTCGCAAGCATCCTTATGTCCTCTTCCTATCTCATTACCGGCGCTACCGGGTTTGTCGGCGGTCACCTTGCAGAAGCATGCGCGGCCAAAGGTATCGCCGTGCGCACCATTGCTCGACCTACCAGTGACACCGCTCTTCTGGAAAAGCTCAACGCCACCATCCTGCGTGGCGAATTGGGGGACCCGCATCTTCTAGGCCGGGCCCTGGAAGGCGCCGACGTCATCGTCCATTGCGCCGCCAAGGTAGGCGACTGGGGTCCCGTGGAGGACTATCGCGCCGTCAACGTGGATGCCCTGCGCAGCTTGCTGGAGGCGTGCAAGGGCCGGCCGCTCAAGCGTTTCGTCCATCTCAGCAGCCTGGGCGTGTACGCGGCCCGGCATCACTTTGGCACCGACGAGAGCGAGCCGCTCCCCGCCCGGCACATGGACGGTTACACCCAGACCAAGGTCGAATCGGAGCACCTCGTGCTCCAGTATCAACGCGAACACGGCATCCCGGCCGTCGTCTTGCGGCCGGGCTTCATTTACGGCCCGCGCGATCGCACGGTGTTGGCCAAGCTGGTGCAGGCGCTCCGCCAGCAGCAGATGCGCTACATCGGCGGCGGCAAGGGCGCCATGAACACCATTTTCGTCGGCAACCTCGTCGATGCCATCTTTCTGGCAATCGACAGCCCGCGGGCCATCGCCCAGGTCTACAACCTCACCGACGGCGAGTTCGTCAGCAAACGCCAGTTCATCGATGCCATCGCCGACGGCGCCGGCGTGGACAGGCCCGGCGGCTCGGTGCCGCTCTGGCTGGCACGGCTGGCGGCACTGATGATGGAGCGGCGGGCGCGCCGCCGGGGGGCCACCGAGGCGCCGCGGCTCACGCAGGCGCGGCTGAAGTTTCTCGGCCTGAACCTGGATTTCAGCGTCGAGAAAGCCCGCACCGAGCTCGGCTACCGGCCGCGCGTACGCTTTGCCGACGGAATCCAGCAAACAATGGCGTGGTACCGCGAAAACGCATAGAATTTCGGCAGATGCGAAACACCGGCCGTCGGCGCAGCCGGGCGAAGGGCCTGGCATTGCCCGCACCTTTTTTCATCGCCCCCCAAGGAATCCCTTATGCCTTCGCACTTTTACGCTCCCACCAAGCAGGATAAGTTTGCTTTCGGCATCTGGTGTTTGCAGAACCGTGGCCGCGACCCGTTCGGCGATCAGACGCGTCCGGAACTGAGCGCCCTGGAATGCATTCGCGGCCTGGCGCAGCGGAACTGCTACGGCTTCGAGTTTCACGACAACGACATCATCCCCTTCGAGGCCGACGCCAAACAGAAAAAACAGATCCTGAGCGACGTCAAGAAGGCCCTGGGCGACTGGGGCATCAAGGCCACCATGGCCACGACCAACCTCTTCTATCACCCGCTCTTCAAGGACGGCGCGTTTTCCAGCACCGACCCGGCCATCCGCCTGTTCGCGACACAGAAGGTCATGAACGCCCTCGATGTGGCCGCCGAGCTCGGCACGCAGGTCTTTGTCTTCTGGGGCGGCCGGGAAGGCGTGGAAGTGGACGCCAGCAAGGACCCCGTCGAGGCAACCCTGTGGTTCCGCGAGGCGATCAACTTCCTGTGCGAATACGTCATCGCCAACGATTACGACATCAAGTTCAGCATCGAGCCCAAGCCGAACGAGCCGCGCGGCGACCTGTACTTGCCCACCGTCGGCAGCGTCCTCGCCTTCATCGCGACCCTGGACCACCCGGACATGTGCGGCATCAACCCGGAGACCGCGCATATCAAGATGGCCGGGCTGAATCCCTACCACGAGTTCGCGCAGGCCCTCGATGCCGGCAAGCTGCTCGACGTCCACCTGAACGGCCAGAAGCCGCTGCGCTTCGACCAGGACCTCAGCTTCGGCAGCGACGATCTGAAGGACGCCTTCTTCACCACCAAGCTGCTCGTGGACCACAAGTACGCAGGCACCATCGGCTTCGACGCCCATCCCTATCGCTCCGAAGCCGACCCGTGGGATTTCGTCGATCGCAACATGCGGACCTACAAGATCATGCAGGAGAAGGTGCGGCAATTCAACGACAACAAGGAGATTCAGGACCTGCTCAAGGACATCCACGGCGCCAATCCCAACCTGCGCGGCCTGCTGACTAAGTTCAGCAAGGACCAGGCGAAGAAGCTGAAAGAAATGACCTTCGATGTGCCGGCCCTGACCGCAAGGCGCCTGCCCTACGAACGGCTGGATCAATTGCTGACCGAGCTGCTGTTGGGTGTTTTATAAGGGCTTGAATTGATGTGGCGGCAAGTTTTCAACTTGCCGAAGAGACCGACAAGTCAAAAATTTGCCGCCACATTCATCGGGAGAACATCATGGCCCAGCATCATTCGCCGGCATTTCTCAAGATCGTGGAAGACGCCCGGAAGCGCATCAAGGAGCTGACCGTGGACGATGTGAAATCCAAGCTCGACCGCGGCGAGAAGTTCCACCTGGTCGACGTGCGCGAGGACAGCGAGTGGGCGGCCGACCATGTCGCCGGGGCGATCCACCTCGGCAAAGGCGTCATCGAGCGCGACGCGGAACAGCGGCTGCCGGACAAGACCGCCGAGATCGTCCTCTACTGCGGCGGCGGCTTCCGCTCAGCCCTGGCCGCCGACAATCTGCAAAAAATGGGCTACACCAACGTCTATTCCATGGACGGCGGCATTCGCGGCTGGCGTGAGAAGAAGTATCCGTTGTCTCGGGGGAGTTAAGCAATTTGTCCCCCCGAGGCCAAGCAAAGCGGCGCCTCCCTGGTAAGCCAAGGGCAAGATGGCCAAGGTGGTCACCTGGCAATCATGAGGCGCTAGATGCATAAAGCGTGCGAACCGTCAAGAGGATTCCCAAGGTTCCCGTAACAATTTGGCAACTTTTTTCAACTTCGCCATAGTTCGCCAGGTCAGTTGGCGGGCGAACTATGGCGGACAAAGGCGGACAAAAGTCAACCTGGGCCAGGCTTGCCTTTACCTGTCCAAGGCCCACGGTAGAATGCCGACCATTCAACACCTGGCCCCGAACACCTTTGCGTCTTCCATAAACTCCGTAACTCGAGGCTTCCTCGTGACTTACCCCCTTTTCCTCGCCAGGCTGCTGGTTCGCAGCGGCATTGCGCGTTGGCTCCCGGCTGCCAAGCGGTGGACGAAGGGGGGCACGGCGGTTTTGCACCATTACAGCGACCAGGTCCTTGCCGCGCCGTACGCCGAATTGAGCGCCTTCAGCGAATTCCGTGAAGTGCACGGCCCCGACACGATCGACCTGGCCCTGGGAGCGCCGCGCTTCGATCTGGCGACTTCCGGAACGACCAAGTTACCCGCCGAGCGGCGCGGCTGGCCGCCGGCTACGGGACTGACCGAGCTGCGCGAGGCGGTCGCGGCAAAACTGGCCTCGGAACAGCAGGTGGCGGTCGATGCCGGGGACGAGGTGCTGATCACGCACGGCGCCGCCGGTGCGGTCAGCGTGGTTCTGGACACGTTCGTCAATGCCCGAGACCGGGTGGTCCTGCTGGCGCCGACGTCTCCGCTGTACGCCCTCGCGTTGAAGCACCGGCGTGCCCGGCTGCGCTGGGTTTCATCCTGGATGGAAAACGGCCGGCTTCGCTTTCGCCTCGAACAGTTTGCCCGGGCCGTCCGCGGCGCGCGGCTGGTGATCGTCAATTCGCCGGCCAACCCGACCGGCGGCGTGCTTGCTCCGGAAGACCTCGAACAGATCGCCTGGTGGGCCGAGCGCCGCGACGCCCTGATTCTGAGCGACGAGGTGTTCGCCGCCTATCACTACCAGGGGCAAGTGCCCGGCATCGGCGCACTGCCCCGAGCACGGCGGCGAACGCTGGTGGTCGGCAGCGTCAGCAAGGAATTTGCCCTCGCTGCCGCGCGCGTGGGCTGGTTGGCGGGTCATCGCCATTTGCTGCGCCCCTGCACGCTCGTGAGTGCGCTGCACACGCCTTTCGTGCCCACGCTATGCCAGCAGATTGCCTTGACCGTTCTGCAGCAAGGCAGCGGCGCGTTCACGGCGATCCGCACTCAATTTGCTTCGCGGCGCCGCTACGCCTTCGAGCGTTTGCAGGCCATGGGACTGCGGCCGGAATGGCCGGAAGGGGCGTTCTTCCTTTGGGTGGGGCTGAATGGTAGGGCGGCTGACGGGCGGGCTTTTGCACGACAGCTTTTGCAGGAGCAGAAAGTACTGGTGTCACCGGGCGATGTCTTCGGACCAGGCGGCGCCGACCACATTCGCATCAGCTATGCCATGGAAGATGGCCGGCTACGGGAAGGGCTGAGCCGCATTGCCCAATTCGTTGCCGGGAAACGAGCAGCGCCCGCGCAGCAGCCTCCGCAAGCTGCTTGACGATCAGCGATATTCCTCGCGCACCGGGCAGAAAATGTCGATGGCCCTGGCCGGCTTGTCCAGAACCAGGACTTTGTGACGCACGTTGCCGGGAATTCGATAGAGGTCGCCCGGCCGGATCGTCTTCTCCTCGCCGCCGATGAAAAACCGCGCCTCGCCTTCCAGCCACATCCCCATCTGCTCATGCGGATGCGCGTGCTCTTCCACCACCGAATTCGCCGCCAGCTCCACCACGGAAACCAGCATCTTCTCCCCCGCGCAGGTGGTAATTGACACGCCTTTGAAGATATCGTGGTGGCCGCATTCCTGTTGGGTTGGAAAGAAATGACTCATGTATAGCCATTGGTCAGTAGCCAGTAGTCAGTAGCCAGTAGTCGTTTTACTACTGGCTACTGACCAATGATTATTTTCCGAGCCCACCATTGCCAAGCAAGGCGTGCACCTCGGCACTCTGCTTGATGATGAGCGACAGACTGGGCGCGTGGAAGGTGATGGTGCCGGCGCCGCCGTTTTCCAGCCAGCTTGCGGAATCGACACTGGTTTTGATCAACTCCACGAGCGCGTTGGCATTTTGCACCGTCTGCACCGCGGACTGCAGCGGCGACGGGTTAGCGGCCGGGAGCGGCAGGGGATTCAGGGGGTGGATAGGATTCAACGGCACGTTATTGAGCGCATTGAGCTGAGGCAGCGCCGTGCCGAGACTGCTCATGCCGGCGAGCAAGTCCGCCACGTAATAGCTGCGCACCACCATCAGGCTCCTGGCCTTCTGGGCCGAGACGACATAGATTGCTTCATCCTTGAGCACATAGGTCAGGCCGACATCCGCAAAGAGCTTGCGCAGCACCGTTCGGGCACTGACATTCTTGAGGCTCAGGGTAATCGGCGTGTCGGTGGCTATCTCCGCTTCCTTCAGGGCGTCCGGATCGACAATGATGTTCAGGTCGAGGCGGGTCTTGAGATACTCCTGGACGTCGGTGAAGGAGGTATTCTTGAAATTGACGGTAAGGTCTGTCCGCAGCGCCTTGAGAATCGCCTTCTCCTTGTCGGTCAGCTTGAGAGCGGTGCTGCGGCTTTTGGTGCGCTCTTTCCAGTCCTTGGGGAATTCGATGTCGCCGACGGCGGGCGTGGACGATTGTTGAATGTCGCGAAAAGCCCCGAGCATATTTCGTTCCCGCTCCTTCTTCAGGCGGCGGTCCGTGGCCATCTGATCCAGGGCCTGGGCCGAGCGCTCCGTGGCCTGGACAGCATTGTTGCCGGGCTGGCGATTGGCAAGATCGCCGGCCGCGCGGCTGGCTTCCGCAGTCTTGCCTTCGCCCTGGAGGTTCTGGATAGCTTCCATCGCCTTGCGGATTTTTTCTTTCTCGCTTTGCGCGGCCTTGCGGTCTTCCTCGGCACGTCGGGCGCTGATGCTCTGCCGGCCCTTTTCCGTGGCCGGCGATTTCGCCTGGGCGTCCTCAACGGCGCGGATGCGTTGCTTGACGAGGCGCTTCCAGGCGTCGCGACGAGGCTGGAGCAGCAGCGTGTCCTCCTCCAGAACCGCTTGAATCTTCTTGAAGCGCTCCAGGGCCTTGGCTGGATTGGCAGAGGTCAAACGTTCGGCGGCGTCCAGGGCATCCTGCAAGTCTGCCTCAACTTTCTGGGCAGCTACTTTTTCCTGGCGGCGGATCTGGTTCAGCAAGTCGTCCTGCTCCTGGCCGCGCGGGCCATCCGCGGCGCTCATTCCGGTCAAGAGGAAGCCTGCGGTCAGAGTCATGACAATACGCCACGTCCGCCAAAGCCATAGGGATTGCATGCGGGTCATGAGTTTTCTTCCTGTTTTCCAACGTGCTGCTGCTGTGGGATACGATTCCGATCGTGTCTTTCTCGGTAACACGATCGGAATCGTATCCCACCTCGAGCGGGGGCGCAGCTTCTTCTTGCCATCTTGAACCTAACGCAGTTTCCACTTGCCGGCCGGGAAAAAATGACTGGCAGCGGCCGGGTTCAGAAAAGATTATCTGAAGAAGTCGAGCAAAGCGCAAATTCCGCTCCGCCGGTGCTTGCGCTCAATGCCGGCTGACATTTCCTGCCGGAGTGCGATAATCGCTAATGTCCTGCCGCTGTGGTTTCGCCGACCAGCAGGGGGCGCAATTCCCCGGCCAGAAACACCGAGCCGGTGATGCAGACAAGATCGTGAGGTTCCGCCATGGCTTGCGCCGCCTGCCACGCTGCCGCAGCATTGGGAGATAGCGTGCAAGGGATGTCGCCGCTGCGCCTCATCAGTTCGCGCAGTTCCTCCGGCGAGCAACTGCGCGGATTATTGCCGTAGCGGGTCAGGAAGGCATGCGCGAATTCCGGGGCCAGCACGCGGAAAATGCCTGCCACATCCTTGTCCTCGCTGCAGGCGAACACCAGCAACCGCCGCCCGGCGGGCAAGGAGGCGCGCAGCGTCTGCACCAGGGCTTCCGCGGATGCGACATTATGTGCGCAATCGAGAACCGTCAACGGCCGCCGCCGCACGATCTCCAGCCGCGCCGGCCAGGAGACATTCGCCAGGCCCCAGGCCAACGCCTCGTCGGGAACATGCCAGCCCCCCTCCTGCAGTCGCTCCACGCAGGCGACGGCGACCGCCGCGTTGGCGGCCTGGTGCTCCCCCAGGAGGCCGACCGGCATTACCGGGAATTTGCGGCGATGCGTGCTGACCTGAACCCTGGCAGGACGTACAAGAACCGGTGCATCCTGAGCAGTGATTTCACCCGGCTCATAGGCATACTCAAAATCGATGCCAAGCTGGCGCAGCGGCGCCCGTCGTTCCCGGCAGATGCGCTCGATCACCTGGCGCGGCTCCGGGGCCGTGGCGCCGCTGATGGCGGGAACACCGGTCTTGACGATGCCGGCTTTCTCCATGGCGATGCTCGCCAGCCGGTCGCCCAGTTGCCGGGTGTGGTCCAGGCTGATGCTGGTGATGAGAGCGATTTCCGGCATGCAGACGTTGGTGGAATCAAAGCGGCCGCCCAGGCCGACTTCCATGACGGCCACGTCCACGCGGCGCCGCACAAAATGGAGAAAACCCAGGGCCGTCGCGACTTCAAAGAACGTGGGCGTCAGTTTGGCCTGCGGGTTCGCGCAGTCCGCGACGGTCTGCCATACGGCGTTCAAGAGCGTCGTGAGCTCGTCGGCAGAGATCGGCGTGCCGTCCACCTGAATGCGCTCTTCGACGCAACAAAGATGGGGCGATGTGAACAAACCGGTCCGGTAACCGGCCCGGCGCAGGATCGCCGCGAGCATGGCCGACGTCGAGCCCTTGCCCTTGCTGCCCGCGATATGAATAATCCGCAGACGCCGCTGCGGATCGCCCAGGCGCTCGAGCAAGGTACGCATCCGGTCGAGTTTGAGATCGGCCGGCTGCGGCACGCGCTGTTCGTAATTGATGCGGCCGAACCAGAAATCACGCGCCTGCTGCGAGGACAGGGTTGCCGGGGGCGGCTTCATCAAGCAGGCTCCTCTTGGGAATGGCTCCCCGATATCGAACCGGCGCTCTCAGGAAGAACTCTGTGCCGGCGGCAGCAAGGCCATGTCGAGCCAGTAGCGTTTGATGGTCCGCAGCACTTCGATGAACCGGTCAAAGTCGGCGGGCTTCTCAAAATAGGTGTTGGCGCCGGCGGCATACATGTCCTGAATGTCTTCCTCGCGCCGCGAAGTGGTAAGCACGATCACCGGCAGCGTCCGAAAAGCCTTCATGGCGCGGACCCGGCGCAGCACTTCCTGCCCGGAGAGGCGCGGCAAATTCAAATCGAGCAGGATCAGGTCGGGCCGGCGCCATTCCTGGTTCCCGGCTTGCGCGCCGCTTTGGTGCAGGTAATCCAGGGCCTCCTGGCCGTCGCGGGCGGCGATCAATTGCACGGGCATGGCGCTTTCGCGCAGGGCGCGCTCGGTGATTTTGATGTCCGCGGGATTGTCTTCGACGAGCAGAATTACGTGAGTCGGTTTCATGGCTGCCCCAGGATCTCTGCCAGGGGTGGCAGGCCGGCCGCCAGCGTGACCGCAAAAGCCGCGCTGCCGGCTGTCCCCACCACGCACCAGATCTCTTCCTTCAAGGCGAGAGCAAAGCCCAGGATATTTTCGGCCTGGTCGGCGCCCAAGCGTTCCGGGCGCACACTGCGCCCATCGGGCAGCAGCCAATCTTCCCGCAATTCCCAGCCAACCCGCGCCGCGGCCCGGGCGAAAAGAACCTGCATCACCTCGTGGTCCAATGAGCGGAGCACGGCTTGGCGCAGGGCCTGATTGATCGCGGCGGCGCACTTTGCCGCGCTCACATCCGCTAGCCGGGCCTCCTTCAAGCTTAGTGAAAGCTTGACAGCCCGGCTATCGGCATCCTTGAGAAGGTCGTCGACGCGGTTCTGCCAGTCCTCCGGCCGGCATAGAAGTTCCTTGGAAAGGACATAATTCGCGCCGGCAGTCAGCCCGGCGGCGATGTCGGCGGAGCGGTCCCAATGGCTAAAGAGCGCGATCTTGAGCCTGGCCATATCTGCGGAACGGACGCGGCGGCATAGCACGAGCCCGTCTTCGCCCGGCAAATTCAAATCGAGAACCAGCAGGTCGGGCTGTCTTTTCCCCAGCCGCGCCCAGGCGCTCGGGACGTCGCCGCAACAGTCCACTTCCTGTCCGGCCCGCCGCGCCAGATGCTGGACGATCAGGCAGATCTCCGGAGAGTCATCGACGACCAGGAGGAAGGGTTGGCGTTGTACTGTGCTCATGCGCGTCAGGAGAGAAGCGACTCCAGGGGCTCTTCCATGGCCGCGGCGGAGGCGCGCACCGACGGCTCCTTGGGGCCCGCGGCTGTGCCGGCCGGCCGGCTGTTCGCGGCCCTTTCGGCAGGCGTGGAACCGGCCCAGGGCAAAGTGAAGAAGAAAGTGGAACCCTTGTCGGGGGCCGATTCGACCCAGATCTTGCCGCCGTGCGCCTCCACGATCTTCTTGCAGATGGCCAGGCCGGCGCCGGTCCCTTCGTAATCCTCGCGGCGGTGGAGCCGGCGAAAGATCCGGAAAATCTGTTCGTGGTATTGCGGGTCGATGCCGATGCCGTTGTCGCGCACAAAAAGCGTGGCGTGCTGCACCTCCTGGCCGTTGATGTCCGGGGCCGAGTGCGGTTTCAACGTCGATTGCCCAACGACGACTTCCGGCTTCGGGCTCGAGTTATATTTCAGGCCATTGCTGATGAGATTGGTCAGTAATTGCACGACGCGCTGCGGGTCGCCGGTGACGGCCGGCAAGGGTCCTTCCGTGCGAACCGTGGCGACGCGGCGCTGGATCAAATCGGCCAGGTCGAGCCGCACCGTCTCCAGGGCGCCGGACAGGTCAAACACCTGGGGGCTGTTGATGACGCGCCCGGCCCGGCTCAACGTCAACAGGTCGTCAATCAATTCGCGAAGCCGGCGGCTGGCCTGGATGAGGTGGCTGATATACTCGTGTCCCTCGGGGCCGAGCTGGTTGCCGTAGTCCTGGGCCAGGAAGGTGCTAAACGCCTCCAGGGTACGCAGCGGCTCCTTGAGGTCGTGGGAAACCACGTAGCTGAAGTCGTCGAGCTCGCGGTTGATGCGGCGGAGTTGGGTATTGACCTGCTGCAATTCCTCGGCCTTGTCGTGGAGGGCGCGGGCCAGACGGCGCAGTTCGCGATCGGTCTGCACGCGGTGCGTGATGTCGAGAAAAAAGCAGCGCAGGTGCAGCGGCATGTTTTCCGGCGAATAGCGCGTGAGCACGTCCATTTGCACGTGCTGCTCGGCGCCGGACTTGGCGATCATGCGGAAGGTGATGTTGTGACCTTCGCCGGTATCGAGCGCCTCTTGCAGGCCGCGGTTCAGCTCCGGCACGTCCTGCCGGTGCACCATTTCAAAGAACGAGCGGCCGTTGAGCTCGCCGTAGTTATAGCCCAGAAACTGTTGCAACGCCGCGGTGGCGGCCATCCAGTGGATGTTCGGCGTCAAGCGCGCCACCATGTTGCGCGAGTTGGTGTCCCAGCGGCGCAGGCGAAACACGCTATGCCCCTGCTCGGCGTCGGCCCGGCCTTCCAGCGAGTGCACACCGGAGTCGGCCTGCTTCTGTTCATGCTGCAGGGCGTCCAGCGTGTTCTTCTTCGCCACCAGATCGCCCAGCGCTTGCCGGTAGCATTTGCCCAGCAGATCAAGCTGCTCGTACAGCGGCCCCCATTCCGGCGAAAAAGAGCGCAGTCGGTGCAAGGCAGGATCTCCGCGCAAGCTGGCCACATATTCGCTGAGCTCATGCAGAACCCGCCGCGTGTGCCGTTGGATCAGCCAGACCACGAGGCCCGCGGCACAAGCGCACAGCACGGTCGTACCGACGATCTGTTCAACCAGGCTGGCGTCCGCGAGCGGCGTCAATGCGCGCACGCCCAGGAAAGCGATGAACAATCCGGCGCCCGCCGCCGTGCCGGCTGTTGTCCAGATTAGTGCTCGTCGCACGGAAAGGAGCATGAAACGTACGCCCTGGGTCTGAAAGAGAATATTGTTGTGACAGGAAAATCATAGCACAGCCGGAAACGAGCGACGAGTAGTAAAAGGGCACGGCCTCGAAGAATCCAACCCTATTCGTTTAGCCGACGTCTAGCCGCGACCCGTAAGGGGAGCGCGGCGAGTACTCAGTACTCAGTACCCAGTACTCAGTACCCAGTACCCAGTACCCAGTACTCAGTACCCAGTACCCAGTACTCAGTACCCAGTACCCAGTACTTCGACTGTATGGCTTATTCCTGTTGATTAACCCTTTTTGGCGGCAGCAGGTTACGTTTCTTCCAGTGATAGAAACGCGCCTGCTCAAGGCGCTGGAGGCGGCGGGTCATGGTGCGGCGAAGACGAGCTGAGCGGTCGCATCCCAGAGCCTTATGCAAGAGCCAGGCAATGGCCCAACGAATCTGCGGAACCG
>Ga0185299_10005298_pt1 | contig 14743 bp, 12 predicted proteins | sample PaiPotPPA55metaG_FD_128002 | JGI IMG/M metagenome (GOLD analysis project Ga0185299, IMG submission 128002) | Iron sulfur acid spring bacterial and archeal communities from Banff, Canada, to study Microbial Dark Matter (Phase II) - Paint Pots PPA... ...
GGCGTGGATCGCAGGGCACGCCGGTCGAATGGGTCGAGGAGAAAAGTTATTTCTTCAAGCTGTCCGCTTACCAGGACCGGCTATTGGCGCTCTACGACAATCAGCCGGATTTCATCGGTCCGGACTCGCGCAAGAACGAAGTCATCAGCTTCGTCAAAAGCGGATTGCGGGACCTGTCGATTTCACGAACCACCTTCGACTGGGGCGTCAAGGTTCCCGGCGCCCCCGAGCATGTCATGTATGTCTGGGTCGATGCCCTGACCAACTACATCACGGGCGTCGGCTTTCCCGATGAGAGCGATCCGAACTGGCATTACTGGCCGGCCGACGTCCATATCATCGGCAAGGACATCATCCGGTTCCATGCGGTGTACTGGCCGGCGTTCCTGATGTCGGCGGGCATTCCCGTGCAGAAGCGCGTCTATGCCCACGGTTTCCTGTTCAACCGGGGCGAGAAGATGTCGAAATCGGTCGGCAACGTGGTCGATCCGTTCAATCTTGCCGATCAGTACGGCGTCGACCAGGTTCGCTATTTCTTCCTGCGCGAGGTGCCGTTCGGGCAGGATGGCAGCTACAATCATGAAGCCATCGTCGCGCGCATCAATGCCGATCTCGCCAACGATCTCGGCAATCTGGCGCAGCGCTCGCTGTCGATGATCGCGAAGCAGTATCAGGGCGTGCTGCCCGAGCCGGGCGCATTCAGCGACAACGACAAGGCGATCCTGGCGCAGGCCGACGGCATGATCGCGCTGGCGCGGACGGCGATGGCGACGCAGCAGATTCATCAGGCGCTCAATGCGGTCTGGGCCGTGGTGGCGGAAGCCAACCGTTATTTCGCAGGCGAAGCGCCGTGGGCTCTTGCGAAGACCGATCCGGCGCGTCAAGGCACGGTGCTTTATGTCACCGCGGAAGTCGTGCGCCAGATCGCGATTTTAGCCCAGCCCGCGATGCCGGAATCGGCGGCGAAACTATTGGATAGTCTTGGGATCCCGCAAGCCGCGCGCGGCTTTGCCAGTTTGGGCGGAGCAACACGCATTCAGCCGGGCAGCCAGCTTCCCGCGCCCGTCGGAGTTTTTCCGCGTTACGTCGAACCGCCGGCGACTTGAAACGGATCAGGTTTGATGCTTGTCGACAGCCACTGCCATCTGGATTTCCCCGATTTCGCCGATGATCTTGATGGCATCGTGGCGCGGGCTGCGGCTGCGGGTATTGGGCGCATCGTCACCATCTCGACGCGGGTAAGGCGCCTGAGTGCGCTGCTGACGATCACGGAGCGATTTCCAGAGGTCTATTGCTCGGTCGGCACCCATCCGCATCAGGCCGATGAAGAAGACGGCATATCCGCCAATGAGCTGATCGAACTGGCTCGGCACCCCAAGGTCGTGGCATTCGGCGAAGCGGGTCTGGATTACTTCTACCAGCATGGCTCGCGGCAAGCGCAGGAGCGCGGCTTTCGCACCCACATCGCGGCCGCGCGCGCAACGGGGCTGCCGCTGGTCATTCACACCCGCGAGGCCGACGACGACTGCGGCCGCATCCTCGAAGACGAGATGGCAAAGGGATCATTTCGCGCGGTGCTGCATTGCTACACCGGCGGGCGCGAACTTGCGATGAAGGCGATCTCGTTGGGGTTGTCGATTTCATTCACGGGAATTCTGACCTTCAAGAAATCGCAGGCCCTGCGCGACCTTGCCGCCGAACTGCCCGCCGATCGCATCATGGTCGAGACCGACGCGCCATATCTGGCGCCTGGAAAGTTTCGCGGCAAGCGTAACGAGCCGTCCTACGTCGTTGAAATTGCCAAGGTGCTGGCAGACACCCGCGGGGTCTCGCTGGAGGAGATTTCACGGCAGACCACGGAGAATTTCTTTCGCCTGTTCAGCAAAGTGCCGCTTTCGAAAGCCGTGGCATGACGCTGAATCTCACGATCCTCGGCTGTGGATCCTCCGCCGGCGTGCCGCGTCCCGCGCTCGGCTGGGGCGCTTGCGACCCCGACAACCCCTTGAACCGCCGCCGCCGCTGTTCGCTGCTGGCCGAGCAGACCTCCGATCGCGGCATCACGCGGATCCTGATCGATACCTCGCCTGACCTGCGCGAGCAGCTGATCGACGCCCATGTCGACCATATCGACGCGGTGTTCTTGACCCACGAGCATGCCGATCAAACCCATGGCATCGATGACCTTCGCTCCGTCGTCATGCACCAGCGCAAGCGGATTCCGGTCTATCTGAACCGCTCCACCGCTGAACACATCCTGCTGCGATTCTCCTATTGCTTCGTCTCCCCGCCTGGCAGCGAATATCCGCCGATCCTGGATCATCACGCCATCGAAGCCGGCGAAAGCCGGACCATCGAAGGGAAGGGCGGTCCGGTGACACTTTCCGCATTCATCCTGCAGCACGGCAATATTCCGGCGCTCGGCTATCGGATCGGCGATGCCGCCTATACGCCCGACGTCAGCGACATTCCGCCCGCGAGCTGGCCTTTCCTGGAAAATCTCGATCTCTGGATCGTCGACGGGCTGCGATATACCGCGCATCCCAGCCACTTCAGCGTCAACGACGCGCTGTCATGGATCGATCGCTTCAAACCGCGCCGCGCGGTGATCACCAACATGCATTCCGATCTGGACTACGAGGTGCTGCGTCAGAGCCTGTCGCCGCACGTCATCCCGGCCTATGATGGCATGCGGCTGACGCTGGAGCAGGCGACCAAATAAGAGCCGGACGGGGTCTTCCCAACCAATGAAAGGCACAGGCCAGCCAGCGCGATTCGCGCCGGCCGGCCTGTGGTATGTGCACTAGTGACCGTGGTCATCGGCGTCGGCAAACCGATCGTGATCCGGATCGGTCCCTGGCGTGAACGACACGCCTCGAAGCACCTCGGCAAAACGCGCTGTCCGGATCACGCTAAAGCTTTCGCCAGCGGGAGCGGCGGTGGCTGCGAGTTTGTCGGTAATCATGACCAGCTGGTTCGGATCGGCGCCCTGGTCGCCGCTTCCGCTAACGGTCGAGGTGATGGCCCAGATCGTTGCGGTGCCATCGCGGTTGACGCGGCCGATGAGGTTACGAAGGCCGTCAGCAGCCGGCGTCCACGGCAAGCCGGTGCCAGCATTTTGGCCGGGAGGAAGGCCGTTTACCGAATAAGGAACGCCGAGATTTAGCCCGGCCTGCAACACGTAAGCCAATTTCCACGCGCCGAGACCGGAGTCGAACACCCACTTCTGCAGGCCGGCAGTCGGCTGCGCGGCCGCCGCCGTGAACTTGCCCGACACCGGATCAAACGTGGCGGTGCCGTTGCCTTCGTCGGTGACATAGAGCGTGGTGGCGTTGGCGAACCAGACCCCGAACGGGAACGAAGTCGTCGTCGTCTTGGCCAGCGTCGTCGTGAAGCCCTTCAGGACGCACATGTTGTAAGGCGTGACACCCAGCGTCTGCAGCTTGGTGGCGTCATAAACGATCGGCGCGGTCGGAAGCGTTGCGTTTGCCCCCGGCAGGCCGACGCCGTTCGGACACGCCAGAGGTTTGCCGTTGGCATCGAAGCCGGTCGTATCGATGAAGTAGACGGTGTTGATGCCGTTACCGCCGCTGCCCTTGGTGGTATAGACCACGTTGTTGGAGATGGTGAGGCCGCGGAAGTTGGTGTCCTTGCCGGTCTTGTCGGCTTTCAGACCCAGTTGCGTGATGTTGAAACTGCCGACCGGGGTGGGCTGGCCTGGATCCTGCGCGTCGAGCGGCGTGCGCTGCGGGGTCAAAATCTGCAAGCCGGCGCCGATGATGATGCCATTCGGCTGAGGATTTCCGCCGTTTCCGGCATTGCCGGCCGTGTAGACAACGTTGGCACCGTTTTTGTTATTCAGGATCGCGGCCCGGCCATTATTGCCGCTGTAGGCATTGGTTTTCGTGAACTGAAAGTGGCCGTGGGCGTCGACTGCCGCGACCACACGGGCAAAGCTCCCGGGGACGGGGTTGGTGGGGTCGACCTCGGTTGGTGTAGGCGTATTGGAATTCGAGACATCGAGCGCATTGAGAGGCGCCTGGTACCCCATGAACGTCACGACCCGACCGTCGGTTGAAAGATTGAGTGCGATCTCGGATTTGGACGAAAAGCTGGTAACCACCTGATTGCCTGCCGGTTGATCCCGGTGGTCGGAATCGTGCGAGCCTTCGACCTCAAGCGAGTTGATGAACCTGCCCGACGGCTCAAGTTGGTCCAGCACGATCTTTGCGGTGATACCAAAGCTGCTGTCGACGGCATCATTATTGAAGACAAACGGATAGGTGCCGTTGTCGGTTGCAGTCACGCAATTTGCAGGGGCGCAATTAGGCGGCAGCAGGGTCGTTCCGGCGACAACATTCGCCGGGTTGTTGTCATATACAGAACGGCTGACCAGCAAATTTCCGGGTCTGAAGTTGATGTCATCCTCGTCGGCAAGGGCTCCCGTGGCGCCCACGACGCCCGACAGGAGAAGTGTGGCGGCCAAACTTGCACGAAAAACCGGGGGCCGAGCGGACAAATGCGATCCTGCAACCTTCATTGCAATTACCTCCCATGTTTCGCCTGCGGCAACATGTCATGCGCGGCGATCCCCGGAGGTTTGCCCCCGTTCTGTTACAGCCATAAGAACCAGATGCGACAGCCGCACCGTGATCAACAGCATGCATTCCGATCAAGAATACCTTTCACGCTGACGGTAAACGTCCCAGCCTCAAATCTTGTGCAGCTCCAGCGAGGCCGGATGGAACAGTTCTTCCGGAGCAAGCAACCGGGCCGACAACCCCTCCGCGTAATGGCGTTGCAGGAAACGGTTCAGCACGTGGCGGTTCGATTCCAATCCGTAAGACCAGAAATCTTCACCCATCAAAAGCCGGGCCGCCCGCAACTGCTCCTCGACAAACGGTAACGTGACCTTGGTGGCGGAAGTATCGGCGAGCTTCGCGACCGCAATCGCCTTGGAGCGCTCGAACGCCTTGAACACCGCGACCGGCAACCAGGAATGCTTTTCGACAAGCGAGCGGCGGATTCCCAGCGTGTGCATGATCGGAAACAGACGGGTGCGCCGATACCAGTCGGTTGCGGTCTGCTGCGGGTCGGCAAACAGATAGCCGACATTGGGATGGCCGCGGTCGAAACAGGAGGGGGCGCGCGGCCCGATCACCGCGTCCAGTTCTCCGCTCGCCAGCAGATTCGAAATGGTGACGTCGGGACCTGCATTCTCGACGATGACGTCGGCTGGCAGGTTGAGATTGATCTTCTCTACGCGACCGGGATGCTCATAGCCGCCTCGAACCCAGGTGATGTCGGAGGGACGAATTCCGTAGTCCTCCTCAAGGAACAGGCGGACCCAGATGTTGGCGGTGAGCTGATATTCAGGCACCCCGACGCGGCATCCCCTGAGGTCGGCGGGCGACTTGATCCGGTCGGTGCGGACGTAAATCGAGGTGTGCCGAAAGGCGCGGGACGGGAACACCGGCACCGCGACGTAAGGGCTCGTTCCGGCCGCGGTCTTGACGCTGTAACTGGAGAGCGACAGTTCGCAGATGTCGAAATCCGCATGCCTGAACGCACGGAAGAAGATCTCCTCCGGCTCGAGCAGCATGATTTGCGCATCGACGCCATCGATCTGCACCTGGCCGTCAACCAATGGGCGCATCCGGTCATAGTCGCCGATCGCGACCGAAAGCTGCAGTTTGCTCATACGGGTCTCCTCGGAAATCAGGCTTGCGCGGAAGTGGTTGTGGCAGCTCCAGTCGCACGCTCGGTGCCAGCCCGCGGAAGCAAGCCCATCACCGTGCTCGCCGCGGCGCCGATCAAAACCGATCCGCCCGCGACCGCGAAGATTGTCGGCACATCCCACTGGGCGGCGACCATCTGGCCGACGACCAGCGGTCCGGTAACCGAGCCAAGGCGGCCGATTCCCGTGGCCCATCCCACGCCGGTGGAGCGGATCGTGACCGGATAGTAGATCGCAGCCAGCGCGATCAGACCCGAACTCGCGCAGCCCAGCAGCAATCCGAACAAACCTTCCGCCGCCGTGACGGCGTCAAGCGAAGGAGCCGACCACCCGACCATCACATAAGCCAACGCGCCGAGCGTCAGAGTGGGCGAAAGCACCCGCAAGACGCCAAGACGGTGCAACAGCATTCCGGCGGCTCCGGAACCAAACAGCGACCCGAAATTAAAGAACGCCAGCGCCAGCGCGGTCTGCTCGGGAGCGATGCCGACGCGGCGCAGCAGAATCGGACTCCAAGACGAATTGGTAACCAGGACCATGAAGGCGAAGAAAAAGCTGACCCAGAGCAGACAAGTGCCGATGGCGCGCCCGGATCGGAACAGCTCAAGCACTGTTGCCTTTGGTGCGAGCTCCCTGGCGAATTCGAACTGGATGTCGGTCGCAGTCGACAGGTCAGGGAAGATGCGGCGCAGTGTGGCGGCGATCCGCTCTCTCGACTTGCCGGCCGCAACCAGAAAACTCGCCGATTCCGGCAGCAACATCGCCAGGATCGCCGACAACAGAATAGGCAACACGCCGCCCACAAGAAAAATCGATCGCCACCCATAGGCCGGGATGATCCACGATCCGATCAGCCCGCCGATCATGCCGCCGAGAGGAAAGCCCGCCCAGAGCAGGCTGACGACGGTGGCGCGGCGCGCTTTCGGCACATATTCCGCCGCGAGGCTGATGAAGCTCGGCATCGCTCCGCCCAACCCAAAACCGGCGAGGAAGCGAACAGCAAGCAGTTCCGTCAGATCGCCGACATAGGCCGTCGCGAGGGTAAAGAGCCCGAAGCAGAAGGTCGCCCCGACAAGAACCCGCTTGCGGCCGACCCGATCGGCGACCGGTCCAAGCAGGAAGGCACCCAAGGCAAGGCCGGCCAGCGCCGCGCTGAACACGAATCCGAAGACATGCGGGGCGATGTGGAGCTGGCCGATCATCGCGGGAGCCGCCAGGCCGATCGATTGCAGATCCAGGCCATCCAGCATCGCCACCAATGCGCAGAGCCCGATCACGATCCATTGCAAGCGACCGATCGGCCGTGTTTCGATCAACGCCCCAACATCCAGAACGCCCGCCGCCATGCCTTCCCCCTTTGCCCGGCGGCTGACCGCCATGGTGCTGCTTCTTTAAATCACCGCCCCTCAAGGTTGGCGATGACCTTTTCGAGAACGAACGCGACCAACGCCGCATCATCGGGATCGATGCCGGCAACAGCCGCCCGGTTGATGGCCGCGCCGATCGGGAGCAATTTCTCCTTCAGCTCCCGTCCGCGTTTCGTCAAGAAAAGGTGGTACTTCCTCAGGTCCTCCCCGCGCCGTGTCCGACGCATGAAACCCTTGCGCTCCAGGCTCGTCAGAATCGCGGTCAGCGATGCTTTGCGGACCCGCATGCGATCGGCGAGGTCAACTTGAGTGAACCCTTCCTGCTGCCACAGCCTGCGAAGCACAGCCCATTCCGCAACGCTGACGCCGTGCGGCAACAGTCCGTCGGCAAGCCTGGCCACAAAAGCCCGGTGGGCCTGCCGCACGAGAAAGCTGAGGCTGCGGTCCGTCAGCGCATGCGCGGGGTGGACGATCCGCGAACCTTGAGGAGCGGATGCCGCTCGCGTGGCTGTGGACGGCATGCGCAGGCCCGAGGGGTTCGACGGCAATCGCTTGCGAAGCATCGTATGGTTCCATACTATCTCGCGCAAGAGCGACCTCATCGAGGGGGAACGGCCGTCCACCATGTCCGATATTGCATCCGAGACGGTTTCCTCGGCGATCCGCGAATTGGTGGACGCGAACCATATCCTGTTCGATCAGGGCGTGGTGGACGGGTTCGGCCATGTCAGCCAGCGTCATCCGGTACGGCCTGACCACTTTCTGCTCGCCAGAAGCATGGCGCCCGCGCTGGTCACCGCTCAGGACGTGCTTGCGTTCGATCTCGACGCGGCTCCGATCGAGGCGGGAGGGCCGGCCGTCTATCTGGAGCGGTTCATCCACAGCGAGATTTACCGCCGTCGGCCGGATGTGGTTGCCATCGTGCACAGCCACTCGCCCGCGGTGGTCCCGTTCAGCGTGGTGAGCGGCACGAGGCTGCGGCCGGTATGCCATATGTGCGGCTTTCTTGGCGCGGCGACGCCTGTGTTCGAAATCCGCGATGTGGCGGGGCCGGGGAGTGATCTCTTGATCCGCGATGCCCGCCTCGGCGCTGCGCTGGCGCAAAGCCTCGGTCAGGGCGCAGCCGTATTGATGCGCGGTCACGGTTCGACGGTGGTTGGGAGCACCTTGCGCCAGGCGGTGTTCCGGGCGGTGTACACCGAAATCGGCGCGCGCCTGCAATCGGAAGCGATGAGACTCGGACCTGTCACCTATCTGACCGAGGACGAGGCCGTGGCAACCGCAAAGACCAACGACGGGCAGATCGATCGCGCCTGGCTGCTTTGGCTGAAAGCGGCACACAGCCGATCGATGGCGACCTGATCCGCACACGCACAGCCGGTCGCGGCGGTGCTGCCGAGCTATCCCCACCTTAGCCGTTCGAGGATCGACTTGCCCATCACCCAGTCCTTGTCCTGTTCGGACAGGAACGACAACTCCTCGGTGAAATGGGTGATGCGCTGCTGATAGGTCGCTTTGTCGTAGCCGTTGGTGATGTCAGAGCCCCAATAGCATCGCTGCGGTCCGTAGGCATCGAAAAGCCGTTTGATGTGCGGCGTGAAATCGCGGAACGGATAGGCCTCCGACGAATAGTTTGGCGCGGCCGACAGCTTGACCGAGACATTCGGATATTTGGCGAGCGAAGCGGTCTGGCTGACCGCGTCCGCGATCCGGCCTTCCCTCGGGGTATTGCCGCCGATCCCCATGTGGTCGGCAATCAGTTGCAGACGCGGATGGCGCTCCGCAACGCGGGCGAGCTGCGCATTTTGGCCGTCCGTCAGGAACATGACCGGGAGGTCGGCCTTCTCAGCCTCCGGCCAGAACCAGCCGGCGTGCCGTCGGTCAGCCACGCCTGGGCTGGGCCGAGGAACGTCAGCCGCACGCCGAGCATGCCCGGCTGCTCCCTCCAGGTCGGCAGCAGCGCAGCCGCCTGGGGGTTCTTCAGAGCGATGCGTCCCATGACCGCGAAGCGATCGGGATAACGCCTGGCCGCCTCGAGGGCGTAATCGTTGCGGTCGCCCGGCCATGATGGCGGCACGACCACGACGCGATTGACGCCGGCCTGATCCATCAGCGGTACGAGCTTCTCGATGGTGAACGGCTCGGGCATCTGCGGCTTCATGTCGGGGACCCATTTCCAATCCTCGGATTCCGCCTTCCACAGATGCACCTGGGCATCGACGATGGCGCGCCTGGCCGACTGGGCAGTTGCCTCCGGCGAGGCCAGCGCCACGCCGGCGGCGAGCGGGGAGGTGACGAATTGCCGACGCGACAACATACAAATCCTTCTCACAAACCTGGTCGTTCGAACCCAAGACCCTTAGGCCGAGTCCCTTAGGCCGAAATCGCCTTTGCCGAATTGACCTGGTTGCGCAGCATGAATTTCTGGATCTTGCCGGTGGAGGTCTTCGGAATCGGTCCGAACACCACGGCCTTCGGCGTCTTGAAGCCGGGCATCTGGGCACGGCAAAACGCGATGATCTCGGCTTCGGTCGCCTGCACGTTCTCTTTCAATTCGACGAAAGCGCAGGGCACTTCGCCCCATTTTCCGTCCGGTTTCGCGACCACGGCCGCGAACAGCACGGCGGGATGCTTGTAGAGCACATCCTCGACCTCGACCGAGGAGATGTTTTCGCCGCCGGAAATGATGATGTCCTTCGAACGATCCTTGATGATGACGTAGCCGTGCTCGTCGAGCACGCCGAGGTCGCCGGTGTGAAACCAGCCGCCGGCAAAGGCCTCATTGGTGGCCTTTTCGTTGTTGAGATAGCCCTTCATCACGATGTTGCCGCGGAACATGACCTCGCCGATGGTCTCGCCGTCGCGCGGCACTTCCCGCATGGTCGCGGGATCGATCACGGTGACGGCTTCCTGCAGCGGGTAGGGGACGCCCTGGCGGCGCTTGAGCAGGGCACGCTGATCGGCGGGCAGATCATCCCAGCCCGGCTGCTCCGCGCAGACCGAGGCGGGCCCATAAACCTCGGTCAGGCCGTAGACATGCGTCAACCTGATCCCGATGCGTTCCGCACCCTCCAGCACGGCAACCGGAGGCGCGGCACCCGCGATCAAACCGACCACGGGGCGCGCGGCCGATTGCTTTGGCGCATCGGGCGCATTGATCAATGTGTTGTAAACGATCGGCGCGCCGCACATGTGGCTGACGCCGTGCATGGCGATCAACTCAAAAATCTTCGTGGGATCGACCTTGCGCAGGCAGACATTGACGCCGGCTGCCGCCGCGATGGTCCAGGGGAAACACCAGCCGTTGCAATGGAACATCGGCAGCGTCCAGAGATAGACCGGATGCTGGCCGAGATCGGCGGCGAGGATGTTGCTGACCGCGTTGAGGTAGGCGCCGCGGTGATGGGTGACGACGCCCTTGGGGTTGCCGGTTGTCCCCGAGGTGTAGCTCAGTGCGATGGCGTCCCATTCGTCCTGGGGCAGCCGGGCGACGAAACTTTCTTCGCCCTGCGACAGCGCGTCCTCATATTCGATCTCGCCGATCCGCCTACCGCCCACGAAGGCCTTGTCGTCAACATCGATGACAAACGGCTTCTCGCCCTTCATCAGGGTCAGCGCCTCCGATATCACGCTGGCAAATTCCGGATCCACCAGGATGATCCTAGCGCCGCCGTGATCGAGCTGGAAAGCGATCGAGGAGGCGTCAAGCCGGATGTTGAGCGCGTTCAGCACCGCGCCGGCCATCGGGACTGCGAAATGCACCTCGTTCATCGCCGGGATATTCGGCAGCATCGCTGCGACGGTATCGCCGGGACCGATGTTTCGGCGCGCGAGATACGACGCGAAGCGCCGGCAGCGCGCATAGGTCTGCGACCAGGTGAAGACGCGGCCCTCGTAAACGGTGCTGGTGTGATCAGGATAAATCGCAGCCGTGCGCGCCAAAAAGCTCAGCGGCGTCAAGGCCACGAAATTGGCGGGCGTTTTCTCCAGGCCGATACTGTACTGGCTTTGCTTGCCACCCATCGGTCACCTTCCATTCCAGTTTACCTAGAGGAATCCGATCGATATCCATGGAAAAATCGCCACGATGATCAACCCGACCATCAGCGCCAGCAGGTAGCCCCAGATCGGGCGAATGCCCTCGGCGGGGTCGACGCGCCCGATGGCGCAGGCCGCATAATACCCCACTCCGAACGGCGGGGCGAACAATCCAATGCCCATGGCGAGGATGATGATCATCGCATAATGGACCTCGTGGACGCCAACGGCGCGGGCGATCGGAAACAATAACGGGCCGAACAGCACGATCGCCGGAATACCTTCGAGCACGCTGCCCAGAATTGTGAACGCTACGATCGATACCGCGATAAAAGTCGCGGAACCGCCGGGCAGGCCGGTCATCGCGGCCGCCAGTGCCCGCGAAAATCCGGATTGGGTCAAACCCCAGGCCATGCCGGTTGCGGTGCCGATGATCAGCAGGATCGCGCCCGACAGGCAGGCGGTCTCGATCAACATCGGCATCAATCGCCGCCAGTTGAATTGGCGATAGATCAGGAGACCGACGATAAAGCCATAAACGATCCCGATCGTGGAAACCTCGGTGGCGGTCGCAATCCCCTCGACGACCGCGGCACGGATCACGAAGGGCAGCGCCAACGCGGGCAGGGCGACGATGAAGGTACGGAGTATCTCGGAACCGCTGGCGCGCTTGACGTGACTTAAGTCCTCGCCGCGATAACGCCACCACACCAGCGCCGACAAGGTGATGGCCAGCACGACGCCCGGCAGCAGGCCGCCGGTAAACAGCGCCGAAATCGAAACGCCGGTCACCGAGCCGATGGTGATGAGGACGAGGCTCGGCGGGATGGTTTCGGTCTGCGCGCCGGTGGCGGCGAGCAAGGCAACGAGATCGCCCGGCTTGGCGCCGCGCTGCTTCATCTCGGGGAACAGCACCGGCGCCACCGCCGCCATGTCGGCGGCTTTCGAGCCGGAAATGCCTGACACCAGATACATCGCGCCAACCAGCACGTAATGCAGGCCGCCGCGCACATGGCCGAGCAGGCTTGCCAGAAACGCCACCATCGCGCGCGCCATGCCGGCCATCTCAATCAGCAATCCAAGGAAGACGAACAGCGGCACCGCCAGCAGGATCAGATGGCTCATGCCCTCGTCCATGCGTCCGACCAGCACCATCAGCGGCGTGCGCGTGGTCAGCGCCAAATATCCAAAAATCGCCAGTCCGAACGCGAAGGCGATCGGTACGCCGGCGAAGACGCAGAAGCCGACCACACCGACGAAGAAAATGATCAGATTGAGGTTGCCGAGCGGACGCAGCCACGGCGTCGCCAGCCAGAAAACCGCGATCAGCAAGGCTACCGACAGCACCGCGCGCAGCACGAGCCTGATATCGCCGACCCGCGCCAGCCGCAGCAAGGCAAACAGCGCCATCAGGCAGACGCCGACCGGCAGCGCCGCCGCGCGCCAGGTATTGGATATCTGCAGCGCCGGCGTGGTGATGAAGCTTTCCTCGTAAGCGTAGTGATAGGCCGGCCCGACGATCAGCAGGAGAAAAGCCAGCGCGGCGCTGGTCGCCACGACATCGAGATAGGCCCGCATGGCGGGCTTCGCATTGCCGACAACGGCCGTCATCCGCATGTGTTCGGAGCGGCGAAACGCGACCGCGGCCCCGAGCATCGCCAGCCAGAGGAACAGAATCGATGCCAACTCGTCCGACCAGATCAAGGGCCGCTGCAGGACGTAACGCGCAACGACGCCGGCGAACAGCGTGAGCACCTCGGCGACAACCAGCAACGCGGCCGGAATCTCGACCAGCATGCCGAGCCGGGTTTCAAGTGTCACCGCAAGGGAGCGGCGGCGAGGGGACACCACCTCGCCGGTCGCCGCCTGCGTGGCCTCGGCGCGAACCATCATCGTCCCTTGATCATCACCGGGACCGCCCGCTACGACAATTGGCCGACGGATTTCTCCAGTATGGCCCACGCCTCGTCGCCGTATTTTCCCTTCCATTCGGAATAGAACCCGGCCGCACGCAGCTTTTCGCGGAAAGGTGCGACATCCGGTTGATTGAAGATCAACCCCTTGCCCGCAAGGTCCTCGCGCACCGTAGCATTGAGTTTCTCGGTATCGGCGCGGGCTTTCAAAGCCGCGGCGTTGACATTCTTTTCCACGATCGTTCGCACGTCGGCGGGCAGCGCTTCCAGGGCACGGCGGTTGGCCAGGAACCAGTAGCCGTCCCACATGTGGTTCGTCAGCGAGCAGTACTTCTGGACCTCGTACAATTTGGCGGTGGAAATCAGCGCCAGCGGATTCTCCTGGCCTTCGACGATCCGGGTCTGCAGCGCCGAATAGACTTCGTTGAAATTGATCGAAGCGGGGGCTGCGTCAAACGCCTTGAACATCGAGGTCCACAACGGCGACACCGGCACCCGAATTTTGAAGCCCTTGTAATCGCCGGGTCCGTTGATGGGCCTGGTCGAGGAGGTGGTCTGTCGAAAGCCGTTGTCCCAGATTTTTTCGAACGCCACGATGTTGGCCTTGGCAACCTCCCGGCGCACAAAGGCCCCGAGATCGCCATCCATGGCCTTCCAGACCGTGGGATAATCGGGGAAGGCAAAACCCATCCCGTTGATCGATGCGGCCGGGACCAGCGTCGCCAGGATCAGGCCCGACATGGTGAAGAATTCGACGCCTCCGGAACGCAGCTGGCTCAACACATCGGTGTCGGCACCGAGCTGGTTGTTGGGGAAAATCTGCAGATCGAAGCGGCCATTGGTCTCGGTCTTGATCGCCGCCGCCATTTCCCTGGAGCGAATGTTCAGGGGGTGCGAATCCGGCAGGTTATTGGCAAATTTGTAGGCAAATTCGGCTGCTTGCGCGCGCGCGACAAACGGCGCGCCCACGCCGCCCATCACAGCCGATGCCGCCGATGCCTTCAATAACGTCCGCCGCGAAAAGCCCATCTGTTATCTCCCTGAATTATTCTTATGGATGGCATCATACGGGCCCGGCACCGCCGGGTCATCCGCCGTTTCGGTCCGGCTTATTGCCCGCTTTCAACGGAAATACCAAGCCTTCCGCGATCAGCCTCTTTGCTGCGACATGCTGTGCGAGGCCGTGCCATCCGAGCACGCCGGCCTGCATCAATGGTCGGGGTGCGCGAGGGGAGGCCTTGCGATCATCGAAGCCCTCCTCGCCGACGGCTGGAAGCTTATCCTTATTGCTACCCGCGCCCGACGGCTGCGCACCATCTCGTCCGGTCGGCCTGTCGGCAAAGGTCCGCGTTCAGCACGATCGCGCCACGGCCGGTCAACACACCATCCGTTCGGTTCGGACGCCAAAGATTCCGGCTTCGATGTGGCTTCGCCGGAGCTGGGATTTCGGCGCTTGGGCGGCATCAGTTACGTCAACTCGTATTATTGCGAAAGATTAGACTGCCCGCACAACTCTTTGAAATTACGTCTCAATAATATATTCCATAATATACCTTATGCGAATCAACGATACAGAGCCCTGAACCGGGGGGTGTGCCCTAAGAACAAAAACGAGTCTGTTTAAGCCAATAACGAGTCCACCGCCCGCAACCTTGGGCCATACCGTTGACAGTTCTCGTGGCGATCGTGTT
>Ga0185299_10005299_pt1 | contig 14739 bp, 17 predicted proteins | sample PaiPotPPA55metaG_FD_128002 | JGI IMG/M metagenome (GOLD analysis project Ga0185299, IMG submission 128002) | Iron sulfur acid spring bacterial and archeal communities from Banff, Canada, to study Microbial Dark Matter (Phase II) - Paint Pots PPA... ...
TGCGCTACTCGCTTACAGGTCTACCGACATGCGCGCTGCGTTGCTCGCCGGCGCCTTGATCTCGGCCGCCGATGCGGCGATTTTCCGCCGAACCTCCGGAGCAGGACACTAGACTTTCTTCGTGCTGCAGGTAGGCGACAAGGCGCCCGAGTTCAAGCTCCCGACCACAGGAGGTTCCGAGCTCACGCTGGCGGACGCGCTCGCAAAGCACAAGGCGCTCGTGTTTCTCTTCTACGTGCTGGACTTCACCGGTGGTTGAAGGATGGAGTTGACCGAGTTTCGGTCAAGGCACGAAGCGGCCGAGGCGGACGGCATCGGCATCTACGGCATCAGCGTCGACTCTGTGTTCTCCCACCAGGCATTCGCCAAAGAGCTGGGCGGTCTGCCCTATGAGCTCATCGCGGACTTCGAACGCAAGATGGTCACGGACTATGGTGTGCGCCGCGACGACGTGGAGGGCTATTCGGGAATCCCACGCCGCACAGTTTTCGTCATCGATGGCAGCGGGACGATCACGTGGACGTGGATCACGTCGCGCGAAAAGCCGCAGCCCGACTATGACCTCGTGATCGAAGAGGCGCGCAAAGCGGCAGGCTCGTGAACGCGGAGATGTCGCGGATCGAAGCCGGGTGGAAGCAGCTTGTTGAGCTGGTGAACCAGGTCGAGGACGCCGCCGGCTTGAACAAGGTCGGAGCAGACGGATGGACGGTCAAAGATCACCTCGCCCACCTCGCCGCGTGGGAGCACTCGCTGCTGGGCCTGCTCGAAGGTCGCGACCGTTCGGGGGCCATGGGGCTTGATGAGCCCCTTGAAGAGATCGATTCGATCAATGAGGCGATCAGGAAGCTCCACGCCACAGACACGGCAGATGAGGCGCTCGCGTACTTCCGCGATTCGCACGCCCAATTGATGGCGGCGATCGGAAAGCTAGATGACGCCGATCTCGAGAAGCCGTACAGCCACTACCAGGCCAACGAACCAGACGAGAATCGGCCCGTGGTCGGATGGGTCGCGGGCAACACGTACGAGCACTACGCCGAGCACATCGACTGGATCAATCACCTCATGAGCGAATCGAGCGCAGCCCGCTGAGCTGAGCGCAGCCGGAGGGCGGCCTCGACGCTGACCTCCGAGAAGCTGAGGTCGTCGCCAGGCAGGAGCTGTGCGGCCACCGGCATCGCGGCGCTCGCTACGGTGGCGACGACCGGGTAACCGCCCGCGGTCCCGTGGTCGGCCATCAGAAGGATCGGCTGGCCGCTGCGCGGGACCTGCACGGCGCCCGCAACGAGGCCGAACGACAGCAGCTCATCCCCCGTTGCCTCCACCACCGGACCCTCGAGCCGGTATCCCATCCGGTCCGCGTCACGGCTCACCTTGAACGTCTCACCGAAGAACGCCTTGCGGCCCTCCGAGCTCAGGCGTCTCAGGTGCGGGCCGGCGATGGCGTGAAGTGTGTGGTCGGCGTACATGGGTCGAAGGGCGGCCTCGAGCTGCCGGCCTGAGATTGCCGGACCGGCCGGCAGGCCGCTGTTGGCGATCACGTCGCCAGCCGCCAGCAGCCGCCCGTGCATCCCGCCCCGCGCGGCGAGGAGATAGGTGGCCGAGGAGCCAAGCCACCGGTCGCCCGCGATTCCACCCGCGAGCGCGACGTAGACGCGACCGCCCCAACGCCGCCCGGCGAAGCTGAGCTCGTCCCCCTCGCTGAGAAACACACCGGTCCACATCGGAGCCGCCTCGCCGTTCACAAGAGGTTCGAAATCGGCTCCCGTGATCGCGACCAAGCAGGGTCGGAGCGCGACAAGCACCGGACCGCTCAGCGTGCATTCGAGCGTCGCCGCGCCTTCGTCATTTCCCGTCAGCAGGTTTCCCGCCCTGTGCGCGAATCGGTCCATAGCACCGCCGGTTGGGACGCCCGCGGACAGCGCGTTCGGACGCCCGAGATCCTGCACAGTCGTAAAGAGACCGGGCTTTTCAACGCGCAAGACCTCGCTCACCCGGGCGCGGCAAAGAACTTGACGCGATCGCCGGCGCGGAAAAGGCATGGCGGATCCGAGTCGGGGAGGAAGAGCTTGACGGAGGTCCTCCCGATCAGGTGCCAGCCGCCGGGCGTGGCGAGGGGATAGATCCCGGTCTGGCGGCCCGCGATCGCGACAGAGCCGGCAGGCACCTTCGTTCGCGGCACCTGGCGCCGGGGCAGCTCGAGCTTTTCGGGCAGCGGCCCGAGATAACCCCAGCCTGGCACGAACCCGACGAGAAAGACACGATAGATGGGCCGGGTATGGAGCTCAACGATCTTCGCCGGATCAAGGCCCAGCACCGTCGCAACCGCGTCCATATCGGGCCCGTCGTAAACCACCGGTATTCGGTGGAGACGGCCCGGTTCGGCCATCGAAGGCCGCTTTGACGCGAGCCGCTTGACCGCCGTGGCCAGCGCGTCGGCAGCGACCAGGTCCGGGTCGAAATAGACGGTGACGCTGGCGTAGCCGGCGATGGCCTGCCTGACGTCGCGCCGCTTCTTCAGCGCCGCGGCAAGCGCAATCGCTCTTGTGTTGACGGCCGTGTCAAGCCGAGTCCCCAGCTCCACCAGGAGCGCGGCATCACCGAGCGGGTAGGTCCGAACCTTTGTGGTGGAGCGCGGCGCTAGCATGTGCGCTCACTAGGATCGCGTAGAACACACCCGGCAGGACGCCGGCGCAGAGAAGGCCCACGCAGGCCAGGCCGATCGCCCATCCGGTGACGATGGCGGCGGCCGCGAGATTCCACGTGGTGAAGTCGCCCCTCACGGCTCTGATCGAGCCCGGGAGATCGAACAGGTCGAGTGGATTTCCAGAAAACGCGAACCGGGCGGTCGCGTGCGGCATGTGAATCAGAAGAAGAAGTCCCCAGGGGAGGGCGAGCAGAAACAGGGCGACGGTGTGCGCGTAGAGCTGCGAGACAGACGCGTCACTCCCTCGTAAGAAGTGTGCGTCGAAGAGCCATCCGGCGAGCGGATTGAGCAGCAACGCGAAGGGCGCTGTCAACAGCACCACCACGATCGAGGTCCAGAAGCCGTCGGACAGGAGCCGCCCCGAGAGTCTCCATCTGGGCGGGCCTGTCTTGGTGTCGAGCTCAGCTCCTCGCGTAGCGGCGACGGCATAGCCGAGGAGTGGGATGAAAGCGATCGGCAGGAGCAGCACGGTCACCAGGCCGACAATCCACTTTGATTTCCACTCGCCTCGAAACGGCCAGGAGAAGGATTGGGCGACCACCTTCATGGTCGCAACCTTAAAGGCGCGGCTCACGCCGGGCGCGCTATCTAATCAGAGCAGCGAGTCGATCGCCTGCACGAGCTGTGGATCCTCGGGGACGACCTTCGACCGGAAGCGGCGCACCACCTGGCCGTCGCGGCCGACCAGGAACTTCTCGAAGTTCCACTTCACGTTGCCCGCCTTCCCGGAGTCGTCAGCGGTCTCGCTGAGGATTTCGTACAGCGGGTGCTGGTGCGCGCCTTTGACATCGAGCTTGCCGAACAGCGGGAAGGTGACGCCGTAGTTCACGCTGCAGAACTCCTCAATCTTGTCGGCCGAACCAGGCTCCTGGTTGAAAAACTGGTTGCAGGGAAAGCCCAGGACGACCAATCCGCGATCCGCATAGCGCTCGTAGAGCGCCTCGAGGCCCGCGTACTGCGGTGTGAACCCACACTTAGACGCGACGTTGACCGCCAGAACGACCTTACCTTCGTATTCGGAGAGCCGGGCAGGTTTCCCGTCGAGTCTCGGCAGCTCGATTTCGTAGATCGAGCGCGCCTGCGCTGTTGCCACACCGACCAGAAGCCGCCTCGAACTCCAGCTATTCCCGACCCGAGCCTCAGCCCTTCTTGAGCAGTACCTGGTAGCCGTCGTCGGTCGGGTTGACCTCGACGTCACCCGCCTTCAGGCGAATATCGTCTTCGACTCGGCTCGCGATGATCGCGCCTTCGAAGACGAGCTCCTCGAATCGCCATTCCTTGCCGCGCTTGCGCATCTTCACGACGACACCCCCGGGGCTGCGCCACACGCCTTCCCCGGCTGGCCGGAAGCCTCTTGTGACGAGCTCGCCCAGTTGATCGGGAATGACCTCGGGCGGCGGCTTTGCCGTGGGCCACACCACAGGCCTCTCGGGCGCGCCCGGCCGCGGAGGCGCGTCGCCCCGCGTCGGTTTCCTGAACTTCGCCTGCTCGAGAGACAGCCGGAGCAGCTCCGACCCTTCGTCCTGCGCGAAGAAAGCCCCCGAGATGCGGCCCTGGTCCTGTGAGCGCCGGATGCAGTTCGTGCAGTCGGCCTCGGTGTCGACCGACGCGAACGTGCCGGTGGCAAGGGTCTGGCCGCACAGGGTCGTGACCGGCCCGGTTTTGGGAACCCGTGGGGTGAGGTGAATCCGCCCGCCGGTCTTGCGCCTGACCGACTCGAGCTTCAGCTGCTGGACGCCCATCGGCGTCAATCATGGGCGTCCGGCCGGCTTGGGGGTTCAGCCCCTTCTTGGCGTGGGCATCGCCGAGGCGGTCGATTTCAGGCCTCGTGTCGACCCTCGGGTAAAGGGCCCGGCGTGGACGCTTATCTCACAGGTCCATGGTCATCTTCACCCATCGCCTGCTGCGCCGCCAGGTGCCGGCCTGGATCGAAGAGCCGCATTTCGAGCCGAGCGCCATCCGGCGCGCGATCGAAGACATCGAGCGGGCGGCCAAGGCCTCCCCAAGCCGCATGGCGATCCGCAGCGACGTCTCGGGCTTCCCGGTGGCGGGCGCCAGGCGCGCCCTCGCCGGCCTTCCCGTTCCAGGCGATTACAAGGTCGTCGTCAAGCCGCTGCGCTACCGCAAAGAGCCAAGCCTTTCAGCCCTCTGTGAATTCGACGAGCGACGCATCATCCTGCGCCTGCCGGAGCCGTTCCGTCCGTTCGACGAGATGGTCTACCACTCCGCCAAACGCAAGCCGGAGCCGGGCATGCGGTTCATCTGGCTGGGCGAAAACGTTCGTTTCCGGACGCGCCGCGACGTGCTCCGATTCCTCTACTGCCACGAATGGCTGCACTGGTACATGCGCGAGATGCACAGCCTCCGAGCCGGCGCAGAAACCGCTTGCGACAGGTTCGCCCTGCGCCACTTCCGGCGCCCGAAGGTGACCGTAGACGACGCGCTCGAAGCCGTGCGTGGCTCCCGCTCTCAGCCTGTGCCGGACGTCTTGCTGGCCGCCTGAAGTCGCAGGTTGGGCAGGGGTGTCAGGCTCGCCTCCACCTGGGCGCGAAGGTGCTCGAAAGCGGGCGGAAGTGAAAGCTTCTCGCCCAGATGCTCTTGCGGCTCGTCAGAGCTGAACCCGGGGCCAATGGTCGCGATCTCGAACAGGACGCCGCTGGGCTCGCGGAAATAGATGGAGCGGAAGTAGAAGCGGTCGATCACCGGGGTCGGGTCGCCGCCGCCGGCGATCACCCGGTCGCGCCAGTCTTCGTGGTCCGCCATGGTCGAGGACCACGCCACGTGGTGCACGGTGCCCGATCCGCTGAGACCGCGTGCCTCGGGAGCGGCGTCGTACACGTAGTAGGACCCACGCGACTCGCCGCGCGATTCGAACGAGAACACGTCGGAGCTGGTGAAGCCGAGCGTTCCGGTCAGGAACTGATGGCTCGCCCCCTTTTGCCGCTCGTAGGCGCGCACTCCGGCAAAACCCTGGAGGGCGAACTGCCTGGGGATCTCGGGGTACTTGGCGGCCAGCGGCTTGTCGGCGCTCGGCTGTGCAGTGAGCTCGAGGCCAAGGCCTTCGGGGTCCTCGAAGCGAAGGCGGTCCCCTTCGAGCGTGGATTCGATCCCGGCGGAGGCAAGCCTCCGAGCCCAGAACTCGAGCGCGTCTCGCGATCCGACCCGCATTGCGATCCGGTGGATCATGCCCGCGCCGGCCCGCCCGCGCGCAAGTCCGGGATATTCGAAGAACGTGAGGTCTGCGCCGGGGCTGCCGTCCTCGTCGGCGTAGAACAGGTGATAGACGGACGGGTTGTCCTGGTTGACCGTCTTCTTGACCAGCCGGAGGCCCATCACCCCTTCGTAAAAGAGGAGATTTTGGGTCGCATCGGCGGTGATCGCGCTGATGTGGTGGATTCCGTCCAGGGGCTTCATGGTCTCTGTATACCCACGAGCGGACGGTATTTGTTCCTCCGGGCAACAAGGTAAAGCCGTTGCTTAACCGTGTCCGGGCTCCGATGGGTGAGAATGGCGCCAATGAACCGGGTGCTGGGCCTCAGCCTGGCGGCTCTGCTTGCCGTCGGCGTGCTGGTCGCAATCGTCGCTTCGTACGTGCTCGGACACCACACGCCGGCGGCAAGCCTGGTCACCGTGCGCGGCGTGATCGGGTCCGAGAAGCAGCCGTACTTCCAGGACGCGGACGTCATCAAGGTGTTCCACGACCACGGTTATGACGTCCAGGTCGACGTCGCGGGATCGCGCCAGATCGCCACCACGGTGGACCTTTCGAAATATGACTTCGCGTTTCCGGCCGGCGTCCCCCAGGCGAACAAGATCAAGGCCGATCACAAGGCCAAGGCCACGTACTCGCCCTTCTACACGCCAATGGCAATCGCGACCTTCAAGCCGATCGTCGACCTGTTGACGCAGGCCGGCGTCGTAACCAACCAGGGCGGAGCGTACTTGTTCGATGTCAACGCATATTTGAAGCTTGTCGCAGTGAACAAGCGCTGGACCGACCTTCCTAACAGCGCGACGCTGTACCCCGCCAGCAAGAGCATCCTCATCACGTCCACCGACGTGCGCACGTCGAACTCGGCGGCCATGTACTTGGCGCTCACCTCCTACGTGGCCAACGGCAACAACGTCGTGCAGGACCCTCAGCAGGCGCAGACCGTCCTCCCTATCGTTTCGCCCCTGTTCCTGCGACAGGGGCTCACCGAGACCTCCTCGGAGGTTCCCTTCAACGACTACCTCTCAATCGGCATCGGCAAGAGTCCGATGGTGATGATCTACGAGGCGCAGTTCGTCGCAAGAGAGACTGCCAAGGACGGCTCGATCACCGCCCAGAACGTGCTCATGTATCCCAGCCCGACCGTCCTGTCCAAGCACACGCTCGTACCGCTCACGTCACGTGGCGACGCCATCGGCCAGCTCCTGCTCAACGATCCGCAGCTCCAGAAGCTGGCAGTCAAATATGGCTTCCGCACGAGCGACCCGACCGCATTCAAGAACTACCTGGACTCGAAGCAGGTGCCGCAACCGCCCCAGCTCATCAATGTGATCGAGCCACCTGCCTATGACCCTCTCGAGGCCATGATCAGCGGCATCGAGAAGGAGATGAACTTGCTGAAGACTCAAGGAGGATGAGATCGTGAGCGACCAGACAGCGGCCAACCCCGACACCAGCCCGGACACGGGCGCGAACACGGCGCTGGCGCTGGTTCCCCCGGCCCCGGTGGCGACGGTGACCGACCAGCAAGCGCTGGCTCAAGCGCAGCAGGTCGACCCTGCGGCGGCAAAGCAGATCCAGGCGACGGTGGCCGGCTACGTGGACCAACTCGTAGCTCTCGATGAGCACTCGCCCGACTTCGACAGCAAGGTCCAGGCGATCCACGACCTGGGAGACGCCGACATCAGGGCGTCCGCGGCGGTGTCGAACCGCCTGCTGCAAGAGCCGGCCAAAGCGATGAACTCGGGCCCGCTCTCGAAGACCTCGGATGTCTCGAACAACCTGGTCAAGCTGCGCCGCACGGTAGAGGATCTCGACCCGCAGCGACAGGGCCTGCTTAGCAAGAAGACGCTGTTCGGCATCATCCCGTTCGGCAACAAGCTGCGCGATTACTTCGCGAAATACGAGTCTTCGCAGAGGAATATCGACGCCATCATCCAATCCCTCTACCGCGGGCAGGACGAGCTGCGCCAGGACAACGCCGCTCTCGAGCAGGAGAAGACCAACGTTTGGGCGATCAAGGACAAGCTGCAGCAGTACCTCTATATGTCAGCCCAGCTCGACTCCGCCCTCACGGCCAAGATCGCCTCGCTGCAAACGACGGACCCTGAGAAAGCGAAGGCCCTCAACGAGGACGTGCTGTTCTACGTACGCCAGAAGCGACAGGACCTGCTGACCCAGCTCGCGGTCAACATGCAGGGCTATCTCGCGATGGACCTGATCCGCAAGAGCAACCTCGAGCTGATCAAGGGCGTCGACCGAGCCACCACGACCACGGTGTCCGCGCTCCGGACCGCGGTGATCGTCGCGCAGGCGCTCAACAACCAGAAGCTCGTGCTCGACCAGATTGACGCTCTGAACACGACCACGGGCAACCTCATCGAATCGACCTCCGAGCTGCTGAAGGAGCAGACCGGGAAGGTTTACGACCAGGCGGCCAGCTCGACGATCAATCTCCAGCAGCTGCAGACCGCCTTCAACAACATCTACACGACGATGGACTCGATCGACACCTTCAAGCTCCAGGCGCTCGACTCGATGAAACAGACGATCGACGGGCTCACGACCGAGGTCAACAAGGCGCAGACCTACCTCGACAGGGCGAAGGCGTCGTCGCAGAACGAGGCGCAGGCCAGCGGGGACCTCGCCATCCCGGCAGCGTCGAGCTGAACACGGTGCAATCTCCGGCCCCCCACTTCGCGACCCTCCCCCTGAAGGGGAAGGGAGAAAGGGGCTGGAGCCGGCTCGTCCCCCTGGTGGCCCTGGCAGCGCTGATGCTGCCGGCCTGCGCCGGCGATGGCGGCCCCGCAGTGCCGGCGAACACGCTGACCGTGCTGGCCGGCTCGGAGCTCAAGGACCTCGAGCCGATGTTCCCGGACATCGAGAAGAACACCGGCTGGCACCTTCAGCCGACCTACACGGGGTCGCTCGACGGCGCTCAGGCGATCGTGAGCGGGGACAAGTCGGACCTCGCGTGGTTCTCCTCCGGCAAGTACCTCACCCTCCTGCAGGGGTCGTCGGGACGGATCGTGACTCAGCAGAAGATCATGCTGTCGCCGATCGTCCTCGGCGTGAAGCACAGCTCCGCCCAGCGCCTGGGCTGGAGTGGCAACACGAACATCACATGGGCCGACATCGCAGCCCAGTCGAAGTCGGGAGCGTTCCACTACGCGATGACCAACCCGAGCTCCTCCAACAGCGGTTTCGTGGCCCTGCTCGGCGTCGCCACGGCTTTTGCCGGCAGCGGCAACACGCTCGACAGCGGCAACATCAACACGCAGGCGCTCAAGGATTTCTTCACCGGCCAGACGCTGACCGCCGGCAGCTCGGGATTTCTCGCCGACAACTACGTCCGCGTGCAGGACCAATCTTCGATCGACGGGCTGATCAACTACGAGTCGGTGCTCCTCTCGCTGAACTCGAGCACCAAGCTGCACGAGCCTCTCGATTTGATCTATCCGAAAGACGGAATACTCACCGCCGACTACCCGCTGATGCTGCTCAACAACTCGAAGCGCGCCGCCTACGACAAGCTCGTGGCCTACCTCATCTCGCCTGACGTGCAGCAGAAGATCATGACGATGACCAGCCGGCGTCCCGCCATTCCGGAGGTCAAGCCCGACAGCCGCTTCCCCAACCAGCTGCTGGTCGAGCTCACGTTTCCGTCCAACCTCAACGTCATCAACCAGCTGCTCCTGACGTACCTCGACGAGATAAGGCAACCCGACACCGTCGTCTTCGTGCTGGACATCAGCGGGTCCATGTCCGGTGATCGCATCAACGGCGTGAAGGCCGCCTTCGCCAATCTGACGGGCGGCGACACATCGTTGACCGGCCAGTTCGCCCGATTCCGCAAGCGCGAGAACATTGTCATCATCCCGTTCAACGGGGGCGTGGTGGACAACCGCGCTTTCACCATCAACGACAACTCGGCGGGAAGCCCCGACATCGCCGCGGTGCGCCAGTACGTCAACTCGCTGCAGCCGAATGACGGAACCGCGATCTATGACGCGCTGATCGAGGCCTATCGCGTGGTCGAGACCGACTACCGCGCCGACCCAAACCGCTTCTACTCTGTAGTCCTGATGACGGACGGCGAGAACAACAGCGGGCACGACTCGAACGGGTTCCTCAACTACTTCAAGAGTCTGTCGCCGCAGCTGCAAAACGTGCACACGTTTCCGATCATCTTCGGAGAGGCCAGCCCCGCGGCCCTGAACCAGGTGGCAAGCGTCACCGGTGGCCAGACCTTCGATGCCAGGAACGTGTCCATGAGCCTGGTGTTCAAGCAGATCCGTGGTTACCAGTAACGGACAGGGCAGCCCGGCGGACCTCCGCCGGCGCCGGATCCTCATCTACCTGTACAGCACGAAGAACATCGTGGGCTGCGGTCTGGCCCTGGTCGGGCTCGTCCTCTTCTTCACCGGGATAATCGGAAGCTTCGTCTGGCCCTTCGTGGTCGTGGGAATGTACGGGATCGGCGCCCTGGTTGCGCCAGGGTTTTCGAGCTACGACCTGACCACCACGTCGTTCGATCCCAACGACGTCCGGCAGTCGCTCTCCAAGCAGATCAGCGCCATCCACGGCAAGGTGCCACCGGAGATCGAGGCCAAGGTCCAATCGATCAACGACACCATCCTCGGAATCCTGCCCCACTACGGCGAGTTCCCGGCCGGGTCGCCCGACCTGTTCGTTGTAGGGCGCACGGCCACCGACTACCTGCCCCGCGCGCTCCAGAGCTACCTGAATCTGCCGCGGGTCTATGCGACCACGCACCCGGTCGACGGAGGCAAGACCTCGCAGCAGGTGCTCTCCGAGCAGCTGGACCTCCTGGGATCGAAGATGAACGACGTCGCCGACGCCGTCCACAAGAAGGACTCGGACGCCCTCCTCGCCAACGGCCGTTTCCTGGAGGATAAGTTCGGCAAGTCCCAGCTCTCGATCCCCGCCAGCTCGTAAGAGCAACCCATTGCCGATCACGGTCGTAGGGCTCGACGGTGACGACACGCTGTGGCACAACGAGTCCCGCTTCAACGTGACCCAGGGCGAGCTTCGAGACCTGCTCCATCGCCACGTCCCGGACGCCGACGTGGACATGCGCCTCTTCGAGACCGAGATGAAGAACCTTGCCGTATACGGCTACGGGGTCAAGTCCTTCACGCTCTCGATGATCGAAACGGCGATCCAGGTCACCGAGGGGCGGATTCCCGCGACGGACCTCGAGGTCATCCTGGGCTGGGGCAAGCGGATGCTGACGCAGCCGACCGAGCTCCTCGACGGCGTCGAAACCGTGCTGCGTGAGCTGGGCGAGAGCTACGACCTGCTCCTGATCACGAAGGGCGACCTCTTCGACCAGGAGAGCAAGCTGGCGCGGTCCGGCGTTGCCGACCTCTTTCTCGGCGTCGAGATCGTCAGCGAGAAGAACGTCAGCTCGTATCGGGCCATCCTGTCGCGACGCGGCATCCGAGCCGATGAGTTCGTGATGGTGGGCAACTCGTTGCGCTCGGACATCGTCCCGGTCCTCGAGCTCGGTGCTCGGGCGGTGCACATTCCCTACCACGTGACCTGGCGCCACGAACATGTGGACGAGGCATCGCTGCCACGCTCCGGCTGGCACCGGCTGGAAAGGATCGAAGAGCTGAGCGGGCTGCTGGCTCGCCTCTAGGAAGCGGCCGGGCGGGTCGCCACGCCACCTCCGGTCATCAAGAGCCCCAGCCGCTCTTCGGGCGCGTCACCCGGCTCGATGCTGACGATCTTGCCCTCGTAGATGACGGCGATCCGGTCCGACAGCGAGCGGACCTCGTCGAGCTCGGCGGAGACGAGCAGCACCGCGGCGCCATGGTCCCGCTCGGCCACGATCTGCTGGTGGATGAACTCGATGGCCCCGATGTCCACGCCCCGAGTGGGCTGCGCCGCCAGCAGCACGCGCGGGTTGCTGCCCATCTCGCGCGCGACGATGACCTTCTGCTGGTTGCCTCCCGAGAGGTTTCGCGCGGCGGTGTCGATGCTCGGCGTGCGGATGTCGAACTCCTTGACGAGCTTGCGCGCCCATTCGCGGATCGACAGCAGCCTCAGCACGAACTCGCGCCACGAGAACGTCGGGGCTCGCTCGCGTCCCAGGATCGAATTCTCGGCGACCGAGAAGCTGAGCACCAGGCCGGTGCCGCGGCGGTCCTCTGGGATGAACGCGATTCCGGCCTCCCGTTCGGTGAGGGCGTCAAACGTCGTCACGTCCTTGTCGGCCAGGAACACGCGCCCGCCGGTTGCGCGACGCGTCCCGGCGAGGACCTCCATCAGCTCGCTCTGGCCATTCCCTTCCACGCCTGCGATGCCGAGAATCTCTCCCTGTCGCAGCTCGAAGGAAATGCCCTTGAGGGCGGGCACCCCGCGGTCCGAGTTGGCGGTCAGGTTCTCGACCCTGAACGTGACGGCGCCAGGCTTGGCCGGCTTCTTGTCCACCCGCAGGAGGACCTCGCGACCGACCATGAGGGTTGCGATCTCCTCTTCGCTCGTGTCCTTGGTGATGAGATGGCCGACGACTTTCCCGCGGCGCATGACGGTGATCCGGTCCGAGATCTCGAGGACCTCGCGCAGCTTGTGGCTGATGAAGATGATCGTCTTGCCGGTCTTGACCAGGTCTTTCAAAACGCCGAACAGCTCCTTGCTCTCCTGCGGTGTGAGCACCCCGGTCGGTTCGTCGAGGATGAGGATGTTCGCCCCGCGGTAGAGCACCTTCACGATCTCGGCTCGCTGCTGAAGCCCGACCGGGAGGTCGCCCATGCGCGCGTCGGGATCAAGCGCAAGTCCGTATTTCCGGGTCAGCGCGGCGATCTCCTCCCGAGCCTTGGCGTGGTCGTAGAAACCAGGGCCGGTGACCGGCTCCCGACCCAGCATCACGTTCTCGCCCACGGTGAAGACCGGGATGAGCATGAAATGCTGATGGACCATTCCGATGCCGAGTGCGATCGCATCGCGCGGTCCGGAGACGCGCGCGGACTTTCCATCGATCAGGATCTCCCCGGAGTCGGGATGGACCAGGCCGTAGAGGATGTTCATGAGCGTGCTCTTGCCTGCTCCGTTCTCTCCCACCAACGCGTGGATCTCTCCCGCACGGACTGTGAGGTCCACGTGGTTGTTGGCCACGACCCCGGGAAACGCCTTGGTGATGCCACGCATCTCGAGCGCGTTGGTCGCGATGGTCATGCTCATTCGCTGCCCGGTACGTAAGGAATTCCGTCCGCGGCGGGAGGGCTGCTCCTGCCCACCAGCCCTGCGAGCACGACCAGGGTGAGGATGTAGGGCAGCATGCTGAGCAGGTAGGGCGACACATGGATGATCGAGTTGTTGTCGTAGATCGCCTGTCCGAGGCCGAAGATCATGCAGGCCACGAATGCGCCAAACGGCGTCCACTTGCCGAAGATCATGGCGGCGAGCGCGATGTAGCCGCGACCATCGGTCATGTTCGGCACAAATGTGTTCGAGACGCCGATCGCCAGGAATGCGCCTGCCAGGCCTGACAGCAACCCGCTGGTGACGACGGCGCCGTACCGGATCAGATAGACGTTGATCCCGGCGGTGTCGGCGGCCTGGGGGTGCTCGCCGACAGCGCGGATGCGTAGCCCCAGCCGCGTTCTGAACAGGACGATGTGCACGCCGACCAGCAGGATCAGCGCCGCATAGACCACGACGTTCTGCTGGAAGAGCACCTGGCCCAGGAATGGGATCTGGTCCAGCCCGGGCACGTTGAAGTTGGGAAGCAGCTCGCTCTGGCTGGCGTGGCCGACGTCCTGGATGCCATAGATCCGGTTGACCAGGAAAACGGTCAAGCCCGCCGCAAAGATGTTGATCGCGATCCCGCTCACGATCTGGTCCGCCCGAAAGCGAATCGACACGACCCCGTGGACCAGCGCCATCAGTCCACCGGCGAGAATGGCCACCGCGGTGGCCAGCCATGGGTTGTGCCACGCGAGGTCGGCGACGACGCCGAAGAAGGCGCCCGTGAGCATCATGCCTTCCATTGCGATGTTGACCACTCCGCTGCGTTCCGAGATGACGCCGCCGAGCGCCGGCAGCAGCAGCAGCACCGCCGCGGCCAGTGTCGCCTGCCAGAGATTTGCGGTGATCAGCAGGTGGAGGATGTCAGTGAGGGCGGTCACTTGATGGGAGTCCCTTCCGGCGGCGGGGCCGCGGCTTCCGTCATGAGCGCGGCCGCCGGGGTCTCGGGCAGAGGAGCGCCTGGCGGGCGGCGGAGACCGGGGATCAGCGACCTCATGGCGCCGAGGAAGTTGGCAGCGATGCTGAAAAGGATCAGCGCCTGAAGAACGAGCACCAGGTTGCTGGAGATGCCCGCGTCGCTCTGCATCACCGAGCCTCCGGCGTGGAGCGCTCCAAACAGCAGCGACGCGAGCACGATGCCGACGGCGCTTCCCAATCCAAGCAGCGCCACAGCGATTGCGTCAAATCCCGTCGTGTCGCTGAAGTACTTGTCGGTCAGGTTGTGGTCGACGCCGGCGACCTGCACGGCACCGGCGAGCCCGGAGAAGGCGCCGGCGATCAGCATGGTCACGATGATCGTCCGGCGCACGCTAACGCCCGCGTAACGCGCGGCGCGTTGGCTCTGGCCTACCGCCCGTATCTCGTAGCCAAGCGTTGTGCGCCACAGCAGGAAGGCAAAGATGGCGACGGCCACAAGCGCGATGAACAGCCCGGTGTGGACGCGGTACACGCTGGCCGGCAGGCCGAAGACGATCAGCGAGTTGTCGGATGGCAGCAGCGTGGCGAGTCGAGCGCCGGGCCCAATCGGTAGCGATTTCGAGGTGCC
>Ga0185299_10005300_pt1 | contig 14733 bp, 12 predicted proteins | sample PaiPotPPA55metaG_FD_128002 | JGI IMG/M metagenome (GOLD analysis project Ga0185299, IMG submission 128002) | Iron sulfur acid spring bacterial and archeal communities from Banff, Canada, to study Microbial Dark Matter (Phase II) - Paint Pots PPA... ...
CCTCCTCTGAATGCTGATTACTATGTCACGCCGAAAAAACTTTATCCCTACGATTTGAAGTCGGCACGGCAGCTAACCCAGCAGCCAGTATGGGTCAAAGTCGGTTACGGCTACATCTATTATCCTTACGATACGGCGCGCCATCGCGTGGATTTTTCGCATGAGGCCGGGAAGCTTTTGCCGATTGAAAAATTACAGATTAAAGACGTCATCAGTGAAGCCGCGCCGCAAAGTCCGGGCGAGCGCCAGGTGATGGCAGTTTTTGACAAAGAGGGCAAGGCTTATGCTTTTCCGATTGGATCGACAAAGGGCGGGGAATACAAATTTTATTCCGACGTCTGGAACGCGATTGATCAACATCAGGTCAAGCCTGGCATGAGCGAACTGCAAGCGGATTTTGCCGTGGGCATTGGCATTCCTGAAGGCTCAGGCGGCGAGTCGGGAAACCGCACGGTAAATTACCCGAACGGCGGCAACCCGCTTAGCGTTACCTACCGCAACGACAAGGCAGTGAGCGTTAAGCCGGGTCCTCCGGGATAGTCCGTGTAGGCGCGGGCGTCCTCGCCCGAGCGGGGCAAAGCTAAGAGGAGCCGCGAAAACAAATCGTTCGCTGCCAATAGACGGAGACGTTAGCGGCTAAAAGCCGCGGCCACTTCACCGACTTACGGTAGGCCTAAAGAAAGTTGTTTCCCGGCGATTAAACGCAGCCTCAGCGGCTAAAGCCGGACACATTTTCAGCGACTTGCGGTACGCCTGAAGGCATACCCTGATACGAAACAAGACTTTTTCCGCAGCCTGTAAAGGCATACCCTGATACGAATCGAGACTTTTTCCGCGTTCTGTAAAGCCCGATTCAAGTAATGCTGTTTATTGCAGCGCTGGAAGCGCTGCTCCATCCAAGATCAAATGCAAATCGAGGTCTTCGCACAGACTCTAAGAGCTAAGTCACTTCACGACCGGCGAATTCTCATCCGCAGCTTTCTGTTCGTCGCCATGGATGACCCCATCCTCGTTGGCGTAGAACGAGCGATGTTCCGTGTCCAATTGTTTGGGAGTGAGTGTCAGTTCGTAGCCATCTTTGCGGGAATGAAAGCTTACGTGATAATCGCCGCGATCGGTTTCGGCCATGCGGCGGGTGAAAGAGCCAGTGTGAACCAACTCCATCAGGCTGGACGCATATTTGTCGTTCTTTTTGTAATATTGCTTTTGTGCCCGGGTGACCGTGCGCATGTAACCGAGGGCGTTGGCTTCGGAATCGGATCGCGCCGGGTCGCCTTTAAATTTTGGCTGATAAGCTGTCTGTGCCGCGGAAGCCAGCACCGCCGCTGCTACCAATACCATGATCCCTGCCATCCGCCGCTGAGATGGTAACCGGAAAAGTAATTGCATTAGTATTCCGCCTCCCCTTCAATGTTATGCGTATGTTACTGCCGTAATTAGCAAAGGCTTACAGGACTTTCTATCCGAAACGAATACAGCTATGCTAGCCCCATCTACTCGAGTAGGAAAGCTATGAAATCTGCAATGGCCGCGAAGACTGCACCAGCAAAAAAGTCACCGATCCGTATTGCCGTAGTGGAGAGCGATCCACTGCGGTTCGTGGGATTCAGGGCTCTGTTTGACAACGAAGTCGATTTCGAACTGATTTCGGCCTCGCTTCCCGACATTGGCAACTTGCAGGGCGTTGATCTCATCCTGCTGGGCAATCGCAACGGCCAAAACCTATTCGACCTGATGGCCAGCCTGAAGGCCACGCGCCCCGACCTGCGGATTATTGTGACAGGTTCGGGCATCGACGATGAGACCATTCTGAAGGCGATTGCGTCCGGCGCGAAAGGCTATGTAGACGAAGCGGCCGCGCCTGCAGAGTTTGTGCAGGCGATCCGGGTGGTCAATGAGGGTTCGGTGTGGGCTCCGCGGAAAGTGCTTTCCATGTTCATCGAGCGCGTATCGTCATCTCCGGGACGCATGTTCCCGGCGGGACGAGTGACCTTTACCGATCGCGAAAAAGAAGTTCTGGAAATGCTGGTTGCGGGTCGCTCCAACAAAGAAATCGGCTCTGCGCTGGGCATTGAAGAACGCACGGTAAAGGCGCACGTTGCCAAGTTGATGCGAAAAGTCGGCGTGCAGAACCGGATCGCGCTGTCGGTGCATGCGATTACGCACAACCTGGTAGCGGCGAAGTAGGCCTTCTTCGAAGTTACCAAAGTACAATGACCCTCGTAATCTTGTCGGCTTCACAGTCCTGAAGCATACTCGTTTCACCTACCACAGAACCTGGGAGACGGGGTTGGGAGCGGAGATTAGGGTCACCGTTGCCAACCTCGCATTTTTTTGCCCGTGCCTCAGTCATCAACATTCCAGTCGTTTTCCACGCCGCCGTCATTTCCTGGCCGCTAAAATCCTTTAGAATCAGTTACAACTTATTTCCAGAATCTTCTCCAGGAAGGCTGTGGTGAAATGAAGAGAGTTTTTCTGTTAGGGATGGTGATTGCTTTATCGGCTATGGCGGTTGCGGCTGACGAGAAAACGGGCGGCAAAGAAAGCAAAGCCAAAGACCGAGTACAAGCGGCAGCCGACGTTTTGAATGAAATCGAATCGGCGCCTGACCAGGGCATTCCTGCGGAGGTGCTGGGGTCGGCCGAATGTGTGGCCGTGGTTCCCTCCATGTTAAAAGGAGGTTTTGTTGTGGGGGCCCGCTACGGCCGTGGACTAGCCAGTTGCCGGACTCCCAAAGGATGGAGTGCCCCGGCGTTCTTCAGCGTAAAAGGCGGAAGCTTCGGGCTGCAGATCGGCGGCCAGGCAGTTGATTTGGTGATGCTCATTATGAACAACGGCGGAATGCAAAAGCTTCTCTCCAGCCAGTTCAAGCTCGGCGCCGACGCCAGCGTGGCTGCGGGGCCGGTGGGTCGCCATGCCGCGGCTGACACGGATTGGAAGATGCGCGCCCAGGTCCTGAGTTATTCGCGGGCCCGCGGTGTGTTTGCCGGATTAGAGTTGAACGGCGCCGTGATTCGCCAGGACAAAGACAGCACGCGAGAGTTTTATGGGCACATGGTAACTTCGAAGGCGTCGCTGGAAGGGGAGATTGAGCCGCCGGCTGACGCGTATCCGTTTTTGCAAACCTTAGCCAAATGGGCCAAGGAGGCCAGCAAATAAAGGAAACAGTTTCGCAGGAGAACGCCGCGCGATTTCTTCGACGTGATGGGAGCGCGGGTTCTACAGTCACGATTTCCCCGAAAATGCGTCAGCGACTCGAGTACGCGCTCGCCTGGCTGATCATTAAATTCATCGGAGCGTTGCCTCGTCCTTTGGCACGCGCCGCAGCTATTGTTCTGGGCTGGAAGATCTACGCGCTGCATATCCGGCTCCGACGCGTAGGCATGCACAACCTGGCGCTGGCCTTTCCGGATAAAAGTCGCAAGCAGCGAGCCAAGATTCTGCGAGGCGTTTTTACCTCTTTCGGACGCCAGTTGGCGGAAGTCTGCCTTTTTCCTAAGTACACGCGTGAGAATGTCGGTAAGGTTGTGGTCTACGACGGATTTGAAAACTTTGAACGTGCTCTAGCGCGAGGGAAAGGCGTGCTCTTTCTGACCGCTCATTTGGGAGCATGGGAGCTTTCTGCTTTTGCTCATTCGATTCACGGGCACCCTTTGCATGTTGTGATGCGGCCCTTGGATAATGTTTACCTCGACCGGTTGACGCGCGAGTATCGCACTTTGCACGGCAACTCCATGGTCGACAAAGACGATTTTGTGCGTGGACTGCTTTCCGCCATGAAGGCCGGGGAAACCGTAGGAATTCTGATGGATACGAACATGACTCCGCCGCAGGGTGTGTTTGTAGATTTTTTCGGAATCCCGGCGTGCACCGCGAGTGGGTTGGCCAGAATCGCGTTGCGAACCGATGCTGCCGTAGTTCCCGGGTTCACGGTTTGGGATTCAGCCTTGGGGAAATACCGGCTGCGCTTCGACCCTGCAATCAATCTGGTGCGTACCGGGAATGACGACGCGGACGCGCTCGCTAACACGGCGCTCTTCACAAAGGTGATTGAAGATTACGTGCGGCGCTATCCGGATCAATGGTTATGGGTGCATCGCCGCTGGAAGACTCGGCCCGAAGGCCAGCCGCCGCTTTATTAGTTAGCGGGCAGGTGCGAACCTCCTTTGACGGAGCGTAAGAAGCCATTGACATTTTCTACGCTGACGAAGAATTCCTTATAACGCTTCGGGCCCTCCGTGAGTGCTATGGCCTGGTTACAACAGTTACGCCGTAATACCGGACTCATGCGGCATAATGACGGGGTATGTTTAATAGGAGGTGGAAAGCTGCCCTCGCCGGTGCCGTAGTATGCGGGCTGCTCGGGCCCGGAATGGCGCTGCTGCTCTTATTCGCACAGCAACATCGACCATCCTCATTTCGAGGGATCTTCGGGTTGGTGGCCACCGTGGTGGGATCATGGATTTTCGCATTCGTCTTCGCCGGCCCTGCAGCGATTGTGTTGGGATGCGTTTGCGGCGTAATGGTTCAGAGTTTATCCCGGAAATATCGTCCGACTAAGGTTGCAATCGTTCCAGTAGCCGCGATCGGGCTAGTTCTAGGGAGTCTTGTGCCCGCGATTACCATCTTCGTTGGTGCCATTTGGATTCGACAAGACGGCGGACATAGTGCCACAAGAGAGGCTTTGTACGATCTGCCAGTCTCCGCGGTGACGGGTGCAATTTGCGCGTCTCTCCTGTTATGGCTATTTCGCGCAGCGCCTGGCTCGGATAAAATCCGTTCGTAGTCGCCATCGCACCAGCAATAGCTGGGAAGAACATCCATTCGATGATCTGCTGAGTTCTTTTCAAAACCAGTCACTCCGATAGGCGATCCACCAGCTCACATATACTATCGGAATCGTTGCCCCGAGCGCCCACCACAGCGGCAAAATCAAATCTGCCACCAGCCCGAGCACGGTGAAGCTGATCCAGAAGATCTTTCGCTCCATGCCAACATTTTAACCCCAGCTTTCCTTTCCTGTGACAAACGTATAAAAAGGTTGCGATGACGCTTTTGCCCAAGCCGCGCTCCGTCAAAGAGGTTGCTGAGTTTGTGCAGGCCCGCGTACTTGGAGATGAAAGCGTACAACTGACGGGCATTGCAAGCGTTCAGTCCGCGCGGCGGGGTGATTTAATTTTCGTTGACCAGGAAAAAAGTCTTTCCGGAGCTATGGAATCACAGGCGTCCGCGGTGATTGCCGGCAATTTCGCGGCGGGAAAGACGAATGGTAAGCCCGTGCTGCTTGTGTCCCAACCGCGCCTGGCCTTTGCCCGAGCTGCGCAACTGCTTTGTGCGGCATCTGAGCGCAAGCCTGGTATCCATCCCAGCGCAATCGTGCATCACTTAGCGCGTCTGGCTGATCGAGTTACGATTGAAGAGGGAGCCGTTGTCTGCGAAGCTGCGCGAATTGGAGAGAACACGCGAATCGGCGCAGGGAGTGTAATTGGAGCGAATGTAAACCTCGGAGCCAGTTGTGACCTCTATCCGAACGTGACGATTTATTCCGGCGTGCACCTGGGAGACCGCGTAATCGTGCACTCCGGCGCGGTACTCGGCAGCGATGGCTTTGGCTACGTGCGTGACCAGGCGACTGGCCGTTACGAAAAGTTTCCGCAAATCGGCCGCCTGGAAATCGAAGATGATGTCGAGATCGGCGCCAATACTACTATCGATCGCGGAGCGCTCGACGAAACCCGCATCCGACGAGGCGCAAAAATTGATAACCTCGTACACATTGGCCACAATTGCGAGATTGGAGAAGACGTGGTTATCGCCGCGCAAACCGGGCTTTCGGGAAGCATCACGATACAAAAAAACGTTGTGTTTGGCGGCCAGGTTGGCGTTGCTGAACATGCGCGCATCGAAGAAGGAGTCATGCTGGGAGGACAAACCGGCGTGCTGCCCTACAAAATTCTAAGAGGGAAGGGAATTGCGTTCTGGGGAACGCCAGCAAGACCGCTGCGCGAATATCTGAAAGAGTTGGCAGCACTAGCACGGCTAGCAAGAAAAAAGTAGCTGTGTGGCGCGGGCGCCCTCGCCCGCGAATTAGAGTGATATGGCAATCGTCGTCATCGGCGGACATTCCCGCAGCGTAGGCAAGACCAGCGTTGTTGCTGCCCTCATTGCAGCGCTGCCCGAATTCCGTTGGACTGCATTCAAGATCACGCAGTACGGCCACGGAGTCTGTTCGTTGAACGGCGAGTCCTGCCATTGCGCCACCGACGATCATTCATGGGCGATTTCAGAAGAAAAAGATCCTTCCGGCGAATCCGATACTTCGCGTTTTCTCGTGGCCGGTGCGGTTCGCGCATGGTGGGTGCGGACTGAACAAGGCCGCCTGGCGGAAGCCGTCCCAACTATCCGCCGCCGTATCGCTGAGGCGAAGAATGTAATTTTAGAATCGAACAGCATCCTGAAATTCGTTCGTCCGGATCTTTACCTTACAGTGCTCGATCCGGCGACGGGTGATTTCAAAAGATCAGCCCATGAATTTCTCGACCGAGCCGACGCCGTGATTTTGCATAATGTAAGAGAGACGGATTCCAATAAGCCGGCTTGGACGAACGTTTCGCTGAAACCAGTGGCGGGTCATCCAATCTTTCAAATTCATCCGCCAGACTACGTGACAAAAGAAATTGTCGACTTTGTCAGGAACAAAGTAACGACCAACGAAGCCCTGAAGCCGAAAGCCTGAGGCCTGCCTTTTGCTATCCTGCTGATGTGTTCCACATCCATAAGAGTGCTTGGCTGCTGATGTTGCTTTCCGCTGCTTTGCAGATTCTGATTTTTCCGCTTCCCAATCTCTACATGCTTTGCTGGGTCGCGGTCATGCCGCTGCTAATCGCAATTCTTCGCGCACGACAGCCAGACACGCTCCAACTTCGCGGCGGAATGAAGTTGCTGGCGGCCACTCCGGTGCAAGGTTTTTTACTGGGCTATGCTTGCGGAATTCTTTGGTACGCCGGCACCTGCTATTGGATTTACGGCGTCATGCACCAATATGGCGGGGTCAGCGTACCGGCCGGAATCGGCATTCTGATTCTGTTTTGCCTCTATCTGGCGATTTACCACGGTGTCTTCGGGTTGTTGCTCAGCCTGATCGCAGGAAAAGGTCCGATCAATCTGAGAGTGCTGCTGCTTTCGCCTGTCCTGTGGGTTGCTGTCGAACTGGGGCGCACACGCATCACAGGCTTTCCTTGGGGCCTTCTCGGCACAACCCAAGTGGATAACATTCCGCTTAGCCGGATCGCGTCGGTCACTGGCGTCTACGGATTGTCATTCGAAATCATGTTGGTGAACGCAGCCTTTGCTGCCGCATTTTTGGTTCAACGTGAAAAACGCAACCGGCTGCTGCTTGCTGTCGTGGTCGCGGCGGTAATCTTGCAAGCGGGGAGATTGGTTCCTGCGCCCGCGATTCCGGCTGACCACATTGCGGTTTTGGTGCAGGCCAATGTGCCTATCCTTGAAGGTTCTGATTGGACGAAGCCTTATTTTAACGACACGCTGCGCGATCTCGCTGACGTTAGTCTGGATTCGCAGGGCGCGCCGCATCCCGACTTGATTGTTTGGCCGGAAAATCCCGCGCCATTTTATAACGGTGATCCGCTATTCCGCGATGCCGTGAGCACTGTTGCGCGCCAAGCCAATTCCTGGTTGCTCGCAGGCAGCATCGGCATTCGTAACGCGACTCCGGGCAAGGCAACCGAAATGTATAACTCGGCCGCGCTCGTGAGCACGAATGGCGAATGGGCCGCGCGTTATGACAAGGTTCACCTGGTGCCGTTCGGCGAATACGTTCCCTTCCGACAAATATTTTCTTTTGCCGGAGGCCTGACCAAGGAGGTTGGAGATTTTTCCCGCGGGACGTCGCGCGAGCCTCTGGATGCTGGAGGCGCAAAGCTCGGCGTCTTCATCTGCTACGAATCCATTTTTCCGGATGAGATTCGGCAGTTTGTGAGGAATGGAGCGCAGGTGCTGGTGAATATTTCGAATGACGGCTGGTACGGCGATAGTGGCGCCTACGCGCAGCATCTCAAGCAATCGCGCATGCGAGCCGTTGAAAATGACCGGTGGCTGCTGCTCGATACGAACACTGGCGTGACGGCCGCGATCGATCCCGATGGAAGAATCGTGGCCAGTGCACCGCGCAAAACCCGCACTGCGCTGCGAGCTCCGTATGCGCTTATCAACTCGACTACGTTCTATACTCGTCACGGCGATTGGTTCGCCTATCTGTGTGCGATAATTTCGATAGCGACGCTGTTGGTGCGGTTTGTCCGCGGTGAAGTGAAAGCCGGTAAATAGGACGCAGCAAGGTAGTGTCTCAATCCATATTCTCGTGTCCTTCCGAGGAGCGGAGCGACGAGGAATCTAGGTTTTGCTGGCGGCACCGAGAACCTAGATCCCTCGCTCTGCTCGGGATGACAGCAAGGCTTGGGGGCTGCAAGGCGGGTCGCGCAAAAATCGCAAGAGGAAAAACTCATGGTTGAAGAACTTGAAAAAGAATATGCAGTCCTGAAAGATAAGGTTCGCGAACTTCGGGAGTATCTTTGACGCGGGCAATCTGCGCCAGCGCCTGACCGAGATCGAAAAGCAAGCCTCCGATCCTAATCTCTGGTCGAATCCACAAAAATCCCAGACGGTCATGCGCGAGAAAAAGCGCCTGGAAGATATGTTGGCCAACGAGGCCAACCTCATCCGCCACAGCAACGACATTTCCGCATACTTCGACTTGGCTCGCGAAGGCGAAAGCGTCGACGCCGACCTGCGTCGCGAAATCGACTCGCTGCGCCAACTGGTCGATCGCCTGGAAACTGAGACTTTGCTCTCGGGCGAGAATGATGCTCGCAACGCGATCGTCACGATTCATCCCGGCGCTGGAGGCACCGAGTCGCAGGATTGGGCTGACATGCTGCTGCGAATGTATTTGCGATGGGCCGAGCGTCAAGGTTTTGAGACTGTGCTCTACGACTATCAACCCGGCGAAGAAGCGGGCCTGAAATCCGCGACGTTCGCGGTCAATGGCGAATATGCATTTGGTCTATTGACCAGCGAAATCGGAGTCCACCGCCTGGTACGGATTTCCCCGTTCGATCAAGCCAAGCGCCGGCACACGTCTTTCGCCAGCGTCTTTGTCTCGCCAGAAATTGATGACAGCATCGAAATTGTCATTAAGCCAGAAGACCTGCGCATCGATACCTACCGCTCCAGCGGCAAGGGCGGACAGCACGTCAATACCACTGATTCGGCCGTGCGCATCACACACATTCCCACTGGGCTCGTGGCTGCTTGCCAGAACGAGCGTTCACAGCACAAAAACAAAGATCGTGCCATGAGTATGCTCCGGTCCAAGCTCTACGAAAATGAGCTGGAGAAAAAACGTGCAGCGACTAAGAAGATCGAAGACTCAAAGCTCGACATCGACTTCGGCTCACAAATTCGTTCCTACACTCTGCAACCCTATCGTCTAATTAAAGACCATCGCACGAAGATGGAGGTCGGGGACGTCGACCGCGTGATCGACGGGGATCTGCAGCCTTTTATGCGTGCCTACCTACAGATGCGGCGCAGCGAAAAACAAGCATAGCAGTGACTTAGTCCTGATCAACAATGTAAGGTAGCCTGACCTGTTGATGAAACCCAAAAGCAAAACAGTCACGCTTGGCCCACGCTTCGAGGAAGGCTTGCTCTTTGCCAAGCGCAAGCACGACGGCCAGACTCGCAAAGCTACGGCTGTTCCTTACATTGCGCATCTGTTGAGTGTTGCCGGTCTCGTGCTCGAAGCTGGAGGCGATGAAGACCTGGCCATCGCCGCGCTCCTGCACGATGTGGTCGAAGACTGCGGCGGCGCGCCCATGCTTGAGGAAGTTCGTCGCCGCTTCGGCGAGCGCATCGCGCATGTAGTCGAAGGCTGCACTGACACCGATCTCGATCCTAAGCCGCCATGGCGGCAGCGCAAAGAAGATTACTTGAAGCATTTGCAAACCGCAGACGCAGATATCCGCCTGGTTTCCGCCGCTGATAAATTGCACAATGCGCGTTCCGTTCTCGCGGACTATCGCGAGGTCGGCGAATCGGTGTGGGAGCGGTTTCAAGGGAAACGCGATGGCACGCTCTGGTACTACCGGTCTTTAGTCGATGAATTTCGGAAGCGGGATGTGAATTCTCTGGTCAATCAACTGGAGCGAGTGGTTAGAGAACTCGAAGCCGCCGCATAGGCTTTTGCTCTTAGGTGAGTGTCATCCCGAGCGCCGCGAGGGATTTCGGTTCTGGCATGCACCACCGGTAGCGCATGCAAACACCTAGATCCCTCGCTTCGCTCGGGATGACAAGTTCGATTTATGAGAGAAAGTCTCAGTGATCGCTGTCTACGTGATCGCGGCCGCCATCGAAGTGCCTTTCGTAACATGATCGCGGCGCAAAATGCTAGCAAAAGAGTGCGCTCTGGCTTGATCCTGTAGTGTCCGGCATTTTACGGAGCCAACTTACAATATGCCACGCATGATCGATGTCATTCGTTCCTCGGGCGCGTCGTCGAACGTAATGCAAACCGCTGCCCGCGGCGCGCTACACGTTCCTCCTCAGGAGATGATCGAAATTCTGGTTTATCTGGCGACACAGACCAAAATTTTCGCCGAGCGCGCCCGTCTCACCCTGGCAGGATGGGACGAGGCGTCTTCGCTGGCGGCGGCATCCGATCCGCGTACGCCGAAAGAAGTGCTGGCGTACATGGTCGCTCCAGGAAATCTTCGACCAACGTTGCTTCCCGCGTTACTCGGGAACCCGGCCGTGCCTGAGGAATGGCTGGTTGAACTGGCTGCTGCCGCTTCGCGGTATATGATCGAAACCCTGCTCAAGAGCGAGCGAATCAATAAGTCTCAGAAAATTCTGAACTCGCTTAGCTCTAATGCGCACACTAACCCGACGCAATCGGCGGCTGTAGCGGCGAAACTTTCCGCGTTAGCTCCAGTAGTGACGAAAGCCTCGGAAGTGGCTGCGGCACCGAAACAGACGAACGCAGTGGAGCAAAGCGCTCCCAGCGCGGTCGACACTGAACCAGCCGTGGAGGTTCCTGACGAACACGTCGCGGCATACCTGGCCGAGCACGCCGCTGAAATCGCAGCCGACGCCAATAAACCTTTCCAACCGATCGGGGGAATCGAGGAAATTGCGTACGTTTCTTCCGATGCTCCCGAAGAACCACAGGACGAAGCGCAACCTCAGACTGTTGCTTCCAGCGCATCGCCTGGCGCAGCCGCAGCCGTCAAAAAAGCTGTGGTGAAGAAAAAGGTTTTCTTGAGCGCCGAAGAAGAGCGAGGCAGCGCGCTGCAAAAAATCGCCAAACTCGACATTAAGGGACGCATTCAGCTGGCGATGAAAGGCACCAAAGAAGAACGTTCGCTGCTTATTCGTGACGGCACGAAAATGGTCGCGCTGGCCGTGCTTGAATCTCCGAAGGTTACCGACAGTGAGGTTGAGAAGTTTGCCAACCAGAAGAATGTGCTTGAGGCCGTGCTGCGCGGCATCACGATGAAGCGGCGCTTCATAAAGCAATACGCCATACTTCGGAATCTTACGTTCAACCCGCGCACGCCGATTGATGTTTCTCTGGGCCTGATAAAACACCTCCTCACCGCCGATCTGAGAAATCTTTCAGGCAACAAAGAGGTCTCGGACACGGTGCGCAAACTGGCAACCAGAATGTTTCGACAGAAGCTCGAAACATCCGGCAAAGATTAAGGTGCCAGCACAGCTGTTTGTGGCAAGCGACGTGAGTGAATTGGCATCCGGTTACGGCCGTCGCTACAATAGCCTCCTATGTCCACGTCGACGAAAGCTGATGCCATTGCCGAACTGCTAAAGCGCTCCAAAACAATCGCGGTCGTCGGACTCTCGAACAATCCCTTGCGTCCAAGCTATGGAGTATCTGCCTACATGCAGACGAACGGCTACCGCATCATTCCGGTTAATCCGAAAATCAAAGGCGCTCTCGGCGAGAAGGCGTACCCGTCGCTGCTCGATGTTCCCGAGAAAATCGATATCGTGAATATCTTTCGCCGGCCGGAGTTCGTGGACGAGGCCGTGGATCAGGCGATTCAGCTGAAAGTTCCGGCGATCTGGATGCAGGAGGAAGTGGTCAACGAAAAGGCTGCGGAGAAGGCCCGCAAGGCGGGGATTTTCGTAATTATGGATCGCTGCATTCTCAAAGATCATAAGGCGCGGGCCGGGTAAAAGTTTTTATGTACCCGTGTAAAGCTGAAATGGCGCCCAGTAGAACGGCTTGTGAAAATCATTGGAGTGAAGTAAAGAAAGCTTTGCCGAACGAAGCGCCGCTTGCGAGCTTTGGCCTTTTTTGAGTTCAGCATAGAGTTGGTCCATAAGCCGCGGGGTGGAAGCGTCGCTGACTTCCCACAGTGCGCCAATTACGTTATGCGCCCCGGCGAACAGAAAAGCCCACGAGAGTCCCACTAATCCCTCGCCGGTATAAGCGCGAGTCCCTGCACCGTAGCAAGTCGAAATAGTTACCAGCTGCGCATGCAATGGGTGGCGGATAATATCGCGCGCGTACAGCTTGAATGAATCTTCCTGGGCCGAAGCCTTCGACAAAATTACGGCGGAGTCTAGCGGGCTCAATCGGCTGGCGGTTCCATGCGCTACGAAATGGATATACGCGAACTGTTCCGGAGAACCGCTCAGATAGGCCGGAGCAGTGGCTCGCGCTCGCGTGAGAATTTCGCGGCTCGCTGCGGGAAAATGTTTTTCGATATTCTCGATTTCGATTTCTGCTTTGGGCAATTCTCCGTATTCGGGGTTGGGGGCGACCGCGTCGCCTATGAGCAGAAGCTTGGCAGTCGTCTGTGGTGAAGAATGATGCGAGGCTGCCAGCAGGCGGAGTGAGCTGGCGTCGGCGATGGTCGCATCTTCAATCCAGTAGTGCAGCTTGGGCTCGGGCACTAACAGCGTTTCAAAATTCAGATTGTTCAAGCTGCCATCCGGAATGATGAAGACCGGCGCGTCTTTCGGCAGCAGAGACTGCGCAGGGGCGACAAGCATTCTGTAGAGCGCGATGCCATCAGCATTGGCGGTCTCAAGCACATCTTGCGGACCAACCAGAGCTTTTTGATAGCGCTGCACCGCCGCGTCGATTTCCGATTTAGAAGGCAGCGGAAACAGACTCGTCTTCCGGGATGTGATCGCCCACAGATACGATTGCTTCTCGCCCAGCCAATAAAAAAGAATTGCGCCACCGGCGCGTTTCGCCGCCTGTTGCGCATTCAGCGGATCGGGAGCGAATGAGCTGGTTTTGGGCAACAATCCCAATCCTTCGGTAAGGGTGCGGGCGCGGCTGTAGTCGGCAACTTGCAACGCTTGGCTAGTCTCTCCCCGAGTGATCAGAAAATGAATGTAGTCGTCGTAGATGCGGGAAGCGTTGGTAAGAAATGGCAGCCGGGAATCTTCGTGCTGGAGTTCAGAGCGGGCTGCCTCAAAGGTGCTGAGGGCAGTCCGGTATTCCCGCTCGGCCGGGTCTGGCTGATTTTCGACTTCGTAGAGCCGGCCGAGCGAGCGCTCCGCCTCCCACTGCAGAAACACCGGGCTATCCTCAGACTGGGAGACCTCGCGGAACGCGCTCTCCGCGGCGGCGACGTCATGCTGTTGCGCAGCAACTTGTCCCTGGACCAGCCGGGGATACACTTCGTCGCGCTTGTTGCCATCAACTTTCGCCATGGAAAGTGCCTCGGCTGCGTAGTGTTTCGCGTCGTCCAGTTTTCCGGTTTGCTCAGAAACAAATGCCAGCCCGATCAGTGAATTGATGATGTCTTCTTTGCTGTTGATTTGTTTTGCGAGTTTGATTGATTGTTGGAAGGACTGTTCTGCGACTGAGAATCTCCCAGCATCAAGATCAATGTATGCGGCGTTGGTCAGCCATCCGACGTAGCTTGCTACCTGGCCTAGCTTCTCGGCTTGTTTGCCGGCCTCGGTAAACATGTCTTGTGCCTTGTCGGAGTCGCCTAGCTTGTAGTAGGCCCAACCCATGTTACCAAGGGCTTTTTGTGCTACGTTCCCAAAGTTCCGGGGTACCGAAATTTGCCGAGCAGCGTTAGCCCAGTCGAGCGCTTCATCGAAATGTTCTTGCGCGACTGCGGACCAGCTCAAGTCCAGCAATGCGTTGGCCTCCCACAATGGATCACCGCTCGCCCGGGCCGAAGCAAGAACACGTTCGAAAAGGCCCTGCGCTTGAGAGTAGTGTCCGCGCTCCATTTGGAGGGCGCCCTCGGCGTTGAGTACATCCGCGCAGTCAGGACTGTCAGTGCCAGCGCAGATCCGTTCGGCCTCGGCTAGATTCTGCTCCGCTTCAGGAAACTTGTGTAGGGAAACATACGCTAAGCCCTTCCACATTAGTTCTTGGACAACCAGTTCCCCTGAGGGGAGGGGGTTAGACTCGGAGGTGAGGAGCTTTACCGCTTCCTCATTCATGCCACGCAAATGCAACGCCCTTGCCTCGAGAATCGTGAATTTCCAGGCCCACTGAGGACCAGCAGTGTGAAAATCTTTATAACCTTTTTCCGCTTCCGAGGCTGCTGCCACCGCGTCTCCCTTACGGAGGGTTTGCTTTGCATGATCGAAAGCGGCCTGAGGATCGCGGCGGCGGCACGAGGACAGGCAAAATAAGGTGAGAACAAGCAGGACCTC
>Ga0185299_10005303_pt1 | contig 14727 bp, 22 predicted proteins | sample PaiPotPPA55metaG_FD_128002 | JGI IMG/M metagenome (GOLD analysis project Ga0185299, IMG submission 128002) | Iron sulfur acid spring bacterial and archeal communities from Banff, Canada, to study Microbial Dark Matter (Phase II) - Paint Pots PPA... ...
GGAATCGCGAGCCTGGAACCGCCAGATCAACCGGGACCGCGTCAAAATCAACTGGCGGTTCACCCGCGAGAACGCGCGTGTCAAGTTCCGCTACATGAATAACTCTTTCAGGCGGTCAAAGACCTAGCCCTAATTTGAGGAAAGTTGCCTTAGGTAGGCGATGAGGTCGGTCCGCTCCTCGGCCCGTACTAACTGGAACGCGATGTCGCTATCAGGAACGAGTTTCTCCGGATCGGCCAGCCATTTATCCAGCGATGTCGCATCCCAGGTAATATGGGCGGTCTTAAGCGCGTTCGAATATTGGAAGGACGCCACGGTACCGGACATGCGGCCATAGACGCCGCGCAGCCGGGGCCCTTCCTTCTCTTTGTCCAGCGCGTGGCATCCGGAGCAGCGCTTTTCGAACAGCTCCTTGCCATGATCACTATTCTTTGCCTTTGCCAATCTAGGTAGCGCTACAAAAGAAAAGAACGCTACCCACAACGCGATGCAACCTGTCACCACCAACGGTACGCGGTACTTCATTCTTCTATCCTCGGGAATCCGCAAGCGTTGAGTCCACCACCGCCAAACTATGTTTCTGGGCTACGTAGTGGACGTTGGTGATGCCCAGCACGCTACGCAGCTTCTCGTCAGGAACTTTCATCGGGCCAGCTGCGGGCGCTGAGCCAGGCGCGGGTTGTGGAAAGGCTGTCGACATAGCGGTATGGAACGCGACGTTGCCTTCCACTTTCTGCATTACTTGATGAATGTGGCCGTTGAGGACCGTTACCGAGCCGAATCGCTTCAAGTACCCAAGGGCCTGCTCGCTGTCCGCAGTGCCCCAGCCCCACTCTGGATAAAGGTTCCATAGCGGGATGTGCGCAAAGAGCACGATGGGCGTGCTGGCCGACTGCCCTTTCACGTCTGCTTCGAGCCACTCGAGCTGATCCGGGCCGAGCTTACCCAATCCCTCCTGGGCTCCTACGTTGACGAGCCCTACGAAATGGACACCCTTCTGATCAAAGCTGTACCAACCTCTGCCCTTGGTGCCTTTGCCATAGCGCTCGAGATACTCCTTCCCATCATCGTTGGACGTGTCGTGTTCGCCGGGCACATAGAACATCTGCTTCTGCTTGGCGCCCTGCAGTATCCCGTCCATCGTGTCGAATTCCGACGCCTTCGCCAAATGACTGAGGTCGCCGGTGTGGATGATGAAATCGGGCGAGACCGGAAGAGCGTTGATCTTGTCGACGGTGGCCTGGAGTGTGCCGTTCACATCGGGATTGGCTGGTTTGTTGAAGCCGATATGGCTGTCGCTGATTTGAACGAAGGTCAGGTCACCTTTGGAATTACCCATCTTCTGGCCGAATGCCCTCGAAGTGGGAATCCCGCCGCTGATGCTCCAAATCACCCCAGTGCCGGCCCAGGCCATGCACTGAAGAAATCCTCGACGGTCTACCCCGTCGTTGTTGTGGTCGTGAATGATTAACTTGGACAAGTTGGCTCCTGTTGACTTTGGTTTAGTCGCTTCTATGCGTCAGTACTGCGGAGCCCGGCCTTTTATTCCTGCCTGCTTATGGAATATTGCGGATCGAACGGGGGTCTCAGAAATGGAACCAGAGCAGCCGGCGCCAGGTTCCGGTCTGGAGGCTAGTTGAAACAACGCATTGGCTCGATTTATTCCTGGGCGTCGTCCTGCTCGCTGTTTGTTCGGTTCTGGTCCATCCATTTGGCGCGATCAAAGCCCAGAGGTCCGGCAAGCCCTTGTTACTGGACCCGAGCTTCGATCCCCAGGTGGTGAGGACCATTGAGAGATCCTGCCAAAACTGTCATTCCGAAAAGACGGAATGGCCTTGGTATAGCTATGTGGCTCCGCTGTCGTGGATGATCGAGAACGACGTACAGCGTGGCCGAAGTCGTATGAATCTGTCTCGCTGGAATGGCTACAAATGCGGAGCAACAGCAGCAGATTCTTTCGAAAATGTCTGTCCTGGTGAGGATTGCTGCTTTCAGATGCGACAGAGCCGTTCATCACGCGCGGTTCTTATGGAACATCCTCCAATCCGAATAGCCCAGCAATCTCTGGGTTGCCCGATTCTCGGGCAAGTCGCCGAAACGGTCTTCCATTCGTGTCGCTCGCTTGACGAAGTGAAGGAAATCGCTTCAGGAATCGCGCAACCCACCGGGCGTCCCGAACTGAATAGCGTAGGCAAGGTCGTCAAGCTCGATGGCCAGGTATCCACCCATCTCGCGCAGATACTCAATCGCCCAACCTGCTGGCGTAGCGCCGAACTGACTGTCGGTGCTGTTAATGTCAGCCCCTCGTTCAAGCAATAGATGCACGATCTGACGATGCCCGTTCAGTGTCGCATAGTGGAGGGGCGTGGCGCCTGACTCGTCTCTTTGGTTGGCGAGTCTGTCATCTGATTCAAGGAGGGCCCTGACACTTTCCCGGTCGCCTTGCTTCACTGCCTCGATCATGTTCTCTAAATCGCTCATCCAACTCCTCGCTCCGCATTGGTCGTGTTCGGGCAGAAGGGGACCTCTACACCTCCGAATTTTAGATCGTTTGCCGCAACGATCCCAGATCCCCCCTGACGAGATGCTGTTCCACGTGGACGAACTGGATCTTGCAGAAAGGTCACTAATCCGCCGAACGGAAGAACACCAGCCCGGCCCCGTTCGGACTTATGATGGATTTGAGAGTCTGCTTCCGGCCCTCTTGGTGCTCGGCGGAAAAGCGGCTCGTTGCTCAGAACGTGAACGTGTCCTCTTCGGCAATCATGACGACGGGAGGGCCGCCCGACGATATCTTCACCGCATGGGCCATGGTTTCCTTGCCCCCGGCAGACTCAGCGCACTGCTGGAGCGCCTCGATGAACGGAAAATAAACCTCGGCCACACGATAAAACTGAGGTTGGCCTTGCGGCGATTGCACGATCTTGGTGGCGACGATTTTCGTCTTCCCCTGGAGCTTTGCGACCGCCATCGGGATGTGCTCCTGCTGATAAATCTTTTCGAAAGCCGAGGCGTCCTTGGGTGGCGGATACGCCACGATCAGTTTGACACTCTTCAATTTATGTCTCCTTGCGATTTGAGCTTAATGGGGAATCAACGGCGTAGCCTTTGACTTCGGATGCTAATCCTATGACAAGGCCGGCCAGAGCGCACAGGATCGCAACGCCGAGGTGCGATACCAGAATGTGCCATGCATCCAGGTTGGGGCAGTGAATCTCCAGCACGCTGGTCCCAACCAGCCCCGCTAACAGCCCGGTCGCCGCTCCGGTCATGGCAGGAGAAAGGATAGCGCCTCGGCGTAGCACCAGCCAGAAGGGCACGGCGGCCAGGGCTCCAAATGGAGTACCCGCCCGGATGCAGGCCCAAGCGTTTGCCCAGAAATTTCGCTCATGCTGGAACTGGAATAAGACTGCCATTGCAATCGTTAACGAGATCGCGATGGCAACGGGCAATAGCCTAGGAGGAATTCTATGGCGGCTGCCAGGTACCATCTGCTGCACCAGCGAGTAAGCCAGCAAACCAGTACTGACTGCCAGGGCGCTGAGAATTGTCGCGGTTTGCATCGGGGTCATGACCGCGATAGCGAACGCCCCCATCCGGTAGACACCTAAAGCGACTACGGAAACAAAGATCCCAGCGAAAGCTCCGAAGAAGTAGCGCGCCGGAGCCACTGGTCGCACCGGGCGCAAACCAGTGGCCATTCCATCTGCGATGTGACGCAGAGTTTCTGGTGAGGGCGAATCCACGCCAACCGGCATATTGAGCGCTTTTACGAGTTCCTGGCAGCGATTACAATTTCTCACGTGATCTTGGGCTTGGGGGGGCAACAGCGACTCCTCACTGAGGGCCTGGGCTACGTCTTTGCAGTTCATTGCGCCGCTCCTTTCGCCCCGTCCTCTGCTTCGATTTGGAGTAACGTGCGTAGCCGCTCGTAAGCACGGTGTGCTTTCTGTTTCACGGCCCCCACAGTAGATGACGTGGCACGGGCTACTTCTTCCAGGGTTAATCCTCCCACCTTCAACATCGTCACCACTTCCCGCTGCGCGTCGGGTAGGGCCGCGACAAGTGTGTCGAACGCGGGAGCCGGGTCTCGAGCATCGGCCTGCACCAGCCGCTCCGGCACCACCTCCATCGTAATCTCGTGCAGCGTGATGCGTCGCATTCGGCGGTAGCCATCCACGCGCACCCGCCTGGCGATGGCATATATCCAAGGCAGGACCGGCTCGCCAGGGCGATACGTGTGGCGCACACGATGTATCCGCAACCACGTTTCCTGCAGCAGGTCATCAGCCTGTTCCCGGCTCGCCACCTGGCTTTTGAAGAATCGAAGCAAAGCGGGGCTGAGGGCCCCGACCAAAGTTGCCGGCGCATCCGGGTCGGCTTGTTGGTAGCGCTCCATCCAGCGATCCAGGTCTCCAAACGACTGCTGTGGCATTACGTTCTCTTGGAGAGCGGAGTCCATCTGCAGGTCATTCGCACCAGCAACGCGCGGAGTTACGCCCTCGGGGAACATTTCTTTAAGAACTAAAAACAATCTGCGATTTGGTCGAGCTGGAGTACCGTCACGTCGGCCGAGAAGCCCAGGTGCTCCATGTGCCCTTGGGACCGGTTGCACCAGCAAACTTTGTAACCAAACGCCTTAGCTCCAGCAGCATCCCACGAGTTTGACGACGAAAAGAGGATCTGGGATGCAGGAAGATTCAGAATTTCAGTCGCGAGCGCGTAAACTCGCGGCGACGGTTTGTACGTTTTTACTCGATCCGCTGAAATGATTTCGGCAAAATAGTGTTCCAGACCATTGTGGCGAACCGCAGACTCAAGCATCTTGGGCGAACCGTTGGAGAGGATGAACAGCGGAACTCCCTTCAAGGCTTCCAACGCCGGTCTGGCGTCGAGAAATGCCGATGGGCAGAGATATGCCTGCATGAGTCTGTCAAGTTGCGCGCCGCTCGCGTCGATCTTGAGTTGCATGACAGCCGAACGCAACGCGGCTTCAGTGAGATTCCAGAAGTCCTCGTAGCATTCCATTAACGAGCGCAGCCAGGTATATTCGAGTTGCTTCTGTCTCCACAGAGTCGAAAGTGCGTGCAAATCTCCGGGGATGTCGTTGCCCGCTCGCACGACCACTGAGTGAACATCGAATAATGTGCCGTAGGCGTCGAAAACAAAGGCCTGCGGTTTTATTTGCCGCTTCAGACAGGCACACCGATCCGAACGCGAAGGTCCAGGTTCCCGCGAAGGGTGTTCATCATGATGCACGCGCGGTCCGCGATCTCGACAACCCGCTCCAGCAGCTCCCGATCGGGGCTGTCTGCGGTGACGTGCAACTCAATTGCCGAAAAGCGGGCTGGTGATTCTGAAATAGTGCCGATCACTTCGGTACGGCATCGGAAATCTCCGCTTCCCGGGCCCTGATCGCCGCCAGGAGGTTGCTCATGAAGCAGCCTCCCACCCCGGCAAGGAACAGTTCTCCGCCCATGGGACCCATATCGGCGCCCCCTTTTTCGGCCGGCCTGTCTATGAGCACCTGGTGAGTGCGGAGGGTGGCTTCGGACGTCGAGTTTGAAACTTGGCGGAGCTGAATCTTCATCTGGTTGATCATATATTTAACCCTGTCTCTTATTAAACCCGCAAATGCCCGAGCGGATGGCTGCCCAAGGCGCCTGATCGTCTAGCGCGACGCCTTGGCCGTTAGCGCGCACGCCGAGTTGCGACCACAAACGAGACAAGTCCACCACGACTGGCTTCGAAGCCATCTGTCCATAAAGTTCCATGAGCGTTCCGCCATCCGTCGCCTTATCGCCGATTTCGAAAGCGCGCTCGAGAGGCCAGTCAGCCTCAATGGTGCCACCCGCGCGATTGATGGCGCGCAGAGCATCCTGGAGACCTTTGGAATTGCCGGTCCGCTTCCGGATTTCAACGTCGGCCATCAGGCAAAAGAGCGCCCCGCCCCAATAGGTTCTTCCCCATGTATGCGTGTTGTCGAGTCCGCGATCGCCGGCCTGCGGCAATCCTTGAGGCATATCTCGTACCATTTCGCCCCAGACTTGCTCGACGCTCAAGATCCCGACGGAAGCCCGCGCGATCGGCTCGACATAGGTGGCGATGCCCTCTTCGATCCAGTGATGACGATCCTCGACTGACGGAAAGCTGAAATGTATCATTTCGTGGGTAAGCTCCCAGTCATTGTATAGATCGGCCAGCGTCGCGTGCAGGCCCACGGATATTCTGCAATGTGCACCGCCGTAACCAAAACTCACTCCATGGGAAACACGGCCAGATTGCGAAACGGTGATGTGCACCCGAGCGTGCGCAACCGGGAACCGGCCGAAATAAGCCGTCACGGCCTTGGCGCATCGCGTCACCCAATCCAACAGAGCCGTTCGGCCAAGCTCGGATTGTTCGGAGTCGATCGAGACATCGATGGTCGAGCCGCCAACCTCGATGCGGTCCGAAGCTCCTGACAGCTCTAACCCCATTGCCACTGAACTTCCAAGGAGGCGCCCTAGTATCGTCCGGCGGTTCATTCGACTAACCCCTCCGGGAAAGCCTCAGTGTTGAACGGCAACCTGCGATCCGCTATTAGCAGTTCGAGGGAACTGACGTGAAGCGATTCGCCCGGCCAGAAAAGCATCCACCGAAAATTTCCCTGGACCGAAGATTAGCACGATGAGCGACGCGATCAAGAACGTGTAGGGTGCCGCGGCCGTGAACTTGTCGGGATTCGAAAAGATGGAGAAGAGCGCTTCGCGATCGACTGTGATGTAGGCTACGAGCATGTCGATGACGAGAGGTAGCGCAATCAAACGCGATCCGAGCCCCAGAATGAGAAGCACGCCGCCTCCAAATTCGAGAGCCGAAACGAAGTAAGCGTTCAACGCAGGCACCGGTATACCTAATTCCGTGAAGAAGCCTATGACTTTTCCGATATCGGTCAGCTTCCCCCAACCGGTCTCCGTAAACTGCCAGCCCCAATACAAGCGTACGGCGAGCAGAAACGGAGATTGCAGGCTCGACCCCACGCGAATCAACAGCAGGTAATACTTTTCCAGAAAGTCTCTCATTGAGTTAATCTTGCTTTCTTCGGGACGGTGGGCACAACCACCCCAATTCGGCCCAAACTGCGAACCATTTCTCGAGCATCGACCGTTGTTCCTCAATCGATGCGGAACTGTCTCTGAATGCGCGACGGATTGCCCTGTCGATCGGCTGCCCGTCGCGGAGAGCGCTGAGCAGGCGATACTCCTCCGCGGCGATTCTTCGGTAGTAAACGGTAAAGTTCAGCCGGTGGACCGCGAGGAAGATTGGTTCAGGGTTCGATCGGCTCACGCGCTTCGTCATGGCGTGATGCTTTTGCTTCAGGGCGGCGTTGCTCGCGACTCCGCGCTCATCCGACGCCCGGTTCACCTGAATCCGTAAATCATCCACGGCATACCGTAGAGCAAGCAATCGAATGTAGGGCTGCAACCCCGCACGAAAGCCCGGGCCGAGTTCCAGAAGATCTTCGGGGCCAAGCACCTTTTCGGCGGCGTTGTCGAACGCTTCGATGTGGGCCCATTCCAGCCGTACCGTATCGAGCGCCAATGCGTGGCGGCTTCCTGCAAACTGTGGATTGCGCTGCAGCCAGTCTTCAAGACGCGAACCCAGATTGCGCAGCGTGAATGACCGCGAAGGGCACTCGGCGAGATAGGCCCGCAAGAGACGATGGAAAGTTCGCTCTCCGAGCACCGCGCGCAAACCTGGGAAATCGTCATAGAGCGAATCCAACACACGGAACCAGTAACTGCGGCTGTAGATTTCGAGGCGTTCGGCGGAGCTCAAGCGATCGTTCGGCTTGATAAATCTCGCGTCCGTTTTCGGAGCGATTCGATCGGAGCCGGTGAGCGGCTGCAGAATCGCACGCGCCATCCGCCGTTGTACTTCCAGAAGCGTCATAACGCCACCAGAGTAGGAGCGTGGATGTACTTCTCCGCGTTGCGCGCCTCCGCATGAACTTCGTCGAAGGAGGGAATCTTGTCGTCCCACTCGAGCAGAGTTGCCGTGGGACCGATTCGGCGAATGGCATGTTCATACATCTTCCAGACCGGATCGATCACCGGATGATCGTGCGTGTCGAGGATGTATTTCTGGAATTTCGAATGGCCGGCAATGTGGATCTGCGCCACGCGCTCGGTGGGAACGCTGTTGAGATACTCGTAGGGATCGAAATCATGATTTCGGGAGGACACGTAAATGTTGTTCACGTCTAACAGAATCCCGCAATCGGCGCGCTCGACCACTTCGTTCAGGAACTCCCATTCGGTCATTTCCGACATGTGAAATTCCGCGTAGCTGCTTACATTTTCGACGGCGATCGGCACTTCGAGATAATCGGTAGCGTCGCGAATGTTGCGCGCCGTAATCTTCGCCGCTTCGAACGTGTACGGCATGGGAAGCAGGTCATGGCTATAGGTACCATCCACGCTGCCCCAACAAAGATGATCAGAAAGCCACGGTGTCTTGGTGCGCTTGACAAGCGTCTTCAGCCGCCGCAGATGTTCGCGGTTCAGCGGTTCCGCCGAGCCGAAATACATGGACACGCCATGCTGAACGACTCGATAGCGTTCGAGGATTCGGTCGAGAGTCGCGAGTGGACGCCCGCCGTCGACCATGTAGTTCTCCGAGATGATCTCAAACCAGTCGACAACCGGCTTCTTCTCGAAGATGTGCGCGTAGTGAGGGATACGCAGTCCAATCCCGATGCCGTAATCCGTGAACGCGTTGAATCGATTTGCAGGCATGGCCGTTAAGTTAGGTCGAGCCCCCTTGGGGCCCGACCCCAGTTCACCATAATTACTGCTTCTTGGAACCGTCCGTCGCGCAGCCGCCCTTGCCTTTGCAGGAATTCTTGCCTTTGCAGCCGTTGTCGCTGGTCTTGCAGCCGCCCTTGCCTTTGCAGGAATTCTTACCTTCGCAGGCATGCTTTTCCTTGTCAGCATTCATTGTGGTGGAAAGTTGGCCGGCGTGGGAGGACATTGTCGGGTTGGAACTGCCCGATGCCTGGGCAGCGTTCAAACGGGCCATCGTGCCGCCCAGTAAGCCAGTAAAAGCCGCGGCGAGCACCAGAGAGTTCTTGTTGATTTTCATTGCACTTATCTCCTAGTTGTTGAATTGATCGGTGGTCGGCCCGGGCAGCCCATGTTTTCATCGCTCGACTGCACGGTCGATCATACCGTCACCTGGTATTTCGCGGACCGCGCCCAGGAGTTACGGTTAAAAATAAGTAAGGACCTGGGTTGTTCCCCCGGACATCCGGGGCAAGTGCGCGTCGATGCCCGAATAGCCGAGCACAAAGCCGTGGGGCAGATTGTCTCCCTGCGAAGCCATCGACGCTTTGCACTCGCGCATTGGGCTCGGCTACGCCGCATCCAGGAATGCCGGCGCGAGACTTTCAAGAACACTAGCTTCAGCCAGATCAGCCGCCTCTTGACAACGGATGCACAATGGCGCCCACGGCGCCGCCTCCAGGCGCCGCCTGCTAATTTCACTGCCGCAATGCACGCACGTTCCGAAAGAACCATCCTGAATTCGGAGCAGCGCTGACTCCACGCGGCGTCGAACCGTTGATTCACGGTTCAAGCCAGCGATAGCCAGTTCCCTGGCAGTCTTGTAGTCGGCCTCCTCCAGCACATCCGCGCTTCTTTCGATCGCGATATTCTCCAAGTCTCGCGTTTTCGTGAGCTCGGCCTGCTTTGTCCTTAATGCGTCCTGCAAATTTTCAAGATCAGTCTGTGTCATTTGCTTTGTCATCTCCAACAATCTATTTCGTTTCATCGCGGCCGTTGAACTTTAACGTGGGACGCTTGCGAAACTCCCCGTGGCGCCCTTCCTCTTGCGCCGCCGTTCGATGGATTCCACAGCGGCCCCAAGCAGGGTGCCTCCCAGGGAGCCGATTATCACGACGCCCGCGTGCCAGACCAGAATGTGAAATACGTTCAAGTTCGGACAGTTGACTTCGAGCACGCTCAAACCAGCCAGGCCGGCGAATCCACCCGCGACCGCGCCGATGAGTTGGGGATAAAGAATGGCCCCGCGGCGCAGGATAACCCACAACAGGAATCCCGCCGGCATCGAATACGTAAGCCCATTTTTCAGACACATCACGCCGTTTACCAGAAAGGCCGACTCCGGCTGTGAGCGAAACGTCGCAGCGATCACCGTTATGAGCAGGACCAGAATCGAAACGAGGAGCACAGCTGGAGCTAAGATGTGTCTGCTTCCAGGAACCATCTGCCGAATCATGGAAATAGCGAGGAGAATCGCGCTCGCAGCGAGCGTCAAGAACACGACGATCCTCTGTACCAAACTCAGCGCACCCCAGCCGTTCATTCCGAGCAGCAGAGCTCCAACAGCCACCACGGATAGAAAAATAATTGCGCACCCGATAAACAAGATACGGAAAGGCGCCAAAGGTCGAATCGGTTTTAGGTCCTCGACAATGCCGGTCTTGATCCGCCGCAACAGGCTCTCTGAAGGGCGGAGCCCATCTTCGGCGTTATTCAGCAGCGAACTGATGACATCATCCATGTCCCGACACGTCACTTTGCTGCTCCTCTCCACACCCCTCTGCCGATAGTTCGCTGCTGCGATCGAGTTGGTTACGGCCTAGTAACGGCGGGTGTGAATCGAGTGAGGAATCTAGCCTGGTGAAACGAGTTTTGATGACCCGCGGGGAGCAGGGCGGGACCGCCGGGTAGAAGCGGCCCCGCGTGCGGCTAGAGCGTTCGCAGAAAGGCGACCAGGTCCGTCTTCTCTTGCGCGGAAAGCTGCGTTTCGAGGATGAGGTTGAAGAATTCTACCGTGTCCTCGAGCGTCAGCAGGCGTCCGTCGTGCAGGTACGGCGGGCTGTCCTTCACTCCGCGAAGCGGGAACGTCTTGATCGGGCCGTCAGCTGAAGCCATCATGCCGTTCACCATGTGGGCCTTATAGAAGCGCTCGGCTTGCAGGTTGTGCATGAGGTTGTCCGTGTAATAAGGCGCTGGATGGCAACCGGCGCAGCGGGCTTTCCCGAAGAAAATCTCCTGGCCGTGCAATTCGCTGGCACTCGCTTTCTGGGTGTCTAGTTTACCCTCGACGTTCAGCTTGGGGGCCGGCGGGAAATCCAACAACTCCTCAAACTCAGCCATGGCGTGGACCTGGCTCCCCCGATCGAGGATGTTTACGCCTTTCTTCATCGCGATGACGGGGTCGCCGTCGAAATATGCGGCGCGTTGTTCAAATTCAGTGAAGTCTTCCACCGTCTTCAGAGCGCGCTGGGAGCCGAAGAGGCGCTGCTCATTCACGCCGCGGAGGGAGGGCGTATTGATGCGATGCCGGAACTCCTGGGGCCGGATGTCGCCGACCAGGTGTGTGGCGCGGTTGGTGTGGCCGTTGGAGTGGCAGTCCAGACAGGCTACGCCGCGGCTGGCGTGAACGGTCCGGCGGTCCTCAGTCTGGTTAAACTGCTGTTGCGGAAAGGCGGTAAGGAGCAGGCGTAGACCTTCGATCTGCTTGGGGTTGAGAATTCCGTTGAACAGCTCGTAGTAATTATCGAGTGTGACCAGCTTGCCTTTGGAAACGTCGCCGAGGTCCGGCCGCGTGGTGAGATAGATGGGCGGTGGGAATTCGGGCAAGAAGTGTTCGGGAATGTCGAAGTCGAGGTCGAAACGTGTGAGCTCGCGGTTCTCCTGCTTGTTCATTTCGTCGATTTCGGCCTTCGGGAAGAGCATTCCGCCCTCCGGGTGATTGGGGTGAGGAAGGGGGAGGAAGCCGGCCGGGAAGATATCGCGGTCTTTGACCTGCTGGGGAGTAAGTTTCGCGAGCTGGTCCCAGGTAACTCCCGAAGGCAGTTTGACGCGCACGCCCCCTTGGATCGGCTTGTTGCGTGACATGGTGACGCCGGGCGCGGGACGATCGCTCAGATCGTAGCGCTCTTCGAGGACCGCTGTTTGGCGTTTCATGATGTCGGCTTTCGCGGCCGACATACGGGCCATAATGGTTGCAAAGGCCTCGTGGATATCAACGGGGGCGTAACTGGATGGCGTCTTGTCCTGGGCCACGAGAACCCCCACTCCAACGGCGAGGCCCGCAGCCAGGATCGAGGGTTTGATCCATTGCATCTGTGTTCTCATAATCTCCTTCGGCGCCCGGGCGATGATCCGCCAACGAGCCACGCTCGGACGGTTTGTCCTCCACTGGGCGACTAATGAGACCACACTCGGGCCGGGGAATTATTCCAGAAAGTTTGAGAACGAATTCGTGGAATATTTGGCCTTCCGCGGTGTCATTCTAAGTGGGGAGGTTGTCTGCCGTCATTCGCCGAGTGTGTGTTGGGATGTTATGCATCCCTGTATCGCTATGCACGGTCGCTGTGCGGAGAGCCGACTGAAGCTGAAGAATTATTGCAGGAGACCTACAAGCGGGCGTTGGCGGCCAAGCGGAAGCCGGTGGCAGCGAATGCCGATGAGATCCGGCCGTGGATCTTTACTATCATGCGGCACGTCTGGCAGAACGAGATCCGGCGGATTTCGCGGGCGAGGGAGGTCCTGTTTGAGGAAGCGCCCGTAGTTTCCGGTGAGTACACCGAGTTTGGCATGACCCGGAAGTTACTCGTTTCCGAGGTTCGGGCGGCGGTGGATTCGCTGCCAGTGATTTGGCGCGAGATCATTGTGATGCGCGATATGGAAGATCTTTCCTACGCCGAGATTGCCGCGATTCTCGGTTGCCCACTCGGGACGGTGATGAGCCGCCTGGCTCGGGCGCGAGACGCGTTGCGACAGTTGCTGATGCCGCGGGTTCCGGAGGTACGGCGATGATGAAATGTTCAGAGGTCCGGCCGCGGATCGCGTTGTACGTGGATCGGGAAGTGACCGGCGCGGAGGCCTTGGAGTTCGAGGCGCACCTCACGGAATGCGCAGAGTGCCGGCGGGAGTATGACCACCTGCGCGGGATCGTGGATGCAGTGCGCGGGGCGAGGCCACTGTATGAGGTCCCGGAACGGTCTCATGTGGCCGTCGAGGGGATGGTCGCGGAGTGGGAGCGGCGACAGAGGCAGCGCCGGTGGGTATCGGTCGTAGCTGCGGCGGCAGTGTTGGTCGCGGCGGCGACGGCGTGGTGGGTTTCGACCGAGCGGTCGGGGTACGAGCAATTCGCAGCGCAGACGCATCGGAATTACGCACGGAAGACGTTTCCGCTGGATATCGAGTCGAGCCAGCCGAAGGTTGTGTCGGACTGGCTGGAGCCACGGATTCCTTTTCACTTGACGCTGCCGAATTATCCGGAAGGCGGCCCGAAACGCTACGCGCTGGCAGGTGCGCGGCTGATGCAGTATCGGGGAGAGGATGTCGCTTACCTGGCTTACGAAATGGACCGGAAGCCGATCTCGTTGTTGATTTCGTCATCATCGCGGATCATGCCATCCGGCGGGGAAAGCTATCAATCCGCGGGATTGACCTTTTACTTCTCGTCGGAACAGGGGTTGCGAGTCATCACTTGGAAAGACAAGGGGCTGACTTACGCTCAGGTATCGGATCTGGATGTGAAAGGCGCTGAATCATGCGTGATTTGTCACGGAGCGGAAGGGGAACGGCGGAAATTCGAGCAGCTGCGGAAGAGGATGTAATCGTGTGATCGAACTTCGTGCGCTGGCGCCGCCGATATCCGCCGGCTCTGGAGGCTTTCGTGGGGAAGGCCTGGCTTCGCGAATCTCGGGGCTTTACTCGTAGCGCAGGGCAACCATCGGGTCCACGCGCATGGCTCGGCGCGCGGGAATGAACGAGGCGAAAAGCGCCCCTATGTCGGCAAACTTTGAGCCTCGTTTGGGTGCATCATAAGCGGGACAACTTGGAAGCCTTCGTCAACCGTGGGGAACTCGTTAAGGTTGCGTTCTTTGGCGGGCTCGATACATTACAACGGATCCAGGACCCAGAGAGCAGCTGGATCGCGCATACGCGTGGCGTCGTTGGTAGATTTGGCTGGCATGAAGATGCGGGTGATTCAAGTTCGGGGAGATTGGAAGGACTACGTGGACATTCACGCTCTAGGGTCACATGGGATCCATCTTCCGACAGCATTGGCGGCAGCCAAAGCGATCGACAAAAGTTTCGATCCGGAGACAGGCATTCGGACCTTACAGTTTTATGGCCCGCAGCGTGGCCTGATTCCGGAAGGGATGGAGCTGTGAGCCTCACCATTCCCTATCCGGCTGAATTGCTGCGCATAGCCCGAAAAGTAGTTTGGTACGACAAGCCCGAGCAAACGCTGGCGGATCTGAAAACATTTCTATCGCACTTAATGGTTTACGGCTCCTCGGCAGATGTAGCCGTAGCCAAGCAGTACGTGCCGATCGAAGAATTCCGGAGAGTGCTCGAGAATACTCCCGCTGGATTGTTTACTCAAGAGGTTTGGCAGAAGTGGCATGAACAGTTCGGAATGCCGGTACCACCGTTGCCCCGGCGCCGGTTTCCCGATGGCTCGTTCGGTCCGGAGCCCGGTCATTTCTTTGGTAGGTAAAAGTTCCTCGGCCGACGGCGGCTTACTTTAGCAACAAATCCACAAGGAGATAAACGATGCGCGAGAGAATCGACGGTGTCTTGACCGCAGTTGCAAGTTGGTGACGGCGGTTCATGGTTATTCTACGCCACCACCTGCCGGGTAGCTGGCTGCGATCCATCCAGGATCGCTTTGAGGGCCCACAGATCCCGATAGCCC
>Ga0185299_10005307_pt1 | contig 14713 bp, 12 predicted proteins | sample PaiPotPPA55metaG_FD_128002 | JGI IMG/M metagenome (GOLD analysis project Ga0185299, IMG submission 128002) | Iron sulfur acid spring bacterial and archeal communities from Banff, Canada, to study Microbial Dark Matter (Phase II) - Paint Pots PPA... ...
CTGGACTAAGTAGCGGTTGAAAACTAGAACTTATCTCGCAAATGGTTTTGGGAAGGGCACAGGTTCGAGCCGTGCGCTCGTAAATGGTTTTGGGAAGGGCATGGCTTCAGGCGTGCCGCTCACAGTCGCAATCGAACGGGCTTTAGCCCCTGAGGCACCTCGCCAACACCGAACGGGAAATTGAGTGGCCGTTACTTCCTTGTCTTTTTGCGCGCCCCGATCGCCTGGTTGATGTCGGTGGAAAATTCAATGAAGAAATTCAGCAGCGCACCGTATCCAGCCTGTCCCAGCATGGCCCGGCCGCCCTCCGCAAATCCATTGCGCGGATGCGGCTTCCACGCCGTCGAAAGCAATCCCCCGCCGAACGATCCGCCATACAACGCCCATTGCGGACGCAGTTCCTGCTCCGTCTCATTGTACGTAAGAAAGTTGCGCATAATCGCGTGCCGCGTCCGCGGCCAGAATCCGCCGCAGCGGCATTGATCGTAGCGCGGCTCATATTTCAACGCCACATTTCCCAGGTACGCCAGCGTGTTGGCTGCAATGAACTGTCCTTCGCGCGACGCGAACCGCTCCACGTATCCATCCCAGCCGTCGTCCCACTGCGATGGCACTCCTCGCGCCTGGTCGATCCCCGCGGCGAACATGCGTTTCATATACGCACCCGGAGTCGTGAGCGTTTGTTCCAGGTAGATCTCTCGCCGCTGTTTCACGCTCAGAGGAATCATGGTTTTTCCTTCCTCCACATACACCCCGGTCAGCCATCCACTCTCCCAATCGCGCGCCTTCAGCAGCGCCGCCTGTCCCAGATTTTTCGTGGCTACCGCTGCCTGCACCGTCTTCTCCGCAGCCATCTGCGCCGGGTTGGATCCCTCATCTTTCTTCTCTTCTTTAGGAGTTTGTTCCTGCGGAGCCGGTTCTGGCGGAGACTGCTGCTGGGGAGTTTGATCTGGCGGATTTGCCTGAGGCGCCTGTTCCGGCTGGGAAATTCCTGCGGGAGGCGCGGCCGGCTGCTTGGGTTCATCCTGCGCCAGCGCGCCTCCGCAGACGATTGTCAGAGAACTCAGCAGCAGAATGATTCGGCAGGGTCCGCTCCACCCGTAACGCGACATCCCCAAGAGCCGTCACCCTTCCGCGCCTGCGCGGCCTTCTGTCCAACATTATTACAAATTTTTGCGTGCCCGACCTCAGGTCCCTAAACTCGTTTCGATGCCAGGTCTCGGCAACGTAGTTGCCGCAGTGCATTCTCGATCTCCCGTTGTACTCATATTAAGATAGTCGCGGTTCGATTTTCCCCATGAACTTCCGCACCCTTCTCTTCGTCGTCAGCCTTTCCGCCCTTTCTCCTATATGCGGTGCTCAAGAGATCCAGAAACGTGCAGAAGAATTAGTTCAGCACGCGCGACGGCTTTCGGACATCCGGTCGCCAAACGCTCCGGCATTCCGCCTGAAGGCAACTTTTTCATTTACGGGGAAAAATCTCGAGACTGCGCATGGAACCTATATGGAGATCTGGATCTCGAATTCCCAATGGCGCCGCGAAACGATCGTGAACAATATTCATCGCATCGAAGTTGGGACCGCTGACAGCATTTGGCGACTCGATAACTCTACAGACTTTCCCGAAGCCGCCGCACGGCTTCCTGAACTTATGGACGTTTTTCCACAACGGTCCAGGACTTTTGAGTTCGAGTCCATCACCGATTCCACCGACCAAAAGATTGCGGAACAATGCGCGACAACGCGGCCAGGTCCGCAAAAGGAGAAGTACAGATTTTGTTTCGACCAAAAAAGCGGAGCGCTGCTTGCCAAACTTTCCCCCCAGTTCCGCCCGAAGATGACGGACTATTCTTGCTTTTATGGTATCTTTCGCAAATTTGAAAGCTCTTGGTTTCCGCGTGAGATGGCGTGTTTTGAAAATAAGCAGCGCAAAGTCGAAGCCCAGGTTATTGAACTGTCCGCTGATTCATCCCCCAACCCCTCCCTGTTCATCCCGCCGCCGGGGGCTATCGAACTGGGCCAATGCTTCGGAACGCCATCCCCTCCGGTCGCCGCTCCTCTAAATCCCGAGCCGGATTTGCCTAGGGACTCTAAGCAAAACTCATTTGTGGTCCTGTCGATGATCGTCAATATGCAAGGCAAGACGCAGGACGTTCAGATCACGCAGTCCGGGGGCGCGGGATTCGACGAGCAGGCCGTTAAGACGGTTCAAAAGTGGCGCTTCACGCCGGGCACGTGCGATGCTAAACCTATTCCAACAGAAATCCGAGTGGAAGTTGATTTCACATACTGGTAAGCCCGCGCCCGCTGCCGAAAAGCCAGAGGAAGGTACTGCCGGATTTGGATGCTCGCGATTCGGTACTCGCTCAACCTCGCTCGAACGCGTGCTTCTTCTCCAACTCTTCCACAGCCTCGCGCCGTGTGGCCTCGAATCGCCCTGCCTGCCCCAGAAGCCCCTGCGTAGCCTCGGCCCACTCGCCGTCGATCCGCAGCAACCCCTGCGCCGCGACGAGCCGCGCCGCAATTTCCACCAAATGCCCCGCAGTCGTCTGCAGGTACTGCGCCTCCGCCGGATCGGCAATCCAAACTCGCTTCTGACCGGTGAGTGTCGTCTGCCAGTAAACTTTGCGCTCCACAAACTCCGCCATCACATCATCCGTCGCCTTGCCAAATACCCACTGCTGCCGCTTGAAGTCGTAGTGGCGGCTGGAAAACGGCACCGGCAACAATTTTCCCGACTTCACGAATTCAATCTGCCGCCGGTCTACTTCCTTGCGCAAAGCGTTGATGACCGGAGCCTCCGCGTCCTCCGGTTCCAGGGACGGCATCACCTCGCGCACCGTCTGCGAAAGATTCACTGCCACCGGCGCATGCAATCCTTCCGAACCTTCCAGCCGAATGTCTCCATGCAGCACCCAGAAATCCGCCCCCGACGTCGACGGATGAAACGGCCACTGCAGTCGAATCGTCAGCGGCAACCCTTTCAGCGTCACCCAAATTTTCTTCTCGGCGCTGGCCGCTACTCCCTCACCCGCGCCTGCGTCTTCCTGCACCTTCTCCATAGTCCTTAATTCTCCTCAGTGATTCCTCAGCGCTCTCGGCAGGTCCTAAGGGTCATCTGCGATTAAAGCTTTTCGACTTGTCCTAAATTTTAGCGGCTCGCCCTACTCTCCATCCAGCGTCGCCCTCACCTTCATCGCCAGATCCGCTTTAGTAAAAGGTTTCTGCAACAACTTCGCGCCCGGCTCCAGCACCTTGTGCTGCACGACCATGTCGTCGGTATAGCCAGTCATATACACGATCCTGGTCTGCGGACGCTTGCTCAATATCTTTTCCGCCAACTGCCGCCCGCTCATCCCCGGCATAATGACATCGGTCAACAGCAAATCAATAGGCGCCGAAAAACTTTCTGCCGTGTGAATCGCTTGCTCGGCGCTCGACGCAGCCAGCACCTTGTAGCCATATCCTTCCAGAAAAATACGCGTCAACTCCCGCAAATCCGGCTCGTCTTCCGCGATCAGAATCGTCTCCGTCCCTCCGCCCGCCCTGCCGCTCGCGACCGGCTCGACGCGCTTACTGGCATTGCCCTCCGCTGCCGGAAAATAAATGCGGAACGTCGTTCCCTGGCCGACTTCACTCTTCACCTGGATGCCGCCTCCGCTCTGCTTCACAATTCCATAGACCGTCGCCAACCCCAGCCCCGTTCCCTTTCCCATCGGTTTGGTAGTGAAAAATGGCTCGAAAATGTGGGACATCGTCCGCGCATCCATGCCATGCCCCGAATCCACCACTTTCAACATGACGTACCGTCCGGCAGCCAGTTCCAGATCGCGAGCCATCTCCTCATTGACTTCCAGGTTTGAGGTTTCCATCCTCAACGTGCCGCCTTGCGGCATGGCATCTCTCGCGTTGACCGCCAGGTTCATCAGCACCTGTTCCATCTGCCCCGGATCTACCTTCACCGCGAGCAGCGACGGATGCAGACTTGCGATCAACTCAATATCCTCGCCAATCACCCGCGACAACATTTTCTGCACATCCGCCACAGCCTCGTTCATATCCAGAACTTTGGGCTGCAGCACCTGCTTCCGGCTGAAAGCCAGCAACTGCTGCGTGAGCGACGCCGCCCGGTCGGCAGCCCGCCGGATCTGCTCCAGTCCATTGCGCGCCCGCTCATCGCCCGCAGACGCCGCCAGCAGCAACTCCCCGTGCCCCATGATGACGCTCAAAATATTGTTGAAGTCATGGGCCACGCCCCCCGCCAGCCGCCCGATCGCCTCCAGTTGTTGCGCGTTTCTGAGCTGCTCTTCCAGATGCACCCGCTCCGTCACATCCCGCGTGATACCCCAAGTCCGCACCCAATGTCCGTCCACCACCACCCCGCTCATGGTGTTGCGAAAAATCTTTTTCTGACCTTGAGAGTCCATCTCGTACGACTCCTGGTCCGTCGTCTGATATCCCTCCCGAATAAACTTCTCCATGAACTGCCTTGTCCCTGGATCGTTCAGGATCAAGAAGTCGGCGAGCGGCTTGCCAATCAGCTCCCGCGCCGACGCGCGACCATACATTTTCGCCAGCGCATCGTTGCATTCCGCGAGATAACCGTTCTTCCTGCCCAGCGCGATTTGCTTAGCGATCGGCAGATGGCACGGAACCGGCGGATTGTACTCCATGCGAAAAATTCCCTCCGAACTCTGCTCCACAAAAGTCCGGTAGCGCTCCTCGCTAGCACGGTAATTTTCTTCGCTGCGCCGCAACGCTTTTTCGGCGCGTTTCCGCTCGGTGATGTCAATCAACACGCCGCGAGTCAGCCGTCTTCCAGTTTGCGGATCGCGAACAATGACGGCCTCATCGCGCAGCCATACTTCCCCACCATCCTGCCTTCGCATGCGGTATTCGACCTGAAACGGACGGTTTTCTTCCCAACTATCCTCCAGCAGCGCGACCGCATGATCCTCCGGGTTCAAATGATTCCACCAGAAGCAGGGATCGGAAAGGCAATCCTCGGGCCGGTAACCCAGAATCGTATTCACCTGCGGGCTCAGATAGAGAAAGAGCCCCTGTACGCCCGCCTCCGCCACATAAGAGATCGCCGGAACCTGCTCCACCAGCTGCCGATACTTTGATTCGGCCTCCCGAAGCGCCGCCGTCGCCCTCTTTCCTTCCTCCTGCGAGTGAATTGCCGTGACGCCATAGGCCAGGTTGTTGGCCATCTCGGTGAGCAGTTCCACCTCGGAACTTTCAAAAGACCCCGCCTGCCCCGAATAAATCGCGAGCACGCCGAAAGGTGACCCGGCGACTCGCAGCGGCAACGCAATCACCGCGGCATATCCCCGCTGCAATGCGGCTTCGCGCCACGGCGCGAACACTGGATCATGCGCTGTGTCTACCACCACGCGAATGACGTTCTCCCGAATCGCCGTCCCCACCGGCCCCTGTCCCGCAGGAGTATCCGACCACTTCAGCGCAATTGCCTCCAGGTATCCATCGACATCTCCCGCATGCGCCATCGGACTCACTGACTTCTCTTCGTCCTGCTCCGCATAGGCGATGAACGCCATCCGATATCCGCCCAGTTGAACGATAATGTCACAAATCTGCTGCAATAACTCCTGCTCGCCTCCCGCCTGCGCCAGCGCCCGATTGCACGCACTGAGCGCTCGCAACGCCCGTTTCAGCCGGCGCAGCTCCTTCGTAATGGCACTCCCGCTGGCCCCGGCCTCATCGAACGCAAGGTCAGAAGAGGGGATGTCAAAAAGGGATTGGCCCGATGCGGAAGCCGAAGAGGTGGAGGAAGAGGAAAAAGATAAAGATAAAGATGAGGAGCAATCGGACGAATGTGGCGCCCCGGAGGTTTGGGAAGCGGAGTCGGCCACCGCTGACTCGTCAACCTGAGATTTTTCCTGCGTCATGGAAACCTGGGACTACGAAACCTGGGACTACGAAACCTGGCAGTACGAAACCTAGGACTGCGCTCCAGCATTTTCACCGTGGATTGCAGTAGTGTACAGGTTCCCGCCGTAACCCCCGCCCGAAAACGACGCTTTGTTCTGGCACCCGAAATCTGGGTTTCTGACCGTATCCAGCCCCTCTGGCCCTCTGTGGATAAGATCCTGCTCCCCCTGGCCGCAACTCTAGACAACGGACGACAAAATCACCCTGCCTTCTTCCGCATCTTCACTCCCATGCGCAACAATTTCCGCACCGTGCCCGTAGGCAGCTGCTTCATCTGGTCATGCAGCTCCGTCACCGCCTCGAAGAACCCTGCCATCGCCTCCAGTCGCTCCCGCGTATAGTCCGCCCCTGCTTCTTTCGGATCCAGATCGGCCAGACAGCGCCGCAACATCTCCCGCGTCGGATCAATCTCCCGCCGCTTCCTCTGTTCAATTACCAGCCGAAACATCTCCCAAACATCCTTCATCGATTCATAATGTTCCCGCCGGTCCCCCAGCACATGGACCGCCCGCACGATTCCCCAGGTCTCCAACTCGCGGATAGAAGTACTCACATTGGACCGCGCCACGCTCAGCGTCTCCGCAATCTCCTCCGCCGGCAACGCCTTCGGCGACAGATAAAGCAGCGCATGAATCTGCGCCACCGTCCGATTGATCCCCCACCGCGTCCCCATCTCGCCCCAATGAAGAATGTACTGCTTCTGTACCCCAGTAAGTTCAGCCATATCGTTTATTTCAGTACAAACTGAATCTACAGAATGTTCTCTCCGCCTGTCAAGTCGATTCGCTCAGTTGATCCCGCTCCTCTACGATGTCCAATAGAATTGTCATCCTGAGCGGAGCGGTGACGAAGCGAAGCGAAGTCACCGCGCAGTCGAAGGACCCCGCGCTCGATCGCAGAGTCGAACTCGCGTCAAGGCGTTCACCCCACGCCCCTGATCGCCAGGAAGGGCGCAAAAAACAGGAACAGACGGGTGAAGTGCACCGGCCTGTCCCCGGGTTTTTATTCGTCTCTCTTGTATTCAGCGGGCTGACTCCATTGATCGTGGAGGTGCGAACCAGTTGCCCGTTTTATTGTGGTCAAAAACCGGGACCGTCCATGGCACTTGGTCATTCCTCATCGCCGCTTTCCAAGTACAACTTGTTCCCCTCAAGAGTTATCACGACCGGAATGGGCGTACCGTCGGGTAAGGTTAGCGATTCCTGGACTGCGCGAATTTTGCTCGCGTTGGCGACAAATACGCCGGCCAAGACGGAGGTACGAATTAAGGTTCCCGATTCGTAGATGTTCACAGTAACCGTGGTCGTGCAGTCCGAATTCACCGTCCACGATCCTGCGATGGTCTCGTTGGCGAAGCCGCCGCCCACGTTTCTGGCCTCAGTGCCCGAGATATTCCCTGCGGCGTCCACTTTGAGTGCCCCGATCGCCGCGCCCGGAACAGGGCCGCTTGGAAGAATCAGAGTTCCCGTAAGGGTGAATCCCCACTTTCCCGCTACATTCGCTGTTGAACACGTTTTAGCCTGGGCTGCTGGCGACAGAGCCACATACATCGCGGCCAGGCAAATCAAAAGCTTCGCACCTACGGTTATGCGTTTCATTGACTTCCTCCTGAGAATCGATTTTGAAGTGAGGGACCGAAGTCCTGATTGCTTTTCGTTCACACCCTTGTTCGGTCCAACCAGGGACGCCGCGCAGTTTGCCGAAATCGGTTCATCAAAACAATGCACTGGGCCTCCTCTGTATCGCTTTTGCGTCTACTCGTGTAAATGATTGGGAGACTGAAACTTAATGAGTCTTGTATTTCGTTGCCAGCGGGCTGGTGATACACTTTCGCCTGAAAATTGGGGGTATCGGTTGTGAAAGATGCCCATCTGGCACGTTCGCCCATTCGGTTCGGGACTTTCGAGTTGGATCCTCAGAGCGGAGAACTGCGCAAGCAGGGACTAAAGGTCAGGCTTCAGGAACAACCCTTCCAGATTCTGCAAATTCTCCTCGAGCATCCGGGCAAAGTTGTGACTCGCGAGGATCTGCAGCAGCGCATCTGGCCCTCGGACACTTTCGTAGACTTTGACCACGGTCTCTACAATGCCATTAAAAAACTGCGAGAAGCGCTGGGAGACTCCGCCGACACTCCCCGCTACGTAGAGACTCTTTCCAGGCGCGGGTATCGCTTTATCGCATCGTTGAACGTGCCCGCACCCGATCGAAGTAGCTCTGCGCCGGCAGCAGACACTCCCAAGGATTCCATCGCGGTGCTTCCGTTTCTGAACTTGAGCTCGGATCCGGAGAACGAATTCTTTGCCGACGGAATCACGGAAGAAATCATCAATGCTCTGGCCCAAATCGAAGGGCTGCATGTTGTGGCGCGCACTTCTGCTTTTTCCTTCAAGGGAAAACAAGTTGACTTGCGCATCATCGGGGAGCAATTGAAGGTACGGACGATACTGGAGGGAAGCGTACGCAGATCGGGTAACCATCTTCGCATCTCCGCCCAGCTTGTGAACGTTGCGGACGGGTACCATCTCTGGTCCGAGCGCTACGACCGGGAGATGAAAGATATCTTTCAGGTTCAGGATGAAATCGCCCGATCGATTGCGACTCGCCTGAAAGTGGCGTCCGAAATCAAGGCACAGGAATCCCTCGTCAAGCCAGGAACGAAGAACCTGCAAGCTTACTCGCTCTACGTGAAAGGCCGAGCGCTTCTATACTGCCGGGGTGTGAAGGTTCAAACTGCCTTAGAGTGTTTCAATCAGGCGGCGACGCTTGATTCCGAGTACGCGCTGGCTTGGGCTGGTATTGCGGACGCCTACACGCTGCTCGGCTTTTACGGTTTCGTGCACCCGGAAACTAGCCGGCCGAAATGGCAGGAAGCCGCTCGCCGCGCCCTTGCAGCAGATCCGTTGCTGGCAGAAGCACATAATGCATTAGCTTTCGGCAGCTTGATGTATGAACGAGACAAGCCATTGGCCGAACGCGAATTTCTTTCCGCGCTTGAGTTGAATCCCTTATATGTTCAGGCGCGCGACTGGTACGCATGCTTTTACCTTCAACTCGCTGTGGGAAGATTCGATGAGGGTATTGTGCACGCAGAACTTGCAGTCGAATCAGATCCCCTGTCCTGCTATGCCAATAGTATTCTCGGTCTGCTTTACGGCGCCACCGGCAGATTTTCCGATGCAGTGCGGAGGGCGGAGCGTGCAGTGGATCTAGACTCCGATTCTTTTCTAGCCCGCTGGGCTCTCCAGACGGTTTTCTTTTTCAGCGGTCGGTTCGAGGAATCTGTTGCAGCCGGGCGGGCAGCGTTAGCCGGATCCGGACGTCATCCATGGGCGCTGGCAATTTTGACGGTGACTCTGGCTGAGTGGGAGAAGTTGGGCGAAGCGGAGGCGGTTTATTCAGAATTGGTGGCGCGCGCTCGGCGAGAATATATTTTGCCGAGTGCCCTGGCGCTGTCTTCGGGTGCAGTCGGACGGTACGATGAAGCGATGCGCTACGCGCGTGAAGCCGTGGCAATACGGGACCCATTCCGGGTTAGTTTCTCGTCCTACTGGTCCGCCAGCGCGCGATTACGGGCGGACCCCCAGATTGACCAAATGCTGAAGGAAAACGGAATCGACTGACCTCATAGCTGGCCGCATTTTGCCACCTATAGAGCGGGCAACTCGGGGGTATTTTGTGGAAGCCAATCCGGCACGGGCGCCCATTCGCTTCGGGACTTTCGAGTTAGATCCTGAGAGCGGAGAACTGCGCAAGCAGGGATTGAAGGTCCGGCTTCAGGAGCAACTTTTCCAGATTCTGCAAATTCTGCTCGAGCACCCCGGCAAACTCGACTGAATTCCTGCAAAGCTCAAGAGGAAGAAGCTTGGAAGGTGCTGGCTTCCAAATCCAAAATCCTTTTTGGACGCGACGGATCGTTTAGAATAAAGCAAGATGCAGTCTGTCACGACGCATGATGCGATCACGACTTCGGCGGGTCGCGGTTTCGGCCGGCAATGAATCCAGGGGACAGTCGGGACGTTCCCCATTTCAGCGAAGCTAATTAAACGGCGAGGCCGAAGGATCGCTCAATGCAATCAGCTTCCCCGGCGGATATTCGGCGGAGGAGAGCGGCGTGTCCGGGTCGGGATTCACAATCTTCAGCACTTTGCCGCTGCGAATCCCCCGGATCGTCAGAGATTGACTCTCCACTGAGACCACACGATACTTCTCGTCAAAAATTGCCCCTTTAGTGGTCTTCATGATTGGATTGGATGCCGAATCCCAATACGGCGATTCCCGGTTTTCTCCCGCTTTCCTTCTGCGATTCTAAACCCCCGAGCAGGCCCATGCCGATCTGTTTCCAAATCTTTAGTACCGCTCTACAATTTTGATCTCTTGCTATGAACACCGCCCGCATCGCTGAGTTGCTGGAACCTTTTCTTCGCACCCCCGCTGCGAGCTCAGAAACTTCCGGCCCCTCGGACAACAATCATTCCGAAGCTCCCGTATCTTATCTTTCTCCTGCGCCAGCGAGGTCCCAACCGGCCTGCCCACAGCCTGCTCCCAAGGGGCGGGACGTGCTGTCTCTCGCTCAACTGCAACATATATCGACATACATCGATATACTTCTCCGCTGGAACGCTCGCGTCAACCTCACCGCAATCCGCGACCCCGAAGAAATTGTGACCCGCCACTTTGGCGAGAGCCTCTTCGCCGCCTCCCACCTGTTTCCTGTGCCTGCCTCTGGCTCCTCTGCGGTGAAAGCTCTCGACTCCACGATCGACGCTGATGGGGAACGAAAGGAAGGCTCAGCCCCTGCGAATGTGCTCAACGAAAATCTATTTGTCAGCCCCCCCAGCAACACCCTCGCCGACATCGGCTCCGGTGCCGGATTCCCCGGCCTCCCCATCAAGCTCTGGACTCCGCACATCTCTCTCACCCTGATCGAGTCCAACCACAAGAAGGCCGCGTTCCTCCGCGAAGTCACCCGCGCCCTTACATTGACGGACGTAAATATACAAACCGCCCGCGCCGAAACCCTGATCCGGTCCACCTACGATGTAGTCACCCTCCGCGCCGTCGACCGTTTCGACTCCATACTCCCAACCGCAGCGGCCCTGGTAGCGCCAGCCGGACGCCTAGCCCTGCTCATCGGCGCATCCCAGGTCGATCAAGCCCGCTCAACCCTTCCCGCCTTCAGTTGGTCTGACCCAGTTCCAATACCTCACTCCCGCGTCCGAGTCTTGCTATTCGGGAACCAGTCAAGTAACAAGTGGAATGACAATCCGATTAAACGGCATGGAACGCTGGCGTAGACGCCACTAGGAGTAGATAGCGACGGTCCAAGTGGAAGACACGTAACAAAGATAAGTCATGTCACGCTGGCGCTCGCTTCTCACGAAGCGAGTTTTCCACAGTGTTCCTGCAGGAACACTTCAGTCTTATCTCTCCTCTTTGAAATCGATCGTTCCCAAGATAAAGACCGGGAACTAGAATGCGCTGGACTCAATGTGCGTGCAAATGGAAGAAGTATTTCTGCAAGGGATTTTGAAACTGGTCCGACTCTTCTGTGAAGTGTTCCTGCAGGAACACTGGACCTGTTTTGCACATGATTCGTTATCTTCCACAGCATATGGTCATTGCTTTTGAAATGCGAACCGGACTATGCTGCGGGTAGCTCTGCTTCTCCTTACAATCCAATGGGACGTGTCATCGCTGTTGCCAATCAGAAGGGCGGCGTGGGCAAGACTACGACCGCCATCAATTTAGCCGCGTCCTTTGCGGCTGCGGAAGTGAACACGCTGCTAGTCGATTGTGATCCGCAATCGAACGCCACCAGCGGCCTTGGGTTCGCGAAGGATCCTAATCGTATCAACTCTTACCATCTCCTGATGGGCGAGGCCTCGGCCGAGGAGGCGCTGCTCACGACCGAACTCGAACAGCTCTGGCTGATTCCTGCGCACAAGAACCTGATCGGCGCCAACCTGGAACTGGTGGACGCTGAGGGGCGCGAGTTTCGTATGCGCCAGGCGCTGGCTCCGCTGCGGGATCGGTTTCAGTTTGTTGTGCTGGACTGTCCGCCGGCGCTGGACTTGCTGACGCTGAACGCTCTAGTCGCGGCTGATGCGGTGCTGATTCCGATGCAGGGGGAATATTTTGCGCTTGAGGGCGTGAGTGAGTTGCTGGACACCATCGAGCGGATTCGCGCGGACCTGAATCCTGAGTTGGGGATCGAGGGCGTGGTGCTGACTATGTTCGACGACCGCACGAACCTGGCGCAGCAGGTGATGACGGAGCTGAAGAATTATTTTGGGGAGAAGCTTTGCCGCACCACCATACCGCGGAACATACGCCTGGCGGAGGCGCCGAGCCATGGAAAGGCGGCGCTGGTGTACGACCCGCGGTCGAAGGGGGCGGAGAGTTATATACGGCTGGCGAAGGAGATTATTGAACGGCAGCCGGCGAGCGAGCTATCAGCTGCCAGCTCTCAGCCGTCAGCGCAAGCCCTAACGACGGAGGGCGCTGAGACGCACGGAGGCGAGCCGGTCGAGGAGATTTCGGCGGACGCGGACAAGATGGATAAGACGGCTTGAGTGTACATTGATGGTAATCGATATATTAGATTGATGGACATCGATATTGACGCAGTGGGGGAAGTACAGGGATCCTTCGGCGACAAAGAACGGCGCCTCAGGATGACAATTTCGGAGAGGGAAAATTGAATGACAAGTTCTAGTGCAGCGGGGAATGTTGCGGGGCGGGCGGTGGACAAAGAAAAGGTGGAGAAGCGGCGGGCTCTGGGGCGGGGGTTGGCGTCGCTGTTGCCTGGGCCGCGGGTGGTGGCTCCTGGTCAGAACAGTGGGGCTGACGGCAAACAGCAGATTCCCTTCGACTCCGCTTCGCCTGGCGGCTCTCCTGCGTTCAGGGCAGGCTCTCACTTCGTTCGGAATGACAATGCTAATTCGAGCGACGCGAGTGGTTCCAATAGCGACCCTTCTCGGGAAGTGAGGGCTGCTGCCAGTCAACCCCTAGGGGAGGCGGTGCCGGGGACGATTCGGGCCGAGGTGGAGGAGGCTGTCGAGGAATCGCGGGCGGGAGTCCCTTCGACTGTCGCTCAGGGCAGATCCGCGCCACACGAACTTGCCGAGCTGCGCTCGGGCGGACAGCCGGGGGCGGCTCTCCCCACAGAATCTTTCTCGGGCGACGCGTCTAACGAGACGATTACGATTTATGCGCAGGCGGAATCGCGGATGCCGGGGAATCTCGTCGTCAACCTGGCGATTGCGGACATCGATAAGAATCCGTTTCAGACGCGGTATGTGGAGGATGACGACAAGCTGGAGGAGTTGTCGGATTCGATCAAGGCGAATGGAGTGGTGCAGCCGATCATGGTGCGTCCGGGGGACGACGAGGGACGCTACATATTAGTTCTGGGTGAACGGCGGTTGCATGCGTCGAAGAAGGCGGGGAAGACGCATATTCCGGCGCTGGTGCGGCGGGTTTCATTGCAGCAGGCAGCCGAGATGACGATCATCGAGAACCTGCAGCGGGAAGATTTGAGCGCGCTCGAACAGGCGGAAGCGTTTCGAGTTTTGAGCAAGGAATTTTCGCTGACCCAGGCGCAGATTGGGGAGCGGGTAGGGTTATCGCGGGAGTCGGTTTCGAATTATATGCGGCTGCTGAAGCTGCCGTTGCTGGTGATGGAGCAGCTGGCGCATAAGCAGATCGGATTCTCGGAGGCCAAAGAACTGCTGAAGCTGGAGGATCCCGATCTGATTCAGAAGACGGCCGACTACATTGTGAAGAAGCACATGACGCTGGACCAAGTCGAGACGCTTGTGATGCGGATGACGGGGCTGCTTGATCCGGTGCCGGGGATGCCGGGGATGGCGGTCGATCGGAAGAAGAGTGGGGCGCGGTGGGTGGATCCGAATGTGCGGGCCGCGCAGTTGGATTTGGAGCGGATGCTGGGGGTGCGGGTGCGGATTCGCGACCGGAAGGGGAAAGGGAAGATTGTGATTGAGTACCACACGGTGGATGATTATGAGCGGGTGGTGGAGATGTTGCGAGGGAAGTCAGCTACTAGCCACTAGCTTCTAGCCACTAGCTCCGAGTTTCGAGTTTCGAGCTCGTCCGGGCGGCCTTGCGGCCGCCTTTGTTTTGGGGAATCAGGAAGGTTATCAAGTGGAGTGACGGGACGGTTTCCCGGGATGTCTTAGTTGTTACTGCGTCGATTTGGTTCGCAGGTGGAGTGTCGTTTAGATGCCTGACGGATGGTGTTTATTCCGGTGGTTCCCTATTGCGGTTCGGCCGTCCCTACGGAATCTGTTCTCTGTGAAAAACAAGAGCTAGCAACATCGCTCAATTCCTCTGTCCTGTGCAACACTCCCTTGGTTTTATCGGGGTGGGAGAACGGTTCCAGTTATATGCGCTTCGCGATCCCAATGAAGATATCGTTTGACAGGACGCGACGGAGTCTGCCGAGTGGTTCGATCCCGTGAACGGGCAACTCAGCCATGAACTCCGCTTCGCTAAATCTGTTCTCCGCGGGATGTTCGAGAAAAGTGCGATAGATCCATCGATTTAGAGCCGCGCGGGTTACTTCTTCAAAAAAGAAAAGCCCCGAGGGCTTGAGGACACGCTGAATTTCAGCCACGCCGGCTTGCCAGTTCACGACATGATGCAGCATTCCGAAGTCGAAGACAGCATCGAAGTATTCATCCGGAAACGGAAGCTTATCGACACTCCCGACAGCGAGAACAACGCGGCCGTCAAATTT
>Ga0185299_10005308_pt1 | contig 14713 bp, 10 predicted proteins | sample PaiPotPPA55metaG_FD_128002 | JGI IMG/M metagenome (GOLD analysis project Ga0185299, IMG submission 128002) | Iron sulfur acid spring bacterial and archeal communities from Banff, Canada, to study Microbial Dark Matter (Phase II) - Paint Pots PPA... ...
ACCGCTCGCTCAACCAACTGGGCATTGTTTTTTGCTTTCTGTCCGCGCGAATAGTACACGTTATCTTCGAGGCCAACGCGAACATGCCCCCCCATCAAGGTAGCGAGCGTCGTCAGCGGCAACTGAAATGGACCGATCGCTGAGCATAACCACAAGGCGCCTTCCGGAAACTCCTTCAAGAGTTGAATGATGTTTTCAACCGTGGGAAAACTGCCGGTCTGATACCCCATGACAGTTTGCATCCAGTAAGGCTTTTCGACCAGACCACTCTCCAGCAGATAATTCACCACCCAGGCGCAGCCGGGATGGTAGAGCTCCAATTCCGGCTTAATTCCGCGCTGTTTCATCTCGGCCGCAAACTGATGAATCTGACCGTAGGTGAACGGGATGCATTCATCGATTTCAAGAGCAGGGCGCGGAAAAGGCAATGGGGCGCGTCGTTCCTTCAGTTTGAACTTGCTCATATCCGGCGCCAGATTCAAAGAGGCAACTTCCGGCCCCGCGGCCAAAGATGCGGCACGCTCTTCCATGGTCATGCCGGGGCCGGCTCCTGTGGTTGCATTGATGATGATCTCGGGACAGCTCCGACGAACCTTGCGCAACACGTCGCGCCATGTTTCCGTGTCTCGTGCTCCTTCGGTTAATTTATGTGGATCGCGCGCATGGATATGCACCATGGATGCCCCGGCTTCATACGCGCCATGGACCGATTCCGCGATTTCCTCGGCGGTCTCAGGGATGACCTCATTCGCCTCTTTGCCCTGGATACCTCCGTTGCAGGCCACACAGATGATGAGTGGAGGCATTCCCTCCCGCACTCTTTCCATGAACTCTTCGCTATCGGTGTAGTCAAACCAAGCCGGTTGCGGCGACGATTGTGCGTGTTCCTTTACCCTCACAAGACTCCTTTTTTTCGATCTGGGGTACTCGTTATTCAGAGATCGTTCCGCGGCGACCCTGCATCAGTTTCAGCCTGGACACTCAACAACCGCCCTAAGAGTTCGATCTCTCGATTGAGAGGTAGGGCGCGGGAACCTCATATAGGTAAACGTTTCTTGCGCGCGCTCACAAGCGAAATAGTACGAAACTGCTGCGTACAAAAGCATGCCAGTGGGCGTGACGCCACGCCGGTCGGTCGCTGGCCAACCGTCTGCGACGCCACACGAAAGAGTAGCCACTGTTCGGGCGAAGAATCGGGTTGATTGTGGTCGGCGCCGCGGTGTAGTCTTCCGGGCAAGAGATCAAGTAGCGGGACGGAATTGGAGTCCGGTTCAACCTGTTGTTTCCTCAAATTTGCTCGCTTTCCGGCTTCTGCCTGTTCTCCGTGCACGCAACTGTGGCGTTCGTTCCCGGATGGGTGATAGGAGTTCACCGCCCGGTCAAACTTGCGCCTGGGACCCTATGATCAAGAAAACCGCGCAGGCAACCTCGAATAGTGAGCCGACCAGCGGTTTCTGGACGGGCACCGACCATCTGGATTCATGGAAAGAAATTGCCCGCTATCTTCGGCGCGAGGTTCGCACCGTACAACTGTGGGAAAAGCGGGAAGGCCTGCCGGTGCATCGCCATTTTCATACGCGGCTGGGCAGTGTCTACGCTCTCCGTTCTGAGATCGAAAGCTGGAAGTGTCATGTCTCGCGCACGGGCATCGATCAGGAGACCAGGTCGACCGCACCCTCGAAGGTCGCAAACCGCATTACCATCTACGTGCTGCCTCCCACGAACCTAACCATCAAGAGCGAGCGGCGTCGAATTTGTGAGGCAATCGCGACCAAGACGATTGCGGCATTGCAGCGGTCGAATCCGGAGCAACTTTGTATCGTGAGTCCGAAGTTCCCGGTGCAGAACGGACAAAGCGAGCTGCCCACCCGTTTGTTGGATGAGCGGATTGACTATGTGTTGCGATGGAGCGTCCACGACGAGGGCGAAGGCCTGCGGCTGGAAGTGGCGCTGTTGTTTGCCGGCTCGGACTCCGTGGCGTGGTCCCACACTTATCGTCGCCGCTCCAGCGATTTCGCCGAATTCTCGGTGTATGCCGCCGAGCAGATCGTTCAGTGCCTCTGGCTGAAGGTATTTTCCTCCTCGACGGCTTTTCCAGTTGCGGGTCACCAGGAAAAATCGAGCTCGCGGGAAACGTATTTGAAGGGCAGATATTTCTGGAATCAGAGAAGCGAAGAAGGACTGCGAAAAGCTATCCGCTGCTTTGAGTCGGCGATACGCGAAAATCCTGAGTTTGCCTTGCCTTACTCCGGTCTCGCCGATTCTCTCACACTGCTATCGTTTTATGAGATTGTTTCACCCTCAGAAGTCATGCCGTCAGCTCGTCGGGCAGCCCGGAGAGCCATCGAACTCGATCCTGATCTGGCCGAGGCCCACGCTTCGCTGGCAGACGTTCTCCTGCACTTCGACCGCGATTGGCAAGGTGCCGATCACGAATATCGCCGTTCTATTCAGTGCAATCCGGACTATGCGCTTGGCTATCACTGGTACGCGAATCTGCTTTCGGCCCGGGGGCAGCACGAAGCGGCGCACATGGCGATCATGCACGCACTCGAGATCAACCCGGTCTCGATTATTACCCTGGTATGGGCGGGCGTGACCTCGCATTTGGCGCACCAGTTTGACGACGCCATCCGGCACTTTCAAAGTGCCCTGGAATTGGATCCGCAATTCATCTGGACGCACATGTATATGGCGCAAGCACTGGAACAGAAAGGCGACTTCAAGGCCGCGCTGCGAGAGTTTGAAACGACCTTGCAGTTGTCGGGAGGGAACAATTGCGTGAGGGCGATGAAGGCCCACGCGCACGCCGTTGTCGGCGAAACCGATTCCGCCCGCGAGATTCTAGACGAACTGAGGAGCGCTCCTTCGCACCAGTGCATGCCCTCCTTCGATATCGCCGCAACCTATGCCGCTCTTGGCGATTCTCAGCAGGTCGTTGCATGGCTGAACCGGGCCTGCAACGAGGGCAATATGAAGCTGTTCACCTTGACCCAGGATCCGCGCTTTGATCCTCTCCGGCGCCGTTCCGACTTCAAGCAAATCGTCGACCAGATGGGACTCAGTCAAAATGCCCCAGCCCGCGGGCAAGACTGAGAGTCAAACGGGGGCCGGCTAACTTTCTAATCTCCAACCGACCGAGCGACTTCAGCAACCGCAGTAATCAAGCAGCTTAGCTCTAGCCGTTGATTGGTAGTGGTGACTCCTAGTTTCAGAATAACGCATCATCCAGGGGGAAGTCTTTGACCGAGCGAGTGGAGGAGTCTCAGGTTGCCACACCGCATCACGAATTGAATCGCAGTCTCGGACTCTTTGATTCGACCATGATTGTGGCGGGATCGATGATCGGGTCAGGAATCTTCATCGTGGCCGGCGAAATGGCTCGAGAGGTGGGGAGTGCTGGCTGGATGCTCCTGGCCTGGGTGATCGCCGGCGTTCTCACGCTGGCCGCTGCTCTCTCCTACGGAGAGTTGGCAGCTATGATGCCGCAAGCCGGGGGACAATACGTTTACCTTCGCGAAGCTTTTTCGCCGCTGTGGGGGTTTCTGTACGGGTGGACGTTGTTTCTCGTAATTCAAACCGGGACAATTGCCGCGTCATCGGTAGGGTTCTCCCGTTATCTCGGCGTGCTGTGGCCGCAGATCGCGGAGACGAACTATATCGTCCAGCCCATTCATATCCTGCCCACCTATGCGATTTCCCTGTCCACCGCCCAACTGGTGGCGCTGGTCGTTATTTCGTTCCTGACCTGGGCCAATATCAAAGGCCTGAAGTACGGAAAGGGCGTACAGAACGTTTTTACGACGATGAAGATCGGATCCCTGCTGGGAGTAATCGGGATCGGCTTACTCATTGGCGGGAAGGCTTCGGTGATGAAGGCGAATTTTGCTCACGCATGGACTCCCCAAGGCGCCAGCATGGCGGCACCCGGCCTTTCTCCCACCACCACCTTCGGAATGGTCGTTGCACTCTGCATCGCTCAAATCGGCGCGTTATATGCCGCGGACGCCTGGAACAACATCACATTTACTGCCGGCGAAGTTCGGAATCCTACGCGGAATGTGCCGCTCTCCCTGGCGCTGGGAACCATCCTCGTCATTGGGCTGTACGTGTGCGCGAATTTTGCCTACGTCGTGGTGTTGCCGTTCAACGAAATCCAGCACGCCCCTTCGGATCGAGTGGCTTCCACGATGTTCCAGGCAATTTTTCCCTCGATCGGTCCCCTGCTGATCGCGATCGCCATCATGATTGCAGCGTTTGGATGCATGAACGCATTGATTTTGTCGGGAGCACGCGCCTACTACGCGATGTCGCTCGATGGCCTTTTCTTCAAACGCGCATCGGTTCTGAACCACGCCAATGTGCCGGGTCAGGCGTTGATCATGCAGGGAATTTGGTCGGCTGTTCTGTTGAGCATCCGGACGTACCAGCCGGCGACCGGAACCTATGGAAACCTTTACAGCAACTTGCTCGACTACATCATCTCGGCCGCGCTGATCTTTTACATTCTCACCATTGCCGGCATATTTCGCCTGCGAAAGCTGAAGCCAAATGTCGAACGCCCGTACCTTGCCTTCGGCTATCCTTTCATTCCCCTGCTTTACCTCGTCAGCGCGATTGGCATCCTGGCAGTCTTGTTCATCTATCGTCGAGCGACGACAATTCCTGGCGTTGTAATCGTCCTGATTGGTGTCCCGGTCTACTTCGCGTTCAGGTATCAGGCAGAACGTGATCGGAAACGGGCGGGGAACCCAACCGGATACTGAATGATGAATCTCCACCTCGTGTGCAACGGAACACTCAAGGGCAGCAGAGGTATACGGGGGAGTCAATTGCGTCCGCGGTTCAACGCGGGGCGTTTCGTGGAATCAACGTTTTATCGAAGAGCCCGAGAACCACAGGAACTTGACCGGCGTGTCTCCGGCATTGATGTTCGAATGCGTCATGACGTGATCGGGCCGGATCATGTACGCCATTCCGGGATGCTGAACCCGCAGCTCCGTCCCCAGAAATGCCAGGCTGTCGCCATCAATGGCCGCCCAGATTTCCTCCTGGCCCGGATTGTGCGGATGCGGTTCACCCATCGTCAGGGGATCAATGGTGACAGTGATAATGTCACCGATCGTGGCCAATCCGTCGGTCTTCGAAAACAGATCTCTGACCACGTGCGCCCAGTGCCCGGAAGCTCCGGGTAACGTGAAGGGAGACGCAGCCATCGGCGTGCGAACCGGAACTTCTCTCTCGTCGGTCACCAGCATTGCCTTGGCCGGCACGAAGGCGTCGGGAACGGGTTCGCTGACAACATACATCGTGAGGGAGTCGTTGCCGGTATTCTTCATCACGAATTCGAGATCCGCCGGGATAAAGACGGCAATGTCCCGGTGCAGCGCGGCGGTTTTACCGCCCGCCGTGATCTCGCCCGAGCCGCCAGAAATATAGAAGACATTCTGCTCGCGGGTTAACCTCGAAGGGGTAGTCGAATTGCCTGCCTGAAGTCTTGCGTAGGCGAGAAAGTTCGCCGCTTGAAGGATCGCGCCCGCTTGAGGCGGAGCGTAGTTGTCTCCGCGGGTCAAGATATCGCGCAAGACCAGCGAACCGTAAGCGTGACGCGGCATCGAATCACGCCAGTCGCCGATGAACATATCGATTCTTCTGTCCTGGGAATCTCTTCCGGCCTGGTAGCGCACATCGCCCGGACCGTCGAAACTATTTCCACCTGCGCTGGGAGTCTTTACCGGCGGTTTGGCTGCGACCTGCGCAACCGCCCGAAGCGGCGCGATGCTGAAGATCGATAACGCCAGGAAGGCGATACGCGGCACGAGCAACCTCGCGTTCCCTCTTTTTGTTTGCCTCATCATTTTCCTTGTCATGCGCCGAGATTTACTGAGCAACCGCCCACGCGAGTCCGTCCGCGCCTTTGCCCGCCTCGATGAGATGGGTCACTTTCCAATCCGAAAGGCTGATAGCAGCCACTTTCCCGCTCTGGTCGCAGGAAACATAGGCCATTTTCTGGTCCGGAGAAATCAAAACTTCTTGCGGCCGCACTGGCAGATCGATCGTGCGGGCAACTTTCATGGCGGTTAGATCGATCTCCGCAAGTTGATGCACCAGGGGCAGGACAACCAGGAGCCATTTGCCGTCGGCGGTCGGCGCGCTTCCATAGCCCAGACCCGGCATTGGAATCCAGGTCTTGATTTTGTTGGTCGCGGTATCAATCACAGCCAACTGAGGCTTGGTTACATCCGAGGTGAAAACCATGCTCTCGTCAACGGAGAGAGCAATTCGCTGGATTTGCCCAGACACCGGAATGATGGCCAGAGTCTTGCGTCCTTCCAAATCCAGGACCGAGATTGTGCCCGGGCCCACGTTCGCGGTATAACCTCGGCGTCCGTCGCGGGTGATCACAAACATGTGGGACTCTGGCTGGCCGGTCGGAATCGAGCCAACGATTTTCAGACTGGCGGGATCGATGATTGTGATCGAGCGCTCCAGTTCGGTACTGACATACAGCATCCCGTTCGGACCAAATTTCGCGCAGTGCGGCCTCACGCCTTTGCCGAAGTCAAGATTCCCCACTACCTTTCGCGAGGCCAGATGAATCACAACCATGTTGCTGCCATCCGTCCCCGGTTGGCCGACACCCGAGTTTCCGTAGATGGGCACGTAGGCAAACTTCCCGTCCGGCGACGCGATAATTTCGTGCCCGGTTACGCCCCCTTCGGCGACCTCCGCCACTTGCCGCACATTGACCGGGTCAATGATGCCCATGGCGTTGTTGTCTTTATTAGCCACCAGCAGCCAGCCGGAAGGGGTGCTGACCGCGCCCGTACCAAAAGAAAGGATTCCCAGAACCGATAAAGCTAACGGCAGTTGCGACCATCGCATGGCTGACTCCGTTCCTGAAAGTCGATTCTACGGATGCGTTGGGTTGCTGAACCAATGTATTTTCATTGCGGCGGAGGCAATCATAATATCATATTGCTTCACCCATCTTGCCGACCAGCTAATTCAGTATTCGCCTTTCACAACGTTTCATCAGTTCCTCGCCCCGCACAAACCTTTCCACCTGCTCGCGGAAAAGGATCAATAGGAATGCACGCTGCATAAACCTGTCGCGGTCACCCGCCACATGCGGCGTGATCAGCAGATTGGGGTGCCTTCCACAAGGGTATGCCCCACACCGGCAGCGGTTCGGGATTAGTTACGTCCAAAGCGGCTCTGATTCTCCTCTCGCTAAGAGCTTCGACCAGCGCTTCGGTTTCGACCATCGGCCCCCTCGATGCATTCACCAACCACGCCCCGGGCTTCATCCTGGCCAGGAGCTTGGCATCAAACAGATGACGCGCTTCCGAAGTTAAGGGAATGGTCAGGACCACAATGTCGGCAGAGGGCAACACCTGGTCCAGGTTGCTGACGGCCTCAACCCCCGCGTGCGCAACACGTCCAATACGAACGAACGTTGCTCCGAAACGAACGCCGCTCCGAAGGGAGAAAGCCGCGCTTCGATTCCTTGTCCGATCGACCCGTATCCGACGATCAGAACTACGGCATCCGCGACTTCATGCATGGGCGCTCGAGGATTCTTGATCTTGGTGGGTAACGGATGAACGAAACGGATGATCGACCTGGTTCGACTGCTGCCCCAGAGTCCAGTTCCCTTCTCTCTGCCGGTCAACGAAAAATGGCATATTTTTTTGCCTGGCGAGAATTGCAGGAACCGCCCCATTCGGCGGTGGGAATGTCGTGCACAGCCCGCGCGTCGCACTACGTCACTTCCGGTGGGAAGATCCCCAGCAGCGTATCCACTCCCGCCCACGGAGTCTGAATCACCCGGACGCCCTTCAGACACTGCCACTGAAGCCGCACGATTCTGGGAGGCAGCGCAGGAACCCAGAAGCCGATTTCGATCTCTTCTCTTGCGTCTTCTTTTGGATCTTCTGTTGGATCTTCGGGAATCCTTACGAACTGCACTTCGCTGCCCCACCTTAGCAGTAGCCGTTAGTGGACGGATAAGTCGACTCCCACCCGCACGGTCACTCGAAATGGTCCTCCGCCGGCAGAGCTTCCCTGCCACTCAAGCCCGGGAAAACTGTTGACACGCTAGCTATTCATATTATGATATCAACCATGAAAAAAAGCTTGCTGCTGTTGCCCTTCTCCCTCTTGGCCCTTTCATTGGCAGTTGGCGCCGCAGGCATCCCTGCCGGAGGCTTTGCCGGAACCTGGTCGGCGAATTTCACAAAGTCCAAATTCCCCGGGCCGACACCGAAGGTCGATATGTGCATCATCGACGCCGACGGAACGGTTACGGTGAAAGAAACAACTTCGGAAGGCAAGGATGTCACTTGGCACTACACTCCGGTGGATGGTCAGCCGGTCTCAATTGTCGGTAGAGAAAATACCACAGTGACGGTTCATAAAGTGAACGACCACACCGTTGAACACACCTGGAATATCGAAGGCAGGGCCGCGAAGAGCAGCTCGGTTCTCTCGAAGGATGGAAAGACCACGGTATTCACCATGGACGGAACGGGCAAGGACGGCAAACAGTTCCACGAGATGGTTGTGTACGATAAACAGTAACGATCAGAGATTTTTTAGTTGCGCTTCTCCGCCCCTTTTCCATTTGGTGGTGTTCGAGTTTGGCCAGGCAGAATCGAACCGCCTTACCAGAGTCTGCCCGAACGCGCACGAAAGAAAGGAGCGCGCCATCAACCACCTTACGGCAGCGCGAAAGCGACTACTCCGTCGCCCGCTGTGGTGTCGTAGAAACTGCCCCCAGTGTCAGTCAGGACGACGTACTGCTTGCCATTCTTGCCTTCATAGGTCATGGGTACGGTGTAGGATCCGGTTTCGAGTTTCGTGTCCCACAAGATCTTGCCGGTCGCGGCTTCGAATGCGCGGAAGTGCTGGTCTTTCGTCGCGGCAATGAACAACACGCCTCCGGCAGTAGTGATCGAACCGCCAAAGTTCAGTGTGCCCGTTCTATGAACCCCTTTGGCATCCAGTTCCTCATCGACTCCGAATGGCACCGTCCAGGCGACATCGCCAGTGTTTACGTTGATGGCCAACAGTTGTCCCCACGGAGGCTCTTGGCAGGGCCAGAATTTGTCGTTATTCCAAAAACGCACGTAGAGTCCCCAAGGGCTGTTCCGCTCGTAGGCGGGGTCGGCGCCTTCGGCGGATTTGGTGACCTTTCCGACATCACCGATATTGACAATATTCAGGAACAGATACCCCAGGTCCGGGTTATAGGACATCCCCGGCCAGTTGGTCGTTCCCAGCGTGCCCGGAAATACCACGGTTAGTTTGGACCCATAGTGGGTATAGGGGCCTCCACTCTTCATGCCGCCCTCAGTCGCAAGCATGTCGGTACAAAACTGTTTGTGCTCCGGGGTCACGGTGGCAATTTCGTCGGGACTGAAGCTGTGCCGTCCCAAAGGAGGAGGCTTCAGCGGAAAAGGCTGCGTCGCCGCACTTTGCTCGCCCGGCACATCGCTTGCCGGGACCGGGCGATCCTCCACTCCAAAGATGGGATCGCCCGTTAGCCGGTCGAGGATAAACATCAGCCCGGCCTTTCCCACAACGGCGACTGCCGGAATCTTTTTTCCCTGCTTGGTTACGTCGATCAGCACAGGAGCCGACTCCAGGTCGTAATCCCAGGTGTCGTGGTGAACAGTCTGGAAATACCATGCCAGCTTTCCGTTATCGGCATGGAGGACAACCAAAGAGTTGCCGAACAGATTGTTTCCCTTCCTGTCGGCGCCGTAAAAGTCGTAGCTGGGCGACCCATGGGGCAGGAATATCAGTCCTCTCTCTTTGTCAATGCTCATCAAGCCCCAGACATTAGTTCCCGAGCGATTTTTCCAGCTCTCAGCCGGCCAGGCATCATTGCCGACTTCACCGGGATGAGGAACGGAGTGGAACCGCCATACTTGCTTGCCAGTGTGAACATCCCAGGCCCGCGTATCGCCCGAGGAACCGGCTGCGGGCGACTCCTGGACCTGGCCACCTCCGATCACCATGTCTTTGTAGATCGTGACCGGCGACGTGACATTAAACTGCGCATTGGGGATGCCGTTTTGAATATCCGTCTTTATGTCGATGCTGCCATTCTCACCAAAGCCAGCGGTGGGCTTTCCGGTTTGCGCATTTATCGACGTTAACCGCCCGTCGGAGGTGCCAAACAAAATCGAGGCGGGAGTCTTGGCATCTCCGGGCCAATACGCCACACCGCGTCCGGCGGGTCTTCCATGTTCCAGCTTGTAGACCCACAACTCCTTGCCGGTCTCCGGATCCAGAGCGACGACCGTGCTGTAGGGAGTGGGCAGGTACATTACGCCATTCACCACGATGGGCGTGGCTTGGGAGGAATGCCTCCCTCCTCCGCGGCTGACTGCTCCCGCAGACTTCGACTGCGGTCCATCTTTCTTCATGCGATAGGTCCATGCGGGTGCCAGATGCTGAACGTTCTGAGTGTTGATTTGCTTTAGCGGCGAGTAGCGGGTGCTGGCATAGTCATGGCTGAACATCGGCCAATCGGTCTGCCCCAATGCCGGGAGCGCCGGAAGAATAAGCGAACAGAGGACGGCGGTGAATGTTCCGAATCTCAAGTTTCGAGCCCTCATAGATCTCACCTATCCCACCCCTCAACGCTGCAACCCGAGTCGCTCCGGCGGTGATGCCGTTCGCTTGGCCGGGCTCACTCCATCTTTTTACGCGCGTCCTCGAGGATGCGTTTCGCGCGCAATGGATTAAACACGCCGCAGGAGCAGAATCGCGTCATATAGGTGACGGCCTGCTCCGGAGTCCGGCGGCCTTCTTTCACCCAGTCGATCATTTTCTTGGCGAGGCTGGCCGAGATCATGCCGTGGCCGCACATGGTGGTGAGCGTGAGCACCTGAGTATTGGGCAACTTTTCGACCGCGCCTTCGAAGCCGAGCGAGTACCCGACGCTGTGGCGGGGAATACCGGCGGCCTGGCAACACTGGTTCGCACCCTCTACTGAAGCTGAAATGTTAACCGACAAGCCAAGATCGGCTTCCACTACCGTCTTGAGAAATTGTGCTGCCGCCTCTTGATTGTTGAAGATCGCCACCACCGATGCCGGTTCGTTTATGCCATCGATAACAGCGCGGAAATCCGGCGTCATGTCGCGTTTCCAGTTCGCAATCGTCGTCAGATCGCGCGCAGGCCGCAAGGACCCGCCGTGCACCGGATCCCCGATGTTGACGGGATGAAACGGCAGTGCCATCTCAAGAAAAGCTTTTAGCTTGGGAACACTGTCCGCGTCATTCTTGCCGCTGCTGGGACTCGCGAAGATAAGGTAATCGTCGTAGAAGCTCTCAGAATCCCCGTAACGATGTAAGGTATTGGTCATTGCCTCTCGCCGATCGTGTCTTCCGTTTTGTTCTCCGCCAGCTGCAACCGATCACTTGCCCGTGTAACTGATGCGCCAAATCGAACCCGAACCGTCGTCGCTCACCAGCAGTGACCCATCGGGCACAACGGTTACCCCTACCGGTCTTCCCCATACGCTTTCATCGTCAACCACGAATCCGGTCAGAAAATCCTCGTAATCACCGCGGGCATGCCCGGTCTGGTGGAGTGGAACGCGAATCACTTCATATCCCGCGCGGGGAGAGCGGTTCCACGAGCCGTGCTCGCATGCGAAGATGTCCCCCTGATATTCCGCGGGAAATTGTTTGCCGTCATAAAAGGTCATTTGCAGTGACGCACTATGCGGCTGCAAGATCACATCCGGCGTGATGACTTTGTCCTTCAGTTCAGGATGTGTCCCGGGAAGGCGTGGATCCTGGTGGCCGGCCATATAAAACCACGGCCAGCCATAAAAGCCCCCGTCCTGCACGTGCGTAATGTAGTCAGGCACCAGATCGTTGCCCAGCCCGTCGCGTTCGTTCACCGAAGCCCACAGTTCGCCCGTCTTTGGATTCACGGCAATACCCACCGCATTGCGGAGGCCTGAAGCATAGACACGCATGCCGGAACCGTCGGGATTGTACTGGAGAATGGCGGCGCGATTTTTCTCCCCGGGAGAGTCGTCGACATTCTCCTGCGACCCCACCGACACGAACATTTTCTTGCCGTCGGGAGAAAACTGAATGTCTCGGGAACGGTGATGGCCGCCACTTGCCAAATCAGCCAAGTGCTGGGGCGGGCCGCTGGCAGTCAGATCGCCGTTGTGATAGGGAAAACGCACCACCGAATCCATGTTCGCCACATACACCCACTGCGGACTGGGTCCGAGCGGATAGAACGCGATGCCGAAAGGAATATTGAGTCCGCTGGCGAAGACCTGCACTTGCTCGGGCTTGCCCTCTGCGGTCATTCCACGGAACACCTTGACATTGCCGGCGCTGGTCTCAGCGAGAAAGACGTCGCCATTGGGAGCAACCCGCATCAGGCGCGGATTATTCAGTCCAGCCGCGAACAGCTCAACCTTGAACCCCTCCGGCACCTGCAGCTTTGCATTCTCCGGGCGGGCCACGATCTTGGGACCATTGGTCGCCGACTCGGAGGCGAACGGCGCTGGAAGGTCTTCTACCCTGATGTGTCGAGATGTGCCCGGCTTTTCGTAGCGATAATCGGTGAAGGGCGCTTTCGGCGGCGGCGCGGTCGATCTGGTCCCCGTGGGTTGAGACAGAGGAGAGTCTGTCCCTGCGCCTTCTTCCTCCGCACCTTTCAGCGACTGGATATAACTGATGACTTGCCAGCGTTGTTGCTCGGAGATGCCTGCCCAGGACGGCATGCCGTTGTCCACATCGCCGCGAGTGATGTACCAGAAAACGGCCCCGGCGGACGCCGCTTGCGCCTTTCCATTTGCCAGCGGCGGCACGTTGCCCGTACCTTTGCCACCGATCCCGTGGCAGACGCCGCAGTTTCGCGTATAGATTTGCTTGCCAGCCACGACTGCTTCCGCTTGGCCTTCGTAAGGGTTCTTGAATTTTTGAGCATCCGCAGGCGCATCGTGAAAGGACCCAGTTTGAGCATACCCCAGAGAAAAGGCGGCTTCCGCGAAGAGACAAAAACAAAAAAAGAGACAAAAGAAGAGTTCGAACTCCCGCCACCGCTTGGGGATGAAGCCTCGGATCGTATCCAGTCGATGCATTGCAGTCACAGTATATTGTGAAGTTATATGATATTACAATTGAAAATAAGCCCCAGTCAGCTCATTGCAACACCGAGCGACCGCGAGCACCCTTCATCGAGGACGCGAAATTAGGGACTCACGGGAACCAACTTGAGGCAAACCGGCGTATCCACGTTGATCTCCTTGCCCGTCTTCGAAAGATGTCCGGTGGACGCATCGATCTTGTACAGGACCACGTTATTCGATATCTGGTTGGCCGCCAGCAAGTACGCTCCGGTCGGATCAATGGTAAAGAATCGCGGCATCACTCCGCCTGTAAGCGACTGCTCCACCGGAGTCAGCATGCCCGTCCGGTGATCAACCGAGTACACGCCGATTGTATCCGGGGCTCTCTCCTCTTCGCTCTTGGTGCGCCGGTTCGATTCGTACAGAAACTTGCCGTTGGGGTGAACCTCGATCTCGGCGCTGTGATTGCCTCCAAAAAAATCGTGAGGCACGGTTTGAACCCGCTGCACTTCGGACAGGCTCCCCTTGGAGGAATCCCAGGCAAAGACATCTACGATCCCGCTCATTTCGCTGAGTTGGTATCCGAACTTTCCGGAAGGATCGAAGGTGAAATGGCGTGGGCCTCCGCCGGGATAGACCGTAGCAAAGGGAGGATCGGGCGGTGAAAGTTTCCCGGTCTGAGCGTCGAAACGAAAAATGAGCACTTTGTCGAGCCCAAGATCGGAGACGATGGCATAACGGTTGTCCGGTGAAACTACGATCGAATGCGGATGGGGTTCGGATTGAATCCTTGCATCCACACTGCTGCCCACGTCTTGAATGAAAGCGGTCAACTCGCCCAGCGAACCGTCTTCCCTGACCCGGATTACCGAAACACTCCCGCTGCCGAAGTTCGCCATCATCACGTACTTGCCGGTCTTATCCATCGAAATGAAGCAGGTGCTGGTGCCGCTCGTGGGGACGGTATTTAACAGGCGCAAGCTGCCGGTCGTGGAATCAATGGCAAATGCGCTCACGTAGGACGAGTGATCGAGCGGTGGTCCCACCGACAGCGGATCTTCGCTCACTGCGTAGAGGAATCGATGGTCTGGGGAAACAGCCAGGAACGAAGGATTGATCACTTCCGCAGCCAGCACAGGCTTGCTGAACTCGCCCGTGGTCGCACGGAAGCGGCTGACGTAAATCCCTTTGCTGTGACTCTCTCCCAGACCGTACGGCCGGCTGTGATGAACCCACTTGAAGCCTGTGTATGTGCCGACGTACATGAAGAAGTCTCCGCCCTGAGCGTGGGCAGTCTGGACTCCCGCAATGGAGAGCCCGCAGGCGACGGCCAGACATAGCGCGTATCGGATACGTCTCATGAAGGTTCCTGATCTCCTTAGTACGAGCAAGTAGCGGTGAATCTCTAGGTTCATTTCTGGACGGGCACGAACACGATGCACACCGGCACATCCAATTTCAAATCGGTGTTGGTTGGCGTGAGCCGGCCGGTATTGCCGTCGACGCGAAAAATCAAGACGTTCCCGGAGACCTGGTTGGCGGAAAACAGGTATGCGCCCGTGGGATCGATCGCGAAGTTGCGCGGCGTCGCGCCTC
>Ga0185299_10005309_pt1 | contig 14712 bp, 18 predicted proteins | sample PaiPotPPA55metaG_FD_128002 | JGI IMG/M metagenome (GOLD analysis project Ga0185299, IMG submission 128002) | Iron sulfur acid spring bacterial and archeal communities from Banff, Canada, to study Microbial Dark Matter (Phase II) - Paint Pots PPA... ...
AACCCCGAGCCGATGCAGGTGGTGCGCCGGCAGCCGATCCATCCCTCGACCATGGCGATGAGTCGGTATTATTGGTCGCTGCCGGGAATCGAGGGAACCGTCTGGGAGCATTACATGCTGGTGGCCAGCCAATGGCCGAGCCACGTCCTTCCAGTCGACCCACATAACGACGGCGTCTTTTTTCCAGAAACGCGCAACGAAAACCTCGTCAACACGACGATGGAGACGTACGTCCAGGATCCACCGTCGAGCTGCATGTCCTGCCATCAGAATTTCAACGTGCGTGGGCACGACTTCGTCGGCATACTCGGCAGCTTTCGCTGAGTCTGTCATCGCGGCTGCGGCCTGCGCGGGGCGGGTTTTGCGTCGAGGATGACTTCTCCGGTGGGATCAGAGCCATGACTGGTGTAATATTTGGCGACCGCTTGCTCGGTCGTCCAATGAGCAATATTCGAAATCTGATCCGCAATTCGTAAAGGAGTGCAGATGAGCTATTCAAGTCTCGCGCTGACGGCGCTTGGTGGCACGGTCGCGTCTTTTGCCTTTGGTTTCTTGGTCATGTGGCTGGTGCCTGCTCTTTTCGAGGAAGCCCACAAGTACCCGACCGTATTCCGACCAAAAGAAGAAATGATGACCGTTATGCCAATTGGATTCGTGGCAAGTATCATAGCGATCCTGGTTGTCGCCATTATTTTCGCCATGACACATCCGCGCGGATCGGGCATTGCGGAAGGTGCGCGCTTGGGCGTTCTCATTGGCATTTTCGCGGCTTGCAATGTGGCGCACAACTACTCGAACCTGAACATCGGAATGAAACTCGCTCTCGGACAAGCTGCGGCTTACTTCGTCCAGTGGACTATCACCGGCATAGTCATCGGCTTTATTTACAACCTCCTCGCTACACCATGACGATCGCGACAAAACTGCGAAGCTGCCGATTAGCCATCCGCGGCAAGCTGGTCTTCAACTCGTCGGGCTCGATGCCGTAGCGCAAGGCTGAACCTCGCGCGCGGCAGCGGACTCCATGAGCCCAACCATAGCGAACGGCATCGGCAGGAGGTTCATTGCGAAATGCCACGTCACCCGATAGCCCACCGCAAATTCAGGGCTGCCGATCACGCTTGAGCCTCCGAATAACGTGCTGAGGCCGATCGGCTTGCCGACAAAATAGGTGGACGCGGTGAGCATCAGATGTTCATAAAAATGAAAGCCTTCGATGTAGATCGCCCAGCGGATCCACTTCGATTTTATGCAGTAATGAAGACAGGCCAGGCTGACGAGAAAGATGCAGTTTCCGATCAGGTGCAGTATTTCCATACCCATCATCATTTGACGCGGGGCGCCCGCGTCTGGGAAGAGAGCTACTCCGAGGCGTCGTACGAGCTCCGTCACCCATGGTGACATCCAAGGCGTATCTCGGCCGCAAAGTTGCGAATGCTCTCAGATAACCTGACAGAAGCCGCCCGGTGGGTCCCAGATCGTCGCTGATACGGTTGCCATCGACCGAAATCGTCAGAACGCCGAACATGCGAACGCTTAACATAGGCGGTCCCCACAGGCAGAGGAACACTTATAAAAATACTACCACTGGTTTAAATTGCGTTCAAATGATTCTCCGCGTCCGATGAGCACAGCTCTGCCGAAGATGCACCGCCGAGAAATTAGAGCCACGAAATCACGGCGAAGTCACCGCATCGAATAATTTATCGAGACAATTTCCGCCTATCTCTCAGGCCGGTCTGCATTCTTCACGGACGACAAGAGAGTTCGGCCGGACTGGGCATGGTCGTGCACGTTACCCGGACGCTAAAGGCCGAGATCCCGCGAAAACGGCAATAGATCCATGAAGCTGAAGACCGCACAGAATTTGTCGCCAGGCCCGAACGAAGCGAGGCTGTGGCGCCTCACCTGCCCGGACTCGTCTTTGTAGAGCGTGGACACTCCGGGCCAAGAGCTCTTGTCCTGCGACTCGAACCCCATATCGCTGAACAGCGAGGTGCCTTTTGCCGACAGCATCCTGAATTTCCAGCCGCGTCGGGCGGCACCGGCCTTCTGCGTCTCGACGTCATCCGGGCTGACCATGACGAAGGCTGCTACCCGCTCAAGATAGGGGAGCAGGCCGGTGAATCCATCGGCCCACATCGTACAATAGGAACAGCTCATACCCATATTGTGGATGAGAATGAGCTGGTCCTTCTCGCCGAACAAGGTCGACAATCGGGTCGGCGACCCGTCCCAAGCGGTCAATTCGTAATCCGTGACGGGCGTTCCACGGACCGTCCGCTGCCGGAGCTGATCCAGTTTCGATTGTAACTCGATGATCTCCTGCTCCAGGCCGAAGATCTCTCGGTTGGCTTTCGGCAAATCACCCAAGGACTGCTCCTGATCGGCTTCAAAATCCATTGGCGTCGTGCCTCTCTCAGTTGCGGCCTGTAACGGGGCGGCTCCGGCCCGGCCCGAGACCGGACCGAAGCCACATTGCGCGCGTCAGGTGATCTCCCGGCCGGCGGCGTCGTAGCGTTTACCTGGACCGCCCTGCGACACATGCCAATGCACGAATTTCCAGCCATCCGCCGTCTTGGCGAGCGCCGATGTCCCGCGATGCGGCAGCACATAACGCGAACCATCGGCATGCCGCTCGATCAGGTCGCTTTCTTCCGTGCAGATCGCAAAGGTCGACGTTGCCAGCACCTGATGCGAGCGGCGCGGCGATGTCTCAGTCTGCGCGCCGCTGGTGTTCACGTCGGCGACCAGCTTCTCGATGAAGGCCAGCAATTCTTGACGGGAGTTGAACACGACCGGCTGTTCGTCGGCGGTGAGCTCGAAGATGCCGACAAAGCCTTCCTCCGCAATGAAGCGCCTCATGAAATCGAGATCGCCGTCGTTCCAGGCCTGATGCATGCGGTGCATCAGCAGCATTACTTCTTTCGCCGCATTATCGTCCCACTGGACGGTCCGGCTCGGATCGGCGGGGGCGGCAAGGGCCGTCTTGCCAGAGAATGCCGCGACGGACGCAATAGCAGCGCCTATACCAACGAGGTGGCGTCGCGGAAAGCTGACGTTCATTTTCTCTCTCCAGCACGCTTTCGGGTTGTCCCCTTGCCTGCAACGGCTGCAATCGTCCCAAGGAAATAGCGGGAGGTATCCCGTTCACCGGGGGAACTGTTGCCTCCAATCGCCGCACGGTTCAATCGGCTCTGAGTATGGTGCTTCAACCATCGCCCGCCATCCCCTCTCTGCTTGCTAACTTGTTGCGATCGTCCTTGTCATACTCAACCGGGAGCGGTACGCTGCAATTATTCTGCTAGAGCGCCGGATTCTCAGATTGACTCGAGGGGGATTTTCCTGAGGCGACGCTTGTGATTCACTTCCCCCAGGAGGTGATTCGCGATGCCGCAAGCCTATTCGCTCGATCTTCGTGAACGGGTTGCCCGCTTTGTCGAGGGTGGCCGGTCACGTCATGCCGCTGCCGCGCTTTTCAGCGTGTCGGTTTCTTTCGTCGTCAGGCTGATGAAATCTTTTCGCGCGACCGGAAGGCTCGCCCCCAAGCCGAGCGGCGGACGCCGCCACGCCAAGCTTGATCCGCATCGGGCGTTTCTGCTCGGCCGCATCGCCGAAAAAGCCGACATGACAATGCCAGAACTCGCGGCTGAACTCGCCACAGCCACCGGCACGAAGGCTGATCCCGCCTCACTGTCGCGCTGGCTCATCCGCAACGGCTATCGCTTCAAAAAAAACTCTGCTGGCAAGCGAGCAAGATCGTCCCGACATCAAAGCGGCGCGCGAGGAATGGACCACCACACGCCAGCCGCGAATGCGGCTTGAGCCGCATCGGCTGGTCTTTCTCGACGAGACCGGAATGACAACCAAAATGACCCGTCTGCGCGGCCGCTGCCCGAAGGGCCAGCGGCTCCGCTGCAAGGCGACTTTCGGGCATTGGATGACCCAGACCTTCGTCGCCAGCCTGCGCTGCGACAAACTCACCGCCCCCTTCGTCGTCAATGCCCCGATGAACCGGTGCATCTTCGAGACCTATGTCGAGAAGGAGCTTGCACCAACCCTCGACAAAGGCGATGTCGTCATCATGGACAATTTGGCGGCCCACAAGCAAGGTCGCCGAGAAAGCCATCAAGGCCAGGGGTGCATGGATCCTGTTCCTGCCACCCTATAGCCCTGACCTCAACCCGATCGAAATGGCCTTCGCAAAGCTTAAAGCCCAACTCCGCGCAAGAGCCGCCAGGAACATCGATGCCCTCTGGCGGGAGATCGGGCACATCTGCGATCTCTTCGAGCCTGCAGAATGCCAAAACTACTTCACCGCCGCCGGCTATGGATTCAGCTGAGCATCCGGCTCTCTAGAATAGTGTTCGAATTCGAATTGCGCGACTGCCAAAACGCAGTCGAATTTGCCAATGCTCGAGCCTGCGGCTTCCCGGTTCAGAGCGCCATCCGAGAACTCTGGACTAAACATCAACATGATAGCCTGATACGGCCCAGAGGAACGCGCAAGTCTCTACCTTCCGCGTATCGGTGTCGCATTGCCACTCTATTCTGAGATGGTTTCTTGCAACCAAAGGTTCATTCGATCGGCGGAATGGTACGCACCCACGCAATGATGGCGTTGAGGTCCTGCTCCGTCATCTTGCTGTAAAAGGCTTGCCGCGCCATTGGAAGTTTGAGCAAGCGGCCGTCGTGGCCGATCCCCTCGGTGAGAGCACGCTTGAGTTCAGCATCGGTCAACGCGCCGACGCCCTTCTGCTTGTGCGAGGAAATGTTGGAGACGATGACGGAGCCAAATAGCCCTTTCATCTCAAAACCACCTTTACCCCACCAGTTCTTGAAATCCAGCACGCCATCGGGCCTTCGCGAATGGCACGCCATGCAGTACGCAAGCGTGGCAAGATAAAAACCCCGCGAGACCGGATCAGCAGGCACCGTGTCGCCAATAGAGGTTTCTGCACCAGGGAGAGGCACGTGATATGCCGCGGTCTTGTAGACCGGCGGCGGCATCTCGTTGCGCACTGGCTGAATGGTTTTAAGGTAGCTCGTGATGGCGTCGAGATCGCCCGGAGTGAGAATCTTGTAGAAACCATACGGCATCTGCGGCGCAACTTGCACGCCGTTAGGCCGTATACCTTGGGTCAACAGCCGTTTGATGTCGTCCTCGCTCCAGGCGCCAATACCGGTGTCGCGGTCGGTCGTGATATTGGTGCCTCGCACGCTGTAGGCCGGCGTCTCCCAGACTTCGATACCACCGGAAAAACGCCGCTCCGTATTGAGTCCGCTCGGAATCTTGAGGTCGCTCGGACTGCGCGGCGTATGGCAGCTGTCGCAGCCCATTACCGCATTAACCAGATAACTGCCGCGCTCGACCAGCGTTTCAGCGGCGGCGCTCGTGACAACGGCGCACAGCGCGCAAAGTGCAATCGTGAACTTTCTCAACATATAATGGTCTGAGCACGCAAAAGTCGGGCAATTCTTCTCCCGGATTGCTGAACTGCCAAGGTCGCTTCGGTGCGCTTCTCCCTGTCTGAGCAGGGTCGGTCAGCGAGGGCCGATTGAGGTTTGTCGCGCTGATCTTGACGGTGCTGCTAGATTACCTAATCTACCTGCGCGGGGAACCAATCGATGACCGAAGCCGAATTCATGGAAGTCGTTTGTGAGGTGCGGAATATTGACGATCCTTCCTTCCTCGACATGCCGTTAGAGGCGGCCCCCTTTGATTCACTTGATCTGCTGGAACTGCGGGCTTCGTTGGAAACGAGACTCCAACTGCCGCTAACGGACGAAAAGTTCAACTCAGCATCAACACTGCGCGACCTTTATCTACTGGTCAACAAATGAACGACACGGTCATTCATCTGCCGCAGACCGACGCCACCGGTCTCTCGGAGAACTGGTTGTTCAAACACTGTGGCGAGATGCACTGGGATTATCTCTGCGCGGCCATGGGCGTGAGCGGTGTCAATGCCCAGGAGATGCGGGATGACGCAGGCAAGCGGCTATACCCAAGCTTCGTGGCGATCAAGGGAAGGTATGCAACGCCGCTTTCCACGGTCCAGATGGACCAGCGCTTTCAAACCACCGTCGAACTCAAGCATTTCGGACGAGCTTTCTTCCACAGCACGATCGCTTTCGGCAATGAAGAGATGCGATTCGAGCTTGAGATGCTCACTACTTTCGCAGCGCGCAATAAGAGCGAACTCAATGATCTGCATCAGTCGCTTCCGGCTGCCAACCTTGTCTACAAATCCAGGCCATTGAACTCGCGGCCGCCGATACTGAAACTCAGCCAGGCACTGCGTCACGGAGAAGCGATGGAATACGACCTCCTCGGATATCATTTTGCGGTTTCCGAGAATGCACTTGGTTTGCAGATGTCTTTCGAACCATCACCTTACATCGATTACAACGGAGCGGGGCTGCTCTACTTCGCGGCCTACCCAACCATCGCCGATACAATCGAGCGCCGGTTGATCGGGAAACATCATTTGGCAGACACAGCTCGTGACTGGGCGGCGCAAAGTTCCACCATCGCCCGCGATGTCTTTTACTATCGGAACCTGGATCTCGGTAAAACCCTAATTGCAATCCTCAAACGGTTTGACCGCGTCGGCGAAAACGTCATCCTTGACACCTTGTTGACGAATGAAGCTGATGGGGCGCCGTTGGCCGAAATCATCACGGCCAAACGGCTGTTAGATTGATCGACCGAGGTATCGTGAAGATCATTTTCGGCGAGTTGGTCGTCAAGCGAGCCGTAGCTGAAAACCAGCGGTGTGGCACCCTGCTCTTTGCCTCTGCAAATCGTCATCCAATTGCAATTCTGCCAAGGCGCCAAGCCAGACCGTGACAAAACGCCGGCGCTCTTCTTCGGCAAGGTTCACAGGCAACTGCGGCCACCCCTCGTGCGCGAAGAAAGCATAGTCGCCGCCACGGATGTTTTTCAGTTTCACACGCAGTCGCGTTTCGGCCGTTCCCCATGCTTCGTGAGTCATGATTGCGTTGATTTCGTTCTCGTCGAAATCCCGGATTTGAGCATGAACGCCCGCCAGCGACGCGTGATACCAATTTGGGTCGGTGAGTGCGGTTACCAGCGCTTCACGCTGCGCTGCCTTCATCTCATAGGTAAACTGGAAAGCTTTCCGCCAACTGAAGCGCGTGTTGACGTTCTTGACGACTGCCTTATTCAATCGAAACAGAAATTCGGCCCAGCCGACGCGTAGGCATTCAGCTTCTTCCTGGGTAATTGCACCGCGATCCTGGACGGTTAACTCCGTGCCGTCCTTGCGACGCAGCATTGAGTAGCGCACCTCGTATTCCGGGCCATGGCCAATAAACCTCCAGCGCAGGCCCAGGATGATTCCAGGATCCCACTCGACCACTCGGCCGGACAAGAAATCACCGTCACCGAAGTCCATTCGAACCGGGCCCCCTGGCACAAGCGGCGAAGTGTCGGCAAACCACTTGGCCAGCAGTTCGGGGCTGGTCAGGTGGTCCCAAACCTCATGAACCGGCAGGGGAATGTGTTGCTGCGCCACGACTGTATACATGCTGAACCGCCTCGACGAATGCCGTTCCCGTTTCAGACGGTCAAGGTCTGCTCTTGTACGTCCAGGATTAGATGCAAACGCGGCTCGGTGTCGTGAGCGTTCACGACGGTGTGTGGTACGTCCACCCGAATATGATAGATTTTTCCGGCTTCAAGATGCGTGGTGACGAGCCATTCGTCATCGCCGCCGCTATGCTTGCGTCCCCAAACATAAAGGCTCAGCAGATTGGTGATAATCGGAACGTGCACGCGCGTGGAAATCTGCTCATAGGCGTTGTCATGATCGGTGTGCATGGCCCACGAGAATCCGGGCAGAAGCCACGCCAGAAACATGCCCCCACCGCCCCCAACCCGTCTTCGGAGTGCCCTGCTGCATTTAGCACATAGCTCTTCCAGTTTTGGCGGCGTGCCCGGTAACACCTTCGGTATGAGAGTGACGACCGGCTCCGGGTTGGGATAGTGAACGGTAATCCAAAATGCCGGGTACTCGCGGACGCTGAACTTTACGGAATCACCGAGTGCGGCAAACAGCTCATCGGGTGTGGTGGTATCACCGATGGGAACGGCGATCGATCCGGAGCCGGCGATGTGGGTGGGAAATTCCTGGCCGGATCCGAAAAATTCTTTGATCCAGGTGATGTAAGGTTCGAGGCATTGGGTCAGTTGACGAGCATCCTCCGCGGTCCAATCAAGCGACAATTCCTGCTGTAGATAGTTGACCTCGAAGATTTGCGGATGATCTTGGGCAACCTCGACCTGGGTCTCCATACGTCAACTCCTACAGAAAATGGCCTTGTGCTTCAGGCTTGTCGGGCGATGTGAGGACGAAAGCCGCACCGCTTTCGAGGTGCGGCAGCAACCGGGTGAAACCGTTGGCCCGCATGGTGCAGTAATCGCGTCCCATGTTGTGCACCAAAATCAGGCCGCTCTCTAATCGCCGAAAAGGCTTGAGAGCGGCGCTTGCCGTGCCTCGGAATCCAGCAGTTGATCATCCGTGATCTCTTCACACGGCCGCTGGCAGAGGAGATCAGCCAACTTCTGCTCGATGCCTTGGAGTTGATACTCCAGCGAGTTGATACTCCAACTCGTCAATCTGGTTGTCAGTTAGTTCCGGTCCGATACCAAGAGACCGCCGGTTGTCGACGCCGGACTGAAAGTCGCTTGCAGCGAAACGCTACTAGCCCCGACCGCCACTGGCAGCTTCGGCCTTGCTATTTTCCACCTTCTCGCGTGGAGCGCCGACCGACATGTGCCATTGCACCCATTTCCACTCGCCACCGATCTTGACCGCGGTACCGCTTCCGAAGAAATGATCAACCTGCTCAGTTCCATCGGCCTTCTTGAGGCGGACGGTACACTCTTCCGTGCAGATGCCGAAGGTCTCCGTTGCCCGGCACTTCATCTTCGGCCCGTCGAGAAACAAAGTACCCTGGGCGTTAATCCCGGCACTGACTCTGCTGAGGTGCGCGTCGATCTCTTTTTTCGATCTTAGCGCAACAGGCGTCGCGTTGTCCGGATCCAGCTCAAAGGTAACTAAACCATGGTCCCCAATGTACGCTTGCTTCAAGGCTTCTATGTCGCCTGCGTTCGCCACGTCGTGCGAATGGTGGAGCGCCGCCATCAATTCTCTCGACTCCTTGTCGTCCCACTGCGCTGTGTCTTTCGCCGTACCGCGCCTGGGGCTGGCGATCCAAAGCGCCATCGCTGCCGCTAAAGCCAGTGCGACGCTGATCCCGCCGCATATGCTGACGAGCTTTCTTGTCATGAATTGCCTCCATTCTGCGGTTGAATCGCGATTTTGAACCGTCAGCTCAATATCGTAGTTCGGAATTGCACTATGGGTCGGGCGCAGGCGTTAATCTTCTCCGGACTTGCTGATTAGCTAAACCGGCAGGCTGACCAGCAACACTGGCCCATCGCCGTGACCTGCTCCTCGAGCGGCCGGTCACAGGTCTGATCGAAGTACGGTGGTCTTCGCTCAAAGCAGGAATTTCCGTCAGAGCTTTCTCACGCCTCAGCTCCGCCATGGACCTGCCGCTGTAGCGTATGACTAACTCGTGGCTGTCGATGTAGTCCGAGAAACCCGCCCGGTAGTAGAACGTCTCAGATCTGGGCGGTCCTTCCGCCAGGTCGCATGGCGCCCCTGCGTCGATGGAACGCAGGAGAGTGGGCATGTCGAAGTGGAACTCCCCAGCATCGCGTTCGAAGTACTTCTTTTCATCCAGGTAAACCGTCTTCAGCTCGGAAGCGAGGTCTGAGTCCTCGGGAATCGGGAGTGTCCAGATCTCGTAGCGGAACAGCTCCGTAAAGAATGGCCGCAGATGCACCGGCACGGCGGGGAGGATCTCCTCCCGCCACCAGCTTTGCAGTCTCGTCGCGAGCGCGCGCTCGTAATAGAAGTAGCGAATGCCCCGGTGGACCCTCGCGCTGTCCATGGTTCGCACCATCTCCTGCCGGCACTCAAAGAGCCCACGAACCAGGTCGTCAGTCTGGCGTCCGGCCCACTCGTCGAGAGATTTCAAGACCTGCGACTGCCTGATCGAGGCCAACTTGCGAAGGGGACCCCAGATATTCCGAAAGATCGCGTTCTCGGCGACGACACGGGCCCAGAACAGGAACTGATGCATGCGGGCATTCTCTTCGATCGTCACGTCGGGATGGCTGACGACGTACTCGAAGTCAAACTCTTCGTGCCTCACCGTAACCAGGCCGTAGCGGGCGCGGTTCTGATGGAAATCGGTGTTTGGGAGGAGCAGGTGGGGATAGGTAGCGATCCTCGACGTGAACTCCGAGATGCGGTCATAGCCCTCGATAAAGCTATCCGAGGTCTGCCCAGGCAGCCCCCAGATCAGCTCCGCATAAGTGTCGAGGCCCTCCGCTCGCAGCCAGCGCGCCAGGTCCCCGAACTCGTTCAACTTCATGTTCTCCCGGTGCATATTTTTCAACGCTCTCTCGTCCAGACTCTGGAGGGACAGCGTGAAGGAGCTCTTCAGGCCCGCCCGCTTCATCTTCTTGACAATTCGATAGAAGCGCTCGCGCTTGTTTTTTGCCCATGAAGCCTCGATGTTCAGTGGATAGCCGTAGCGCTCCTTCACGCGAATCACGTCGTCCACAAAGACTTCGTCTTCGGGGAGCAGCCCCAGGTTCGCGTCACACAGGGCGATACTCTCGACGCCTTCCCGGGCGAAGAGCTTGAGCTCCTCACGCAACCGTTCCCGCGAGAAGGCGCGAACTCTCTGCCCGACGGCGCCGCCCCAGTAACAGAACGCACACTTGTGGGGACAGCCGCGGTTGGTCTCGAGGAGGGCGACGCCGTAGATCGCTTTACCGTACTTGTCGCGAAGCGGAAGAACGCCCTCAAGGAAAGGAGACGGAATGTCGTCGAGATTAATGATCCGAGGACGCTCGGGTGTGGTGACCACGCGGCCATCGCGCTGAAAGGAGATACCCTGGATGTGGTCGAGTTCGTTCTTGTTGATCCCGGCCAAATAGGCCTGGAGCAGGTCTCGAAAGATAAACTCGCCCTCCCCATTTGCGACCACGTCCACTTCCGGATAGAGGCGGCACAATCGCTTTGCCTGATTGGCCACGTGCGTGCCGCCAAAGACTATCCAGCCGTCTGGTTTGACCTGCCGATAGGTCTCCGCGACTGCAGCGAAGCGATATTGGTTCCAGCCGAAGACTGAGAAGGCCAGGATGTCGGGCGGGTCCTCGGAGAGTAAGGCCCGGGTGATTTCAGGGGCCGTAGCGCTGCCGCGGAACGCGCAAATTTGGATGTCCGTTGCGGAACGGATCCCGGGATCAGCGTAGGCTGTAGCCTTGATGTAGCCGAGGGACAACGGCATCGAGACGGTGTTCATTTTCCACACGCCCTGATCGACAAGGCTTACGCGAACTTTCCTCATCCCTGCCCCTTTCGGCCGACGCCTCAGCTTTCAAAGGATTCAGCATTGGATATTTTCACAGGGGGCATAAAGACACTTCTCCCGCATTGCTCCTTCGCGTTACGGCCGCACAATCAGGCTGTTTGCTTGCGCTTCGCCCTAAGCGCGATGCGTCCCGATGCGCAGGCTCACCAGTTTCCGCTCAGCAAACAGCCGACGGTACCCTCGCGCACTCTTCACCCATGCGAGCCAGCGGTCGGCGCCGACGGCATCAACCAGGGTTGTCTTGCGCTGGTACGACGCCTGCAAAATCGTTTCCTGCATCGTTACCACGGTGTGCGTCAGTTCCGTCACGTCGAGTTCCTGGAAGCCCACGTCCCGGATCGTCGCGAGGCTGTCCGCCTGGAACGGAACGTCGAATCCATCCTCTCCCCAAATGAAGGCCCGGTCTTCGTCGCTGAGGTCAGGTCCCGCAACGATGTCCGTGATGGTCAGGGCCCCACCCGGCCGCAGCCAGCGATGAACCCTTTCCAGCACAGCGCGGCGATCCTGGGCCACGTCGAGCATGTCACCGAAGTACACCAGGTCGTAACGTTCAGACGGCTCCCACTGCAGCATGTCGGCCTCGACGAAATCGAAGCCGCGGGCACGACGGTCGCGGTGGCGCTCGCGCGCGCGATCGATTTGCTGCGTGCTCATCTCCACACCGGTCACACGACAACCGAAATGGGACGCGACGTACTCGCAGGCATCGCCCATCCCGGAGCCGAGTTCGAGAACACTGTGTTCTGGTCCGAGGCCGACGTAAGCGCCCATGTAATCGAGCAACGCTGGACCGCCGTTGTTGGCGTAGATCTTGCCGCCGTATAGCGGCTCGTAGACCGTCAGACGCCAGCGCGGATCGTCGGACACATCCCACACCTCGCGTTGCTTCTCTCGGACAGCGACCGCGTCATGGACCATACAGTTCTCCCAGTGCTCGCCAACTTGTGCGCGCGCTAAGCGCGACGCGACCCGATGCGCAGGCACTCCAGCTTCCGCTCCACGAAGAAGCGGCCATAGACATTTGCGCACTCTACCCAGTTCAGCCAGCTGTCGATTCCGACGCCTTCGACGATGGCTTCCTTGTGCCGGTTCGACTCCTCTAGGATTCTCTCTTGCTGCGTCACCGCTTTTTGGGTGATGTCCGTTACGTCGAGATCCTGGAAGCCCACATCCCGGAGCATTGCGAGACGTTCCGCCCGGGACGGAAGGTTGTGAACGACTCCATCCTCTATCCAGAGGAATTCCCGGTCTTCGTCGCTGAGGCCAGGTCCAGCTACGATATCCGACATGGTCAGGGCCCCACCCGGCCGCAGCCAGCGATGGATTTTCTCCAGCAGCGTGCGGCAATCATGGATGATGGGGAGCATCTCGAGGAAGTACACCGCGTCGTAACATTGCGGGGGATCCCAATTCAGAAAATCAGCCTGGACGAAGTCGTAGCCGCGGGAAAGAGAGTCTGGGTGACGTTCGCGGGCCCGTTCGATCTGCTCAGTGCCTAGCTCCACGCCGGTCACACGAGAACCGAAATGAGATGCGATGTACGCGCAGGCATCTCCCATCCCGGAGCCGAATTCGAGAACGCTGTGTTCTGGCCCCAGGCCGGCGTAAGCGCCTGTGTAGTCGAGAAACTCTAGACCGCCAACGCTGCCGACCTTCCAGCCGTCGCGTTGGGGCTCGTAGATCGTGAGGCGAAAGCGCGGGTCATCAGCACGGTCCCACACCCGAATCTGCAACGCATTGACCGCGGCCTGAACCAGGTCAGACGGCGGGGGATTCATCGTCATACCATTCTCCAATCGCCGGTTAGCAGTTCCGCAACCATGAAGTACCGAAGAGGAAAAGTAGTTGGCCCTTGGTCACTTGGGCGACGGCATGACCCGTGACCTGAGCCCTTTGGAAATCGGCTTCCCCAGTGGCTTCGGAACCCTGCGACGGTGCGGCCTGAATCAAATCAACTTGCAGCCTCGAAGAAGCCGTCGATGCACCGTCGGAGATCGCTCGCCCCGCGATCGCGAGGTAAATCCGGACCGCGGGCGACAGCGTCAGCACGGCACCCGCGCCGCCGTCACGATGGCCCGTCATCGATCATTGTAGAGGCCTGCGCGTTTGAGAGGTGTAAAGTGCCATTAGGGGCGATATCACCGCGAATCATCGGGCAATTCTTCTCCCGGATTGCTGAACTGCTAAGGTCGGTTCGGTCCACGCGTTAGCGCAGAGACGCCAGGTCCAGGACGTGTCGCGAAGCGTCCCGCGCCACAAGGCGGTGAACGGCTTCAGTGCCCAGATGGGCAAGGCCAGGCAGATTACCCGATGAGGGTCACTCCGTCGTGAAGGAAAAAATCACACCGTCCGGGATGTTCGCGATTGATAGACGGACGCGCGAGGGATAGTCTATTGCGTGAAACAACGCCTTGGTGGGGGGCGGCGCGTGTTCGCCTTGATACGGACCGGTGGGTCCGGTGAAGGCCGCAAGTGCGCTTCGCCAGGTTCGTCGGCCGCCGCTCAACGCGACACGCAGTACGCTCCAACTTAACCGCACTTAGGAGGTTCAAATGAAGAGAGTCACAGGTATCGGAGGAATCTTCTTCAGCGCGAAAGACCCTGTCAAACTGCGAGCTTGGTACAAGCAGCATTTGGGCATTGGCATCGAGGAATGGGGAGGCGCCCAGTTCCTCTGGGCCGATGCAGCGGGCAATCCGACAAAGGGAACGACCGTGTGGACCCTCTTTGCCGCCGATGGTAATCAGTTCGCACCAAGCAAGTCGACCTTCATGATCAACTATCGCGTCGAAGACTTGGACGCTCTGCTTAAGGCGCTTCGTGACGAAGGATGCAATGTCCTGGAGAAGACGGACGACTCCGAGTACGGAAAGTTCGGTTGGGTCATTGATCCTGAGGGGAACAAGGTCGAGCTTTGGCAGCCACCTCCGGGACAGTGAGCTCCATGTCTGAAAGCCAAATTCCGGCGCCCAACCGGTCATTCGAGCCGACAGCCCTCGGCAAGCTTCCGTCTGCGGCAACTTCAACGTTTGGCATCTCGCACAGAGTGCCAAATCGCCCGGAAAGGCACAGATGAGACCAACGATGTCCTCTTTCGCTGTAGCGCTTGGCCGGAGCGCGTCAGAAGGTGGCTTATTTGCGTTAGCTAAGATTTAATCTGACATGTGGTGTCCTGGACCCCACGGCGAATCGTAAGCCGAGGCGGGGCGCGGAGCGGTCGGGGTGGCGAAG
>Ga0185299_10005311_pt1 | contig 14702 bp, 9 predicted proteins | sample PaiPotPPA55metaG_FD_128002 | JGI IMG/M metagenome (GOLD analysis project Ga0185299, IMG submission 128002) | Iron sulfur acid spring bacterial and archeal communities from Banff, Canada, to study Microbial Dark Matter (Phase II) - Paint Pots PPA... ...
CCTCCGCAAGTTTTGGATCGCCGACTGGGAGCACCGGTAACTGCTTGAGTTGCCCGGCAAAGAAAAAGAACCACAAACCGCCAAGTCCAAGCGCCGCGGCCAAATCCCAGATAGTGGGCAAAGCCCTGGGGGTAAATTCCGGGCGCGTGTACCAGAAAAGGTCGACCAAGCGCATAAAGATCAGCCAAATGGCGACGGCCGGCAGGAGTTTCGGATTGCGCTTGAGGTCGCGCGAGAGCAGCAAAAAGAAGGGGACAAAGAAATGGAAAATGAGCACGATTACGGCGACCACACCCCATTGGCTGTGCAGCCGCGAGTAGTAAAAGGTGATTTCCTCCGGCTGGTTGCCAGACCAGATGATCAACAATTGCGAGAATTGAAAATAAGCCCAGAGCATCACGAAAGCCAACAGCAGCTTGCCCAAATCATGAATGTGGCGCGACTGCAGAATGCCCGAAAGAGGGCCGGTGCGGGCCAGCAGCACCACTATAGCAATCATCAGCGACATGGAGGAAATGAGCTGGCCGGCTACGAACAGGAAGCCGTAAATGGTTGACGCCCAGTGAGGCGAGAGGGACATCACCCAGTCGATGGCGGCGAAGGTCATGACAAACACATAAAGAATGATGCCGGGCCCGGCGAGCATCTTAAAACGGCGGCTGATCGCGCTGTTCTCGGGATTGGCGTCTTGTTCGCGCGACCAACGGTTGAACAGAAAAACGAGAATGCCCCAAACGGCGAAATAGAGGATGGCGCGTACGCGGAAGCCGTTAGGCGTCAGATAGCTGCGCTGGAATTCGGAGAGGGAGCCTTCGCCGGAGGGAGGCGCGTTGAGCCAAGCTCCGTAGAGATACTTCATGCCAAAAAAGATGGGCACGAAGAGCACGGCAACAACGGCCAGGGCTCGCGTGGCGGACTCCAAGGGGCGGCGAATCATGATGCCCCATTTTCCGCCGGTCAGATGTTGCAGCATCAGGAGGCCGAGGGAGCCCAGCGAAAGGCCCAAGACAAATATGAAGGCGAGCAGGTAAGACGGGAAAAACCGGTCTGGAGCTTTGATGATGCCAATGATGCAAATCAATAGGCCGACTACGCCGGCCATGAGCGCGCGCTGGCGGATGCGGTCGATACTCTCAGGCGCTCGATAATCCTGCGCGGTCATTCCGTCTTTCCTCCAGGCGCGCCCTCGCCTTGTTTCTCCGATTTATTCTCCGCAGGCGGATGCAGAACCTTTTCGCGGACGTCTGGCGGCAGCTCCGAAACTTTGGCGTTGCGGCTTAACTGCAGGGCACGGACGTACGCCACGATGGCCCAGCGATCGCGTGGCGGAACCTGCGCGGAGTAAGAGAGCATGGCGCCGAAGCCGTTGGTGATGACGTCGTAGATGTAGCCATTGGGCACCTGGCGCAAGCGATCCTGATGGTAGGAGGGCGGATGTTTCATGCCGCGCATGGCGACCATGCCGTTGCCATCGCCTTGCAAACCGTGGCAGGGCGCGCAGAAAATTTTGTAGCGGTTTTCACCCCGCTCGACCAGGTCCATATTGAGGGGCTGCGGAAACGCGTTGGACTCCTTGCCGACGGCCATCTCTTCTTCGATGAGCGAGCCGCGCGCGACGGTATTTTCCACCAGGGGTCGCGCGGAACGGCCGTCCGTAAAGAAATCGGAAGGCCAAAGCGGCCGGTCTTTGGGCTGCTCGGCCATATCTTGCTTCAGGCTGCAACCAGCCAGCAAAAAGAGCGAAGCGGCAAGCACACCACGGAAGAGCGATGAGTTAGTCATCTTCGACCTCGATGACATGCGCGGCGTGTAGCGTTTGGAGAAAGTGCGCCGATTCGGACAGATTGAATTTTGGATCGCGCGCTTCGATGCACAGGAAAAACCGGTCGCTGGTGGCGTGCCTGACGAAACGTTGCACATTGAAGAGCGGATGATGCGGGCGAGGGAGACCATTTAACGCCAGCATGCCAAATACGGCGGACAGTGCGGCGCCGAGCACGGTGAGTTCGAAGGTGACGGGAATAAAGGCGGGCCAACTGTTCAGCGGGCGTCCGCCGATGTTGAGCGGATAGGCGAGGACGCTTACCCAATACTGAAAGAAAAAGCCACCCAGACCACCTGTCAGACCGCCGATCAGCGTGATCAGCGGCACTTTGTTTCGCTTCAGGGCGAGCGCTTCGGAAAGCCCCTCCACCGGAAAAGGCGTGTACGCTTCGATCCGGCGATAACCGGCCTCGCGAGTTTTCTCCACGGCGTGGATAAGCTCGTGCGGCGTCGGGAACTCGGCCAGGACCCCGTAAATGTGTGAGCGATGTTCCATCACTGGTGATCCTCGGAGGTCTCAGCGACCAATTCACGCATCTCAGCGATCGAAATTGCGGGCATCACACGCACAAAAAGGAACAGCAACATCACGAAGAGCCCGATTGTTCCGGCGAACGTCGCGTAATCCCAAGCCGTCGCTGAGTACCGTCCGAAGGCAGAAGGCATGAAGTCTCGTGTCAGGCTGATGACTACGATTACGAACCGCTCGAGCCACATGCCGAGGTTGACGACGAGGGACATCACAAAGAGCAGCGGGATGTTGGTGCGGGCCTTGCGGAACCACAGCAATTGCGGGGTCAGAATGTTGCAGAGAATCAGCGCGTAGTAGAAGTGGCTGTAGGGACCATGGAAGCGCATCTTCGTGAGGTACAGGTCGAATTTGTTTCCGCTGTAAACCGACATGAAATATTCGAAGTAGTAGCCGTAGGCAACGATCAGGCCAGTGGCGAGCATGACCTTGGCCATGTTTTCGAGGTGATGCATGGTAATGAAGTCTTCGAGGTCATAAGCTTTGCGAAGAGGAATGGCGATGGAGATCACCATGGCAAAACCGGAATAGATGGCGCCGGCGACGAAGTAGGGTGGGAAAATGGTAGTGTGCCAGCCAGGAACGATCGCGATGGCGAAGTCGAAGCTCACCACGGTGTGCACGGAAAGAACGAGCGGCGTCGCAAGACCGGCGAGCAAAAGGTAGGCCGACTGATATCGGTGCCAGTGACGCGCGGAGCCGCGCCAGCCCATGGCCAGCATGCCATAAATGATTTGCATGGGCTTTTTCAGCGCGCGGTCGCGGAGGGTAGCGAGGTCCGGTATCAGACCCACGAACCAGAAGAGCAGTGAAACGGTCCCGTAAGTAGAGACAGCGAAAACGTCCCAGATGAGCGGGCTGCGGAATTGCGGCCACAAGTACATCGTACTGGGATAAGGGAACATGTAGTACGCCATCCAGGGACGCCCCGTGTGGATGAGCGGGAAAATACCGGCGCAGGCCACGGCGAAGAGCGTCATGGCTTCTGCGAAGCGGTTGATGGACGTGCGCCATTTCTGGTTCAGCAAGAAGAGAATCGCGGAAATCAAAGTGCCGGCGTGGCCAATACCAATCCACCAGACAAAGTTGACGATGGCGAAGCCCCAGCCGACGGGAACATTGATGCCCCAAATTCCGACGCCCTTGATGATTAGCCAAGCGAGGGAGACGGTGAGCACCATTACCAATGTGAAAGTGAGGGCGAAACCCGCCACCCAGCCGAGAGAAGTCGGGCGGGTAAGAACGATGGCGCTGATTTTGTCGGTGACGGAGGCGTAGGTGTGCCCCGGCTCAAGGACCGGCGCCACCTTCACGTCCTCAGTGTTGTAGGGTGGCCGCGTGCTCATGCCTTCTCCATTTCAGGATTAGGGTTGCGCACGGCGGCCAGGTATGTGGTGCGTGGGCGAGTGTTGAGTTCGCCGAGGACGTTGTAGTTGCGCTGCTGGGCCTTGAGCTTGGCCACGCGAGTGGTCGGATCGTTTGCATTGCCGAAAACGATGGCGTCAGCGGGACAGGCCTGGGCGCACGCGGTTATCACTTCGCCGTCGCGAATCGGGCGATTCTGCTTTTCCGATTCGATACGTGCGTTGTTAATGCGCTGCACGCAATAGGTGCACTTTTCCATGACACCGCGGCTGCGCACGGTGACTTCGGGATTGCGCTGGAGCTTGAATTGCGGCGTTTCCCAATCTTGAAAGCGCAAGAAATTGAAGCGGCGCACCTTGTACGGGCAGTTGTTCGAGCAGTACCGCGTGCCGATGCAGCGGTTGTAGACCATGTCGTTCAGGCCTTCATAGCTGTGCGCGGTGGCCCCCACGGGGCAAACCTGCTCGCAAGGCGCGTTCTCGCACTGCATGCAGGGAACGGGCTGAAAGAATGTTTCAGGATTGGCGAGCGCGTCGTTGTCGTTGGTGCGCGGATCGTTTGTGCGCGTATTCGCGTTGTAATAACGATCGATGCGTATCCAATGCATTTCGCGGCCGCGCAAGACCTGGTCTTTGCCGACAACCGGAATATTGTTTTCGGCGACGCAGGCGACAACGCAGGCGTTGCAGCCGTTGCAGCTATTCAGGTCAATGGCCATGCCCCAGGCGTAGCCGGGATACTTGAATTCCTGATACAGCGAAAGAGTCTTAGGAGGAGTTTCGTCGCCTTCGTGGGCGAAGCCGGGATTCTTCTTATACTCCTCAAGCGTGCCGGCGCTCAGAATCTTGCGGCCCTCTATATTGAAGTGATATTGCGTGCAACCCAGCGAGTACTCGTCGCCAGTCTTCTTGACGGATTCGGATCCGGCAGTGGCGCGCCAAAGTGCGTTCGATGTGCGAACGGCATAGGCGTTGAAACCTTTGTTCGTGCCGGTGTAGCCGGCTTTTTTGCGGCCGTAGCCGAGCGGAAGAACCACGACGCCCTCGGCCTGTCCGGGCATGATCCAGCCAGCCGCGGTCACCTTGCTGTTGGACACCGTGATGTCGACAACAGTTGAGACGATCTGGCCGTGCTCGCCACCGCGCGCAGCGACGGTATGCGTTATACCGAGATTCCACGCAGTATTCGGGCCAACAAGCGCCGCGTTGTCCCACACCAATTTCGTGACCGGCTTCGGCAATTCTTGCAACCAGCCGTTATTCGCGAAGCGCCCATCGTGAACAGTCGGGTCGGGCCGGAAGAGAAACTCGAGCTCTCCAGGATTCATCGCAGGAATCGCAGGCAGGCTGGCGGCGTTGAACTTAGGCGTAATGTTCAACGGCGCATAGGTGGTGTTCGCTATGACGCCATCATTCAACGTCTTGCGCCAGAATTTTTCGAAATCGCCGCTGGGATTCGCGGCTTTCAGACGATTGCGCACCGCGTCGTAACCGCTCAAGCCGGGCTTGTCGCTGAATGCCGCGAGCACCTCGCTCGCCGAATGGGTGTGATAAAGCGGCGCGATCAGAGGTTGAATGACCGTGACGGTGCCGTCGAAGCAACGCGCATCTCCCCAAGTTTCAAGGTAATGCGATTCCGCCACATGCCACATGCAATATTCCGAGGTCTCGTTGAAATGGGTGCTGAGATGAATGGTGTGGGCGACTTTGCGCAGCTTGGAGGTAAAATCGAAATCGTGCGGCGCGTCGTAAACGGGATTGCTGCCTACGATCAGCAGCGTAGTGACCTTGCCCGCATCGATATCAGTGCAGAGCTCGCGCAACGATTCGAGATTGTTGACAGGGTTATCTTCCACCGGCTCCGTGTAGTAGACAGCGTTGCCGATGTTGCCTAGCGCGCCATTAATTGCGTGGACCAGCGCATGTACTTCGGCAGGCTGCTGCTCGCCGGCGACCACCAGAGAGCGGCCATGATTCTTCTGCAGATCGTTCACTACTACGTCCAGCCACTTTTCCGTTGCCGACGAGAGTGATCCGCTGCCACCCAGGCCCAACTTGGCTGCAAGTGCACGGGCAAACTGCTCGACTTCCATAGAGCGAAGCGGCAGACGATGGTCCGCGCTGGAGCCGGTGACCGATGGCGTCGGCTCGACAACATACAAACGGTTCATCTCGCCGCCTGCGGGATGCGCCTCGGCGAATTGGTCGAGCTTGCGGCGACGATAAAACTCTTTCATGTAGCGAACGTGCCCAGGTCCGCTGGCGAGAAAGTCAGAGTCGAGCGACAAAATGACTTGCGCCTTTTCCACCAGGTACACGGTGTTGACGTAACGGCCGAAGGCCAGCTTGGCTCCGTCGCGAGTGCCATCGCTGCCCGCGGGCTCCCACTGGTGCCATTTCGCTTGGGGATAAAGCTTCAGCAAGTATTGCAGTTGCTCGGCAACGCTCGGCGAAGCAATCGTCCCGGTCAGTATGCGAAAGCCTGCGCCGCTCACCGCCTTCATTTCCACGGCCATGACTTGCGCGGCATCCTGGAACGCGGACCAAGTGCGAATTTCACCCGCAAAGGTCACCGTTTGCGCGCGATCCGGATCGTACAGATTCAGCACCGAAGCCTGCGTGATGGCGTCGGTCGTACCCAGGCTGCCGGGGTGATCGGGATTGCCTTCGATTTTCGTGGGCCGCCCTTCGTGGCTTTCGACCAGCACGCCGATGGCATCAGCGCCGAAGGGCATCGCGGTGGCGAAAAAGAGCGGCTTGCCCAGCACCATCCCGTCAGGCTGCTTCACATAAGGCACCAGATGGGTCTGTTCGTTGGACTTACAGCCGGAAAGTCCCGCAAAGGCCAGAGATGCCGCCATCAGCTTGAGGAAATCACGGCGATCGACGGCTTCGTCCCATTCCGAAGCCTGGCGCGGAAATTCGCGATGCAGCAAAGCCTCAAAGTGCGGGTCTTCGGCAAGCTCCTCAATCGTGCGCCAATACTGAGGTCCGCTCTTGGATTGCAGCTTCGCTCGCGCGGCCGCGAGATCAAGCGGCCGTTCGCGCAGCGTCAAATCCTCGGGCTGCTCACCTTCATGCGAGTCATGTTCGTGCGTTTCGTCGTGGTGCATGGAAGTGTCGATATCGTGATCGCTCATACCGTCCGCTAACGATGACATGTGGAACAGCTCTGGAGCTGGCCAACGCTCGGAATCTGATACTCCGCCGCCAAGCGTTTTCCGATTTCCGCCTGATTCGACGGAGCCTTCCAATCCATGTTGAACACTTGATCCCGTGGCCGCAAAACCGCTTCCGGGTTGCGATGGCAATCCAGACACCATTGCATCAGCAGCGGCGATGCTTGAAACATGAGCGGCATCTGGTTCACCTGCCCGTGACAGGAAGAGCAACCAACACCTTTGTTGACGTGAATGCTGTGATTGAAATAGACGTAGTCCGCCAGCCGGTGCACGCGAACCCACTCAATGGCTTTATCCGTTCGATAACTTTCGCGCACTGGCTCCAAATATCCGGCGTTGTTGAACAAAACGGAATGGCAATTCATGCACGTCTTGGTGGGAGGAATTCCAGCCGTAGCGGAGGTTTCGACGCCGGTATGACAATAGCGGCAATCGATGCCATCGTCGCCCACATGGTGTTTGTGGCTGAACTGGATAGGCTGCTCGCGCGTGACGTTTTGGTTCGTCAAATACGGAGCGCGGGCCAAACCCATCACACCGCCAAGAGCCAGGGCCGCGAGTAGCGCGCCAAAAAAGACACTGACCTTGGAGATGAAATTCGTGCTGCGGTGAAAAATCTGGGCCATGTCAAGTTTGCACTTTTGCGGTGAGCGCAACCAAAAGGCGAGGCAACTGGCGTCCACCTAATCCTGGCTCGGGAGTGCAAGCCCGAGTCGTTATTGACGCGATAGTTTCCAACAAAACTTTCGCGAATGCAACTGTTCCCGTCACTGGGAAGTTGATTTTTATTTTGACGAATTGTCAAAACGCAACTAACGCCACCACCTAATTCGAAATTTTCAACAAAATCAGACTGAGCACGCGCTTGGACACACCGGTCCACTCGCAAAGATCGCCTCACCTGGCCAGCACGATCTTTTTTCGTGCGGCTTCAACCTCTGAGATGCGCGGGCGAGCGTGGAGACGCGGTTTTTTTTGCGCGGGCGTTGGGGAATTTTGACGGGGTCGTGCTATCTTAGAAAAACCCTTCGCCGCGCCCTATGCGGCGGAGCCTACCTAGTTTGTTCGGGCCGTTGGTCGGCCGTAAATGCCGCTGGGGCGTGGTCCAACCGGTAGGACACCACACTGTTAATGTGGATGGTGAAGGTTCGAATCCTTCCGCCCCAGCCAAATTTCCTGAAAAATCACCGTATCGGTGACCTACGATCAACGCACCGCGTACTCGATCGTCAAACAAATGACGCGGGTTGAAAGTTCCTTGCCCTTCGCCCAGTTCTCCCTCTATTCTCCTCATCCTATGTTGCTGAAGGACCAAGTCGCGCTGATAACCGGATCGGGCCGGGGAATTGGCCGCGCCATCGCGCGGCTTTTCGCCTGCGAAGGCGCCTCTGTTTTTCTTACCGCGCGAACCCAGTCCGAACTCGCGTCCACCGCAGCGGAGATCAGCAAGTTTGCTAAAGTTGCGTTCGTGACCGGAGACCTCACAAGTGCGCTTGACTGTGCGCGCATTGTCGGTGCGGCGCGCAAAAAATTTCGCCGTGTCGACATCCTCGTGAACAACGCCGGCCATTACGGCCCCGTAGTTCCCGTACAAGATTATCCGCTCGCGGAATTCGACAATGTGATTGCCGTGCATCTGCGCGCAGCCTTTCTGCTCAGCAAGCTGGTTCTTCCTGAAATGTACGGACGCGGCTATGGGGTCATCCTCAATATCTCCAGCTTGTCGGCAAAATCAGCGTTCGCCTGGGGATCGGCTTATGCCGCAGCGAAGGCTGGAATGCTGGGGCTGACACGAGTTATGGCGGCCGAAGCGGCCCGCAAAGGCGTGCGCGTCAACGCACTCTGCCCCGGTCCCGTAACCGAAACCGTAATGTCGCAAAAGCTTGGCGCAACTTTGGCCAAGAAAATGGGCGTAAGCCCCAAGGAACAATTGGAAGGGTTCGTGAACACTCTATTGCAGGGCCGCGCGCAAACGGTCGACGAAATCGCCAACGCCGCGCTCTTCCTCTGTTCCGACCAATCCAGCGCGATGACTGGTCAATCCATCAACGTTGACGGCGGCGCCGCATTTTTTTGATTCAGGTTCAGAGTGAGCAATCTACACCAGGCGGCAAATCTTATTTCAAATCGTTCTTGTAGACCTGCCCGCCCTTCATCACAAACTTAACGCGCTCCAGTTCCGTAATGTCTTTCAATGGGTCGCCGGTCACCGCCACCAGGTCCGCCCATTTTCCGGCCTCAATCGTTCCTATCTTATCGTTCCAACCCAGCAGCTCCGCCGGCACAACCGTTCCCGAGCGAATCGCCTGCATCGGCCTCATCCCATAATTCACGTAATAGGCAAACTCCTTTGCCTGGTTCAGTTCTTTCCAGTCGAATCCGCCCGCATCGGTTCCGAGCGCAATCTTCACCTTTTTCTTCAGTGCCTTCTGAAACGCCACCTTCTCCAAGTCCACCATCCTCGTCCAATTCCCGCCGCGCCCCGGCGCAACATACGCGCCCACAGTAATCGTCGGCACCCAGTACGCGCCTTTCCGGACCATTTCATCCATAAGCGCATCGGTCAGTCCGTCGCCATGCTCGATGGTGTCCACACCCGCGCGCAACGCCGCCGCAATCCCGTCGCTCCCGATCGCGTGCGCCGCCACTTTTTTGCCCAGCCGATGCGTTTCGTCAACAATCGCTTTCGCTTCTTCGTCCGTGAAATTCACCATGCTGTGCAGCACATCGTCCGCCTCGAAGTGATAGCGCCGGTCCGAGTAATACTTGATCCAGTCCGCGCCATACATTACCTGCTCGCGAACCGCCTTTCGCGCGCCCTCCACTCCGTCCACGTACTGCACGCCCTTCGGCACTTGCAGCTCCCAGGAATAACCCAGCAGAGGGTACATCCCCGTTGGCGTCATCGCTCGCGTCGCTACCTGCATTCGCGGCCCCGGCACTTCGCCGTTCGCGATCGCTTTCTTGATGTCCACGTCCGCATACATCGCGCCTTCCGTCTCGAGGTCGCGCATCGTTGTGAATCCGTGCTCCAGCGCGATTCGCGCGTTCCGTGCGCTCAAAATTGCGCGATAAGGAATCGATTGCTTTAAGAGCTGGGCGTCGTAATCCTCGGAAGTGATATCGCCGTTCAGCAACAAGTGCGTATGCGTGTCGACAAGTCCCGGCAGCACCGTGGCGTTCGAGAGGTCGATCAGTTCCACGCCAGCCGGCGCAGTCCCGCCCGCGCTAACCGAAACGATCTGCTCTCCCTCAATTACAATCAGTGCATTTGCTAAAGGCGCGTCATTCTTTCCATCGATCAGTCGTCCGGCCCGAATCGCGATTCTCTTAGCCGCTTTCGATGGTTCCTGAGCCTGTCCGGCTCCCGTCACAAAGAGCAAAATCGCCGTAATCGCAATGACCGCAGCAAACTGTTTTCCTCGCATCAGCTCCCCCTTGAGGCCGCAGAGAGTAGCACAAAAGGAAAAAGGGCCAACCGGTCTTAAGTCCTGTTGGCCCTCGTGTGCTCTGGCTGACTCGAGAAACCTGTTAGATTGCCCGCGGCGTTGCGGAACCCGGCCGCCGTAGCGGTCGCCGCGCCATATCCTCCACTGCGGATACCCCGCGCCGCGCGAAGTTCACCACTGGATGGCTGCTATCCGCCACTCGTGCGACCGCAACTTCCCAGCTCTTCTGCAGCATGTACAAACTCACAATCACAAAAGCGATAGCCGCGAACGCCAGCGCAAATAACGCAAACGCTGCCAGCAGCTCCCTCACAAAGTAAAGCTGCAGCGCCACCAGCACGCCTAGGAACCGCCACATCCACTTCCGTCCATTGTCCTTGGTCTTCATTCTGTCCTCTGTTGCCGGTCCCTTTGCACTACACCTGCGAGCCGACTGACCTTGGCTTGCGAACTTCGCCAAGCTTCCACTTTGATGCGCGATCCTGTACTTAGGGTCCACTCCCCGATTACCTGTACCATTTGACACTAGGAGGGGTCCCAAACGCGATGGTACGCAAGTCACATTTTGATCTTTAAACGAGCCTACTAGTACGCCCATCCAGGAGACGCCTCGGGCTAAACCTAATAAATCCAATCGGTTATGCACATACATGGTTCCCTGTAGGTCTTCGCTGCACATTCACCTGTCCTCCCTGTGGAAAACCTGACCCTTCGGACAGGCCTTTTTGTCGTTTCTCGGCACTCCGGCACAAGACAAGTCAGGCCCGGTCCACGAAACGGAGTACGGACGATATTCGCTTTATATTCGCCTGTCAAGCGGAAATTCGAGGGACATTAAGGAAGCTAATTAAAACGCTAAGGAAAAGCTCGGTAAGACTCTCATGATTTGCAAGACGCGGACGCCGGGCATATGAGCACTCTGTCTGTGCCCGGCATTCGCCTTGATTCGTGTTGGTTCGTAGAGCGGTCGCGTCAGTTTCTGCCGCCGCCCGATTGCGTCGCCCGCTGTTGTTGCGTCATCGCCTGCATCCGCGATTCACGCCAATTTTTCAGCAGCGCGCCGCGCTTCTTGCGGAGATCTCGGCCGCTGCGCGCAGCCGGATATGGCACAGTGTCACCGGCAAGACCTTGCCAGAGGATTACGTTGTACTTCGCCGAGTCGATCTGATCGGGTTGCGCGAAGTTGAAGCCCACGGTCTTTGCTGTCCAATATCCCGCGTCATGCCGTGGCTTCGCGTAGAACACTGAAAGAGGGTCCTTCTTCAGCGAGTTCTTTGCGTTGGCGGCTGGGAGCGGAAGTTGCGTCGTGCGCAGAATGTCCGGAACAATAGAGTTAAAGTCCCACTTCTTCGCGCTCTTAGAGAACGCATCGGTCATCGGTCTTTGCAACGCGTCGTACGTGCCAAGGTGCTCCATACCGAGAATGTCCACGATCGTTGCGATCATGCTGACCGTCGTGTACCTCGTTGAGACCACTGCGCCCTGCTTCACGTACACTCCGGCTATGAACGCAATGCTGCGATGCGCATCTACGTGGTCCGGTCCATCCTGCGCGTCATCCTCGATCACGAACACCAGCGTATTGCCGCTATAGCTCTTGCTTTTCGCTACCTTCTCAACGATTCGGCCCACTGCGTAATCATTATCCGCAGTGTCCAGCTCTGGCGTGTTCACTCCATCTATCGACGTGCTGAAGCTTCCAGTGTGATCGTTCATTACGCGAACGAATTCCAGGTTCGGCAAGTTGCCGTCCTTCTCGAATTGTTCGAATTCCCGCTGCCATTCGTTGACGCGGTAGAAATCCGGGAACGAATCGTCGAAGCCTCGGAAGAACATGTCGGTTACCGGCCGCAAGACGCCTTTCGTCGCGATCGATACTGGCGTACCCGATGCAAAGGGCTCGCGTATCGTGTTGGGGATGCCGCCGATGTTCACTGGGATTCGATACGGAGCCAGGTCAATGAAGAAGCCATAGTTGCGGATACTCAACCCCGCGCGCAAAGCGGAGTCCCACAGATACCCCGCGCCAGCCTCCCCTTCCGGGCTGTCCGGAGCCGAAATGTCCCCCGTTCCCAGCAGCAGGTTGTTCGCCACCGCGGCGGGTAACGTGTTCATTGCCGGATCGGCAATCGCGCGGTCCGCCGGCGCAGCAAACCCCACGTTGACGTTGCGGTTCGTGCCCTCGTAATCGTAGTTCAAGCCACGCCCAGCGTAGTTGATCGGCTCGGTCTTCTCAATTGTGTCCGCGGCTCGTGCCGACGTGGACCAGTTCCAGCCGTCGCCGCTTACTTCTCCGCTGTCGTAAAAATTGTCCAAGTCCACAAACTGGTCCGCCAGCGCGTGCCAATTCGGCGTAATCGGCCGCGGGTATACCACGATCGACGGGTCGCCGTTTCCCTTGTCCAGATCGCCCAGAATCTGGTCGTAGGTCCGATTCTCTTTCACGATGTAAATCACATGCTTAATTTTCTCGTGCAGGAAGGCCATCATTTCTTTGTCTTCATCCTTGGCTTTCCCGTTGTAGTAGTTGTTCCGGGCCACTTGCTCGGTCAAGTCTTCCAGCGCTTCTCCGCGCGGCACCGGAAGAGACAGGAATCCTGCCTTGGTCAGTTGCCACATGTAGGAATTGCTGGCCGCGCAGCCCGCTTCGGTCCCACCCGGCTGCACCGAAGCAGCGTCCCGGCAACCCTTCGGGTTCGGCCCCGCATTGCTCTTGCCGTTTACCACGTACAGCATCGAGCCGTCCGCGCTCACGCTAGCCGAGTTCGGATACCATCCCGTCGGAATCAATCCGACAATTTGACTCTTGCCCGCAGCGCCCTGATCACCATCGGGCGCCAGACGAATCACCGCTACCGAGTTCGCTCCGCCGTTCGTGACGTACAAGGATCCGCCGTCGCTCGATACGGTCACGCTATTCGGGCTGCTGCCTTTGTACCCGCGCTCGTTCGCAAACACGGACTTCGGCGCCGTCGTTCCGATCTCCTCCAGCACTTTGTGCGTCTTAGTGCTGATCACCGCCACCGCATCGCTGCTCGATTCTGCCACGTACAGCCGCGTCTGCTTCGGGTTCAGCGCCAGTCGCGTCGGCTGCCCCTTCACTTTGATCCGATCCGTGACCGCAAGCGCGTTCCCAGTAAGGTCGACCACAATGATTTCCCGGTCCCGCGCGCTGGACACAAACGCCGTGTTGCTCCCCTGAATCGCCACCCATTCCGGATACGTCCCGCCCGCCTTTCCACTCCCAGGCCGCAGGTCCAATTCGCCCAGTACGGCGTGTCCGGCAATATCAACCAAGCTCACCGAATCATTCTCGTAATTCGCCACCAACAGCCGCCTGCCGTCGCCCGTCACAACCAGCCCCATAGCACCAGGCGTGATGCTCCCGAGCGCGATCGCCCCTGCATGTCCAAGCTTCACCGGTGTTCCGCTCTCCCCCCAGCTCGACCCGTTCCAATCATAAAAATGCACGCTGTCATCAGGCCCGCCGCTAACGTAAAACTCTTTCCCGCTGGGATTAATCGCCAACCCGTCATAGGCATTAGGCACCTGCAACACCTGCATCTGCAGCGGCTTACCCGCCGAGATATCGAAAACGAATATGTATTCGTTCGATTCCGCAGGATTCGTCCTGCCCGCATTCGGCCCCGAAGTAAAATTCTGTTTGTTGTATCCGCTGGTCAGAATGAGCAGCGTCTTGCCGTCGGGGCTGACCGCCGTAGTAACAGCTTGACCAACCGTGAAAGTCGGATCCGAAACTAATCCTGGGTTCAATGCCTGAAAACTCGACCCCGGCGCTGCATTTGGCGTAATGCGCACGCCAGTAGGAAGAATCGTTCCCTTCTCCGCTTTCTCGTCGTCATCCGCTTTTGTGGTGGAAACACGACTCACTGCAACGATCCCGAGCACGCCGAGCGCGAGTGCAGACACTCGCACCCACGGCCGGCGGGTTAGGCCATTCCCTATCATGCTTCCCTCCTTAACTTCTCTTAGGTCGTCTTCGGCGATTTTCGTTTCTATGCTTCCGGTGATATTCCTCGAACAGGCTGGGTCAAGCAAGCGGCAACTTAGGCGTGTTTTGTTTCTGCGACTTCTTCCGAAAATGAATAATCAGACAAAATCGATTGGCAGGAACACTTGCGGATAAAGCAGCCACCGCAACGCGAAACTAATTTCCCTTCAGCGCATACCCCACATCGAACGGTAGCTTCCCATCCACCCGCAACACCTTCACCGCGCTGTTGATAGCGTACACATCCAAAATTCCCACTGCTCCCGGCATGGCTTCCACGGTTCGCAGCAGATCCTCGTCGCTTTCCACAACGCGCACCACCGTACGCGTCTCATTCAGCTT
>Ga0185299_10005314_pt1 | contig 14699 bp, 12 predicted proteins | sample PaiPotPPA55metaG_FD_128002 | JGI IMG/M metagenome (GOLD analysis project Ga0185299, IMG submission 128002) | Iron sulfur acid spring bacterial and archeal communities from Banff, Canada, to study Microbial Dark Matter (Phase II) - Paint Pots PPA... ...
TGCTGGCGGAGTGGACGGGACTCGAACCCGCGACCCCCGGCGTGACAGGCCGGTATTCTAACCAACTGAACTACCACTCCTTTTTTACATCTTTTGCAACGATCCAAGACGAGATCAGCACGGCCGGTTAGTACAGCGAGTACAGCAACTATTCGGCCGACTGAACCGGAAAGCGGTGCGCCGGGAGGTTTGCCAATGACTCTGCCAACACCCTGCCAGCCTTGCTCCACAACCGTTTGCTCAATCGGGGACGCAGTATACAACGAAACATCGGACGATGCGAAATTTTCTCATGCGACGCAGCAAAGGCTGCTGTGCGGTATCGCTCCGGCTAGCTTTTTCGCGAGGTCGCAAAGCAAACCGCCGTCGCCACCCTGCAATGGGTAACGACGGCGGAATACGAACCTTCCAGTTGGCTCAAAACTTACAACCCGACAGCGCTAAGCGCCCTCCGCACCCTGCGATGCAGTGATGTCGCGCGCCTCGGCATCGCGGATCCGAAGCGGCTCGATCTTGCCCACGATCACGAGATAGCTGAACGCGCCGAGGAAACAGAATCCGCCCGCGACAACCAACGGAATGGTGAACGACCCTTTGGTCAACTGGACCATGAAGCCGGTGAACGTCGTGATGACGATACCCGCAAGGTTAGACGCAAAGTTCTGGATGCCGCCTATGGATGCAACGTAATCCGGCGTCGGCGCTACGTCGCCGGGAAGCGACCAGATGCTTGCAGCGGCGAACGCGAGGCTGCCATAAGCGATTCCGAACGACGCGAGCATCACATACGTGCTCGTGGTGAACGCGGACAGCGTGATGATCGACGAGAGCAGCATGCCGCCGACCATGCAGGTCTTGCGCGACTTCGTCAGGCTCCAGCCGCGTTTATAAAGCGCATCCGAAACGATACCGCCCAGCCAGCCGCCGGGAATCGAAATAAGCGCGGGAATCATGCCGAGCGTGCCGAGCGACTTGAGCGAAAAGCCGCGCGTCTGCACGAGATAACTCGGGAACCAAGTGATGAAAAAGTAGATCACGAAGTTCAGGCAGAAGAAGCCGAGCATCATGCCCCACAGCGTGCGATGCCTGAACAGCGATGCCCACGTGACGTTCTGGCCCGATGTTTTTTCACGCGCTGCGGGCGCTTCGTTTTCTGCGCCGGTCAGGTCGCCACGCGACGGATTGCGATAGATCAGGAACCAGCCGAGCACCCACACCAGACCGACCGCGCCCGTCGCGATGAACGACGCTTCCCAGCCGAACCCGCTGATGATCAGTGCGACGACGGGGATGGAGAGTGCGGAGCCGACCCGCGAGCCGCTATCGAAGATACTGGTGGCGAATGCACGCTGCGCCGGTTTGAACCACTGCGCGACAAGCTTCGCACACGCGGGATACGCGCCCGCTTCGCCAACGCCGAGCATCAGGCGGCAGCCGAACATGCCCGCGACGCTCGTGGTCGCCGCCGTCAGCGCGGTGAACACCGACCACCAACCCACGGCGAGCGGCAATGCAATGCGGGCGCCGACTTTATCGACGAACCAGCCGAACGGCATCTGCATCAACGCGTAGGTCCAGAAGAAGCCGCTCATCACGAGGCCCATTTGCGCGGGGCCGATATTGAGCGCCTTCTCTATCTGAGGTGCAGCGACAGCGAGGTTTGCACGATCGACATAGTTGATCGCGATTGCCAGGAAGCATAGAAATACGACCATCCAACGCATCTTGCGCATACTTTGTCTCCTCCGGTACGGCACGTTTTTTGTCTACGATGCTCGTTTGCGATGCCGCGAGCGAACGCAGGATCGGCTCGGCCAAGCAGGGTCCTTGTGCTTGCCGAGGCGTTACATGCTACCCGTTTAATGCGGGTGTCTGCACGGCCGGATCTGTCAGTCAGGGTGTTCCCGGAGCCACGCGGCCTAAGCCTTACAGACCGAAAGTTTCCGCGGCATGGCGATGGCTTTGACGCGGCTTGACCGATGGCTATGCGTTGTGCAAACACCGGGCTTCACGCCAGCAAGACTCGTGCACGGGGATGCGTGACGGTTTTAACGCGACCTGCGTACCGCGACGGCCGGATCTCCTGACCTCATCGGCGATCAGGAACCCTTGCATATCTCGTGAAGCGCGTTGAGCCTGCGCACCGGATCGGCCACATAGGGATTCGATTCATCCCACGCGTATCCCGCCAGCACCGCGCTGATAAAACGCTGGATATGAGGCGCTTTATGCGGATAAAAGATGATGTCCTGCAACTCGCCCGTGTACCACCGTTCGACGAACGCACGGAACGTATCTATACCCTTTCGCAGCGGCACATCGTAAGCCGCTTGCCAGTCGAGCGTCTCGCCATTGAACTGCCGCTCGAGTGTCTGCACCGCCAGATGCGCGGAGCGCAGCGCGATCGTCACGCCCGATGAAAACACCGGATCGAGGAACTCGCCGGCGTTACCAAGCAGCGCGTAACCCGGACCATGCAGCCGCTCGACGTTCGCGGAATAACCGCCGATATGCCGCACCGGCATCAGGAACGGCGCCTGCCCGATGAGCCCATTGAGCGTCGGCTCCTGCTGGATCAGTGCACGCAGTTTTGCGTCGCGTTCGTTCTCCGGACACTCGAGGAAACTCGCTTCGGCTACGCACCCGACTGACGAGCGTCCGCCCGCCAGCGGAATCATCCAGAACCAGACATTGCGATGTTCAGGATGGGTCGCGACGCAGATCTTGTTGCGGTCCGTGGCGCCGGCCGGAATGCCGTCGCGTACATGCGTGAAGATGGCCGCGCGCGTGGGCATGCGCGTAGGTGCTTCGAGATTCAGAAGGCGCGGCAAGACACGGCCGAAGCCGCTTGCATCGAGTACAAAACGGGCTTGTACGCGATACGCAACGCCGGCTTCATCGATCACGTCAAGCGAGGGTTCGGCGCCCGTTTGCATCGCCTGCACGGTGTTGCCGAACCGCACTTCGGCGCCCTGCTCTGCCGCGCAGCGGATCAGCAAATCGTCAAATACGGCGCGTTCGACCTGATACGTTGTGCCCCAGCCCGGCGAATGTTTATCGCGGAAATCAAAGGACGACGACTGGTCCAGATAGACAAAATGCGCGCCGTTCTTGTACTGGAACCCGGCCTCGACAACCGCACGCAGCATGCCGGCCTCTTCCAGGTACGCCATGCTTTGCGGCAGCAGGCTCTCGCCGACCGAAAAGCGCGGGAAATGCTGCCGCTCCAGCACGAGGACCGAGCGGCCCGCCTTTCTCAGCAGAGCAGCCGCGACCGCGCCCGAGGGACCCGCGCCGATGATGGCCACATCGACGGTTATGTTTTGCTTCGATGAGTCGGTATTCAATGGGACCTCGTTTGCCTGGCTGTCTGTGAGGGTTTCGTGCGGTGCACGTTGTCGACCTCATGCTTCTGTACGGGCCATGCTTGCCATTACAATGACGTGCGCCCTGTTCGCGTCATTTCCTGCCGGAGAGCAACTCGTGTCGTCATCCGAAACATCCCGCGTTGCCTTTGTGCCGGAGACGGCCTTCGGTCTCTGGTTTCTGCGCACCGCTACCTGGGAACATCACGTACTGCGCGTGGCGATCAACGACCTCAAGCGGCTGGTCGACACAACGCTGCCCGACGCCCCCGTGATCGTCGACGTGGGTTGCGGGCAAGGCCAATCGTTCCGGCTGCTCGGAAAGGCGTTCAGGCCCGGCCGGATCGTCGGAGTCGATTTCCATGAGCCTTCGCTCGTGGAAGCCCAGGGGGCCGCGCAGGCCTGCTTGCTGGACGACGGCTGGACCGGCGAGATCGAGTTGCTGCACGGCGACTGCGCGCGACTGCCCTTGCCCGATGCGAGCGCCGACATCGTGTTCTGCCACCAGACCTTTCATCATCTCGTCGAGCAAGGCCGTTCCCTTGGTGAATTTCGCCGGGTATTAAAACCCGGCGGGGTTCTGCTATTCGCTGAATCTACCGATGCCTACATCAAGTCCTGGGTGATCCGCTTGCTGTTTCGCCATCCAATGCATGTGCAGAAAAGTGCGGACGGTTACCTCGACATGATCCGCAGCGCCGGGTTCGCATTCGGTTCACAGAACGTTTCCATGCCCTACCTGTGGTGGAGCCGTGCGTCGGACTTCGGGCTCCTTGAGCGGCTCGGGTTGCATCGGCCGCTGCCTGGCAAGCGTCGTGAAACGCTCGTCAATGTTGCTGCGACCAACGCCTGTTGATCGCAGCTTTGCATCACTTGCTCTTCATCGTGTTTCCCCGGTTAGTTATTGTTACGGTCGTTGGAAACTTTAGACACCCTTCCATGCATCGAAGATCAGGCTGGCGCAACTGCCGCCGAACCCGAATGAAACTGACATCGCGGTGTCGATCTTCAGCGTCCGCGATGTGCATACAAGCGGCATGCTGTTCAAGCATGGATCGGGCGTTTCGACCGGCCCCGTCCCGGCGATAAAACCATCGCGCATCATCAGCAACGTATAGATCGCCTCGTGCACGCCGCATGCTCCAAGCGGATGGCCCGACAGTCTCTTCGTCGATGAAAACAACGGGATGTCATCGCCGAATACAGCGGACAACGCACGCAGTTCTTCGATGTCGCCAAGCGGCGTCGACGGTGCGTGCGTGTTGATATAGGCCGGACGCGTGCCTGCTTCATCGAGTGCGCCGCGCATGGCCCGCGCGATCCCCGATGCGTGCGGCGTCACCATGCCCGCGCCATCCGTGCAATGGCCAAAGCCCGTCAATTCCGCATGGATGCGCGCACCGCGCGACAACGCATGGTCCAGCGATTCGAGCACCAGCACGCCACCGCCCGACGCAATCACGAAACCATCCCGCGTGCTGTCGTAGGGACGCGATGCGCGCTCCGGCGTGTCGTTGAAACGCCTCGACAATGCACCCATGGCGTCGAACATCAGCGTCGTGTTGTCGTGCAAACCTTCGCTGCCGCCAGCCAGCACAATCTGCTGGCGGCCGGTCTGGATCAGTTGCATCGCCTGACCAATCGCCAGCGCCGATGTCGTGCAGGCCGAGGATGGCGAGTACGTCACGCCTTCCAGCCCGAACACCTGCGCAACATTCGCCGATGCCGTGCTGCCCATCACCTGCGGGACCGCATACGGCAACACTCTTTCGATACCACGCTCGTGGGCAATCGCCATTGCTGCGTCATAAGCGGAGATCGTGCCGGTGCCCGAACCGATCACCGCGCCGGCGAACGGCGAACGTAACGTGGCGGGATCGAGCCCCGCATCGTCTATCGCTTTGCGTGCTGCGTGGCATGCAAACCGCGCCGTATCGCCCATAAAACGTTCTAGCTTGCGATCGAACGCGGGTTCATTCGCGACTGACGCCACGCCCGCTACCTGACTCGCCAAACCACGTTCACGCCACGCATCGACACGCGTAATGCCACTGCGGCCTTCGCGCAAACCTGCGGAAACTTCGTCGAGCGTATTGCCCAGGCACGACACAATGCCCATGCCCGTCACGACCACACGTGACAAACCTCGCTGCGCAGGCGTAGGTGTAGGCATAACCGCGCTCATGGCACACGCCTGAAAATCAGCGACGTGTTGATGCCGCCGAACGCGAAGTTGTTGCTCATGACATAGTCGGCATCGATCGTGCGGCCGCTATCCACGATGTAGTCGAGCTGTGCGCAAGTCGGATCGACCTGCGTCAGATTCAGCGTCGGCGCATACCAGTTGCGTTTCATCATCTCGATGGTCCACCACGCCTCCAGTGCACCGCAAGCGCCCAGCGTGTGGCCAACGTAACTCTTCAGCGAACTGATTGGCATGCGTGCACCGAAGGTCTGCGCCGTCGCGTGGCTTTCGGCTACATCGCCGCGATCCGTCGATGTGCCATGCGCGTTGACATAGGCAATCGCTTCGGCAGGAAGCTGCGCGTCGCGCAGCGCGAGCTGCATGGCGAAGGCCATGGTCTCGGCCGATGGCTGCGTCATGTGCGCGCCGTCCGAGTTGCAACCAAAGCCTACGATCTCCGCATGAATGCGCGCCCCGCGTGCAAGCGCGTGTTCATACTCTTCAAGGACTAAAGTGGCTGCGCCTTCACCGACCACGAGGCCGTCGCGGGCGACATCGAAGGGACGCGGCGTCAGATGCGGCTCGTCGTTGCGCGTGCTGGTGGCATAGAGCGTGTCGAACACAGCGACGGCCGGCCCGGACAGTTCTTCCGCGCCACCCGCGAGCATCAGCGTCTGCTTGCCGGCCGCGATCATCTCGTAGGCATAACCGATCGCCTGACTGCCCGATGCACACGCGCACGATGTCGGCACAATGCGGCCTTTCAGATCCCAGAACAGGCTGACGTTGACGGCCGTTGTGTGCGGCATCATCTGCACGTAGCTATTCGATGTCACCTCGCTCATCGAACCGGTTTCGAGCATGGTGCCGAAGGCGCGAATCGGCTGAACCGATCCCGACGAGGATCCGTAAGCCACGCCCATGCGACCGTCCTTGATCGTCGTGTCATCGGCAAGACCCGCATCGGCCAGCGCCAGTTCGCTCGCGCGCACGGAATACAGGGAGACGGGTCCCATCGAACGGGTTTTCTTGCGCGGATAATGTGCCGGCGTGGTGAAGCCGGGCAATGGGCACGCAAGCCGCGTATGCAGCAGCTCGAAGTAGTCCCACTCGGGCATCCGGCGCACAGCGTTGCGACCGCTTTTCAGCTTCGCTTCAATCTCGTCCCAGGCATTGCCGAACGCCGTCACGCCGCCCATGCCGGTAATGACCACGCGCTTCATCAGATCATCCCGCCATTGACGCCGATCACCTGCCGCGTGACATAGGAGGCAGCATCCGACATCAGGAAGCTCACCACGGACGCCACTTCGGCCGGTTGCCCGACGCGATTCATCGGCACCGTCCTCAATGCCTGTTCGAGCGGCACGCCGTCAAGCATGCCGGTGTCGATCAGTCCAGGCGCCACGCAGTTGACGGTGATGTTGCGCGTTGCCAGTTCGACGGCGAGCGCCTTCGTGGCGCCAATCAGTCCAGCCTTCGCTGCGCTGTAGTTCACCTGACCGCGATTGCCCATCACGCCCGAGACGGAGGCGATCGTCACGATGCGCCCGCCCTGCCGCGCACGCACGAGCGGCATGGTCAGCGGATGTACGACGTTATAAAAAGAGTCGAGGCCGGTCTCGATCACGATGTCCCAGTCCTCTTCGGTAAGCGCCGGAAACGCCGCGTCGCGCGTCACGCCCGCGCAGCAGACGATGCCGTAATACGCACCGTGCGTCGCCACGTCCGCTTCGAGGACCTCGCGGCACGCGGCACGGTCGCGGACGTCGAATTGCAGCACCCGCGCCGTGCCGCCCTGCGCGGCAATGCCGGTCGTGACAGCTTCGGCTTCAGTGCGGCCGCTGCGGCAATGTACGGAGACCGTGAAGCCGTCGGCCGCGAGTTGATACGCGATCGCGCGGCCGATGCCGCGGCTTGCGCCCGTTACAAGAACACGCCGGCTCATGATCCGAAACTCCCTTCGATGAACGACTGAAAATCAGCCGGTTGATACACCTTGATGACCGCCTCGGCGCAGCACACGCTGTCGTGATGGATCGCACATTCGTAGGCGCCGTGGCCTTGGCCGTCGTGGCCACGCAGCAGTTCTCTCGCTTCGATGCGTAGTTGGGCGTCGCGTGCAAACGCCGGGATATGCGCTTCGTACCGGCGCGAGCCGAGCAGCACACCGGGACGTGCCTTACCGCCCGCGCGCAACGCGAGCAAACCGACGTGCGCGGCAATCGCCTGCGCCATCAGTTCGATGCCGATCCACGCCGGCATGGCGCCATCGGCGTCGGTGTACCACGCATCGGCACGCACGCTTGCAAAGGCTGTCAGCGTCTCGTCCGTGCAGGCGCTGACCCGGTCGAGCAGCAGCATCGTGCCCCGGTGCGCCAAGATCGTTTCGATGGGGCCAAAGCCGTGGTCGGTCGTAGGGGTCATCATGGTCATCACCGGCCGAGAATCAGGCTGACGTTGCTGCCGCCGAACGCAAACGAATTGCTCATCACGTACTGCGTGCCCGTCGTACCCGTCGCGCGCGGCAGATAACGCTCGCTTTCCACGAGATCGAGCCGCGGCAAAGCCGGGTCGGCCTCGCCGTCCCACAGATGACGCGGCAACGCGACGCCGTCGCGCGCAAGCGTAAGCCACGCGAACCCCAACTCAGTCGCGCCTGCTGCGCCGAGTTGATGCCCGGTCAGTGGCTTGGTGCCGCTCGCCGCGACGCCGTCCTCGAATACCCGCGCCATCAGATGCGCTTCCATGTCGTCGTTCTTGCGGGTCGCGGTTGCATGGAGGTTCACATAGGCGATATCAGCCGGCGCGAGACCCGCGTCCGCCAGTGCAGCACGCAATGCGATTTCACCGCCTGCACCGTGCGGATCGGGCGCGGAGATATGATGCGCATCGCTCGATTCGCCTACGCCGGCGAGCACCACCGGGCCTTCGTCGCGGCTCATCAGGAACACGGCCGCGCCCTCGCCGACGTTGATCCCGCAGCGATTGCGGCTCATCGGATTGGAGCGCACCACGCTGGTCGATTCGAGCGACGCAAAACCCTGCACGGTCAACTCGCACAATGAATCGACACCGCCGACTACAACTGCATCGCATAAGTGCAATTGCAGCAACCGGCGTGCTGAGACGAACGCCTTCGCGCTCGATGTACACGCAGTCGAGATCGTGAATGCGGGGCCGTGGATGTCGAGTGCAGCGGCAGCAAACGGCGCCACCGTGCCGATCTCCACCTGCCGGTAGTCGAAGCTCACTGGCAACTTTCCCGCTTGTGCCTGGTAGACGAACGCAGCCTCGGCCGCTTCTATGCCCGACGTACTCGTGCCAAGCACCACGCCGATCCGATGCGCGCCGTAACGCTCGCGGGCGGCCTCCACAGCCGGCGCGATCTGCGCGAGCGCAGCGAGCAGCAGCCGGTTGTTGCGGCAGTCGTAACGCGCGAGCGATTCCGGAGGCGCGAGATCGAGCGGCACGGTCACGCTGCCGACAAACGCATCGCCGATACCGGTATGGATTGTCGCCATGCCGGGCGCAACACCGGCAGCAAGCGCCGGCACGATCGAGTCGACATCACCGCCCAGCGCATTGATCAACCCAAGCGCATGCAGATAAACACGTGGCCCGTTCATGCGGCCCTCCTTCGTTCCGATGGCATGCCGACCGGCGCAAGCAGCACCGACACCGCGATACCGAGCGCAAGCGTCGCGCCGAAACTTTTCAGCGCGGGCATCGCGCTCATGGCGAGCAGACCGAAGGAAAGCAAGGTCGTTGCCGCCGATAACAGCACGCCCGTCCACACCGCGCCGAGATCCGCGTCCGCGCGCGCGGCGCCTTCGCGCAGGAACACGGCATAGTTTGCGCCCACGCCGAGCACCAGCATCAATGCGAGCCAGTTGAACAGGTTCAGCGGCACGCCTGCATAACCAAAAACCGCGAGCGTCACGCCGACCGCCAGCAGAACTGGCAGCGTGACGACGATGCCGCCGAGCGGCCGGTAACGCGCCATCATCAGCAAGAGCACGAGCAGCAGCGCGCCCGCGAGCCAGATGCCGCTGTCGACACGATACGCGCCGAACAGCGTCGACACGCTCGCGGCTTTATCGACGAAGCTTACGCCCGGCAGCGCGTGCGCGGTGGCGATCAGCGCAGGTTCGTTCGCCGATGTAACGCCCTGCGGGATCACGACGGCGGCATAGCCCGCAATGTCAACTTTACCGAGCCACAAGTGACGGAACGGCTGCGACCACGGCGCCGCAAGCCAGCTATCCACCGTCAGCACCGCGTGGTCCGGCTTCGCGTAGGCAGCGAGCCACCCGTCGGCCACTTCATCGCGGAAACCGGCTTGAACGAGCATCGCGCGCAACGCGGCTGGATCGTTGAATACGCGTTGGCTCAGCAGCGTATGGTCATCACCCTGCCGCTTCGCCGACGGTACGAACGACGTCACCGATTGCCAGCTACTCAGCCTCGCCGCGCCCGTCAAACCGTCGAGCTTCGCGCCCAGCGCTTCAGCACGCTCCAACACGACCTCGGGCGTCTCACCGCGCACGACGAAGAACTGCGTGCTGTTATCGACACCGACCGCGTCGCGCATCTTCTGCTCTTGCGCCATAAGCACAGGATCGCGCTCGATCAGCAGATGGATGTCGTCGTCGCTCGTGAGTCGCAGCCAGCCCGGCACGGCAACGATCAGCAGAAGAGCCGCTACGGCCCACGCTCGCCGCCCGCCGATTAGCGCACGCCATGCGCCAAGCAGACGCGCCGCGCCAGCAAATACGCGCTGCGGACTGCGCTTGGGCGCATGGACCAGCAGCGCCGGCAACAGCCACAGCACCGACGCGAACGCGGTACAGATCCCCACGATTGCAAAACACGCGATCTGCTTGAGCGCGGGAAACGGCACCCACGTGAGGATGGTGTAACCCAGCAAGCTTGTCGTCAGCGCGACCATCAGCGCCGGCCGCACGGCTCGCACGCCGCGCTGCGCATCCCAGTCACGCCCTGCGCCGAGATAGACCACGAAATACTGGATCGAATAGTCGACCGCCTCGCCGATCAGACTCGCGCCGAACACGAGCGTCAGCAGATGCAGCTTGCCGAATACCAACATGGTGGCGGCGAGCGCGCAGACGATACCAAGCGCCGTGGAGACGAAGCCGAGCAAAATCAGCCGGGGCGAACGGAACACCCATATCATCAGCAACGCAATCCCGCAGACCGACGCGACGCCGATCAGATGCACCTCACGCTCCGATGCGGCACGCGCCGCCTCGGCGTAGAAAACAGCGCCGGTGCGGGCCAGGGTTACATCGGGGAAATTTTGTTTGAGCGCGCCTTCGCTGTGCGCCACGGCTTCATGGACCGCATGCTGGACCTTCGATTCATACGCCGAACCCGGCAACGTCGCCACCACCAGAACGCTGGTCGCATTCCCTCGATGCGCCACCAGCATCCCGTCTTCAATCTCCAGGTTCGACGTCGCAAGCGGCAAGCCCGCAAGCCAGTGTTCGAGCCAGCCGAACGGATCGTCGGCGAGCTGGGTCGCGAGGCCGCCACGCAGCGGGCTGTAGAGGCGTCGCGCGAGTGTGTCGTGCAGAGAGACGGTGCCGTCCATGAGCGCCGCGCGATCGGCCGGTGCAAGCAAGCCGAATCGATACGGCATGTAGAGCCCGGCAATCTTCGATACATCGAACGGTGGCAACTCTGCTGTCACCGAGCCGAACGCGCCGCTTGCCGACAACGTCGCGCCAAGCTGTTTCGCCGCAGCTTTCGCATGCGTTGCGTCGTTGCTGGTGACCAGAAAAACAGTACGGTCACCGAGCGCGGTGGCCAAGGTATCGACGGCTTTTTCGGCGACCGGGTCAGCTTCCGTCGCGGGCAATAACGCGAGCAGGTTCGTTTGCAATGGCGACGGCCCAGCGAAGCGCCACACGCAATAAAGCGCTGCGACAAGCGCGAGCAGCAGCCATGCGGCGCGTGTGCCCCACACCGGTTTTGCGGCTCGTGATTGCGGCACCTGCATTACGGCGCTCCGAAAAGCGTGCGCTCAGCGGGCGCCAGTTCACTCACCGCCGCGCTGTTCGCAAAGTCGATGCGCGTAACATCGCCATTTGCGAGCGTGATGCGCAACGCCTGCAAGTAGTCACCGCCGCTCATCTCCAGGCCCTTGATCGACTGGGCGAGTTGCGGCTGATTCGGCGTCAGTTGCATTCGCCACTGCGCGGGCGTGCCGTCCGCGTGCACGTCGAATTGTGCGTAGAGCGCCGAGAGATCACCACCCAGCATCGCGCGCATCATCCGCGAAACTTGCGCCACGCCGCGCACGCCGCGCACGCCGTTGCCGCTGCTTGTGTTCGTCCGCTGGCCGTTGGCGTTGACTTCGCTCACGCCGGCATCGGCGATGACGTAGGTCGCTTTGTACGGTGTATCGATCTGCCAGATCACGCCGCGCTCGCGGAAGAAAACCAGCGAGCCCGTGCTGACGAGCGGCTGTTTCATCGCGGAAAGCGTTTGGGTTTGCGTGAACCGCGCGCGAACGCCCTTCGCTTGCGCGAGATGCGCCGCTATCTGCGAAACAAGGCCCGTATCATTCGCCGATGCAGCCAGCACCGCCGGGGAGAACGCGATAAACGCAGCCGCTATGACACCTATGACACTGCGCAAATTCAACGTGCCCATGCGCGCTCCAGCTTCTCAAACACCACCGGCGGCGACACGAATTGCAGTTCCTGCGTCGCGGCGTCGATGGCAACCTGGATCGTATAGCCCTTCGTCAGCCGCTCGCCGGAAGCAGCATCGACGATCTCATAGCCAATCTTCAGGCGGTTTTCATATTCCAGCAATTGCGCCCGCACCTCGACCTGCTGACCATAGGTGGCGGGACGCACGTACTTCAGATGCGCTTCGACGATGGGCCAGAGATAACCCGATGCCTGCATCTCGCGATAGTCGTAGTCGAACACGCGCAGCAGCGCGGCCCGGCCGATCTCGAAGTACTTCAGATAGTGGCCATGCCAGCAGACGTTCATGGCGTCGACGTCGTGGAACGGCACTTCGACTGTTGCGCTCGCCGTCAGGACCTTGGGTGCCTCAGCTTCCGTCATGCTGTCCTTCTCCACGATAACCGCTCACCAACTCGCACGCCGCGATCCGCGCAGTCAACGCGCGCAGGTCGCCTTCGAGCGCGCGGTCTTCATCGACGAACGGCGACGCGGCCGTCACGCTTTCCATGAACGCGTGCAACGGCGCGGGGATGGGTGTCGTATTGTTGAAACGTTGACGCAAACGTGCAGCCTGTACGGTTGCGAGCGTATGTGCCGCGGCGACCTGCTCGGTCAACTCCAGGATACGCAGGCAATCGCGTGCGGCGATCGTGCCCATGCTCACCTTGTCCTGGTTATGCGCTTCGGTCGAACGAGAAAATACGCTGGCGGGCATGGTCAGCTTGAGCGCTTCCGCCGTCCACGCCGACGACGATATCTGCACGGCCTTGAAGCCATGATTGATCGATGCGCGCTCGGGCGCCGCGCCCGACAAACTGCGCGGCAGGCCGTTATTGAATTTATCGTCGACTAGCAGCGCCAGTTGGCGATCCATCAGGTCGGCAAGATTCGCCACGGCGACTTTCAGCGAGTCCATCGCGAAGGCAATGTGGCCGCCGTAGAAGTTGCCGCCATGCAGCACGCGTTCGCCGTCGGGATCGATCAGCGGATTGTCGTTGGCGCTGTTCAGTTCGTTTTCGACATCGCGACGCACCCATGACAGCGCATCGCGCGCAACGCCGATCACATGCGGCGCGCAACGGATCGAGTAGCGGTCTTGCAGGCGATGCCCCGGTGTGTCCTCCCGGCCGGCGAGATCCTCGCGAATCCATGCCGCGGCTTCAGCCTGGCCTGCGTGCGGTTTTACTTCGAAGAGCATTGGGTCGAAGTGCGCAGCGCGGCCGTCGAGTGCGACGGTGGATAGCGCGGTCAGCCGTGCGGCGAGCCGCGTCAAATGACCGGCACGGGCAAACGCGAGGCACGCCAGCCCTGTCATGACCGCCGTGCCGTTCATCAGCGCGAGCCCTTCTTTCGGCGCAAGCGTGAGCGGCGTGTGGCCCAGTTCGGCCCAGACGCCGCGAGCATCGCGTAACTCACCGCCGAACTGCACGTCGCGTTCACCAACGAGCGCCGCTGCCACGTAGGACAACGGCGTCAGGTCACCGCTCGCCCCAACCGAGCCCTCCGATGGAATCCTGGGTAGCACACGATGATTGATCAGGTCGGCGAGCCGTTCGAGCAGCACGGTCCGCACGCCGGAAAATCCATACGCAAGCGAATTGAGTCGCGCGGCGATGACCGCGAGGGTTTGCGCGTCGTCGAGATGCTGGCCCATGCCGCAGCCGTGATAACGCAGGAGTTGCAAGGGCAGGACTTCGACGAGTTCCATCGGCACATCGACCACGCACGAGTCGCCATAGCCGGTGTTGACGCCATAGACGGTCGCGCCCTGGGCTAAATGCCGGCGCAAGAATTCGGCGCCGCGTTCGATGCGTGCCCGCCACGCCGGATCGGCGCTCAACGCAACCGGCGTGCGCCGCTGCGCGATCGAAACGACTTCTTCGATCGTCAGCCGCCGGCCACCGATGACGATTGCTTCGTCGGCCATAACAGCTACGTTACGTACGTCAGGGCTCAGATCATGTTCGGCCATTCGCGCCTCCATTGCCATTGGGACGCGCCCAGAAATCGAAAAAATTGAACCATTGATAAGGCGCCTTGCGACAGTAGTGTTCGAGACGCGCCGCATAACGCTGCGCCCACGCCGCGAGATGCTGTGCACGCTCACGGCGCGGCAACTCGATACGCTCCGCGAACGGCTCGAAATAGAGCCGGTAACCTTGCGCTTCCTTCAGGCAGAAAAACAGGTACACGGGGCAACCCAGCGCATGGGCGAGCACATAAGGCCCTTGCGCAAAAGGCGCCGTCGAACCCAGGAACTGTGCTTCGGTCGTGCGGCCCGAATCATGCGCCGGCACGCGGTCGCCGACGATCACCAGCAACTCGCCCGCATCCACACGATCCTGCATCATCATCGCGGTCTCGGGGCCGAAGTCGCTGACCTCGACAAGACGCTGCGCGAACTCGCTATTCGCCGATGCAAGCACG